>Ga0209102_1000613_pt1 | contig 22863 bp, 18 predicted proteins | sample ConPoolayeHmetaG_FD_185483 | JGI IMG/M metagenome (GOLD analysis project Ga0209102, IMG submission 185483) | Hot spring microbial mat communities from California, USA to study Microbial Dark Matter (Phase II) - Cone Pool mat layer H metaG... ...
TTATAATACAGCAACATAAGCTGCTCAAATTTGGCTCTAATATCACTTTGAGCCCCGATAAAATCGGGGCTCAAAGTGATATAGGGTGGAGGGAACCACAATGCGACTAGTGCCAAGTTGCTATGAGTGCTTACGCACGTTAATCTACCAAGCTGCCGAGCTAGCCACTAGTGACGCTTCGCTGAAGCAAAGAGCCATAAGAGAAGCCATGAAGATATTGGATGATGAGTTTTCCTATAGTCAATTGTCTATCATGATTGCCACCAAGATTCATAAGGTGATAAAAGATGTGACCCACAATCCCGACCCCTATAGAGCAATGAAGAAAAAGGAAATGACGCTCGCCAGGGAATTATATCCCAAGCTGTCATTGCAGGCAGAACAGAGCAATCTCTGTAAGGATGAATTTCAAGGTTATCTCAAGCTAGCTGCGGCAGCCAACGCTATAGATTTCTTCAGGGAGCCGGGAGTCATCGAAGAGGACCTCAGGAAACCTGTGAGCTTTATTATAGACGACTCGGAGCAATTTGCAGCAAAGCTAAAAGATGCCGACAAAGTTTTATATCTGGCGGATAATGCCGGTGAGCTCCATCTCGACCTACCTTTAGTCAAGTGGATGAAGCAATTTGTCCAAGTTATCTATGTCGTGAAACCGTCAACTGTTCAAAACGACGCTACCTTGGAAGATGTCAGGAAAGCTGGTTTGGAAAATGAGTTTGGAAAGGTTATAACCACGGGCATAGCCTCACCAGGAATAGTTTTCTCCTTAGCTTCAGCCCAGTTCAAACGAGAATTTGAGTCAGCTAACCTTATATTCGCCAAAGGGATGGGGCATTATGAGGCTTTATCTGAGCTCCCAGCAAACGGGAGGTTTTTCTATTGTCTGAAGGCAAAGTGCCAACCCGTAGCCGATTCCCTTGGGGTGCCTCTAAACAGTTATGTAGCCATGCTACAATGACTCAAAGTTTTTCCCGCCTCCATTGTAAAATCCCCTCAAAGGGCACTGAGAGGCTCTAAAAAGGGCGCAAAATAAGAAATAAGGGGAAATTTAAGGTAAACAACTTAAAGCAGCAAAGATATGATTTTTGAGCCCATCTAAAACTCTCACCAACCGAGGCCGACAGGCACAAGGTGCTCCTGGGATATTCGGTTTGCATTCCTATTTGAAGTTGTTTTAACTTGAGTTTCCCAAGCTATTCTGTTATAGTCTTGAGTCAAGCGGGGCTGTAGCTCAATCGGGAGAGCGTCTGACTGGCAGTCAGAAGGTAGTGGGTTCGAATCCCATCAGCTCCACTCGTTGAACGCTTAATCAGGCAGAGCGCCCCGATTGCATCGGGGAGGTCAGTGGGTTCGAATCCCATCAGCTCCACTCGTTGAACGCTTAATCAGGCAGAGCGCCCCGATTGCATCGGGGAGGTCAGTGGGTTCGAATCCCATCAGCTCCACCAGTTTTTCTCGGCTTTGATTACCACAGGCTGAAACAAGGGGCTGGCCCCATTACCGTCTCTCTGGCTCAATCAGGCCATAATTGCCATCCTTGCGGCGGTATAGCAGATTGAGCTTTTCAGTATCAGCGTCCAGAAAAAGAAAGAAATCGTGCCCTAGAAGTTCCATCTGGTTTATAGCTTCGTCTACAGGCATGGGTTTGACTAAGAAGCGTTTGCTCTTTACCACCCTCTTGGGAGCCTCGATTTCCTCCGCCTCAATTGCTGCTCCTTGCCGAGCCAAAGAAATGCCTCGACCTTTATCATATAATTTGCCTTTGTATCGCTCGATGCGCTTAGACAGCACGTCCACTACTTTGTCAATGGCTGTGCGAATATCCTTAGACTTTTCCTGAGCCCTAATCAAGACGCCTTTGCTGTCAAGGGTAACCTGGACAGTGAATCGCTGCTCAGGCAGCTTGGCATTCTCTTGAGAAATCTCTACCTTACCTTCACCAATACTAGGTAGGTAACGATTTAGTTTCCCAATCTTCTTTTCAACATATGCATGTATTGTTTCAGAGACCTCCAAATTATTCTTGGTGATAACCTGTAGCTTCATTTCCCCTCCTTTAATTGTAAATCTCCCTAGCCAGCGTCAAACCCCAAACAGACGTAGCACCCTTACTCTTGAGAGCTACGGCACAAGACTCTAGCGTGGCTCCAGAGGTACATACATCGTCTATGAGGATAATTTGTTTACCGCTCACCCTCTCATCACGGCACATGAAAGCATCGGCGACATTCCTTCGGCGCTCTTCCACATTAACTGCCCTCACCTGAGGTTGTGCCTGTTTAACCCGAATGAGGCAATCCTCAATCACTAGCAAGTCAATGCGCCTACCCAACTCCCTGGCGAGAAGGCTGGACTGATTATAACCCCGCTCCCTCAGTCGCCGTGGGTGCAAGGGTACACAAACCAAGACCTCACCAGGCAAGGGACTTAACTCAAGATAATCAGCTAGTAACTCCGCTAGAAAGGGAGCAATGGCCCTCAAATTTTGATACTTTAACTGATGAACGGCTTCCCGTATCAGCCCGTCAAACCTAAATGGAGAACGGATGCCATCAATCTCAGCTTGTCTTCGCCGGCAGTCTGGGCATACGATACCACTGGCTTGGGGTTTACCGCACTTGGGGCAAAACGGCGGTAATAGCCTTGGTAGCTTCCCAAGACATTCAGAGCAAAGAAAACAACCTATTCTCCCACAGCCCACGCATCGACGCGGGAAAAACGACTCAACCGCCAGCTCAACTATCTTACTTAAGCGAAGCAAATCTTTGTCTAAGGAGTGTATTCCCGGCGTGTGCGAGTATGAAGTGCTCCACTAAGAATAGGCTCGTTAAGGTATATTTCACCATTCCTGATCTTTACATTGTAACCACAATCAGGATTGGTACATACCCACGCTTTGTACTGGATTGGCGCCCCTTGACTGCCAAAGTCAGACAGAGGCACTAAATCCCCCTTTCCACATTTTTGACATTTGGGTAATGAACCGTTTTCCAAGTTCCACCTCCGCATTTATTATTATTTTATGACATCAAAACCAGTAAGTATATACTATCAAAAATTCGGTTGCAAGGCCACTTCCCTCACAAACCAAAAAATTTTCACATTTTCTTTGCATTTTCCAACGGCCCCAGCCCAACCACACACAGCCGACTATAAATAGCCCCGACCGGCGTCAGTTGGCTTCTCATTAAGCTGATTGCCTCGACTTCGACAGGATATCGATCTTTAAACACAGTAGAGCCCACGAGTTCGCCAAAATTTCTCCTTTCCGCTGGTGATGCCCCTTCCCTGATGCGAGCCAGAGTCAGATGGGGCACAAAGGGACGTTCTTCCTTAGCAAATCCTAGGACGGCGAGTGCGGAGTCAATATTTTGCTGTAACCTAGATAGCTTGTCAACCTCTCCACCGATGCCGACCCAAAAGACACGAACTTGTTTTAGACTGGGAAAGACTCCCAGGCCTGAAATCTCTAAATGGAATGGTGAAATTCCTTGTGCGGCTTCTTTCATAGCTTCAGTTACCTCTGCTACCCGCTTAAAAGGAATATTGCCTAGAAACTTTAAAGTTAGGTGAATCCCCCCCGGATCTACCCATTTGACAAACTTATGCTCGTCCCTCTCCAATTCTTTTCTCAGCCTGGCTAATCCTTTCTTAACCTCCTCAGGCAGTTCAATAGCAATAAAGGAACGGATTTGCTCAGGATTACGTGCCATTTCCACTCCTTCGGTTCTTTTTCATCCCCACCCCGATTTTCTTCCCCTCGCTAATCGTCTCCTCAACAGCTTCTCCAGTTCGACGGCGAAGAAGCCTATCGGCGCGACTAAAATCAAGGGTATCCACCATATTGCCGGGAATGGTTCCATCCTAAATGGACTGGTCCCGAACAAAGGTAACGAATAGACTAGCAAAAGCTGTAACCCTATAGTTGTTGCCCAGCCTATAAGCAATATCTTATTAGAGAATAGATTTAAGGTAAATGCCGACTTCGTTATGGACCTGGCAGTAAAAAGGTAGGTACTCTCCACCAGAATTATCGTGGTAAACGCTATTGTTTGTGCCTGGGCCAGGTATTGTTCCGAACTGCCCATCGCTTTGTAGAAGACAAGGAACATTGTAAATATGGTCGCCATCTCTATCATCCCCACCAATCCCGTTCTCCGAAGAAAGAAAGGGTTGAACAACTTCTGTTTGGGGTCACGAGGGGGCTTTTCTAGTATTCCCTTCTCCACAGGCTCCCAGATGAGGGGTATGGCACAAGCAATAGCTATAATCAAATTCACCCACAGGATTTGCACCGGCGCTATGGGGAGTTGCAGCGCAAAAACAGGTATGAAGGGTGAGAGGAATACTGCCCCCGCCATTGTCAAACCTTGTCCCAGATTTGTCGGCATTATGTATAAAATAACCTTCCAGATGTTAGTGAAGACATGCCTGCCTTCTTCCACTGCCGCTACTATGCTGGCAAAGTTGTCATCAGTTAAGACCATATCGGCAGCTTCTTTACTTACCTCAGTGCCCTTAATGCCCATGGCTATGCCTATGTCCGCTGCTCTTAGCGCCGGGGCATCATTCACGCCGTCGCCGGTCATAGCCACAATATGCCCTCTCCGCTGGAACTGCCTTGTTATCCTGAGTTTGTGCTCTGGAGCAACCCTAGCATACACTGATATATTGTCTACCACTTCATACAAGTCCTCGTCACTCATTTTTGATAGCTCTTCTCCAGTCAACGCCTTGTCATTACCGTCGCTTATTCCCAATTGTTTGGCGATGGCTCTTGCCGTCTGTGCATGGTCGCCAGTTATCATTACCGTCTTTATCCCCGCCGTCTTACACTTCTTGATTGCCTCTATCGCCTCCTGCCTAGGTGGGTCTATCATCCCCTGAAGCCCAAGAAAAACTAACCCCTGAAGATCTTCTGGTCGAAGTGATGTTTTTGCTTTGTCTACAGCTTTGTAAGCCATAGCGAGCACTCGCAAGGCCTGTCCCGCCATCTCATCCACTTTTCTCTGTATTTCCTCAGTCCTCAGAGGCTCAATACCCCCATCCATTAGCTGGGTATCGCACATCTTCAAGACCCGCTCTGGTGAGCCCTTTACAAAGACGATATTTTCTCCCTGGTTCTCGTGCAGGGTTGCCATATATTGTTGGCTTGACTCAAAAGGTATCTCGTCTAGCTTGGCAAAGGATTTGGTGATGCCAGCTTTGGTTGCTGAGATTATCAATGCCCCTTCTGTTGGGTCGCCTTTGATACTATAACTCTGTTCATCAGTTACCAGAGCTGCATTGTTGCACAAATAGCCTGCCCTCAGGGTCTCAACCAGCACCTTGTCTGCTTGCACTGGATTAACCCTCTGGTCGCCCAAAAAGAACTCTCCACTTGGCTCATAGCCGACGCCGCTCACTCGATAATCTTTCCCGTCGCAGTATATCCTGACGACGGTCATCTCATTTTTAGTTAGGGTGCCTGTCTTATCTGAGCATATGACCGAAGTGCAACCCAGAGTTTCTGCTGCCGGTAACCTTCTGATAAGCGCGTTCCGGCGTGCCATAGCCATGGCACCCATAGCAAAAGCAGCAATTATTGCTCCTGCCAGCCCCTCCGGTATCAGCGCCACAATGAAGCTTACTGAGGCAAGGAACATATAAGCAGGGGCATATCCGAGTAAATACCCTAATACAAAAACAGCAACCCCGAATGAACAGATAGTGATAACCAAGACCTTGGTGAACTCGCTTATCTTCTTCACTATCGGTGGCACCACCCTCTCGGTTTCTTCCATCATTCCGGCGATTTTACCTACTTCTGTCTGCTTCCCTGTTCTCACCACCACCCCTTGTCCACGACCCCGGGTAATGAAGGTGCCACTAAAGCACATACAGCTTTGCTCTGCAGGAGGCAGACCTGGTCTTGGGACAGGGTCAACATTCTTGTCTGCTGGCACCGATTCCCCTGTAAGTACTGCTTCGTCGGCACTCAGGTTCTTTGCCAAGAATAGGCGTAAATCGGCTGGCACTCTGTCACCGGCTTCAAGTATTACCACGTCGCCAGGCACCAACTCTCGCGCGGCTATAGTTTTGCTCTCGCCACCTCTGAGGACAGTGCATCGCGGCACCAGCATGCTCTTCAGAGCTTCCAAAGATGATTCAGCCTTTCCCTCTTGAATGAAACCTATTGTCGCTGTGGCGAGGACTACACCGATGATAACCCACATATCTACGAATTCACCCAGAAAGAAGCAACCAACAGCAGCAGCCATCAAGACATATAACAGAGGATTATGAAACTGTCGCAGGAAACGGACGAGAGATCCTCGCTTCTTGACCTTCAGCTCATTGTAACCATACTTTGCCAGCCTAGTTTTTGCCTCGCTCGATGTAAGGCCATCCTTACCCGAGCCTAAGGCTTCAAAAGTTTCCTCAACCGAGAGCCGATACCATTTAGTCTCATTGAGCATAGTATTATGGGGATTAAACCATGCCATCGGCTCTTTTGTAAATCTTCCGTCACCTCTCTATCTGGACGAGAATCCGTTTGAGGTAATGCAAAGGGCGAGAGAGACGGTAGGAATATATCTCAGTAAAAGCTAACGATGAAAGGCTATTGGCTACCACAGAGGAAACCGTAAATGCAACAAATCCCACGAAACCTCAAAAGGGCAACTCTATCTTTTCTCCCCTTTCTTAATTTCCTGCAACATCATTATTTATAAAGGGAAATCCGAGGAGGCTTTGCCCTACACCTTGAGCAGTTTTCGGGCATTAAGCCCCAAGATTCTAGCTTTATCTTCCTCAAAAAGCCCTGAAGATTGGATTTGGGCCAGCGCTCGATTCTGGTGCATCAGAGGATAATCGCTGCCGAAAAGGATTTTATCACTGCCGATGATGTGACTCACCTGCTCAAAAATCTCGGGTTTGTAAAGGAAAACGGTGGCTGCGGTATCAAAGAAGACATTGGTTAAAGTCTCGGCTACTTCAGGCAGCAGGGCATAAAAGGGCAACCCTCCACCCCAGTGAGCACAAACAAGCTTTAACTTCGGGAAAGCCGTGATAAACGAGTAGAGAATGTTCGGGGTTATACTACCCTTGCCAGAGTAATTGTGCCCCACTGGCTCAGAGGAATGGGTCAAAAAAATCAAGTTGTGCTTGAGCACAGCATCAACCAGAGGTTTCATCGCTGTTTTATCAGTCAGGTCAAAGCCCTGCACATCAGACCTTAATTCGCCAATTCCCTTAGCCCCAGCCTTAGCACAGCGCTCTAGTTCAGCTATGGCGGCATCTCCGGCCTTGGGTTGAATCGCACAAAAGCCGATAAGCCTTTTTTGATAGCGCGATACTGAATCTAGAATATAGTCATTTGTTTTCACACAGAGTTCATGGCTCACCCAACCAATGTTAAGAACGACGGACACATCAATGCCGGCTTCGTCCATGCTGGCAAGCAATTCCTCCGCCGTCGCCATTCTGGCTTTCGGCTGGGAATAAAGCAGGGAAAAACAAGGGTCGCGCTTGGTATATTCATCACGCCTCTCCTTTAGCCAGGGGGGAAATATGTGCGTATGAAAATCTACAATCACTTAAGGCATTATACCCAAACAACTAAAAATACTAAATACCAATATTCCTAAAAATTAGAAGCTAAGTCAGACAAGCAAAAATAACGATACCTGAGATCTTAGGTCATATTTCAACTGTCCCACCTTCGGTGGGCAAGGTGATATTTATTCCGCTGCCACCCAGATTATCCACATAGAATTCGGGCTTCTCAGAGTGCACAGGGATTAGCACCTCTGGCCTGATCTCGCGGGCAACTCTTAGCAAATCAGGACCGCAGGCATGACCAGAGGCATGCAGCCCTTTCTCTTCCTCAGGTATTTCCCACTTACCATTTTTAGCTACAGGTAAGCCAAAACCTCGCATTTGAAACACGGCATCATCTTCTTTGAAACTCTCGTCCGGATGTCCCAGCCAGTGGTGTAGACGCTGGAAATCCATCTCTTGCTCTTCGTTGTGAGGCTCGCTGGAGCTAAAGACATAAAGGCTGTCTTCTCCGGGACATATGCTTGGTAGCTCATTCAAATCGAAGAAGCTGAAGCAAAGGATGAAATCACTTTGATTAGAACTAACATCCTTAGCTAGGACAATCTTGTCTGAGTATTCCTCGTAAATCTTTTTCAACCATTGGGCAGGGCTCTTACTGGCGGTTGTTTCCTGATAAATGACAATGGACCCTTCCTGGGCAATGTCCGGTATTTCTGGCTCAAGAAGGCGCATGGTTCTTAAGAGGTAGGCATCTTTGGGCAGAATGGCTAGCTTCCTCTTAGTATCTCTGGCAACCTGCAAAAAGGTAAGCAGGCGATCTACGTCTCTGGCAGGGAAATCGGCAATGACTAGGCCCTTGGCATTCCTGATGACCCTTAGGGCATTCTCATACACCTGCTGTTCAGAAACATTTGTGGCCTTGTCCACGTTAGTGCCTTCCAGGATTAATGCCCTGGGGTGTAGCTCGGCTGCCTCCTTTATAAATGCCTCAGTGAGCTTACCTCGCTTGCCATGAAGTCTCAGGTCGCCACTATAAACTACCCAGCCAGAGTTTGTCTCAATACCCCAGGCACAGGCACCAGGGATAGAATGGTCTACAGGGAAGCAACGCAGATTAAAGTTACATTCACTGATATCCTCCAATGCTTGTGAGTCAAGTTTCTTCTGCCGAGTAGCTTTTCCCCAAAATTTTTCGGCGTCCTCACTCAGCCCCGATTTGTTAGCAATACAGAAGCGGCGTTGACGGTCAACACCGCCGCTGGCAACATAAGCCCCTTGCCTCCACCCATTCAGGCATTCCTCAACCCTGGGGGTGAAATAGCACACTTGCTGGTCGAAATCTGACTTCCCCGAGTCTTGTATAGCCTTCGTGATAAAAGCCGTAGTCGCGGTGGCATATACCGGGATGTCTTCCCTTAAGAAAGCTATGTGGCCGGAGTGGTCGAGATGGGCGTGGGTTAACAGAACTCCATCTACACCTTCAAGTTTGCGATAATGCTGGGCTCGGCGGAACTGTTGCCACAGGTTTCCTGTCTCAAGGTCAGTGCGGTAAATGCCCTCAAGGCGAGGAAGTAGCCCCATTACCAACAGGTCGAGAAGTCCAGCTCCCGCTCGGGGCTTCAAATATTCTTCGTAAAATTTTCGATACTTACTGTAAGGATAGCCAAAGTCCAGAAAAAGCTTCCCTTTATCATCTTCGAGGAGGATCTTATTGCCCCCGATTTCCCGGACGCCACCATAGAAGGTAAGCTTCACCATGTCGGTACCGAAAATAGATTCACTATCGTGTCCTAACAGTGATTTTCAAACTGTCTATTTTACCCACCCCTTTTAATGAAGAAACCATGCCGGTTACGGTGTTAGTGATGACCTGTTCGGGAAAAGGGGTAAGCGGAAGTTCATTCCCATTGACAATGAGCTTGACCCCGATGTGATCAGGGCCCCGCTCCAGATAAAGTTCTAAGTCTTGTATGTTTTCAGCTCCTTTCAAAGAAGAGACCGCACCAACCACAGTTCGAGTTAAAAACTCCTCGGCAAAAGGGTTGAGTTCGATAGATACTTTGTTGACCACGAGTTCTGCTCTGAGATTCTTTCCCATTTTACACCTCCTAATTCATAACTACTCTCTTCAATGTTGATTTCCTGTGCAACAGGAGCCTAACATCTGGCGCCACTTTATTTCTTCTTCACCTCACTCCCTTTGAGCTCCTGATAGGCTTTGAGTATTTCCTCCACAGAGCTTGCGTCTTCCAGAGTCGTGAGGTCTCCTATGCTAGTGTTATTGGCTACAGCCTTCAAAACCCGCCGCATGACCTTGCCACTCCTGGTCTTGGGCAGCTTGGTAACGAAGTAAACCTCATCAGGAACTGCTATCGGCCCCACTACCTTCCGTATGTGGCTTACCAGATCCTTTTTTAAGTCCGGAGAAGGCTCAGCCCCTTCTTTGAGTCGGGCGAATACTACGATGCTTTCCATTTTCACCGGGTCAGCTTTGCCCACGACTGCTGCTTCCACTATTTGAGGATGTGAGATAATAGCATCCTCTAACTCAGCAGTGCCTATTCTATGGCCGGCTACTTTAAGCACTTCATCTGCCCTCCCCAGGACCCAGAAGTATCCATCTTTGTCCCTTACGGCATAGTCGCCGGCATAATAGACACCAGGAAAATGTGACCAATAGGTTTCCTTATAACGTTCCGGGTCTCCATGTATGCCCAGGAGCATCCCCGGCCAGGGCCTCTTTATGACTAAAACACCCCTCTGTCCCACCGGCACTGGTTTGCCATCCTCACCAACTACGTCAACCTCTACCCCGGGCAACGGCAACGTTGCTGAGCCTGGCTTCAAAGGCACACACTCGATGCCCGGGCAAGGCGAAATCATGATGCCACCGGTTTCAGTCTGCCACCAGGTATCAACAATGGGACATCTTTCACCACCGACATGGCGATAAAACCAGAGCCAGGCCTCAGGATTGATGGGCTCTCCCACACTCCCTAATAGCTCCAGACTGCTGAGGTCATGCTTTTTTAGCACCTCTTCCCCATATCCCATAAACATCCTGATGGCTGTCGGCGAGGTGTAGAATACGGTGACACCGTATTTTTCGATAATATCCCACCACCTTTCAATCGTGGGATAATCGGGAGCACCCTCGTAAATGACTGTGGCTGCCCCGTGCGCCAACGGAGCATACACTATCTGGCTATGCCCGGTAACCCAGCCAATATCAGCAGTGCACCAGTAGATCGATTCCTCTCGAAGATTGAACACCCACTTATAAGCCGAACAATTGTGCACCAGATAACCGCCTGTACTGTGGACTATCCCCTTAGGCTTGCCTGTGGTCCCTGAGGTGTATAGTATGTAAAGAGGGTGATTTGACTCTACCGGCTCCGGCTCCACGAAGAGAGCCGCCTTATCCAGTAAGTCATCCAGCCACGATTCCTTGGGCGCCTTTACAGTGACTGGAGAGTTAGTCCTCTTAACCACGATAACCTTCTCCACCGAGGGACACTTCGTTACAGCCTCGTCAGCTATGTTCTTCAGCGGGACCACCTTCCCCCTGCGAAATCCTCCATCAGCAGTGACTAATAGCTTGGCTTGTATATCATTGACCCTGTCAGCCAATGCTTGAGCACTGAAACCAGAAAAAATCACTGTGTGAATCGCTCCAATTCTGGCACAGGCCAGCATGAAAATAAGCAGCTCCGGTATCATCGGCAGATATAGGGCAACTTTGTCTCCATCCCCTACACCGCAGTTCCTCAAAACTGAGGCATATCTGTTGACTTCACGATATAACGTGGAATAGCTTAAAGCTCTACTGTCCCCCGGCTCGCCTTCCCAGTATATAGCCACCTTACTCCTTCGCCATGTCTTGACATGGCGGTCCACACATATATACGAGGCATTGAGCATCCCCCCAACAAACCATCTGGCAAAAGGCGGTTTCCACTCCAGCACCTTGTCCCATGTCTTGAACCAATACAGCTTACGTGCCTGTTCTGCCCAAAACTCCTCCGGCTCCTCCAGAGACTTCTGGTATACATCGAGAAATTTCTTGATAGGAAAGTATCTGGACTTAAATGGTAAAGATAATTCAGTCATAGCTTAAATCCTTTCCATGATTCACCCTGTAGCTGCCTGAATTACCAGGCACAACCTTTGACCACATCACTCCGCCCAATAAATTGGGCAACTACATATTTTGTAGTTGTTCGGGAATTAATATTTGGTGACACCCTACTTCTTCACCTCTCCTTCTTTGAGCTCCTGGTAGGCTTTGACTATTTCCTCCACAGAGCTTGCGTCTTCCAGAGTCGTGATATCTCCTATGCTGGTGTTATTAGCTACAGCCTTCAAAACCCGCCGCATGACCTTACCACTCCTGGTCTTGGGTAGCTTGGTAACAAAATAGACTTCATCAGGGACTGCTATAGGCCCTACTTCTCTTCGTATATGAGCAGTTAGGTCCTTTTTCAGGCCGGGAGAAGGCTCAATTCCTTCTTTAAGCCGGGCAAAGATGACAATGCTTTCGCCCTTCACCGGGTCAGCTTTGCCCACGACTGCTGCTTCCACTATCTGGGGATGTGAGATAATAGCGTCCTCTAACTCAGCAGTGCCTATTCTATGCCCGGCTACTTTAAGCACTTCATCTGCCCTCCCCAGGACCCAGAAGTATCCATCTTTGTCCCTTACGGCATAGTCACCAGTATAGTAAACGCCGGGAAACCGCGACCAATAGGTTTCCTTGTAACGTTCTGGGTCTCCATGTATGCCCAGGAGCATACCCGGCCAGGGCCTCTTTATGACTAAAACACCCCTCTGACCTATCGGCACTGACTTACCATTCTCGTCAAATATATCAACTTCTATCCCGGGCATCGGCAGTGTTACCGAGCCCGGCTTCAAAGGCACACACTCGATGCCCGGGCAAGGCGAAATCATATTGCCACCGGTTTCAGTCTGCCCCCAAGTATCAACAATGGGACATCTTTCACCACCGACATGGCGGTAGAACCAGAGCCAGGCCTCAGGATTAATGGGCTCTCCCACACTCCCTAATAGCTCCAGACTGCTGAGGTCATGCTTTTTCAGCATCTCCTCCCCATATCCCATGAACATCCTGATGGCTGTCGGCGAGGTGTAGAACACGGTGACCCCATATTTTTCGATAATATCCCACCACCTTTCAATTGTGGGATAGTCCAGAGCTCCTTCGTAAATGACTGTGGCCGCTCCGTGCGCCAGCGGAGCATACACTATCTGGCTATGCCCGGTAAGCCAGCCAATATCAGCAGTGCACCAGTAGATCGATTCCTCTCGAAGATTGAACACCCACTTATAAGCAGAACAATTGTGCACCAGATAGCCGCCTGTACTGTGGACTATCCCCTTAGGCTTGCCTGTAGTCCCCGAGGTGTATAGTATGTAAAGAGGGTGATTTGACTCTACCGGCTCCGGCTCCACAAAGAGTGCCGCCTTATCTAGGAGGTCATCTAGCCACGATTCCCTGGGCGCCTTTATAGTGACTGGAGAGTTAGTCCTCTTAACCACGATAACCTTCTCCACCGAAGGACACTTTGTTACAGCCTCGTCGGCTATGCTCTTCAACGGCACCACCTTTCCCCTCCGAAATCCCCCATCAGCAGTTACTAACAGTTTAGCCTGTATATCATTGACCCTGTCAGCCAATGCCTGAGCACTGAAACCGGAGAAAATCACTGTGTGAATGGCTCCAATCCTGGCACAGGCCAGCATGAAAATGAGCAGCTCCGGTATCATCGGCAGATACAAGACAACGTTGTCCCCTTTGCCTATACCACAATTCTTCAGGATGGAGGCGAACCTGTTGACTTCGCGATATAACGTGGAATAGCTTAACGCCCGGCTATCTCCCGGCTCCCCTTCCCAATATATGGCCACCTTACTCCTGCGCCACGTCTTGACATGGCGGTCCACACATATATACGAGGCATTCAGCATTCCCCCGACAAACCATTTGGCAAAAGGCGGTTTCCACTCCAGCACCTTGTCCCACGTCTTGAACCAATATAACTTACGCGCCTCTGCTGCCCAGAACTCCTCAGGCTCTTCCAGAGACTTCTGGTACACATCGAGAAATTTCTTGATAGGAAAGTATCTGGACTTAAATGGTAAAGATAATTCAGTCATAGCTCGACCTTTCCAATATAATTCTTTACATTCTATAAGTTGCCTGATTTGCCGAACCCAATTTCCGACCACACCCCTCTGCCCAACGAATTAGGCAACTACAACTATATGAATGTCTGGCGACTTCTTACTTCTTATTTCCTTTCTTCTTTCCCTTCCCTTCTTTGAGCTCTTCATATGCCTTGGTCACCTCTTCTACGGAGCTTTCGTCTTCCAGAGCTGTAAGGTCTCCTACGCTGGTACCGTTAGCCACAGCCTTCAAAACTCTCCGCATGACTGTGCCGCTCCTCGTCTTGGGTAGCTTGGCAACAAAATAAACCTCATCAGGTACTGCCACAGGACCCAGCGTCCTTCGTATATGGTCAGCTAGGTCTTTTTTCAGGTCGGGAGAAGGCTCAACGCCTTCTTCAAGTCGGGCAAACATGACAATGCTCTCACCTTTCACCGGATGAAGTTTACCCACAACTGCTGCTTCAGCTATTTTAGGATTTGCTATAGCAACATCCTCTAGTTCAGCAGTGCCTATCCTGTGCCCGGCCACTTTAAGCACTTCATCAGCCCTCCCCAGAATCCAGAAGTATCCATCTTCGTCCCTTACGGCATAGTCACCAGTATAGTAAACGCCGGGAAAACGTGACCAATATTCCTTCTTGTAACGTTCCGGCCCTCCGTGTATGCCCAGAAGCATCCCTGGCCAGGGCCTCTTTATAACCAGAAAACCCCTCTGTTCCATCGGCACTGGTTTGCCATCCTCATCCACTATCTCAGCCTCCACCCCGGGCAGCGGTAGCGTTACTGAGCCAGGTTTCAGAGGTATGCACTCTATGCCCGGGCAAGGTGAAATCAGGGCGCTACCGGTTTCAGTTTGTCCCCAGGTATCAGCAATGGGACACCTTTCACCACCGACATTACGGTAAAACCACAGCCAGGCCTCAGGATTGATGGGCTCTCCCACACTCCCTAATAGCTCCAGACTGCTGAGGTCATGTTTCTTCACCATCTCCTCCCCATATCCCATGAACCTCCTGATAGCTGTCGGCGAGGTATAAAATATGGTAACTCCATATTTCTCGATAATATCCCACCACCTTTCAATCGTGGGATAATCGGGAGCACCTTCATAAATGACTGTGGCTGCCCCATGAGCCAACGGGGCATACACTATCTGGCTATGCCCGGTAACCCAGCCGATATCAGCAGTGCACCAATAGACTGATTCTTCCCGAAGACCGAAAACCCACTTATAAGCAGAACAATTGTGCACCAGATAGCCGCCAGTACTGTGGATAATGCCCTTGGGCTTGCCGGTAGTCCCCGAGGTGTACAGCACATAAAGGGGATGATTCGATTCTACCGGTTCCGGTTCTACGAAGAGTGCTGCTTTATCCAGCAAGTCATTCAGCCACGATTCTTTGGGCGTCTTCAAAGCGACTGAAACACCAGCCCTTTTAACCACAATAACCTTTTCCACTGAGGGACACTTTATTAGAGCCTCGTCGGCTATGCTCTTCAACGGCACCACCTTCCCCCTTCGGAATCCCCCATCAGCAGTTACCAGCAGCTTAGCCTGTATATCATTGACCCTGTCAGCCAATGCCTGAGCACCGAAGCCGGAAAAAATCACTGTGTGAATGGCTCCAATCCTGGCACAGGCCAGCATAAAAATAGGTAGCTCCGGTATCATCGGTAAATACAAGGCAACATTGTCTCCTTTGCCTATACCGCAATCCTTCAAGACTGAAGCATATCTGTTGACTTCACGATATAACGTAGAATAGCTCAAAACTCTACTATCTCCCGGCTCGCCTTCCCAATATATAGCGACCTTACTCCTTCGCCAGGATTTAGCATGACGGTCTATACATATACACGAAGCATTCAGCATCCCCCCGACAAACCATCTAGCAAAAGGCGGCTTCCATTCCAGCACCTTGTCCCACGTCCTAAACCAATCTAGCTGACGTGCCTGTTCCGCCCAGAACTCCTCCGGCTCCTCCAGAGACCTCTGGTAAATATCGAGAAATTTCTTTATGGGGATATAACTAGATTCAAATGGTAAAGATAGTTCAGCCATAGTTTAACCTCCCGCAATTGTTCTCGCCGGGCTTCTCCACTTGCATCCCAAAGCTCCCTATCATACTATATCCAAAGCTTACTTTTCCAATGAACAGCTAGCCGGCGGATATAGGATAGCCAGCAGCCTTCCATGCGGTCATACTGCCCAAGACATTATATACTTCTCGGCAGCCTTCCCGCAGCAAGACACTGGCGCCGAGCCCAGCGCGATGTCCCACATTACACAATATAGCTACCGGTTTATCTTTAGAGATATCCGCCATCCTTTCCTTAATGTGCCCTACATATATATGCAGAGCTCCCTTTATGTGACCTTCATTCCACTCACGCTCGCTCCTATCATCCAATATAGTCAATTCTTCCCCACGGTCTAGCTTAGCTTTTAGTTCATGTACCGTCAAAACTTGCAGATGCTCTACAGGAAATCCAGCATTGTACCAGCCTTCTACGCCGCCTTTGAGATAGCCGACAATTGAGTCATAGCCGACGCGTATCAAATAACGAACTGCCTTCTCTAGATGATGCTGATCCTCTAATACCAAGAGGATAGGACTGTCATAAGATAATACCCAGCCAGCAAAAATAGGCAATCCTTCAAGCCAGATGCTATAAGACCCCTTGATATGGGCACCGCCAAAGGCGGCCGGATAACTCGTGTCTACGACCACCGCGCCTCGCTTCATCTCCTCCCTGAAGTCGGCTGGGGACAGCGGAGCCGGTAGAGGCAGAAAGCCGAGAAACGGTGGCCCTTCAAGATTATATTTTTCCATCTGGCGGAAGTAATGAGGCCTTTCCAGTTTCTCAGCTACTTTGTGCTTCACGAATTCATCTCTACTCTTCTGAAGCATCAGGTTTTGGGCCCTTTCTATGCCAAGTGTGCTCTCGTCCCGGTCGGCAATATTTGCACCACAGACCGAACCTGCCCCGTGCGCCGGGCACAGAATGACCCCATCCCCCAGCGGGAGGAGCTTATTAGAGATGCTGTCATAGAGATTTGAGGCCAGCCTTGGAGACTCTTTGGGACCATATAGGTCAGTACGGCCGACCTCACCTACGAACAGTGCGTCTCCGGTAAATACCATTACCGTGGCTTCGCCAGTGGCAAGGTCAGCCACAGCATAGGACATGCTCTCGTCAGTGTGCCCCGGTGTGTGGATAGCAGTTAACCTGAGCTTGCCAATTTGAAACCGCTGTCCGTCTCTTAAAGTATTACCATATCTCCAGCTGAGCCCGGGGCCATGATAAATCTTAGCTCCGGTGAAATGATTGAGCTCTATAGAGCCAATGACGTAGTCTTCGTTACGGTGGGTCTCAAAAATGTACTTGATTTTCAAGCCTTTCTGCTGCGCTAAGTCAATATAAACCTGACAGTCACGTCGGGGGTCGATCACGGCAGCATCGTTTTCCGAGCCAATGAAGTAAGAATTATGAGCTATCCCTTCCGATTTTATGCGCTCAAAAATCATTTCCCGTCATCCCTCAATCATTTTTGTCGAACGATTTCAGACACCTGCTTGAGTAAAATGTCGGCATGACTCCGTTCTTCTACGGCTAATTCATGAAGGAGTGCCTTGGCATCTGGATCCTCTACTAAAACCGAAGCCCGCTTATAGAAATCGTATGACATGTACTCTTTCTCCAACGCTATTTCCAATGCCTCCATCTCGTCAGAGAATTTCTCATCTATTTTGACTAAACTAGGGCTGATTTTGATACCTCCTTCCATATATTCCACCTTAAGTTCTCGCTTGAGCTTCCCCAAAGGCGGAAGTGCCCCTGCACCGAGCAGGGGGATGGCGCGCTCCCACAGCCTCCGCATATGTCCATCTTCAGCATTGGCTAGCATCTGGAATTTCTCCTTCGCCTGAGGCGATGCAGCCTTTTCCTTAGCCGCTAAATAGAAATCCCAGGAGCCTTTCTCTAATTTAATAGCCAGCATTAAGATGTCTTTAACGTCAGTCGTCTCGGTTACCAAGTCAGGCCTCGCTTCAGGTAGTCCACCTATAGTCTCATAACGCCAGTTGAGAATACCACCTTCCAGGGTATGAACGTCTTTAAACCCCAGCCCACAAAGCGCTATAGCTGCTGCCATGCTCCTGTGCCCTGAACGGCAATAGGTGATGATTTTCTTAACTCGCTCCAGCTCTCCCTGCCTGGCTTCCAATTCTCCTAATGGAATAAGCATGGCTCCGGGGATATGCCCAGCTTCATACTCCTCGGGCTGCCTGACATCGAGAAGGAGAAACTCCCCCTTCTTATCTTTATCCAATATTGCTTTGACCTCGCCAGGTGCTAGCGTTGTTATTTCATCTGCCGCGCAAGCTAATTTCATCACGATACTCTCCTTCCGCGGTCTTCCGTATCAATACGAGGCTAGACCTCCACCAGGACTCTGCCGTCTTCAAGCTTTACAGTGTACACCGTAAGACCTTTGGACATCTTGAGCGCTTTACCTACCTTCGACATCAGCCCTCCTTTGAACCAACGAACCACCCGACCATTACTAATATCAAATTGAGAGCCATGCCGGGGACAAGTGACTACTGTGCCTTCCAGCTTACCCTGCGATAAATCCCCCTTCATATGAGGACAGCGACTATCAGTGGCATAGTACTTGTCCCCAACCCTAGCCAGGAGGATTTCACGCCCTGCTATCCTTACCATTTTCATTGTTCCGTCTTTCAGTTCATCTATCTTAGATACCTCTATAAATTTACTCATAGGACACCTCCATTCATAAATTCTAGCTATTAAGAGAATTATTGACTACCCCTGCCAAGCTACCTTCCTGAATTATTCCTGAGGGTAGACGCTGCTAGCTAGCTTCAGCTTCTCCGCAAATTTAATTCTTTCCCTTAGCGAGGTATTTCTCAGGATTCTGGTCGAAAGCCTTCTTGCAACCAACTGCACAGAAGTAGTATCTCTTTCCTTTGTACACGGAAGTAGCTGCTGCCTTAGCTTCCTGTACCTGCATCTTGCAAACTGGGTCTATGGCCATTAGTCACCTCCTCTCATCAATTGCCAAGCCTGGCTGGCTTAAACCTTCTTAAACGTAGCGAATTAGACACCACGGTGACCGAGCTAGCCGCCATGGCTGCTGCAGCCAGCATGGGATTCAAAAAACCATACTCACCCAGAATGAAATGAAGCCCAGGGGGTACACCGGTCTTGCCGAAGGCAAGATACAATACCCCGGCCGCTATTGGAATGAGGGCAGTATTGTAAGCGAAAGCCCAGAAGAGGTTCTGCTTGATAGTCCTCATGGTTCGCTTGCTCAGGGATATAGCGGTTACCACCTCCAGCAAGTCACCGCCAATCAGGGTAATATCGCCAGTCTCCATGGCCACATCAGTACCGGTACCAATAGCAATACCGATATCTGCCTGAGCCAATGCCGGAGCATCGTTAATGCCATCGCCCACCATTGCCACCACCTTCCCTTCCTTCTGCAATTTCTTGACTTCTCCAGCCTTATGCTCAGGGAGCACCTCAGCCAGGACACGATTAATGCCTGCCTCGCGAGCAATAGCTTCAGCCGTGCGTCGGTTGTCCCCGGTCAGCATAGCTGTCTCAATACCCATTTTGCGCAGCATTTGGACCGCTTCTCTGGCACCTGGTTTTAGGGTATCAGCTAAGGCAATAATCCCTGCTACTTGTCTATCCCATCCCAGGAACATTACTGTCTTGCCGCCTTCAAGGAGTTCTGTAGCTTTATTTTCCAGCCCATTCAGGGAAAGGCTTTGCTCCTCCATAAATTTGAGATTACCCAAGAAAAGCTTCTTGCCCTCCACCGAAGCCTCTACACCCTGCCCCGGGATGGCATTAAAATCGGAGGACGAAGATAATTCCAGCTTCTTCTCGAGAGCAGCCTTGACCACGGCTTCACCAAGCGGATGTTCCGAGCTATGTTCAGCAGAAGCGGCTAGTCGGAGAACTTCCTCTGGGGAAGAAAAGGGGGCAGCGACTACATCGGTCACCACAGGCTCGCCGCGGGTCAGAGTACCTGTCTTATCCAGGAGAACAGTGTTTATCTGGTGAGCCCTCTCCAAGGTCTCCCCATTCCTGATGAGAATACCATGCTCAGCTCCTTTGCCTGTGCCCACCGTTATCGCGGTGGGAGTAGCCAATCCCAAAGCGCAGGGGCAAGCGATGACGAGCACGGCGACAAAGTTGAGGAGGGCGAAGGTGAGAGCTGGCGGTGGTCCCACAAAATACCAGACGACGAAGGTCACGATGGCAATGCCAATCACCGTCGGCACGAAGTAGCTGGCGATAATGTCGGCAAGACGCTGAATAGGAGCTTTGCTTCCCTGTGCTTCCTCCACCATTCTGACGATACGAGCCAGTGTTGTCTCTTTGCCCACTCTGGTTGCTTCGAATTGGAAGCTGCCGGTCTTGTTAATAGTGGCACCAATAACCTCATCACCCACATTTTTCTCCACAGGGATACTCTCTCCAGTAATCATAGATTCATCAACGCTAGAGTAGCCCTGACGCACTATGCCATCCACGGGTATTCGCTCGCCAGGGCGCATCAGGATAAGGTCGCCAACCCGAACATCTTCAACAGGAATTTCCTTCTGCTCGCCTTCGCGAATAACTAGAGCGGTCTTTGGTTGCATACCGATAAGCCTCTTTATTGCCTCCGACGTCTGCCCTCTGGCTCTAGCTTCCAAAAAACGCCCAAGCAGAACCAGCGCTATGATCATCGCTGAGGTATCGAAGTACAAATGGGGCTCCATCATCCCGACGGCAAAAAGGCTGGGGATAATAACGGCTATCAGGCTGTAGAAGTAAGCCACCGAAGTACCTACCGCAATCAGGGTATTCATGTCAGAGGTTCTATGTTTCAGCGCCCCCCAGGCCCCTCGGTAGAATCGCCAGCCAGCCCAGAACTGCACTGGTGTAGCCAAAGCCCATAGCAGATAGGGCTTGCCCGCAAAGGAAGGAACGAAACCCAGAACCATGATTATTGAGGCGAGGATGGCAGCGATGATAAATCTATTCCTGAGAGCCCGAATCTCACGCCGGCCAGCAGTGGTCACATCTCCCAAAGCCTCTACCTCGGCGCTAAGCTCATACCCGGCGTCTTCTACCGCTCGTTTCATGTCAGCCAGCTCCGTCCCCTCCAAGTACTCTACGGTAGCCTTCTCCGAGGCCAGATTCACACTGGCTGAAATCACTCCTGGCACCTTGGACAGAGCCTCCTCCGCCCGAGCAACACAGGAGGCACAGGTCATTCCACTCACCGGGAATATGGATTTCCTAGTGGCAACCCCATAACCCAATTGCGAGACGGTATCCTTAATCTTAGCCAAGTCCACCTTGGTAGGATCGTATTTTATGGAAGCCTTCTCCAAAGCGAAGTTAACGTCGGCCTGTTCTACTCCAGGGATTTCAGAAAGACCCTTCTCGATAGTAGCCGCGCAGGTAGCACAGGTCATCCCAGTTATGTGGATTGAAGCCCTATCAGACTTCTGAGAACTAGTTTTGTCGCCCACTATTTTTCCTACCCCGCCCTTCTTCTCCCTTCAACAAATCGTTGAATACATCAACATGGTACAATTCGTGATCCCTTACCCGGGTAAGAAGCTCTTTCAGGTCAAGTTCTGCAATTTCTTCAGCGGCGCGGTCATATTCAGCCGCCCCACCCCCTGTTCAATTCTGATGTCAGACTGAAGCATAGCGCATAAACCTCTATCGCCCACTCAACTTCAGCGCGCCCAATGATTAGACTGCCACCACCCTTCTTCTTACCAACAACCTAGCTAGCGCACACTACTAATGTGCGCGAATTTCCTCTCTAGGTGCTATAAATCTTCCAGCAAAGTGGTGAAGGTGTCATGATGGTCTTCCTCTTCCTCTAGTATTTTCTTGAAAAGAAAGCCTGTCGTGACATCCCCTTCTTTAAACGCTGCCTCTATGATCTTTTTGTAGAGAGTTATGGCATTTGCCTCATCCTGAATATCTCTCTCTATCATCTCTTTGAGAGTGTTACCAACAAAAATGGGAGTGGGCTTGGTTGTTGGTATTCCGCCAAGGTAAAAGAGCCTCTCTGCAATAGCCTCAGCGTGTTTCATTTCGGCTATACCTATCTTTTTCAGTTCATCTTGAACGGCAAACCCTTTCACCCCGCCCCACTGGACATGCTGCCACATGTACTGGATAGCTACCTGTAATTCCCTGGCAATCGCATCATTTAACTTGCCCAAAAAGGCCTTTGATACTTTGGTAACAGCGTCATGTTTTTCTACCATCTTACACCTCCAATTTTATGTTCTTTGTCGTGTGACACCATCAGTGTAGTAGATTCCAAAAGTAATAGTCAATTGTAAATGACCCTTTTCACATTTCGTCCTCCTTTGCCTAGGCAATATTTCCAGACAGATTGCACTACTGCACCAGCGCAGTCCCCTTTTCAGTGATCTCATATTTGCCAGCCTTTTCCACAGCCAGTCCAGCCTGAGTAAGCTCGCGGAGGCCACTCCTTACCCTGAACAGAGGCAGTCCAGTATCCCTGGCGATTTCTTCGGGAGACTTCAACCCTGTCTGTAAGGCGCGCAGCATCTTGGTACCCGACTCGGTAGGTTTACCATCAGGGCTAATACATGCCATATTCTCCTCCTCTCATATCTAGAGCTTCTTCTTACACAGATACCAGTCTACGCACTCATACCCTTGCTTGAGCCTCTCTTCAGCCATTTCCTGGGTGTTTGGTGGCGGTACCACTACTTTGTCACCTGGTCGCCAGTTAGCCGGAGTAGCCACACCATGTTTGTCCGTGGTCTGCAAGGCATCTATTATTCTCAGTATCTCATCCATGTTCCTGCCAGTGGTCAGCGGGTAGTAAAGTATCGTCCTGATAATCTGGTTGGGGTCGATTATGAACACGCATCTGACAGTCTCGGTCTTGCTTTGACCGGGATGAATCATACCGTAAGCCAGAGAAACCTCCTTGTTGAGGTCAGCGATAATGGGGAATGGTATTTTCACCCCCATTTTTTCTTCCACATTGCGTACCCAGGCAATATGCGAGGAGACGCTGTCGACACTTAAACCCAGAAGTTC
>Ga0209102_1000614_pt1 | contig 22851 bp, 20 predicted proteins | sample ConPoolayeHmetaG_FD_185483 | JGI IMG/M metagenome (GOLD analysis project Ga0209102, IMG submission 185483) | Hot spring microbial mat communities from California, USA to study Microbial Dark Matter (Phase II) - Cone Pool mat layer H metaG... ...
TAGATATTAGCTCTCTCCGAGCTGTTTTGCCTAAAGATAATCCATGGCAAGCAGCCGGTGGGCTGAAAAGCCTCGAGGGCACAGATAGAAATGCCTGTGCCTCCCGTGCTTGGAAAGGAGGGAATATCAAGCTTGGTTTCTGGATGGCACCGTTCTCGTGACGGTGCCTTTTTGTTCCCGCTTGTCGCTCGGTGTAAACCGCTCGTGGTTTAGCGAATTAGTTAAGTGGGAGTCTGTTCAACTCTGGGATAAGCATGAAGAAAACAAGCATGAAGATGGGAGTAGTGGCACTGACGGTAGTGGCAGTCACCGCAATTGTTAGCCTCAGTATAACGGCACGCGCTCCTTCCTTGAAAGTGGCCACTACTTCCAGCCTCTATGACACCGGGTTATGGGAATACCTTGAGCCGAGGTTTGAGGAGAGGTATGGGGTGAAGCTGGATATTCTCTGCGTCAGCACCGGGATAGCCCTTGAATATGGCAAAAGGGGGGATGTAGATGTTATTGTCATTCATGACAAAGCTCGTGAAGAGCAGTTTATAGCTGAAGGCTATGGTGTAGACAGGATTCCCTTTGCCTATAACTATTTCCTTATTGTGGGTCCGCCCGATGACCCGGCAGGTATCAAAGGTCTTGGCCCTGAGGAGGCCTTCAAGAAGCTGATGGAGGAGGGGCTGGGGAACCCGCGGGAAATCAAATTTGTTTCCCGAGGAGATGAGTCCGGCACCCACGCCAAGGAAAAGGCTATCTGGGAGGCGGCCGATTTTGATTATGAGACCATCCGCAAAGCCGGAGACTGGTATGCAGAGGGTGGAAGGGGGATGGGGCCGACTTTGCTCATGGCCAGTGAGATGAACGCTTATACTTTAACCGATATGGGCACTTTCTTGGCTTACAAAGGTAAGCTGGACTTGGTGCCCTTGGTAGGCGAGGGACGGATATTGCTCAACGTTTACTCGGTAATTGCTGTGAATCCTGAAAAACATCCCCATACTAGAATTGAAATGGCAAACAATCTCATAGATTTCCTTACTTCAAGTGAAACCCAGAAGCTAATTGGAGCGTATGGCGTGGGGGACTATGGAATGCCGCTATTTATGCCCTGCGCCGGAGCAGAGCCAGAACAATAGCCAATTTTGAAGGAAAGGAGGTAGGCGAGAGGACTTGAGCGAAATATGGGAGGGCCTTATCAAGGCCGTGTACCTTATAGTCTCCCTTGACCCTGAAGTGCTGGAAATAGCCGGCAGGTCACTGAGGATTTCAGGAACGGCTTGTCTTCTGGCCTCTTTGGTCTGCCTGCCATTGGGAGCGTTGATACACTTCCACCAGTTCCCGGTGAAAAGGGTCTTAATAAACGTCATTCAGGCATTATTCAGCCTGCCCAGTGTAATTATTGGCTTATTTATCTTTGTCCTTTTCTCCCGAGCCGGGCCTCTTGGAGAGCTTGGCATACTTTTTACTCCCACTGCCATGATAATTGGTCAGATGGTGCTTATCACGCCGATACTGTTGGGCTTGACAATTTCGGCTCTAAGCGGAGTAGCCAAGGAAATCGTAGATACGGCTACGTCGCTCGGTGCTAGCGGCTTCCAGATTACTCTGCTTGTACTAGGAGAAGCAAGGTATGCTGTTGTGGCAGCAGTAATAATGGCTTTTGGTAGGGCTATATCAGAGGTCGGATGTGCCCTCATGGTCGGAGGTAATTTCAAGGGATTCACCAGGGTGATGACTACAGCAATCTCGCTGGAAACATCCAAAGGCGAACTCGAACTATCGTTGGCGTTAGGCATAATTCTATTATTTCTGGCACTCATTGTTAACATTGCCTTACATAGGTTGCAGCAGAGGTGACAATGGCTCTCATAGAATTGGTTGGGGTAAGTCATAGATATGGTAGTAGAGAGGTGCTGAGAGAAGTGGACCTGAGCATTGGCAAAGGAGAGGTCTTTGCCCTGATCGGCCCGACTGGAGCGGGCAAAACAACGCTTTTGCGTATTATAGACCTGCTGGAAGTCCCTAGCACTGGTGAAATTCATTTTGATGGGAAACGAGTACCCGAGTCGGGGAAACAGAGGCTGGAGATACGTCGTCGGATCTCATTTGTGCACCAGAAACCTCAGGTATTCAATTTGAGCGTCTATGATAATGTTGCTTGTGGCTTAAGGTGGAGGGGAGAGGAAAAGGACAGGATCGCTGAGAAGGTTGACCATATTCTGAAAATAGTCGGTTTAGAAGGCTATAGCGATAGAAACGCCCGGACATTGTCGGGAGGGGAGGTGCAAAGAGTAGCTTTGGCTAGGTCTCTGGTGCTTGAACCTGAAGTGTTGCTGTTAGACGAGCCTACAGCGAACCTTGACCCTGTTTCCTCAGCCAAGATTGAGCAAGTAATTTCATATGTTGCTGAGCAACGTAAAACTACCATGATAATGGCTACACATGACATGTCTCAGGGGCGACAGCTTGCTGACCGGATAGGGGTGCTTCTTGATGGCAAACTTGTCCAAATAGGCAATGCCAACGATATATTCTATTCACCCCAAAATGAAGAGGTGGCTAATCTTGTTGGTGTGGAAAACATTCTGGAAGGCCTGATAACTACGAATACTGATGGCATAGTCACGGTAAAGGTTGGTCCCGATAGGATCGGGATACAGGCAGTTTCTAACCATCCCGTAGGAAAGGAAGTATATGCTTGCATCAGACCTGAAGACATCACTTTAGCTCCGATTTTTCATTTGAGTTCGGCGAGGAATTCCTTTCAAGGAAAAGTAACCCGGGTTACCACGCTAGGGCCGCTTAGCCGGGTGGAAGTCGATTGTGGCTTTCGCCTTGTGGCTTTGGTCACCAAAATATCAGCCGAAGAATTAAATCTACAAGAAGGCAAGGAGGTCTGTGCTACTTTCAAAGCTACGGCCGTGCATATTATGGAAAGGAAAACTAGTTAATGACTGGCATTGTTGATTCTTTCGGACGGAACATAAATTACCTCCGGGTTTCGGTTACCGACCGTTGCAACCTGCGCTGCATCTATTGCATGCCACCTGAAGGTGTCCCCCAAATGCCGCATAGCGAAGTTCTCTCTTATGAGGAGATTCGGGCTGTTGTCCAAGCAGCGGCAGAGCTGGGTATCAACAAGATAAGGCTCACTGGTGGCGAGCCGATGGTCCGGGCTGATTTACCCAAGCTCATTAGGATGCTATCGGGGGTAGAGGGAATTCAAGAGCTGTCTTTGACGACAAATGGGGTGCTTCTGAAGGAATATGCTTTGGAACTCAAGCGGGCAGGTTTGACCAGAGTTAATGTGAGCCTGGACACGCTTAAACCCGATAGATTTCGATACATAACCCGTCTGGGAAAATTGGAAGCTGTTCTTGGGGGCATCGAAGCAGCAAAAGAAGCTGGCTTCGAGCTGGTCAAGATAAACACCGTGGTCATGCGGGGCATAAACGACGATGAGATACTGGATTTTGCCAGGATGACCTATGAGGACGGATGGCACATTCGATTCATTGAACTTATGCCTTTCAAGGGTGTAGCGGAGTTTGTACCTTCCAGTGAATTGAGGCAGCGGGTTAGTCCGCTGGGCAAGCTTGAGCCGTGTTCCGATTTCGGTGGCATAAGTGGCAATGGACCTGCTACATACTATCGTTTGGCGGGAGCCAAGGGCACTATAGGCTTCATCAGCCCTCTCAGCGAGACTTCCTTTTGCTCAAGGTGCAATCGCATACGACTTACCTCAGATGGCAAGCTACGCCCTTGCCTGCTGGGGGAAGAAGAGGTTGACCTGAAAGCAGTGCTACGGTCCGATTTCATCGGAGCCTCTATTGAGGAGCTAAAGCGCCTTATTGTTAAGGCGGTTGCTTCTAAGCCTGAGCATCACCTGGGCCAAGGCAACATCAAGCTTGTGAATCGCAAAATGTCACAGATTGGAGGTTAAGAATGGAGTCAGCGTCAATCCACATGATAGATGTTACCCAAAAAAAGCAAACGGAACGCCAAGCAATAGCGAAAGGCAAGGTGCACATGAAGCCGGCCACCTTGGAGCTTATCCGTAAGGGTGGGCTGCAAAAAGGGGATGTCTTAGGTGTGGCCAAAACGGCGGGAATCCTGGCTGCCAAAGAGACCCACCGTCTTATCCCTCTGTGTCATCCTCTCCAACTTACCCACGTGGCAATTGAGTTTCGTCTCTCCGAAAAGGGCTCCGAGGAAGTCGGAGTTGAGATTACCGCCAGTGTCAAAGGAGTAGGAAAAACGGGATTCGAAATGGAAGCGCTGGTAGCGGTATCCGTGAGTGCTCTCACTATCTACGATATGTGCAAGGCGGTGGACAGAAGTATGACAATTGCAGAGATTCGCTTGGTAAGAAAGAGTGGCGGTAAGAGCGGGCTTTATCTAGCTGAGTAGCTCTTGCAGCACCATCTTAACGACTTCGGGAATTGCCTTCTCCACCTCGGGTGTGCATTTCTCGCTAAAGTTGGTAGTGTCTTTAGCCTCTACGGCGAATATAGTGATTTTTCGAGGCATTGCTAAGCCCAGCATCTTTCCGACTTCTAGAGCGGTGACCAAGTTGATTTGATGGGGTGAGGAGAAATGTTTAGCGAAAGAAAAGTCCTCAGGCCCCATGCGATATATCTGGCCGGCCTTCCCATCCTTGGTCTGGACAGCATCAATGATGACGACTTTGTCATAGTCTACGATCGAATCTAGAAGACTAAGCCCAGCCGCACTTGTTTCAGCTACAGTTATTCGGGGGTCGTTGACTTGTTTTGCTACCTCTTGAGCTACCCTGATCCCAGCTCCGTCATCGCACAGAATAGGATTTCCGATGCCCAGAACCAAGGTTTTCATTTTTCTTCTGCAAGAGCAATAATCGCTCGCCTCGCTGTCATCGTGAGTCCCGACAGGTCGAACCGGAAAGGTCTGATGCCATTTATTAGACCCTTCACTTCGCTCAGGGTGACATGCGGTGGTTGAATCCCTTTGCGGAAACTTGTTACGAGATGCCCTGGCTCAGCTTTTTGATCTCGTTGCCCTGGGCGTCATAGATGGTCACTTCCAAGGGTAGCTGCCCGGGCAGAGAGTGTGTGGCACAGGCAAGGCAGAGGTCGTAAGGGCGCCAAGCCATCTCGATGCGGTTGAGCAATCCCTCAGTTATCTCTTTGCCAGGTTTTATCAGGTCTTCAGCTGCCTTTTTAACCGACATATAAAAAGCAGCATAGTTGTTGGTAGTGCCCACGATCAAGTTACACTTCTTTATCACGCCTCTCTCATCGGTAATGTAATGATGGGTGAGGGTGCCTCGCGGGGCTTCCACAATGCCGACACCTTCGTCAGGGGTGGCATTCGGTATGGTGCGAATGTTAGGGTTGGTTATTTCCGGGTCTCGAACTAGCTCCAGCATTCTTTCAGCGGCGTAAAGAAGTTCAATCAGTCTAGCCCAGTGCGTGGCCAGAGTATAATGGACCGGCTTGCCACCGAGAACAGAGTACATCTTTTCATATTCTTCCTGGGCCAAAGGGGTGGCCATACCATCGGCAGCATTCAGCCGGGACAGAGGGGTAGCCCGATAAACTCCACTATCCTTTCCGTCAACAAAACCTTTCCAGCCGACATTCTTAAGATAAGGGAACTTGAGATACGTCCAGGGCTCGACGTGTTCCGCTACATGCTTGAGGTAGTCCCGAGGAGCATACTTGCAGAACTCCTTACCGTCAGGGTCAACCACCCGAACTTTGCCATCATAGAAGTTGACCTTGTTCTTTTCATCAACCAGTCCCATGTAATAGGTCCGGTGGGTAAAGGTCTCGCTAAGGATCATGTCCACATACGTTTTGTTCTTGAGCACCACGTCATCAAAGACTTTGAGCGATAGCTTGGCGAACTCCACCGATGATTTGGCTATTTCCTCAATTTTCGCTCTCTCCTCTTCACTTATGGCTCTGCTTACACCACCGGGCAGTCCAAAACAAGGGTGTACGGGCCGTCCACCAATTGTCTGGATGACCCAGTGGTTCTCATGACGTATCCTGATTACAGCGCCTCCCAGCTCCAATCCCACTTTAGCGATAACCCCAAAAATGTTACGCTCGGCAGGCGGGGCATCGGGACCCACAACAAAATCAGGGGCAGCGAGGATGTAGAAGTGGGTGGTATGGTCAGTTACGTAGAAAGAGCTGTAAAAGAGTTCGCGAAGCTTTTTGGCCGTGCTGGTTGGTTCAACGTGAAACAGGTCGTCCAGGGCTTTTGTTGATGCCATATGGTGGGCTTCAGGGCAAACGCCACAGATACGTTGGGTTATCTGAGGCATGTCCTCCGCCGGGCGGCCTTCGGAGAACTTTTCAAAACCCCTCAGTTCGGGAACTTGAAAATAAACATTGGCTACGCCACCATCGTCGTTGAGGAAGATGGCAATCTTGCCATGGCCTTCAAGCCTAGTGATGGGGTCTATCATTATTTTTTTCATTTTATCCTCGCCCTCCTGAGTAATGAAGCCGGCAGGCTGTAGCGGTAAAAGGTGCCCGCTGGGTCAGGAATGTCGTTGACTATCTTCTGAATCTCTTCAGGGTCGTTGGAGTCAATAATGGACGAGAGAGCACTCAAAAAGTGGGCCCCTTGGTCAATTACTCCGTCCACCGGCCCGTAGCAGCCGGTGCAGGGCATATTAGCTTGAGGACAGAGGGCACCACAGCCTCCTCGAGTAGCCACACCGTAGCACAACAATCCCTGTTCCAGCAGACACTTTTCCGGCTCAGGGATAATTTCATACGGCCTGTAGAACTTCTTGATTTTCTTTTCTTCCTTCTTGCGAGGGCACTCATCGCAAACGGCCTTTGTGGAGGGACTTATGACTGTGCCTTTGGGTGGTAGCTTGCCTGTAATCAAAGCTTCCAAGGCCAGCCAGGTGCTTTTTTCTTCCGGCGGACAACCAGGAATGAAATAATCAACGTCTACTGTTTGGCCAAGAGTCTTGACCGTGTCATAGAACTCAGGAATTTCCAGCTCACCCTCGGGCACTTTAACTTTCGTCTGAGGAAGAATCTTCTTAGGATTGTCGGTTGACGGAGTTTCAATATAGGCGCGCTCAAACGTCATCTGCCGATTGTAAAAATTGGATAGCCCGGGGATACAGCCCTCATAAGCGCAGGAGCCGTAAGCAATCATTATTTTTGATTTGGCCCGTAAGAGTTTGGCAATATGCTCGTTCTCCGAAGTGCGGATAGCCCCGTTGAAAAGGCAGGCATCAATGCTTTTGTCAGGCATTTTCTCTACATCAGCATATTTAGTATCCACAGCTACAGGCCAGAATACAATATCCGCTGCTTCAATTAGTTTTAGAACTTTATCACCTATTTGCAGAGTGGCAATTTCGCAACCGCCGCAACTAGCCGCCCAATAGAGAGCTACTTTAAGTTTAGCCATGTTCTTTCTCCTCAAGGTTTTTCTTGAAGGGACCTAAAGCTTTCACCTTTCCCGTCATATCGCTGACAATTGAGGCAAAACGAGCACCCTCGGAGGCTGAAACCCAATCGAGGCGTACCCGCTCGTCTTCGATACCCATTTGAGCAAGCATTTTCTTTAATAGCGCCATACGGCGTAGCGCTTTGTAGTTGCCCTCGATGTAGTGGCAATCGCCGGGATGGCAACCAAGGATTAACACGCCATCAGCACCCACGCTGAGTGCTTTAAGGACAAAGGCCGGACTTACTCTGCCACTACACATCACCCTGATTATCCTTATATTGGGAGGGTACTGTATTCTGGAAGTGCCAGCCAAATCAGCCCCAGCATAGGAGCACCAGTTACAACAAAAAGCTACTATTTTTGGCTCAAAGTTGTCCATCTAGCCTCCTAACTGATCGCCCATTGGGGATCCACTCTACTCTTCTCCATCAAGGGCAGACTGAACGAACAAGTCATGTTCATACACCGCTGTACACCGGTTCGCCAACACGGCCTGCCATCGTAACACTTCCAGCCAAAAAAGGCAACTCCACTAGCTATGATTTTTGAGGTAAATATCAATATCTGTAGCCGCCCGCCGGCCTGCTCCCATGGCGCTTATTACCGTAGCGGCGCCAGTAACTATGTCGCCTCCTGCCCAGACCTTGTCCTTCGTCGTCTTACCGGTAACCTCATCAGCAACCACCGTACCTTGTCTAGTTGTCTTCAAATCGGGAGTAGTTTGAGCTATGAGGGGATTAGGGCGTGTACCCAAGGCAGCTACCACCATATCTACTTCCAGGATAAACTCGCTTCCCTCTTTGACAATGGGGCGTCGCCGACCGCTCTCATCAGGCTCCCCCAGTCCCATCTCGTAACACTCTATGCCGACCACCCAGCCCGAGTCATTGCCGATATATCTTTTGGGGTTGGTAAGTAGCTTGAACTCGATTCCTTCTTCTTTGGCATTCTCAACTTCCTCACGGCGGGCGGGCATCTCTGCCTCTGAGCGGCGGTAGATAATATAAACTTCGTCAGCACCAAGCCGGAGAGCACAGCGGGCTGAGTCCATAGCTACATTACCGCCGCCAATAACTGCCACTCTTTTCCCTACTACCACCGGCGTATCATACTCAGGAAATTTATATGCCTTCATCAGATTAACGCGGGTCAGAAACTCATTTGCCGAATAGATACCGTTCAGATTCTCGCCGGGGATGTTCATAAACATAGGCGCGCCAGCGCCCGTGCCTAAAAAGATAGCATCGTAGCCCCTCGCCAGCAGTTCATCCAACGTTACTGCCTTTCCTACCACTGAATCCAGCTCAATCCTTACGCCCAGGTTGGAGACGTAGGCCACCTCAGCTTGTACAATTTCTTTGGGCAACCTGAATTCGGGAATGCCATACATCAGCACCCCGCCAGCTACATGCAATGCCTCAAAAAGAGTAACGTTATGGCCGAGCTTAGCCAAATCGGCAGCGGCAACCAGTCCAGCTGGCCCTGAGCCGACCACCGCCACCTTCTTACCGGTTGGTTTAGGAAGCGTTGTCTTGGGGTTCAACGCCCCTTTATTAGCTCGCTCCCAGTCGGCTACGTAGCGCTCTAAGCGCCCGATGGCGATAGGAGCACCTTTCTTGGCCAAGGAGCATGCTTGTTCACATTGCGTCTCTTGTGGGCAGACCCGGCCACAAATGCCGGGCAGGCTGTTCTTATCCTTCAATATCCTTACCGCTTCCGGCATGTCATCATCAAGGACAGCCTTGATAAAGCCGGGTATGTCTATCTCCACCGGGCAGCCTTCAGTACAGGGATGCTTCGGACACTGGAGACAACGGCTTGCCTCGGCTTTAGCCTGCTCGGCGCTGTAACCCAAGGCGACCTCGTTGAAGTTCTTGCCCCGCGTCTTGGGATCCTGCTTTGCCATGGGTTCGCGGTTCAGGTTTACCTTAGCCATGTATGTTGCCGCAGACCTCCGTCTAGGAACACTTGCCTATCTTAGCCTGCCAGTGCTCAAAAGAGCGTTTTTCCTGACTGAGATAAGTGCGTTGCCGCGCCAACAATAAGTCCCAGTCCACCTGATGCCCGTCAAAATCAGGGCCATCGACACAAGCAAACCTGGTTACGCCACCCACCGATACCCGGCAGCAGCCACACATCCCTGTGCCATCAACCATTATTGGATTGAGGCTAACAATAGTCTTTACGCCGAAAGGCTTAGTGGTCAGGCTACAGAACTTCATCATGATGCTTGGGCCGATGGCAATGACCAAGTCAACCTTTTCTCCACCGCTGAGCAGGTCCTTCAATGGTTCAGTCACTACGCCCTTGCGACCATAGGTGCCATCGTCAGTAGTCACTATCAGCTGGTGGCTAACGTTGCGAAGCTTGTCTTCCCAGAAAAGCAAATTCTTGCTTCGTGCTCCCAAAATGGTGATGATCTTGTTGCCTTTTTCCTTCAGCGCTCTGGCAATGGGTGCTATAGGTGCAGCGCCGACTCCCCCTGCTACACAGACTACAGTGCCGAACCTTTCAATGTGAGTTGGTACACCAAGCGGCCCAACAAGGTCAGCAAGAGAGTCACCAACTTTCAACAACGCCAGCCTGAAGGTTGTCGCCCCTACCTCCATAAATACTAAAGTCACATTACCCCCCTTGCCATCCCAGTCAGCAAGCGTCAACGGAATACGCTCGCCTCTTTCATCAATCCTAATGACAACAAACTGCCCCGCCTGTGCTTTTCTGGCAATTGCAGGAGCTTCGATTCTAAATAGATGAATTTTTTCTGCTAGAGTCTCGCTATGGATGATTCGAAACATTCATCGGGCTCCGTTTCGATTCGCCTAGCCAAACAAAGCTTCCACCTGAGCCAGAATTTGGTCATTAGTGAAGTGGTGCATGGTGATGGCTCCTGAGGGGCAGGCAGCGCTGCAGGTACCACATCCTTTGCACATCGCTTCGTTGACGTGGGACACTCTCCTGCTATCTTTAGGCTGAAGCTCAATAGCTTGAAAGGGGCACAAGAGCTCGCAGATCCCACAACCTGAGCATTTATCCTCGTCAACTACGGCATTTATCGCCTCAGGCTTGACATGTCCTATTCTCAGGGGGCCAGCTGCTTTTGAAGCGGCAGCGTAAGCTTGAGAAATGCCCTCAGCTACATCCGTAGGCCAGCGTGCTGACCCGCAAATATAAACACCGTCCATAGCAAACTCCACGGGCCGAAGTTTCAGATGTGCTTCCAGCAAGAAGCCGAACTCGTCTTGAGATACCTTAAGCAGCTTGGATATTTGCTCGTTATCGTCACGAGGGATGAGAGGCGTAGTGAGAACTAGCATATCGCAGGGGAGTTCTATTTCCCCTCTTCGCAGTTCATGGTACACCTTTATTTTCTCAACCTTCTCCTTGCCAACAACTTGAGGGGGCTTCTCCAAGCGATATCTGATGAACCTCACTCCCAGTTCCATAGCCTTTCGATAATAATCTTCATACGCCGCTCCGTAAGTCATAAGGTCTCGGTGAAGTATCCATACCTTAGCCTTAGGGTTGGCCTGCTTTATGAGGAAGGCATTCTTAATGGCAGTCATGCAGCAAATCCTGCTGCAATAGGTTCTCTCTGGAACTCTCGCTCCCACACATTGAATCATGACCACATTTTGACCCAGGGGTTCGCCCTTCTTCATCCGTTCCTCAAGTTCCACTTGAGTGATCACATTGGCAATTTCACCGTAGCCATACTGGCCTACAGGCTTCAACTTGTCAGCCCCAATGGCTACTACGATAGTACCTACGGTGAACTTATCCTCTTTCCCATTCGAATCTACAACAACTTCAAAATTCCCGATGAAGCCACTAACTTTTCTTACCTTGGCTGAGAGATAGGTCTTGATTTTCTGGTGACTGTTGATCTGCTTAATAAGGGGGTCTATCACAGTTGAAGCTTCTACGTTTCCCGTGAACAGTTTGTGAAGCTCGCGCAGAGTTCCACCAAGCGCTCGTTCCTTTTCCACAAGATAAACCTGAAAACCTTGGTTAGCTAAGTTCAGGGCTGCTGACATGCCTACAACGCCGCCCCCGATCACGAGAGCCGAGGGATTGACCGGGATCTCAATTTCCTCCAACGGCTCCAACAGCCTGGCTTTGGCTACCGCCATCTTGATAATGTCCTTGGCTTTTTGGGTAGCCTTGTCTGGCTCTTGCATGTGAACCCAGGAGCACTGGTCTCTTATGTTGGCAAACTCAAAAAGGTATTTATTTAAGCCTGCAGCTTCGCAGGCAGACCTGAACAGCGGCTCATGAGTCCTGGGTGTGCAAGAAGCTACTATGACCCGATTTAAATTGTATTCCTTTATGCCTTTCTTGATTGCTGATATGCCTTCCTCAGAACAGGTGTAGGTATTACGCTCGGCATGCACGACGTTGGGCAATCCCTTCGCGTACTCCACCACTTCAGGGACATTTACGTATGCTCCGATATTTCTACCGCAGTGGCAGATAAAGACCCCGATACGTGGCTCTTCCATCTTTAACTACCTCCTCCTATGATTTCAGCAGCTCTGCCTGCTGCTCCTGAGGCTTGGGTAACAGAATCAGGAATATCTCGCGGGCTGTGTACATAGCCGCAGGCGAAGATGCCTGGCCTTGTGGTGTCCAGAGGTTGTGATGGTCCGCCCGGGGTCTTCACAAAACCATTTTCGTCCAGTTCTATGCCTAGAATCTTGGCTAACTTTTGGTCAATTTGGGGAAGCAAGGCTTGGGCGAGAACCACTAGCTCGGCCTCAAACCTCTTTATTTCACCGGTCGTGGTGTCCTCGTACCAGATGATGGGATTATCGTTTTCAGGGTTGACCTCAATTCTGCCTGGGCGCCCTCTGATGTAGGTCACATTGTAGTCCTTCTTAGCCCTGGCTATATACTCCTGGAACCTTTTGCCCACAGCCCTCATGTCCATGTAGAAGATGGTGGACTTTGTCCCTGGCTCATGCTCATACGCCATCATGGCTTCCTTGGTAGAGTGCATACAGCAGACGCTGGAACAATAGGGTTCACACCTGAAATCGCGGGAGCCGACACATTGAATAAAGGCTATGTTGTGGGGGATTTTCCCGTCTGACGGGCGCTTAAGTTCCCCCATGGTGGGGCCTGACGCCGAGGTCAACCTCTCATACTCCATAGCCGTGATTACATTCTTTATCCTTCCGTAGCCATACTCTTCTAGTCGTGAGACATCGTAAAAATCGACGCCAGTAGCGACCACGATGGCAGCAACATCAAGCTCTATAGTCTGGTCAGTCATGTCATGAACTATGGCCTTGGCTTCGCAGGCATTCTCACACCCTTTGCATTCCAGCTTCTTTGTAATCCTTAAGCAGTGCTCGGCGTCCCTGACATCCTTCTTGGGGACTGCTTGAGGGAAGGGTAGATAAATGGCTTTTCTCGAACTCAGTCCCATGTTGAATCGGTCAGGTATCAGGATGGGGCAGACGTTTATCCTGGTGATGGCATCTTTGGGGCATTCCTCTATACACTTCCAGCAGCCGGTGCAGGTTAGTGTATTGTATATCGGTTTTTCACAGTTACATTCCTCGGCCTGCTGGGTAGAACAGGTTATGCCTATAAAAGCTACGCCTTCTTTGTCAAAAAGACCCAGCTCTTCGAGTTTGCTCAAAGCTCTTTCATCACATCCTCTGGAGACAACAGCAAACTTCTTGTCAGGCCACTTGTCCTTCGCCTGACGAACAAAGGTGGCCACGTTATATCGCGGTTCCAGCACCAACTCCTTAAGTTGCTCCTTGTTTGTGAAAAGATAAGGGCCGACATGTCCCCATCTTCGCCGAAGCCCGATAATGCCGTCATAACCCTCTTCAAAAGCCTTCTCAGCTTCCCTGATTATTCTCTCCCTATCGAGAACCTTTTCTGCTTCCGCCAATACTGTCGTTTCTTTCTCAACCATGTTTACTCCCCTTGCTGACTTTCACAGCACAGACTTTGAGCTCTGGGATCTTGGCTTCAGGGTCAATGTTTCTAGCAGTGAGCGCATTGGCAGCACATTCAGCAAAGTGGAAAGGTATGAATACCACGCCAGGGCGAATCCCATCGGTAATGAAGGCTCTTATCTCAATTTCACCCCGTCGGGATTTTACCTTGACCTTCTCTCCCTGTGCTATGGACAATCTTTTGGCATCCTCGGTATTGATTTCCACAAAGCCGGTAGGAAGTTCTCTCTCCAAAGCAGGAATTCTGCGCGTCATGGTTCCGGTATGATACTGGAACATTAATCTCCCCGTGGTCAAGATGAACGGATATTCCTTGTCAGGCAGTTCGGCAGGCTCCTTGTAGTCTACCGCAAAGAAGCGTCCTTTACCTCTGACGAACACATCCTTGTGCAGGAATCTGGTCCCAGGGTGTTCTTTGGAAGGACACGGCCAGGCTAACACCTCCCCGTTGTCCAATCGCTGGTAAGAAATGCCAGCATAACTGGGGGTAAGCCGGGCGATTTCATCCATAATCTCCTCAGCCGATTTGTAATCGAATCCCTTGCTGCCCATTTTCTTAGCCAGCTCACTGATTATGAGCCAATCTGGCTTGGAATCGCCTATGGGCTCTATCGCTTTTCTCACCCTTTGAACCCTTCGATCCGTCCCGGTGAACGTGCCCTCTTTCTCAGCGAATGAACACCCGGGTAGCACCACATGGGCAAGCTGTGCTGTCTCCGAGAGGAATATGTCTTGCACCACCAGGAAATCCAAGGAACTGAGAGCCTTCTTTACGTGATTTATGTCCGGGTCAGAAAGCATGGGATTTTCCCCCATGATATACATTGCCTTGAGCGAGCCGTTTAGGGCGGCATCGGTCATCTCAGTTACCGTAAGCCCTGCCTTGTCCGGTAGCTTGACTCCCCAAGCTTTCTCGAACTTAGCTCTGGCTGCCTCGTCTGTGACTGATTGATAGCCCGAGTAAACATTTGGCAGAGCGCCCATATCACAGGCCCCCTGAACGTTGTTCTGCCCACGAAGCGGGTTCACTCCTGTAGACTCACGGCCAACATTGCCAGTAAGCATCGCCAAATTAGCGCAACATATGACGTTGTCCACCCCAGTAGTGTGCTGGGTTATGCCCATGGCGTACAAGATGCTTGCTCTCTGGGCTTCTCCGTAGATTCGAGCTGCCTTTTCCAGAGCAGCTCGCTCCACGCCGGTTATTTCACAGACTTTCTCTGGTGGGTATTCCTTCACTTTGTTTGCCAATTCCTCAAAGCTTTCAGTGCGCTGCGCAATGAAATCCTTATCAGCCAAATCCCAGGAAAGGATGAGGTTCATAATGCCATTGAGCAGGCAAACATCTGTCCCGGGCTCGTGTTGAAGATAGACATCGGCGAACTGAACTATAGGTGTGCAGCGCGGATCTGCCACGATCAGCTTACTTCCCTTTTCCTTGGCCCGTAGCACCCTTGAAGCTATGAGGGGGTGTTGTTCAATCGTGTTGCTTCCTATCACGAAAATGCAATCCGAGCCTTCAATCTCGGGGATGCTGTTTGTCATGGCGCCACTTCCAAAAGCCTTGGCCAAACCTACCACTGTCGAGGCGTGGCACAGCCGGGCACAATGGTCTATGTTATTTGTCCCAATTACTGCCCGGGCAAATTTCATCATGAGGAAGTTTTCCTCATTAGTACACTTAGCCGATGAAAGTACGCCGATGGAATCAGCGCCATTCTTTCGTTTGATATCGATTAGCTGCTTGCTTACGAGTTCGAGGGCTTCATCCCAGCTTATCGGGTCAAACTTGCCATTTCTTTTTATGAGAGGCGTCTTTAGCCGGTCAGGATGATTAATGAAAGCCGCGGCATTTCTCCCCTTGATGCAAGGCTTGCCTTCACTTATCTCGTCAGTTTTGCAGGGAAGCACTTCAGTTACTGCGCCATCTAGCACCTGGAGATAAAACTGACAGCCACAGCCGCAAAAGGGACACACCGTCAGTACGAAGTCGCTATTCATTTCTTTCCCTCCCCCTTGGCTGCAGATTTCTTCCTTTTGGTCTTAGGTTGCTTGCGCACTGCTTGCACGAGTCTCTTCTTGGTCTCGGCGTCTAAGCCCGGAATGATTTCAAAAACCGACTCGGGAGGTTGACGTCTCATAAGCTGGTGGATAGCTCGCAGAGGTATATGCATAGGACAGGTTTCTTCACACATTCCACAGTTGATGCACAGGTCAGCGACACGGTAGGCTCTTATTATCTGGAAAAGAGGAACTGCCGGGGGTATTTCACCAGGCTTTGTCCAGGCGGCGTCCTCCAGTTCGGCTCCGTCATAAATCCACACAGGGCAGACATCCCGACACCCGAAACACTTTATGCATTTGCTGAGTTCTCTCTGCCAGAAATCTGTCCGTGATTTCTCATCCATTAAAGCTATCTGCTGAGCCAATGTTTCAGGTTCTTTTTCTTTTCGCTCTTCAGGAGGAAGTTCGAGGAAACTCCGCCTTTCAAAAGCGATGTTGGTCAGGGCATGCTTCTCTTTGTTCTCTTCAACGCAGGCCTGGGTGCAGTCACCACACTGGATACAACTTGCCTCGTTTATTCTAATCCTATCAACCCAGGTTTCCCCCCTCAGACTCCTTCACATCAGTTAACTCTGTCTGGGAACATTCCCCCATCCGGTACATTTAGCCCAATCAACATATGTTGCTTTCTTCTTAACCTTAACTTTGAAGTTCCCGACCTTTCCTGAGACCTTTTCAAGCTCCGCATAGGTTAAGAGTGTTATATTGGGATGCTGACTGGCCTCTATCATCTTGGGAGCAAGGATACACATGGCACAATCGTTAGTGGGAAAGGTTTTGTCCAATTGTGACATCCTGCCCCCGATGCTGGGCGTCTTCTCCACCAAATATACCTTAAATCCCATATTGGCTAAATCAAGCGAGGCTTGAATTCCAGCTATTCCACCGCCAACCACTAGTACTGATTTTCGTCCGTTTTCACTCTCGCTCATTGTTATTCTCCCCGATAGCACTTGCTACCAGACTTGCCAGATCCATTATCTCAATCTTGGGCATCTGTCGTTTCTCCTCTCCTTTGTCTGTCAGGGCGCATCTGAAATGAGTCTGGCATTTAGGACAAGCCGTTATGAGCAACTCTGCTCCGGTCTCCACTGCCTCAGACAACCTCTCAGCCCTTATCATGTTGGAATAGGAGTCGCAGTTTGTCCAGGCACTGGTGCCGCAACAAATGGAGTCCAATCTATTGTGTTTCATCTCAACCAATTCTAGGCCAGGAATCGACTCCAGAACCTTTCGTGGCGCATCATATACACCTAAGTGTCTTCCTAACCGGCAGGGGTCCTGGTAAGTGACCCTTTTCTTGATTTCCTTGAATCTCGCGCCATTTTTCCCTATTTTCTCTGCCAGCAATTCAGAAATATGCTGCACCTCACAACCCAAATTCACATAATTGGGGTAGTCAAGCTTGAATGTGCGATAACCCTCGGGGCAGGAAAAGATTATCTTCTTGACCCCTGCTTCTTTTATCTGCGCCGCGTTGTGCTCAGCAAGTTTCTTGAATGTTTCTATATCGCCAGTCCAGAGTGCGTCATGACCGCAGCATTTCTCATTGGGAAGCAGCTTTGGCTCAATCCCGAGCAAGTTCAAAGTCCTGAGGCTTGCTTTGGTTATGTCAAGGGCATTGAATGCAATGTCCTGAAAGATAGGCTCGAAGTATGGGGCACATCCTACCCAGAGAAGAACATCACCATTCTCCGAAACGCGATACTCTTTGGAAAGCCATTCCAATCTCTTTTGCTTAATAGCTGGGCTGGTCATAAGCCTCGCCAGTGATTGCAGTTGTCCAGAGTGAGCGCAAATCCCACACTGCCCATTGTCTTGCGCTATACTTCTGGCTTCTCGCACGAAGACAGGGAAGTCAACATCGCTGGGACATTTCTGCTGGCAGTTATAGCAAGTTAGACAAGAAAAGAGGCTCTTATTGAATACCAATTCATCCTCGAAGCCCAGAAGAGCATTCTCAATCGTCATTCGCGGCGAGAAAGACGGGTCGTATCTGGCAACAGGACATATACTTGTACACTTGCCGCACTCTAAACAGTAGTAAGTCTTAGTTTTTTGAATGATGTCCTCTAAGTTCACGCCAGAGCCTCCATTTTGGCTTTAAAAGGCGAAGGACCTAACTTCTTGATTTGCTCCACCATTTCCTTGATTATCTTAGCGAATAGTACACCTTCAGATGCCGCCACCATCTCACGTCTGAAGCGTTCATCCTCCAGACCAAGCACGTGAAGCATCTTTCTCAGTTTGTCCACCATGGCATCGCACTTGACTGGACCGTCGATGTAGTGGCAATCGGCAAGATGGCAACCGGCAACCAGGACTCCATCGGCGCCGGCCTCGAAAGCCCTGAGTACGTATATAGGGTTCACCATACCGCTACACATTACCCTAACGATCCTGACATTTGGTGGATAGTGAACCCGGCTTGTTCCCGCCAGGTCAGCAGCCGCGTAAGTGCACCAATTGCAGCAAAAAGCAATGATTTGAGGTTCAAATTCAGCCATCAGGACGCCTCCGTCAAAGCAGCAACTTGAGCCAATATCTCGTCTTTGGTGAAGTGCTTTATAGATATAGCACCTGTCGGGCAAACGACAGCGCAAGCTCCACAACCTTTACAGAGAGTTTCATTTATGCTGGAGACCAGAGTGCCGTTCTTGGCAGTGACCTTAGGGGCATGAAAGGTGCAGATTTCTTCGCAGCGTCCGCAACCATGGCAAATAGCCTCGTCTACACTAGATATGGCAGCTTCAAGTGTTATGGTGCCCTTACTAATCAGGGACAAGGCTTTGGCTGCTGTCGCCTCGGCTTGCGCTACAGTATCAGGAATGTCCCTCGGGCCTTCACAACAGCCAGCGATGAAAACTCCATCTGTGGGAGTAGCCACCGGGTCCAGCTTGACATGCCTCTCCAGGAAAAAGCCGTCTGCCCTGCGATTAAGATTAAAGAGCCGGGCGACGTTATCAGCGTCGGAGCGCGCCTCCAGAGCTGAACATAGTATCACCATGTCCACGGGGATTCGCACTATCTTGCCTAGAAGCGTGTCCTCAGCAACTACAATCAACTTGCCTTTCTCCTCGTCCGATAAGGCTTCGTCTGTAACCTTGGCTACCTTTCCTCGTATGAAATTCACTCCCTCCTCCGAAAGCCGCTTATAGAATTCCTCGTACCCCTCTCCAAAGCAACGCATGTCAATATAGAATTCATATACGTCGGCTTTAGCGAGCTCTTTTATCAAATGAGCATATTTGAGGCCGTACATGCAGCATACTCGGGAACAATACTCATGGTAATTTTGGTCGCGACTACCGACGCAATGCACAATGGCTACGCTTTGTGGCTCTCGGCCATCCTTTAATAGAATCTTGCCTTCGGTCGGTCCTGCAGCGCAGGTTATTCTCTCAAACTCAAGACCAGTTAGTACGTTCTCGTATTTCTTATATCCGTATTGAGGGATTACCGAAGGGTCGAATTGATCGTAGCCTGTCGCTACGATAATTGTGCCTGCTTCTAGCTCAATGATTTCATCAACTTGATTGAAATCTATAGCATTGGCCTCACATGCCTGTTCGCATTCACCACATCCAAAGCATCCCTCTATTTTTGAAGCCAAGCAGCGCCCAGCTTCGTTTTGAGCTTCATCAACGGAGTAAACCTGCTCAACTTCTTCAAACCCGCTTACTCGTGCCTCTGGCTGCAGTTTGCTACCCTTTGCTCTGCTTTGAGAGCCAAACCGCTCCTTAATTCTGACAATTTCCTCTTCACTGAGCTTCTCGACTCTTTTACCTTCCTCCCCATCCATTTTCTCCCCTTTTAGATATTTATCTATGGAACGCGCTGCCTTCTTGCCCGCAGCTATAGCAGCGATAACATCGGCTGGACCAGAGACCACATCCCCACCAGCAAAAACACCATCGATGTTAGTCTGTAAGCTAACCGGGTCAACAGAGAGAGTGCCCCAGCTAGTGTAAGCTAGACCTTCGGGCAGCGTTGCCTTATCTACAGCCTGACCGATGGCTATGATCACATTGTCAACATTTATGGTGAACTCTGAGCCCTTGATGGGCATGGGGCGGCGGCGACCACTGGCATCGGGAGCTCCCAGTTCCATGCGAATACATTGTATCCCGGTTACGCGATCATCTTTGGATAACACCTTAACCGGTGCTGCCAGGAACTGAATCTTAATTCCTTCTCGTTCCATTTCTTCAATCTCGCTGGGGATAGCTGGCATCTCAGCGCGGCTGCGACGATAAATTACAGTTATCTCATTGACACCGAGGCGTCGAGCTACTCGAGCAGCATCAACGGCAGCGTTACCACCGCCCACGACCGCCACCTTGCTGCCTAGTCTCACTTTGGTGCCAAAGTTAACCTGTCTCAGGAAGTCCAGGGCATGAAGCACCCCTGGGGTATCCTCGCCAGGAATCCCCATTTTTTGACTTATCCAAGCACCTGTAGCCAGGAAAACGGCTTTATAGCCCTGATCGAAGATTTCTGAGAGACTTCTCGCCGGGGTATTGGTCTTAATCTCCACCCCCAATTCCTTTATATAGCTTATCTCACTACTGAGTACGGCTTTAGGTAATCGGTATTCCGGGATACCATAACGTAACAGACCTCCCGCCTCAGGAGCAGACTCAAATACAGTAACCGGGTATCCCTGCCTGACCAAATCGTAGGCACAGGCCAGACCGGCAGGACCAGAGCCGACGATAGCGACCTTGTCTTCTTTGGTCTTTTCCACTGGTGTGGCTTTTGCCCGGCCGGCTTTCAGTTCATAGTCAGCCACAAAACGTTTTAGAGCTCTAATAGCTAGAGGCTCATCAACTTGGCCTCGATTGCAAGCGCTTTCACAAGGCGCATAGCAAACTCTGCCGCAGATGGCAGGGAGAGGATTGGTTTTTCTGATAACCTCGTATGCCTCGCTGAATCTTCCTTCTTTGATCAAGGATGCATAACCCAAGACATTCATATGAATTGGACAGGCTTCTTTACAAGCTGCTTTACAGGGTCTTTCCTCTCTCTTATCAATTGTGGCGATATGGGGAATGGCTTGGGGGAATGGAATATAAGCCATCCCTCTTTTTGCCAGACCCATTTCAAATTCGCTATCTGTCCGGCGAGGACATTTCTCTTCGCAAACTCCGCAACCGACACACTTGTTAGCATCTACATAGCGCGCTTTCTTCTTTACCTTCACCTTGAAATTGCCTATAGAGCCAGAGACCTCTTCCACCTCGCTGTAGGCGAAAAGCTCGATAAAGGGATGGTGTCCCGTGTCAGCCATCTTAGGGGTAAGAATACATTCGGAACAATCTAAGGTAGGGAAAGTCCTGTCGAGCTGTATCATATGACCACCGATGCTGGGGTCCCTTTCTACCAGATATACCTTGTGCTGCCCGTTGGCGATGTCCAGCGCCGCTTGCATCCCGGCAATGCCACCTCCAACAACCAATACGTTGGGATTAAGTGGTGCCTCCTTAATCACTAGAGGCTCATGGTAATAAACCCGCCTTACTGCTGCTCTGACTAGGTCTTTGGCCTTATTAGTAGCCAATTTCTTATCATCGTGAACCCAGGAACAGTGCTCTCTGATGTTGGCATGCTCATATAGATAAGGATTCAGCCCACCGTCCTCAACCGCCTTGCGGAAAGTGGGCTCATGCATCCTGGGGGAACAGGAAGCTACCACAACCCGATTGAGCCCGAGTTCTCTAATATCATTCTTGATGAGCTCCTGCCCTGGGTCAGAGCACATATACCTATAGTGGCGAGAGACTACTACGTTAGGCAGAGTTCCAGCATACCTAGCCACCTCTTCCACGTTCACTACGCCAGCGATGTTCAAGCCGCAATGGCAAATGTAAACGCCAGTCCTTATCTCTTCCATCACGCTACTCCATTACTCTATTGCTTCAGCGATGACCTCAGTGATATCCTTGACCTGCATGGTATCAGCCTTGCCCATAGACAGCACACTATCTCTATAATTGAGAAAACAATAAGGGCAAGCTACAGCTATGATATCGGCACCTTTTCTGGCAGCTTGTTCTACTCTGATGTCAGAGAATCTCTCCCCTTTTGGGGTCTCCATCCAGATTCTGCCTCCGCCGCCACCACAACAGAGACCATCCTCGCGAGAATCAGGGAATTCCATTAATTCCAAGCCGGGAACACTCTGCAACACTTTTCTGGGCTCGTCGTACACATTGTTATGCCTGCCCAAATAGCACGGATCCGAATAGATAACCCTTTTCTTTGTCCCGACCTGTCGGGACAGCTTCAGTTTTCCTTCTTCGATAAGTGAAGCCAGATATTGAGTGATATGAATCACTTCAAATCTGCCTCCTAGCTCGGGATATTCGTTCTTGAAAGTATGGTAGCAGTGTGGTGAGGAAACCACTACGGTTTTGACATCACCACCGGCAAAGAGAGCGATATTATTTTGGGCCAGACTTTGAAAAGTCTCCTCATACCCGGCTTTTCTAATCGCCTCCCCACAACACCTTGCACCGGTGCCTATAAGGCCGTAATCAATGCCAAGCTTATTAAGAATTGTGGCTGTAGAGCGAGCCACTATTTTCACATCGGGGTCGTAGGACGGAACACAGCAAGGGAAGTAAAGTATTTCTGTTCCCGAAACAAAGTTTTTCACACCCAGGTCTTTAGCCCAATCATTTCGCTTCTCTGGCGCCTCACCAAGCGGGTTGCCTACGCCGGCGATGTTCTTGGCCGAAATTCTCAAGGCGTCAGGGACGATGCCGATTCCCAGGCTAGCTACGGCTCTTCGTATGGCCCTCATGACGTCTATTATCTCGACACCTCGGGGACAGCGCTGAACACAAGCTCGGCAGGTCACGCAAGTCCAGACATCTTCGCTACCAAAGTCAGTTGCTCCAAGCTGAGCTTCATGCATAATACGGCGAACGAGGAAATTGCGGACTAAATTCCAGGGACAAGTGCCGGTGCACAGGCCGCACTGGTAACACAATTTGAGAGGTTCGCCGCCAGCTTCGAGTATTACATCTGTAGCTTCTTTGTAAGGAGTTAGTGGATTCATTTTGAAACCTACCTCAACTGTTCAAGATTGACTACAAAAAATGGTGGCGTCCGAAAACTATCGTAGCCACCCTTTTCTCCCTCGTACAGGTCGGAACACAGCCGAGAAGTATAACAAAACGAGGGGGGGAAGGCAAGCTCCCGCTTTCACTGATTTAAAATGTTACCGAGGGTGGTATGGTTCACTCAGATAAAAATGTTACTGAGGAGGACCATGCTGAGCGATGAAAGAATGAGTATAGACGAGAGACGGAAGTACCTGAAACTGGTAGCGCCGAGGTATGCTGTG
>Ga0209102_1000615_pt1 | contig 22620 bp, 26 predicted proteins | sample ConPoolayeHmetaG_FD_185483 | JGI IMG/M metagenome (GOLD analysis project Ga0209102, IMG submission 185483) | Hot spring microbial mat communities from California, USA to study Microbial Dark Matter (Phase II) - Cone Pool mat layer H metaG... ...
CTTATTAAGAAAGCAAAATTTGGTAAACAGATTCCCTTTGCGCCCTTTCTTATAACTTCGCTTTTTATTACAATAATGTGGGGAGATAAACTTTCTGTCTATCTACTCCCCTATTTAAAATGAAACCTTTTAGTAAGAATGAAGTTTTTGCGGTTTTGGGAATATTGTTTTTTATTTTTGTTCTCACTTTTTTAAATATGCAAGTTTCATTAAGGAAAGCAAGAGATTCACAAAGAAGGGCTGATCTTGGCGAAATAGCCAATGCGCTTAGAAGATATCAAAATGATTTCGGCTTTTATCCTCCATCAAAGGATGGAAAAATACTTGCTTGCAAAGGAAGTGATTTTGATTCCGGTTGGAATGAAATTAAAAATGATAAAGAGTTTGATCAAGAGAAGTTTTTTAACTTACTTGTTCCTTGTGAATGGGGAAAAGATCCACTCAAAGATGTTACCGATGAAGCTTATCCACCTTATTTGAAAGTAATTCCTGGCGATCCAAAAGGTAATAAGGGAATCTCCTATCTTTATCTTTCGAATACGAAAAGATTTCAGATTTATGCATATCTGGAGGGTAAGGAAAAAGAAATTGGCTATGACAAGTCAGTTGTTGCAAGATCCTTGTTCTGTGGTCAGGGCTATGTTTGCAGTTTTGGAAAGTCTTACGGAGTTCCTTTGGATATTTCAATTGAGGAGTATGAAAGAGAGCTTTTGGAACAGTCAAAAAGTAAATGATGTGATTAAGAGTTTTTTAGTTTGTTGATATACAAAGATGATTTTATTTGTGGTATAAATAAATAAGTTATAAAGGAGGGAAGGTGGGAAAAGAAAAGAAAATGAAGTTATTTTTTTTGAGTAAGACTTCTATAAAAAGAAAATCTTTCAAATCTTTGTCAGCATTTACCTATATAGAACTACTCATTGTGATAGCAATTATAGGCTTAATGGCTGGTTTTTTTGTTACCCAATATCCGGCGACACAGAAAAGAGCCAGAGATTCTAAAAGAAAAAGTGACATCAAGCAATATCAGATTGCTATGGAAGCTTATGCTAATAAAAAAAATGGTAATTATTTTGAAGCACCAAATGATAATCTTTCATCACAGTGTGGAGCTTTAGGTCTTACCAATTGTCCAAGTGATTCAGTCGGTAATTACGGGATTTATTCTAATACTACAAGCTATGTATTGTGGAGCACTTTGGAACAAAAAGACGATAGCGGTAACACAAAATATTTTATAGTTTGTTCAAACGGTAAAACCGGTGAATTAACAACTAAACCAACAGATGCTACTTGTCCTTTATAAAGTATATCTAAAAAAATGAATTTTTATAAAATTAGGAGATATCGATTTAAAAGAAAAAGTGTTGGATTTACACTTGTTGAGCTTGTTGTGGTGGTTAGTATTATTGCGATTATTTCGGGAATTTCAATTTTTGCGGTAAATAGTGCGCGAACTTCGGGTAGGGATGCAAAAAGAAAGGGAGATTTGGCTCAGATTGCTTCAGGACTTGAAATGTATAAATCTGATTGCAATTATTATCCAAGATCTCTGCCTAGTGTTGGTAGTTCATTAACTGGTAATTCGAGCTTTGGTTGTACGGTTGCTGCTGCTTCATCAAATATTTATATTCAGGCGTTACCTGGTGATCCTGGTGGGTCAAATTATGGTTATACAGTATATCCGTCGGGGTGTTTGAACAATTGTACCCGTTTTTGTCTTTGGGCAAAACTTGAGGATTCCTCAACAACATTACCTTCATACTGTAACGCGTCTTTTTGCGGAAGTGTTCCGGCAGGTTTTAATTATTGTCTAACCAGTCCCTAGAAATGATATGTTTTCTGCCCGAAATAAAAAATATTTTCTTCTCCTTAAAGAGAAAAATATATATTTAGGTTTTTCTTTAATTGAACTTGTAGTGGTTATCGTTACAATGTTTTTGCTTTTTTCTGTTGGTATGGCAAATGTCAGAGATTTTCAAAGGAGAAAAGTTCTCGAAGGCGCTGTTTTAAAACTCAAAGGTGATCTTCGTATGGCACAGCAAATTGCTTTATCTGGTGGTGTTGGAGATACTTGCTCGGCTGTAAATGAACGCTTTACCTCTGTTAGGGTGGTTCAAACTGATTCTTCTAAATATTCCATTCAAGTAGGATGTACTGATGGTCCAAGCGAAATCTTTTATGATTTTGGAAGTTATGACATAAGCAATGATTATCCGGGAATTGCAATAAGCAGTTTCACTGTGATTTTTGATAATCTGGGCAGAGGAGTCAGAACGGAAAGTGATATATCTATAACTTTATCTAATGGCAGTTTAAATAAAACGATAGTGGTTACCAAGGGAGGAGAGATAAAGTGAAGCAAATTAATAAAGGGTTGAAAATATTATATTTTAAAAAAGGACAGTCTCTTTTTGAGGTTGTTGTAGCAGTTGGCTTATCTGCCTTGATTTTAATTAGCATTGCATCTTTGGCGACCAAGTCTGTTAGTAATTCTAGCTACACGAAAACTAATGCCCAAGCAACAAAATATGTCCAAGAAGAAATTGAATGGTTGAGAAGCCAAAGGGATTATAGTTGGAATGGTTTTATCAGCAGTATTGTTTCTGGTGGTTGTGATAGTACAGATACTACTATGAGCTGGGGATCAGTTTGTGATATTGATTCTCTTTTTAAAAGAACAGCTAATTTTGTCTGTAAATATTATGATATTTCAACCGGTTCGGAATCAAGTTTAGCCTGCAACTCTGGGAGTGAAAATATAAATATTGTTGAGGTTGATGTTTTAGTTTCTTGGTCTGATTCAAGCGGGAATCATCAAGTTGGTTCTTTTACGAGGTTTACAAAATGGAGGTAGTCTTAATATGTTTGGTAAAGATTTTCTGAAATTTTCAAAAGGTTTTTCATTGATAGAAATGCTTGTTGTTGTTTTTATCTTTTCTATTTTAGGTGTTGTTTCAACTCAGATAATGGCATTGTCCTTGCGAGGTTCGAAAAAGGTTGAGTCAGTTGTAGATGTACGAGCGGAGGTTGAATATTCCTTAAGTACAATGGAAAGGTTGCTTAGAAATGCCAAAAAAGTTAGCAGTTGCACTTCTAACAAAATTGACTATATTGATGAATGGGGAAAAAGCGCATTTTTAGAATGCAATATTTCTGGAAAATATATTGCTTCGAATTCAGCAAGTGTGAGAATTACATCCGATAGAGTTAAAATTGACTGTAGTAATGTTTTTTCTTGTCCCCCTCCACAAGAAGGGGTTCCTCAATCGATTTTGATTACCCTGAAAGGGCAAAATTCAACATTGGGCACCGGTTCCGAAGGATCGGAAGTAATTGTAAAAACACAATTTCAATTAAGAGTTTATGATAAATTCTAATTGGAAACATTTTTGATTTTTTGTAAATTGACCATTGCTAAAATGGCTGTTAAACTGAATTTATGAGTGTTATAAAGAAGAGAAATAAATATAGTCAAAATGGTCAAGCTTTGCTTATTGTTCTTCTTGCTATTTCTGTAGTTTTGACTGTCGTCTTATCTTCGGCTTCAAGATCTGTTACGGAGATAAAAACGACAACCTATGAGGAAGAATCTCTTCGTGCTTTTTCTGCAGCTGAAGCAGGAGTTGAGGAAAAGCTTTTAAATCCCGTGATAGGTGGCCCAACAGAAGTGAAACCTGATCCTTCGGATGAATCTGTTTCTTATACAACAAGTGTTACGCAGTACTCAAAATTAAGTGGAAATAATCAGCTGTCTTATCCAAAAAGATTATCTTCGGGAGAAACCGCAACATTTTTAGTTTCTTCAAGGAAAGAAAATGGAGAATTTGTTTGCGGTGGAAGTAGTCCTTGTTGGAGAGGAAATAAAATTCGGATTTGTTATGGTGCTGAAGGATCTAACCCTAGACCCGCAATTGAAGTTTTAATTTATTACGATGAAACCGGTCCGATGAACAGTTTTAATGATTTGAAGGTGTATAGGAGGCTTTTCGATGAAGTTAGTAATAGAACTAGTGGTGCAGAAGGGCTGGGTCCAGGAATGGCGGGATGTGAATTTGGTGGAATTAGATATCTTAGAAGAGCTGAAATTGATGAAAGTGAATTTAATTGTATGAGTGTTTTGGGTTGCATCTTGGTAATCAAGGTTAGAATTCTTTATGCGTTAGATCAACCTGTTGGCATTTTTGGAACAGGAAGTGCAGGATCAAGTTTTCCTTATCAAGGGATTCTTATTTCCTCAAAAGGGAAAGCCGGAGAAACTATTAGAAATTTAGAGGTTTACAGCGGTTATCCCGAGCCTTTTGATGTTTTTGAAAACGCAGTATTTAGTCAAAATGGTTTGTCAAAATAAAAATGTCTGTCGGAATTGATATTGGTGCTAAGACTATTAAAATTGTGGAACTTGCCCGTGAGGGAGGCAGGTTTCGTTTAAAAGCTTCAGGAATTGTAAGTCATAAAGGTAAAAGCCCCGATCAGATGATTGAAGACAGAGAATTTGCCTTATTGGCAGAGGCGATTAAAAAGCTGTATAAAGAAGCGAAAGTTTCATCAAAAGAGGTGGCAATAGCGCTTCCCGAAACTCAAGTTTATACGAGAACTGTAAGATTTCCCAATCTTACGGATTCGGAAATAGCTTCCGCTGTAAGGTGGGAGGCTGAACAGTATATTCCGATTCCAGTCAGCGAATCAATAGTTCAATATCAAATAATAGAAAGGAAGGAAAGTTCTTCTCAAGTAGTTGTGCTTTTGGTAGCAGTTCTTAAAAGTGTTGTTGAAAAATATGTCAAGGTAATTGGAATGGCTGGTTTAAATACTGTTTTTGCAGAAACTGAACTTATTGCTTTGGTTCGCGCTTTAGCTCCTGATGATCTAACGTCTTTAATTGTTGATTTGGGGGCAAGATCAACTAACATTGCTATCTCTAAAAATGCTCAATTGGTTTTTTCCCGTTCAATTCCAACGGCTGGTGAAGCATTTACAAGAGCGTTATCCCAGTCTCTAGGTATACCGGAAATGCAGGCGGAAGAGTATAAGAGAACCTACGGTCTCACTCAAAGTCAGCTTGAAGGAAAAATTAAATATGCACTTGAACCAATTTTTAAGATTATATCCGATGAAATAAAGAAAGCCATTCATTTTTATCAATCTGAAGAAAAGGGGGACGTTCCAACATCAGTGATCTTATCTGGTGGAACTGCGGGCATGCCTGAAATAGCCTCTAGTCTCACCAAATTGCTTGGCATAGAGGTTGTTGTTGGCAATCCTTTTTCAAAAGTGGAAATTGATCCTGATACAGTTAAATCTATAGCCGGGTACGCTCCTTTTTATTCAACGTCTGTGGGATTGGCGATGAGGACTTAGCAAAATTATGGGTGAAATTAATTTATTACCTGAAGAATTAAAACCAAAAAGTTCTTATATAAAATTATCTTCTTTTTTAAAGAAGTTTGCTTTGCTGGGAGTGATTATACTTTTGTTTTTTCTTTCAGCTTCATTGGGTGTGGGAATTTTTTTAGATAAAAGAATTTCCGTTTCTTTGAAGAATCAGGAAAGTTTGAAAAATAAGATTAAGGCTTTGGAAAAAACTGAACAGAGAATAGTGTTGGTGAAAGACAGGTTAGAAAAAATTAAAAGTTTAAAAAGTAAATCTAACGCTAACGATGAACTTGATAGATTGAATGTATTGTCCAAGCTTTTTCCTGAAGGCACAAATGTTAAAGAAGTAAATATTAATGTGGATGAGTTGTCTATTTCAGTTTTAGCCGATAACTTAGATGATATAGCTTTATATTTGGCAAATGTTATAACTTCGAAAGAGTTTAATAAAGTTATCTTGAAGTCGTTGGAGTTTAATCTCAAGGAGGGTTATTCGGTTAAATTGGTGTTTCCTTAAACTCTTATGGATGGTTTGGTTTCACAAACACGCTTGGGAGTAAATTTTAAAATTTTAATTACTCCCATTGTGGTTATATTAAGTGTTTTCTTGGTTTTTGTTTTTTTTCTACCGGGAAATATATCCAAGATTAATAAAAAAATTGAAGATTACAAATTAGAACAAAGTAAAGAAAAAGTCTTGAATGAGAAACTTGAATCTTTGAGAAAAATCTCTCCAGATCAAATCGACCCCGAAGACATAACTGTAATAGCGCTTCCAAGTAAGAACCCGCCGATTTGGGTAATTTCCCAGGCTAGGAATTTATCTAAAGAATTGGATATTGAAATTAATGAGATTACCAGCGAAAAAGATGAGAAATCTGAGAATCTTAAAGCTTCAATTTTAAAAATAGAGATTTCATCAGATGATTATACAAAAATTCTTTCTTTTCTTAATAGTTTGGTAAAGATATTGCCTTTATCATTTTTGTCTAGTTTGGATTTAACATATGAGGATTTAGGGGTTTACAATGTCAGTTTGAATCTATTTTCTTATTGGTCTGATTTTCCAGAAAATCTTCCTCCCATTGATAAACCTATAAATGAATTAACAGACGATGATTTAAATATGATAAAATCCCTCTCAGATTACAAAAAGCCACTCTTTATTGAGCTTTCTCCCCAAGAACCAAGGGAAGTTGAGATGCCCTTCTTTTGAGGAAATTAGATTACCTTTACGTAGGCTTTTTTATTTTCTTTGCGAGCCTTTACTGAAATTATATTCTGAATAGATTTAATCATTTTACCTTCTTTACCTATAACAAGGCCAGCCTTTTCTGGTTTAACTTTGATTTGAAAAATAGTCTGTCCATTATCTTCTTTTTCCTCTATTTCAAACTCGCCGCTTCCCAGTATTCCTTTTAAAATATATTCCAAAAGTTCTCTCATTTCAGATGTTTTTAAGAATTTTTTCTAAAGAAGCGTTTGTTTTTGCTCCTTTTTCAATCCAGTAATTAAATCTCTCTTTTTTAATTTTTACTTCTTTATTTTTGGGTGACCAATAACCTAAAACTTCTATGAAATTACTGGCTTTGCCTTTTCTTTTTTTATCTATAGCTACGATTCTATAAAAAGGTCTTTTTTTTGAACCGGCTAGGGATAGTCTTATTTTTATCATTTTATTTTGGGTATATGTAAGTTTAGCAAATCAGATTTGAAATTACAATTTATTGTTGATTGATTTTGTTTAAGGCAATTTTAGCTGCTTCCTGCTCTGCTTCGCTTTTGTTTTTTCCTTTACCTATAGCTTGCACCTTTGAATCAAAGATAACTTCAACCGTAAAAATTTTAGCGTGATCGGGTCCTTCTTCTTTAATTACCTGATATTTGGGAGCGGGTAAATCTTTAGCCTGAACGATTTCTTGAAGCAAACTTTTGGGATCTTTGAGTGGTTGTTTTATTTTTTCTTCCAAATTATTTGTGATGTTTTCTTCAATAAATTTTTTTGCAGTCTCGATGCCTGAATCAAGATAAATTGCTCCAATTATTGCTTCAACAGTGTCTGCTAGTATTGAGGGGTTATTTCTTCCTCCGGTTTCTTCTTCGCCTTTTGAAAGTTGAATAGCCTCGCCTATCTTTAACCTTAATGCTACTTTGGAAAGATTTGTGGTGTTAACTAAATTGGATCTCAAAGCGGTGAGGTATCCTTCTTCTTCGTTTGGGAATTTTTGATAAAGTATCGATGAGACGATGAATTCTAAAACTGCATCACCTAAAAATTCCAAGCGTTCGTTCGATTGAATGACATTGGGATGCTCATTTACCCAAGATTTGTGTGTTAAAGCTTGTCTTAATAATTCTTTGTTTTTGAAGTTGTTAAAAAGATTTTCCATTATACAAATTCATCCTCCTGACTTTCATGGTCGTCCGATTCCCCTTCTGAAGCTTCGATTAAATCGCCTACTGTTTCGATTTCGGATAGGTCAATTGTATCGATGTCAATTTCCTGAGATTTTAAGCTCTCTAAAAAGTCGGCTAGATCAGAAGCTTTCATATGAAGGTCATGATATAGTGAATCCTCCTCGCTTATGTCTTGAGGTTCAAGACCGAGATATTCTGAAAGGGCTTCTATAATTTTTTCTTTTATATCCTTATTCATTTTTTCCTTTTAATATTGTACCTAAAACTCCATTGACAAATGAAGGAGAAGATTCAGAACCTAATTCTTTGGCCAATTCAACGGCCTCATCAATTACCACCTTGGGGGGAGTTTGAGTATTTTCGAGTTCATATACGGCTAATCTAAGAATTGAAAGGTCAATTTTGTTTAATTTTTCCAATGGCCAGGCTGGAGCTGATTGGCTAATTTTTTGATCAATAGAATTAATCTGCGCCAAAATTTTATTGGTTAATTCACTTTTAGTTTCTTGATTGGTAAAAGATTCAGCAAAAAGTTCTTGAACTAAATTTTTTCTCATTATGTGTCTTGGATCTTTGGCTGTTTTCATAATATATAATGCTAATTAATAATTAAGATTTAATCAATAATTAAGTCAAAATATTCAAAGTTGAAATTGCAGATGTTTTAATCTTTTTATTTATAGAAACCACACGAAGGACAAGCCTTATGAGGTGCTTTGAGCTTTCCGCAAGACGGGCATTTAAGAACTTGGGGTAAGCCTTTTTTGTTTGATGGGCTGTTGAGCCTTTTGCCACTTCTTGATTTTGTATGTTTTTTCTTTGGTAATGGTGTCATTTTTTGATTGTAAATAATTTTAACTTATTGATTGTTATTTGTAAAACCTTAATTTAAAGCTATAGAGTCTAGTTTTAATTTATCAATTAGGAGTTTATATTTTTGGGGATGTGCAAGAGCTTCTTCGGCAATCTCTTTTGCCTGTTTTATTATTTCCGTGTCTTGCCAAGAGGCGATCTTTAATTCCGGAAAACCGTGTTGTTTAATACCGTAGATCTCACCGGGTCCTCTTAATTTTAAGTCGAGCTCTGCCAGTTCAAAACCTGAAAGATTTTTTCTTAGAGCGTTTAGGCGGTTTAAGACTCTTTGCGATTTGCTTTCCGTGAATAAAAGGCAATATGATTTAAGTGATCCCCTTCCTACCCTTCCTCTTAATTGGTGGAGCTGGGCTAAGCCAAAACGTTCTGCTGCTTCTATGATCATGATTGTAGCGTTTGGTACATCAATGCCCACTTCAACCACGGGAGTGGCTGCTAATATATTGGTTTCTCCACTACGGAAAAGATTTAATACTTCATTTTTTTCTTTAGCATTTTGTCTTCCGTGAAGCATTCCTATTTTCAAATCTTTAAATATTTCCTTAAGGTGTTCAAATTCTTCTTTAACAGCTTTTACCTGTTTCATTGTTTCGACGTTTGACTCTTCAATTAGTGGACAGATTACAAACGCTTGAACATTTTTTGATTTGATTTGCTCACTAACCCATCTGTAAGCTCCTTCCCGTTTTTTAGGTGGCACCAGCCAGGTAGTTATTGGTATTCTTCCTTTTGGGAGTTCTGTTAGTGTTGTGAGATCTAAATCTCCATAAACAGTCAGCGCGACCGTTCTGGGTATGGGTGTGGCAGTCATTGTGAGAATATGGGGGGAAGTTCTTTGTCCTTTAGCTTTTTTAACCAGATGTGCTCTCTGTTCTACACCAAACCTGTGTTGTTCATCAATGACGACATAAGCTACATTGTCGAATTTAATGTTTTTATAAATCAAAGCGTGAGTTCCAATGAAAATATCGGTTTTTCCAAGATCTGATTTAACTCCGGCAGAGGTGACTAGAGTAATTCTGACTTTAAATTTTTTAAAGATCTCGTTGAGAGTTTGGTAGTGTTGTTGGGCTAGAATTTGTGTAGGAGCCATAAAAACACTCTGATATCCATTTACAAAAGCTGCAAATGCTCCAGCGGCAGAAACAACCGTTTTTCCGGATCCCACATCTCCTTCAAGAAGCCTGTTCATGGGTTTTTCTTTGGAAAGATCAGCAAAAATATCCTTAATGGCTTCTTCTTGTGATTTTGTTAGTTTAAAGGGCAAGCTGTTTGTAAATTTTTTAAATATCTTTTCGTCTATCTTTAAGGGGTTGGTGACTAAGTTTCTTCCCCATTCCTTTTTTCTAAATAAACTTTTCGACTGGTGTAATAAGACTTCATTGAAAGCTAATCTTTTTTTCGCCTTTTGAGCTTGTTTGAGATTTTCAGGAAAGTGTACCTTGTTGATTGAATATCTGTACTCCGGTAGATCTAGTTTTTTTAAGGTTTCTAAGGGTAAAAATTCTTTAAAATCTTCAATTTTTTGTTCCAGTAATAATTTGATTCTGGTTCTTAACCATTTAGAAGAAACGCCTCTAGTTTCCGGATAAATTGGGACCAATCTCCCTGTATGAATTGTGTCTTTACCCGGAAGAATTTGCTCATAATCCGGTGAGATAAGGGATTTTTTTCGGTTAAAAATATCCAATTTCCCCGAGAAAGAATAAATTTGCCCCTTTTTAATGTTTTTAACCAGATATATCTGATTGAACCAGATGATATTTATTTTTCCAGATATATCTTCAATTTCTGCTTCCTGTATTCTTTTTCCGCCTGAAGTAAATATGTTTTTAATATAATTGACTCTTCCTTGAATGGTTACAGTTTCTCCTATTTGTGCTTCAGCTATTTTAGTGATTATGGTGTAGTCTTTATAGCGGGAAGGAACGTGGTTTAATAACTCTTCAACATTGGTTATTTGGAGTTTTTCCAGACGTTTGGCATAGATCATTCCAATGGAAGGGACTTTTAAAATTGGAGTTGATAAATTCATAATTGGTATTTAAACATTAAAATGCTGAAAGAAGGATAGGTAAAAAAGTTGTCAGCAAAAGGCCAATGGTGGCTATAATTATAATTATCCTAAATACTGTTTCCTTTTTTATTTTTGGTTTCTTTATTTTCATAATTTAGTTTCCAAGAACTTTTATTTTACGCTTATCCTTTAATTTTATTTATCTTACTTATCCTCTTATTTAACTTTAACAAATTGTTTCTTGCCAATCCTTATAACTTCACCACTAGACAATTTATAGTTGGGATTATCGACAACTTTGGCGTTGACCTCTATTGCCTTTTGAGAAATAAGTCTTTTGGCTTTGGATTTGCTGCCGACTATACCAGAGACGGCGTTGAGGAGTATTTTATCGGATGTTTCATTTTCGATGTCCGGGATTTTACCCTGCTGGAAAGTATTTTCAAAAAAAGCTTGAGCCTTGTTTGCGAGTTCTTCCCCCCAGAGATTTTTGACTATTTCCCAAGCTAAAGATTTTTTCTGTCCCATTGGATCGTCTTTTATTTTTTCTTCAAGTCCCTGTAAATCAACATCTGTTAAAAGTTCATACGAAAGATAAATAACATCGTCAGGAAAGGACATTATACCGCTGAAAAGTTCATTGGGTTTTGTATCTAAAAATAGGGCATTTCCTGTAGTCTTGCCTACTTTTTTTCCTTCTTTATCAACCAAAAGTTTTACTGTAAGAATATATTTTTCTTTATTCCACTTTGCTCTCATAAGATCTCTTCCCGCAAGCATGTTAAAAAGCTGATCTTGCCCACCAATTTCAAGATCTACTCCACCTTCTATCATCATAATGCTGTCAATTGCTTGGGTTACCGGATATAAAAGTTCATGAAGTCTAATCGGACGGTTTTCCTTGATTCTTTTTTGGAACATATCTCTTTCTAAAAGTTGTTGTACTGTAAAATGAGAAGTTATTTCTATGAGTTCCTGGAAATCAAGTTTATCATTCCATTGGGAATTAAAAAGAATTTGAGCGGGGTTGTCTCCTTCAAATTCTAGTATTTTTGAAGCTTGTTCTTTCCATTTTTGAGAGTTTTTGAGAGTTTGTTCACGGGTTAAAGGGATTCTTGTTGATATTTTATCGGGATCACCTATCATTCCTGTAAAATCACCAATTAAAAAAATCACCTTATGACCAAGTTTTTGAAATTGCCTCAGTTTCATTAATCCTGCCATGTTTCCCAAGTGTAAAGAAGGCATTGAGGGATCAAATCCTTGGTAAAGAGTTATTTTTCTTTCTTGCATCATTTTTTTCAAACCTTCTTTATCAGGCAGGACTGTTTCTACTCCTCTAGTTAATGCTTTATCAATTTCATCCATATTTTGATTTTACTCTAAAAGTTTTAAGATTTTAATAAGATTTTAAATTCAAACTAATTATTGTTAAAATGAATAGATGGCATATTGGACAAAAATAAGAAGAAGGGCGTTTTGGAAGTCAAGGTTAAATCCTAAGAGAATAAGAAGAACCAGATTGATGTTGAGGATTGCTAAGTTTGGTTTTATATCTGTAATCGCCGGATTTTTGGGATTTTTTATTATTTTGCCATTTTTAGCTTTTAATCTTCCGTCTCCCGATAAAGTGGTAAGAAAAGAAGGTTTTTCCACGAAAATATTAGATCGGAATGGCAAGGTGTTATATGACATTTATGCTGATCAGAAAAGAACTCCTGTAGAGATAGATAAAATACCAAAATCGCTAAAAGATGCAACAATCGCTATAGAGGATAAAAATTTTTACTCGCATCAAGGATTTGATATTTTCGGTATAGTTCGCGGTTTTTCCAGAATATTTACCAGAGGTTATGCACAAGGTGGTTCTACTTTAACTCAACAATTGGTAAAAAATGTTTTGTTAACATCGGAAAGGAGTATTATTAGGAAGTTGAGAGAATTTATTTTAGCAATACAGATAGAAAGAAGATATTCAAAGGACCAGATTTTACAAATGTATTTAAATGAAGCGCCTTATGGAGGAACTGCTTGGGGTGTTGAGGCCGCTTCGGAAATGTATTTCGGCAAAAGTGTTTCGGACTTAAATCTTGTCGAGTCGGCAATTTTAGCCGGTTTACCCCAGAGGCCTTCTGTTTATTCTCCCTATTCGTCAGAACCTAAAGCATATATAGAAAGGACTAAGCAGGTATTAAGAAGGATGAGAGAGGATGGTTATATTTCAGAAGATGAAGAGAATAAAGCCAAAAAGGAGCTTGAAGAAATAAAGTTTCAAGAGAGAGGAGCAAATTTTAAGGCGCCTCACTTTGTCCAATATGTACAAAAAATTTTGGAAGAAAGATATGGGCAAAGAGTAGTTGAGCAGGGGGGATTGAAAGTTATAACTACTTTGGACCTGGATTTACAGGAAAAGGCACAGAAGATAGTTGCTGAGGAAATTGAAAAGGTTAAAAAGTTAAATATCACAAATGGTGCAGCTGTGATCTTGGATCCTCAAACCGGCGAGATTTTGGCTATGATTGGTTCCCGCGGTTTTTCAGACCCTGAAATTGATGGACAGGTAAATGTAACTGTAGCATTAAGGCAACCTGGATCTGCAATAAAACCTTTTACCTATGTTACTGCCTTTAAAAAAGGCTATACCGCCTCTACTCTTCTGATGGACGTCCCAACTGAATTTTTTCAAGGAGAAGGTTTACCTTTATATAAACCGGTAAATTATGATGGTAAATTTAGAGGTCCCGTCCAGGTGAGGTATGCTTTAGCGAATTCTATTAATATTCCTGCGGTAAAGATGTTAGCTATGGTTGGCTTAAAAGATACACTGCAAACTGCTTATGAGTTGGGTATTAACTCTCTTGAACCAACAAAAGAAACCTTAAGCAAAGTTGGTTTATCTTTGACCTTGGGTGGAGGCGAGGTTAGATTACTTGAATTAACTTCGGCTTATGCAGCATTTTTAAACACTGGTTTCAAAGTTGATCCTGTAGCGATTTTAAAGGTGGTTGATTCTAAAGGAAAGGTTTTGGAAGAAGCGAAACCTGAAAAGGTTAAAAGGGTTCTGTCGCCAGAACAGGCTTATTTGATTTTTGACATTTTAAGTGATAATGAGGCAAGGAGTGCGGTTTTTGGTTCCAACTCGCTTTTGAATATTCCTGGGAGGCAGGTTGCAGTAAAGACTGGTACAACGAATGGTAAAAGGGATAATTGGACAATCGGGGGAAATTCACAAACCTTAGTCGGTGTGTGGGTGGGAAATAACGATAATTCTGAGATGCTTGAGGTCGCTTCAGGGGTAAGTGGGGCTTCACCTATTTGGAGAAGAATTTTACTTGAAACTTTGAATGGGAAGCCTAATATTACCATGGAAGTTCCGGGAGGAATTGTAAACTATGCTGTTGATTCTATATCCGGTTATACAGCTCACGATGGATTTCCGTCTAGAATAGAAAAATTTATTGTTGGAACTGAACCTGGTGAGGATCCAATTCATGTAAAGTTAAAAGTTTGTAAAACTGATTATAAATTAGCCACTCCTTCTGATATTACAAATGGAAATTATGAGGAGAGAGAGTATTTTATTTTTAAAGAGAAGGATCCTCTGGCAAAAAGTGATAGAGAAAATAAATGGCAGGAGGGAATAAACCTTTGGCTTTCAAGTCAAACTGATCCAAGGTATCATCCTCCGAGTGAATATTGTGGAACCCCTAATCCTTTGGGTATTGAGTTTATACAACCAGTTGATAAATCTTCCAATTTACCAAACAAGTTTAATATTGAAATAAGGGCTGATTCTTTATATGAAGTTACCGAAGTTAACTTGGATATTGATGGATTAAGAGTTAAATCATTTAATAAAAGACCGTTTTCATACCAGGTTGATTTGGGGAATGGTGTTCATATTTTAAAAGCTAGGGCAAGAGATTCTGGTGGAAATGAGTCAGAAAAAAGTATTATTGTGGGGGTTGGAGTTAGTTGGGATTTTACCCCCTCCCCCACTCCGACATTAACGCCTACTTCTATTCCCACGTTGACACCGGTTTTAACTCCTTAGGAGAATTCTTTTGTATTGTTGTCATACTTACTACTCTTTCAAAATTGCTGCGTATTTTTCCTTTAAAAAGTGAAGCAACTTTATTCTAAGATTTTTAATCTCTTCATCATTTAATGTCTTATGAGGATCTTGATATTTTATTCTGAAGGTATATGCATTTTGGTAGATATCTTTAATTTCTACTTCAGAAATTATTCGGTTAAATGATTTGATTGATTGAACTAATTCGCCTACTTTAGTTCTGTCTGGAAGTATTAGAGTCAAATCCTCGATTTGAGGAGGATATTTAGATATACTCTTGAAAGATGTATAGGGTTTATAGTATTTATATAATTTTTCAATATCAAACTCATAGTAAATTAATTCTGGGTTTTCCAGTATTCCTAATATTCCTAAGCAATCGTTTTTGTTTTTTATCATAAGACCTTTTGATGGTTGAAAATATTTGTTATCTTTTTGTGTAAATGTTGCATCTATGTTTAATTCTTTTAAAACTGATTCTATTATCCCCTTAGCTTTTCTGTAATTGTAATTACAGAAAATTCCAGCAATTTGCATCTTTTCGTCGGGCAGATTATTATTTTTGGGTAAATAAACGTTAGCCATTTCAAAAAGATGAAATTCTTCGGCAGTATTTTTATTTTCATAGTATGCTTCAATTAATGAAAGACGAAGAGAGGTTCTTAAATATTCAGTTTCTTTGCCTAGCGGGTTTGTAAGTTTTAATGCCTTTTGGTCGGTAAAATTAAAAGGAACTAATGATAATGTGTAAATCTCTACGCCGCCAAAAGCTCGGATAATGTTTTTGACAGTATATTCAAATTTAAATCTAGATTTATACAAAGGATCTGGCAGGTCACCACTCATAAGTTTGCTGGGAAGATTATGATATCCGTAAATTCTTGCGATTTCTTCTACTAAATCCTCTGGAATAGTTATATCTAAAGCTCTAAAGGATGGTATTTTTACCAAAAGATAATCTTTTTGCCATAAAGGTTTAAATTCGAGAGATGTTAAGTATTTGGATATTTCTTCTTTATTCAATTTGACCCCTAAACTTTGATCTATAAAATTCTTGCTTATTCTGACAGACCTTTCTTTATAGGGATTAGAGTAATTATCAAAAATTCTGCTTGAAACCTTGGCTTTACAGATTTTCTGGAAAAGTTCAATACCTTTATAAATAGCAATTTCTCCCAATTCCGGATCAACACCTTTTTCATTTATACTCGCGGCTAGAGTTCTTATAGCTAAAGACATTGATGTACTTCTAATTTTGGCGGGATTATTATTGTCTATGAAGAAAAAAACTCTTTTTGTATTGTTTGTGACAACAGAATTTTGTGTGCCAATAATACCGGGTAAATCTACTATATTTCCATCTCCGTCATCAAAAACTATATCGCCTCCTTTCAATTGGTAAGTTTTTCCATCAAAAGTAGTGATTGTTTCCCCTTTTTTTGATTCTCTAATAATAAACTTTTTACTACTTATCCTATCGTAATCAAAAGCATGTGTTGGGTGACCGACTTCTAACATTACATAATTTGTTATATCTACAACGGCATTTAGGGATCTTAAACCTGATGATATAAGTCTTTTTTCCATCCATGAGGGAGTTTCCCAGTTTTGAATGTCAGTTAGAACAACACCCATTGTTCTTTTTACCAATTTATCATTTCCTATGATAGTAAAGTTTAAATCCTCTTCGATTTTTGGATTTTTGTTTATTTCGTAGGGTTTTAGTTTTGCGGGAATTTTGAATCTAGGCAGTATTGCAGAAACTTCTCTCGCGAATCCGTAAACGGAAAATGTGTCAATTCTATTGGTTGTAATTTCAATATGATAGACAGTATCGTCGTTTATTTTTTGAAACCTTTCAATTGATGGACCGCATAAAGAAACATATTTGGCAATTTCATTCGGTTTTGCCGGAGTTTCAAGGAATTCTCTTATCCAGTTGTCAGATATTGTTATATTCATTAGAATTGTTTCAAATATTCAAGATTTGTGCTGTAAATTTGTCTTAGGTCAGGAATGTTTAAATTTGGCTTCATCATTAATATTCTTTCCACTCCCCAACCAAAAGCAAATCCAGTGTATTTTTTTGGATCAATTTTTCCAGCTTTTAGTACGTAAGGATGCACCATACCCGCTCCACCAACTTCAAGCCATCCCTCTTTGCATAATTTGCATCCTTTTCCTTGACATAAAGTGCAAGAAAAATCTACTTCAAAGGAAGGTTCTGTGAATTGAAAGTGGTATGGCCTTATTCTGGTTTTTATATTTTCACCAAAAGTTGCTTTAGCGAAATAGTCAAGTGTTCCTTTTAAGTGTGTGATATTAATACCTTTGTCAATAACCAAGCCTTCAAATTGATGAAACATTGGGTTGTGGCTGATATCAGATTGACGTCTGTAGCATTTGGCAATATTTATCATTCTGATGGGAGGTTTTTTTGCTCTTAACATTTCCCTGACTTGTCCGGAGGAAGTATGAGGGGTTAGGAGCATATTCCCGTAAAGCGGATGAGGTTTTGCATCGATAAAAAATGTTTCCCACTCATCTCTTGCAGGATGGTCTTTTGGGAAATTAAGAGAGCCAAAGGCAAACCAATCCCATTCGACTTCAGGATAGCGAACGCGTATAAAACCTATTTTCTCGAAAACATAGGCAATTTCTTCGATAATCTGGGTGATGAGGTGAAGGTGTCCGATTTCAATTTTTTCACCTGGTATTGTCGGGTCAAACCATTCTCTGATTGATTGTTTTATGCGATTTTTTTGAGATGCTAATAATTTTGTTATAGTATTTTTTGTTTCATTGATTAAAATTCCGATTTCTTTTCTTTCGCCAGGCTTTATATCTTTTATTTTTTTTATAAAATAAGCGATTTTTCCGTTCCTACCCAGATACTCGATTCGAAGTCTTTCTATTTCTTGAAGATCCTTTGTTTCTGTTATTTGAGCTATTGCTTGATTTTTTGTATTTATTATTTCTTCGCGCATTTTTGTATAAAAAAACCCTCTTTAGGGAGGGTGAAGAATCTGATTTTGCACACCTCCACTGGATTTATTATAGTCTAAAACTAAAACCAGTGTGGGTGAATAGCATTTATTTGATTTCGTTAATTATTTTTTTAAAGGTTTCAGGATCGTTAATCGCAATGTCTGATAATATTTTTCTGTCAATTTCGATCTTTGCTTTTTTTAGTCCAGATATAAACCTTGAGTAGGTCAGACCATTTTCTCTTACTGCGGCATTTAATCTTTTAATCCAGAGGTTTCTTAGGTTTCGTTTCTTAAGTTTTCTTCCATGATAGGCATATTGAAAAGCGTGCATTACTGCCTCGTTACCTGCATGGAATCTCCTTCTTCTTGCCTGTTTAAAGCCTTTGGACAGCGCTCTTATTTTTCGATGTTTTTTAGCTGATAATGATTTAACTCTTGTCATTTTTAAATTTAGGTTTTTTTAATACTTTGGGATTTTTATGCCTTTTCCCTAACTTTTAATTTTTATTTTTTGAATCCAAGAACTTTTTTAATCTTTTTTGCGTATGTTTTTCTCATTGGAACTATCCTTTTGAGATTTCTTTTTTTCTTTGCAGATTTTTTGACATTTAGGTGACGTCTGAATCCTTGGCGCCTTAACACCTTCCCCTTTTTGGTAATTTTTAAACGTTTGGTTAGTATTTTTTTGGTTTTTTGTTTAGACATGATTTTTATATTTAGATTATTTTACTTCTTCGTCTTTATTCACCTTTTTTATTTTTTTTAATGGTGATATTGTCATTATTAGTTGCCTTCCTACAAATTTTGGTTCCATATCAACGGTAATTGAATTCTCAAAATGTTCTATAATTTTCTTGAAAAGATTATAGCCGAAATCCTTGCTTTGTAAATTTCTACCTTTAAAAACTACTGAAAGACGAACTTTATTATTTTCAGAAAGAAATTCTCTTATTTTTTCTAATCTTGTTTGATAATCGTGATTTGCTATAAAGGGGGTGAATCTCACCTCCTTTAATTCACTTGCTTTTGTTTTTTTCTTTTCTTTCTGTTGTTTTTTTTCCTGTTCGTACTTGAATTTTCCCAAGTCAACAATCTTGACAACCGGTGGTTTTGCGTATGGCGCTATTTCAACTAAATCAAGTCCTTTATCTTTCGCTTTTTTAAGAGCTTCAGATAACTTTAAAATACCCTCTTGCTTACCATCCGCTCCAATGACCCGAACTTCGGCTGCGTGGATTTGGTTATTAACTTTCCAAGTAAACTTTAAACTTCTCAAGTTTTTATATTTTTATTTAAATATAACTTTGTTAATTATTTTAACAAACTTAAAACTAAACCTCAATAATTATTATAGAATTTTATTTATAAATTTTGTTACGAAATGAATTAAAATTGTGAATTATAATTGATTATAACCCGAAATGTTTGAACCTAATCAACCCGTCGGGTTGAATAGGTTTGAACCTTTCGGGTATTCAATTATTTTAGCTTCAAGACGTAATCTTAAACAATTCAATTTTTTAACTTAAATTTATTACTTTTTCCTCAATCTCTTTTTTTATTTTTTCAATGAACTCTTCAATTTTTATGGTACCAAGGTCTTTTCCTGATCTTTTACGTTCGGAAACATTATTGTTTCGTACTTCTTTATCACCAATAATTAGCATATATGGAACTTTTTCGTTTTGAGCGTCCCTGATTTTTGCGGATAGAGTTTCGTTTCTTTCATCAATTTCAACACGAATATTTTCTGCTTTAATTTTTTCAAAAATTTCTTGGGCATAAGCTAGTTGCTTTTCCGTGATAGGTAAAACCTTTACTTGGACAGGAGAAAGCCAAGTGGGAAAATTGCCTTTGAATTTTTCTATCAAAAAAGCCATCGTTCTTTCAAGGCATCCAATCGCTGCCCTGTGGATTACAATCGGTTGTTTTTCACTCCCTTCACTGTCAATATATTTAAGATCAAATCTTTTCGGCATCACAAAATCATATTGGACGGTAAATGCTGTTTCCTCCTGACCATTAACTTTTTTTACTTGAATATCTATCTTTGGACCGTAGAAGGCAGCTTCATTTTCTGCTTCAAAAAATGGAGCTTGTATTTCTTTTAGTACACTCCTTAGTATTTCCTCCGCTTCGTCCCAAGCTTTGTCGTCTTTGTAATATTTTTTGTTGTCTTTTCTATCGCCTAAAGAAAGTCTATATCGATAATCCTTTCCCTTTACAAGACCAAGTTTTTGATTTGCAAAATCTATTAAATCCAAAACTTTCTTAATTTCGTCTTTTGCTATTTCTCTTTGAACAAAAATATGAGCGTCATTTAGAGTAAACATTCTAACTCTAACTAGGCCTGATAATTCTCCGCTTTTTTCGTATCTGTGTTGAGATGCCATCTCGGCGTATCTTATGGGTAAATCCTTATAACTTCTGATTTGAGATTTGTAAAGCATAAAATGGTGAGGGCAGGTCATTGGGCGAAGTATCAATTCTTCTTCGTCAATTTTCATGACAGGGTACATTGTGTCTTTATAATATGGATAATGTCCTGAGGTTTTATAAAGATCTGTTTTGGCAAGAGGAGGTGTAATTACGTGTTTGTAGCCTCGCTTAATTTCCTCATCAATGATAAATCTTTCAAGTTCTCTTCGGATAACAGCGCCTTTTTCGGTTAATAAAGGAAGTCCTTTGCCTACTAGATCGGAGAAAGTAAATAAACCTAGTTTCTTCCCTATTACCCTGTGGTCAGCTTCTTTTGCCTCTTCTTGTTTTTTCAAAAAATCGTCTAATTCTTCCTGACTAAAAAAAGCCGTTCCATAGATTCTGGTAAGCATGGTGTTTTTTTCACTTCCCCTCCAGTAGGCTCCAGCGATGGAAAGAAGTTTAAAATATTTAAGATTTTTGCTGGGATTTTGAATATGTCCTCCTCGGCAAAGATCTTCAAAATTTCCTGATCTATACAAAGTTATTTTTTCCCTTTTTTTCTTTAGTTCTTCAATAAGTTCGCATTTATATTTATTATCAGCATAAATTTTTTTTGCTTCATCGTAAGAAATTAATACTTTTTCAAATTTTTTCCAAGACTTGACAATTTGATGCATTTTTTCCTCAATTTTTGGCAATTCTTCTTCGGAAATTTTGTGTTTACCAAAGTCAAAGTCATAATAAAAGCCGTTTTCTATTGCAGGGCCGAGTGTTGGTTTAGATTTTGGATATAAATCAAGAACGGCTGCTGCCAAAAGATGCGATGCAGAGTGTCTTAATTTTTCTAGATGTTTTTCATTAATCATTTATTTATTTTAGCCTATTTACCCTATAAAAAATACCTCCCTTCGGAGGCTAGTTTTTGATTTTTCAAACCACAAAACTACCTCCGCTTTAGCAAGAAGTAGTCGTGGTGGTAAAAATCTTCATTATTTAATGATTATTTTAGAGCTTACTATTTTAAAGTCAATATCAAAATTTACCGGGTAAAGGATTATTAAAATACCGGTGTTCTTTTCATTAGTTGCATCTGTGTTTCAGATATAATGTTTGCCAAAAAGTTTCCGATAAAAGGCAGACCCCCAAGACTTTTAAGAATTAAAACTAGTATTGTTGAGATGATAACAAATCCTATTGTTACCCCAAAAGACCAGCCGATACCTGCGAAAAATCCTTCCTTCAAAAGTTCGTTATAGGGGATGTAAGCTATTTTAAGAAGTTTTTTGAAACCAGATGTAGAATTCTTTGGCTTCTTATTTTTAACTTTTGTTTTATCTGTTTTTTTATCTAAAATTCTTTTTAGCATTTAAGTATTAAATTAGCAAAAAATTTTATTATTATATATAATAGTGATTGAGCAGGTATCAATCAAGGACGGTTAGCTCAGTTGGTTAGTCCCGATTAGACATACTAAAGTGTATTTTGTTTATGTTTTGGTAAGTATTAAATTAAACAAGTTATATATAGGTCGCACAAAAGACTTGACTAAAAGATTGTCGGATCACAACAAGGATAAACAAAGATGGACAAAGAGAGGCATTCCCTGGGAAATGATATATAATATAAGCGTAGAAACTAAAAAACAGGCAATTACTTTTGAAAATAGGTTGAAGAAATATAGAAATCCTAAGTATCTTAAAAATTTAATAAGTAATGGATCCATAGCTCAGTTGGCCAGAGCGCTTACTTGACGTGTAAGAGGTCGTAGGTTCGAATCCTACTGGATCCACTCTAAGTCAAAATCGGGATGACGTGCGAAAGGTCGGGGGTTCGAGACCCTCACCGTCCACTTATCTTTAGGGCCTGTAGTTCAGTTGGCTAGAACGCCTGGCTGGCAGTCAGGAGGTCGGGGGTTCGAGACCCCCCGGGTCCACACAGTTTTTTTAAATCCTTTTTATATAGTTTAAGTTTTTTAGATAATAAATTTACCAATCCCACAAAAATACAAACAGTTGTTTTAGTTCTGTTATAATCGTTTGCTATGCGTTCAAATAAGGCTTTGTTAACTATCTTTCTTATCGTATTTATTGATCTAGTGGGTTTTGGAATTATACTACCTCTTCTTCCCTTTATTGCAGAAAAGTATCAGGCTAACGCGGCTCAAATTGGATTTTTGACTGCCACCTACTCTTTCTTTCAGCTTATTGCGGCCCCCTTTTTAGGCAAACTTTCTGATCGTTTTGGCCGCAAGAAAATTTTAATTTTGTCTCAGCTCGGTAGTGCTTTGGGTTTTATCATTTTAGCTTTTGCAAAAAGCCTGCCTCTTCTTTTTCTATCCCGTATTGTTGATGGATTAACAGGTGGCAACATTTCAATTGCCCAAGCTTATATCGCTGATGTAACAGACAAGAAAAATAGAGCCAGGGGAATGGGTTTAATTGGGGCTGCAT
>Ga0209102_1000616_pt1 | contig 22571 bp, 21 predicted proteins | sample ConPoolayeHmetaG_FD_185483 | JGI IMG/M metagenome (GOLD analysis project Ga0209102, IMG submission 185483) | Hot spring microbial mat communities from California, USA to study Microbial Dark Matter (Phase II) - Cone Pool mat layer H metaG... ...
CGGCGAGAATATGGAAGGCATCAAAGAGCAACGCACTTTGAGGAAAACGCGCTCTTATCGCCCTCAGAGAGAACCGCCACACATCAAGAGTTAAAGCTTTAAGGGAAACTTTATATCTCAGAAGTCTCTTGGAAAAAGGAGAAAGACTTCTCTCTCCTCCTTCTCCCCCATAGACTACCCCTACACAGCTCAACCCCTGGAGTAAGAGATCGATTTCTTTCCTTCAAACTGAGCTCATCTTGAGCCAGAGCACCATCCTCAGACAAGAAGCAGAGGGTAGATTCTTCCTCATCCTCTGCCGATCAATGGCTGTGGCCTAGTGAAGCTCGGGGTGGTGTGAAACATCACGAGTACTCATCATCAAGCACAGAGGCCTCGGGTAATACTTCCTCCTTTCCCAAATCCTCAAACCCTCTCCTGTGGCCTTCCTCAAAGGAGAAACGTCTCAATTTGACCCCTATAGACACTCTTTTCCTTTCAATGGGGAGAGTGTGAAGTGTTCTCACCCTAAAACCCTTGTGGATGAGTTGGGAAGAATGAAAGAACAACGGTTTGGTGAGCGAAGCAGATGAAAATAGATGGGACCTTCTTTGAGTTGAGTCTGAAGATGTTGGTAGCCTCTAATTCTAACAGCACGATACAGTACGCTTGGTGGCTCTTGAGTTTGTCGCCTTTCTTGATTTTTTGGAATCAGGAGGGACCTATTCTGATACCCTCTTTATGTCAAATTAGGTATTCATTATTGTGATAAGCCTAAAATATTTTTTTAAACAAAGCTATTTGTTGAAATTCAACTTATGATTCCTTTTAAATATTCTCTGGTAAGCTTTTCCTTTGGATTTTTAAAAATCTCTGCGGCTGGGCCATACTCAATAACTTCACCTAAGTAAAGAAAAATAATATAATCAGCCAGCCTTTTCGCCTGGCGAAGAATATGAGTAACAATCACCACAGTGTAATCATTTTTTAGCTCGAGGAATTTTCCTTCTATTTTTTGACTGGAAATCGGATCAAGAGCTGAGGTGGGTTCATCACCTAAAATTATCTCAGGATTTACTGCCAATCCTCTTGCAAGGCACAATCGCTGTTGTTGTCCTATTGAGAGTTGTGAAGCAGGCTTATTCAATTTATCTTTCACTTCATTCCATAAGCTAGTTTCCTTCAAAAAGTGTTCCACGATTTTAGTAAGCTTCTTTCTCTCCCTTATCCCATGGATTTTGGGGCCATAGGCAATATTATCAAAAATGGACATTGGCAATACGGCAGGCTTTTGAGAGAGTAGGACCATCTTTTTTCTCAGCAGAGTGACGTCAATATTATCATCCAAGATATTTTCACCATCAACAAAAATTTCACCCTGTATATTTACCCCTTCCACAATTTCTAAGAGTCTGTTGAAAGATTTAAGAAGCGTGGTTTTACCGCAACCTGAGGGACCAATTATAACCGTAATCTTATTTTTTGGAATCTCTACATTTATATTTTTCAAAGCATGTTCAGAGCCATAATAGACGTTCAAATTTTTAACACTTATTTGAGTTTCAAAGTTCATCCTTATCTTCCTCTTGCTATTTGATGATATGTTTGTTGTATTTATTGGCTAAATTTCTGGATATAATGCTTATTATTAATACTATGATGGTAAGAATAAATGCTGAGGCATAAGCTCTTCTTTGGACCTCTGGAAATGGTGAACCAAGTTGAAAGAAGATTGCGAGGGGAAGAGTAGCTGCTGGCTTAAACAAAGAATAGGGGATAAAATCGCTAAATCCAGCGGTAAACATAACAGAAGCAGCGTCTCCAATAGCTCTTCCAAATGCGATTAAAACTGCTGTCAATAAACCAGGGAGTGTTTGTTTTGTGACAATTTTGAATGCGGTTTCAAATCTGTTTGCACCAAGAGAATAGGATGCCTCGATAATACTGTCAGGTACCATTCTAATGACTTCATCCATTGCCCTAGTCATTATGGGAATAATTAGCAAGGAGACTGTAATAATACCAGCCAGTAAAGAACCTTTTAATCTAAAAAAGATCATAAGTGTAAATCCAAATGCTCCATAGACAATCGAGGGGATTCCCCACAAGATGTCTAAAAAAAGCCTGATAACATCGGCAAGTCGCGATGATTTTTTGGTATAAACGTTTATAAAAATACTTACAGGTAAACTTATTATAAATGCAACAATTGTAGAGCCACTAGCAAGTAAAAGAGAGCCTATAATTGCATTAAGAACTCCTCCTTCTTTTCCTAAATAATAACCTCCTTTTGGTGTTTTAAGTATCATTGAAATATTCATTGCAGGAAGACCCTTTACTACAACGGTCAAGAGGATTAAAAAAAGTGTGGAGAGAATTATTACTGTTGAAACGATCATAAAAATTTTAAAAATATTTTCTTCAATATACTTCCCATTCATGCTATCTAGCCCTTTTTTCGATTTTTATAAGGATAATTCTTGAAAATATATTAAAAACTAAAACAACTACCAAAAGGATCAGAGAGGCTAATAATAATGCTGAGTCGTACAACGGGATAGAAAGCATTTCCCCATAATTGTTGGCGATTAATGCTGGCAAAGGATATGCGGGATCAAATACTGATTTAGGTATTTTAACAACATTTCCCGCAACCATTAAAACCGCCATTGTTTCACCAAATGCCCTTGATAAAGCCAGAACAACACTTGCCATAATTCCAGGGAATGCTTTTCTCATTACAACATATTTAGTTGTCTGCCATTTTGTTGCCCCTAATGACAAGGATGATTCTCTTAATTCATATGGAACGCTACTTAACACTTCAAGAGAAATATGTACTATAAAGGGTGATATCATTATTGCAAGAACAATCCCACCCGCGAGCAGGCTATAGCCACTTGTATAAACACCGAAGATCGGTGCTACATATTTTTTTATCAAGGGGATAATTAAGAGGACACCCCAGATACCATAAATGACAGATGGTATCCCTGAAAGTAAATCTATGAAAGGTTTAATCCAATTTCTGATTTTTTTATTAGCATATTCAGATAAATATAGTGCTGTAAGTAAAGAAAAAGGAACTGCGATTATTAGTGATAAAGCCGTAACACAAATTGTGCTTACTATAAAAATTTTAAACCCAAATTCACCTTTTAAAGGATGCCAGGAACTGGAAAATAATAATTCAAAGATAGATTTAGATTTTAATATAGGTCTAGACCTTATATATAATCCGATTATGATTAAAAATGTCAGGATTAAGATAAAGAGGATAAAGGTTAACATAAATTTATAAACTGCCTTATCCAAAAATGTTCTTCTGTTTATTTTAATCATCTCCCGACTATTTGCTCTCTATCTGAATCTAATCGATTTTAGATAATTCTTCTTTTAATTTAGCTTTGCGTAGGTTTATGTAGCCCGATTCAGAAACATACAGTTGCCCATCGGTAAGAACCCATTTAATGAAATTAATTACTATTTTCTTTCTTGGTTTTCCTTTACACACAAAATGAAGATCTCTTGCAGGAGGACTCGGGTACTTGCCTTCTTCAATTGCTTTAGTAATATCATCTCTTGTAGTGTAAAAATTTTCCTCTTCGTCAATTTCTCCGTTACCATTGAGATCTATGGGTAGAACCCTCAAACCCTTAATTTGGGATTTTGCACTGGTATCATAAGCATAATTAATATTGTTATAGCCAATACCCAGCACATCCTTTCTTACCGCCTCGGCTAGCCCGGGGTCTCCAAATACTCCGATCCCCAGCAAATCTTCTTGATTTTTTCCGAGAAACTTAGCCCAGGTCTCAGCGGCGCCACAGGCGTCAGAACGAGTATAAACATTTATTTTTGTGTCGGTCTTCAACTCTCCTTTTTGATTTACCACCTCTTCCCAATTAGTGATTTTCCCAGTTATCCATATATCAATTAAAATTTCTCTTGGAACACCTTTTCTAAGAAGAACATCAAGGAAGGGATTATTTTCGTTTATTGTTGGTACAACAGCATCTTTGGTTACCGATACCCACCACGCTCTCTTTTTGATTTCATCGGGATAAATATCTCTTGATACCATGCCGAGATCAACGACTCCTGCGAGTGCATCTGCCATACCTTTTCCAGCTCCTCCTGCAGAAATGTCAATTTTTACAGCGGGACAGATTTTCCTATATTCTTCAGCCCATTTAATTGCCATGGGATATAAAGCCCAGGCTCCAGATATAGTTATGGTCCCAGAGATTTTATCAATGTCCTTTGCATCTCTTTCTTTTCTCTGGCAAGAATTAGTAAGTAAACTAATTATCGATATTATGATCAAGATTCTTTTTGACATTCATATCCTCCTGTTTTTATTTTTTAAATTTTGATTGTTTAATTATCTATAAAGTATACCGTTTTTGTCGACATTTATTTTAAAAAATTTTCTTCTCCTTTTTGTTCACCTATTTCAAATTTCTTTTATTAATATCGGCAAATGTTGTGTTTTCTAAAATATTTGCTGTACAATCTCTAACTCTTTTCATAACTTCATACAGTCCGCAATTTTTTTCATCAGGACACTTTATCGGAGCGTATTGACTCACACATCTTAAGGGTGCCAATGGTCCATCTATTATTCTTATTATTTCAGCCAAGGATATTTCACCAGGTGGCCTTACTAAACTGTATCCGCCACCAATTCCAGGCTTGCTTTGAAGTACACCTGTTTTTTTCAGTTCAAGCAGAATTTGTTCTAAGAATTTAATGGGAATATTCTCCTCCCTGGCAATTTCTCTTATTTTTAGTGGTCCTTTGCCGAAGTTATCGGAAAGAACAAGAACAGCTCTTAAGGCATATTCACCTTTTCTCGTTAGCTTCACTTTTTTAGTCCAATCTTAAAAGTCTATATAATTTGTCAACTTTTAAAATTTTAAAAAATTTATGATGGATTGTCAACTCTTCGAATTGCCTTTGTTAGCAAGAGTTGAAAGGTAGACGATTTAGGCTTGGTAAGGTGATGTTTTCGGATAAATCCCTCAGCCAGGATGAATGTATGGACCATTTTTAAATGCGCTTCACCAGCCATTGAGGTAAGAACCTTTTTCGAAGCAACTACGAGAGGCTTTTAGGTCGTGCTGAAATCGAGAACATTCTTTGCCTCAGGAAAGCTCGATTCTTTGCGCTTCTCAAGAAATATCGTCATGATCCCGAAGGTTTTCCCCCCGCCTCCTAAAGGACAAGCCCTCTGCGCTTAAGTCAGTCGGTGGAAAAGGAAATAGCCAAGGAGCTTTGTCTTGAGAAATATTTGATAGAGGACTCTGACCTGCCTCTTTCTTCTCCCAATTATCCAGCCCCTAGGGCTGACTCCTCAAGAATGAGATGCTAATCTCACTCAAAAAGATTATCCACAGCACTAAAGATTTGGGTTTTAGCCACGCGAAGTTAAAGAAAAAGGCTCAAAAATAGGAAGTTGTGGCCACTTCAATTGGCTCTCTTATCCCACACGATGCCTCCCCTCCTCCCTAGCCTCCTTGAGCTCAGGAAAAAATGGTCTCGATCAGTTCAAGGGAGGATTTTGGCTGGAAACTGTTCATTGATGTTTTTTTTGAGTAAGTGAGAGCTGGACTCATATCCAGGCTCCAGAAGCCCTATTCTACCTCTATGGCCTGACTCTCCGCTAATTTCCAAGGGAAAGAGGTCAGGAAGATTATGCAAATTTGAATCAGCCCTGTTCTCTTGTCCTTAGCCAAAGGCAAAATCTACCGATGCTCAGGGGAGTTAGAGGATAAGATAAAAGGGAGTGTGGCCATTCAGAAACTTTCGAAGATTGAGGAGGCCGGCCGGTACTTCAGGAAGGAATCTATCACAATCCTCTTAAATAGCTTCATGCTCTTAGCAGCGAAATCCCCCATCTGCGATTTAAAAAAGCTCAAAAGTAAGATCAGAGTCCTCTCCGCAGGGAAACAAGAACTATGAATAACTAGGGAAGAACATCGCTCCATCATCACGAGTTCATTTGCCTCTATTTTATCCCCAACTTATCTAAGGAAGCTGTTGAGGAGGCATTCGAGGGGAGTATCAGAGTGCCCAGAGAGAGACTTACCTTTAACACTTTCCCTGGGTCCACTTTTAGACTTTTTTAATCGCCAATATTCATGAATTGACACATCTCCCCTCCCAAATTAGAATTTGGAGAACGGAACTTTTTTCTGCTAATAATCGTCTACTTTGGTGGAGTGATTGGAAATCAAGAGGGTCATCGAAGATTGCTTGAGAGGCAAACAAGGAGCTTGGGAAATGTTGGTCAATGCCTATGCTAAAAAAATATTTAACCTTGCTTATCAATTCACAGGAACTTACGAAGATGCTGAAGACATGACTCAAGAGATCTTTCTCAAGCTTTATGGCTCTTTAAAGAAATATGATTTCGAGAAAAATTTCAGTGCCTGGCTTCTGACTCTGGCCAAGAATCACCTCATAGATAGCTACCGGAGGACGAAATGGGAGAAAAAAGGCAGAGAAGAATTTGGTCATCACCTCCTCCTTTTAGATGCATCCCAAGGACCTGAAAACCAGACGATAAGAGAAGAATCCAAGAGAGTCATCTGGGAAAGTCTGAATGAGCTTTCTCCTGAAATAAGGATGTGTCTTATTCTCAGGGAAATTCAAGGCAAAGAGTACGAAGAAATCGCAGAAATCATGAACCTCCCCCTGGGCACGATCAAATCTCGTATAAACAGAGGAAGGTTAAGGCTGGCTGAAATCCTTAAACAAAAAAGGGAAAATAAGGATGGACTGTGAAAAAATTAAAGAACTTTTATCTTCCTATGTAGAAGAAGAGCTCGGGGAAGAAGAAAAGCTTCGGTTTGAATCACATCTTGAATCTTGCAAAGATTGTAAATCGCTCCTCTTCTCTTGGAGAGAGATAAAAGAGAGTCTGGCTGATTTCCCAGAGTTTGAGGTGAGTGAAGAGCTCCTCTCGAGCCTTTATTCCCTCCCCGAGCGAAAGAAGAAATTGAGCCACCTTGGAGATTTTTTTCTCCATTCTTCCCTTCAACCCATTCTCGCCAGTGCAGTAATTCTTCTTACTTTGGTCTCTTTTTACTTTTTTAATCCTGAAAGAGCACTAATTAGCAAATCATTAAGCCGAAACTTTCATCTCGGTTACAGCAAAGTCGAAAGGCTTTGCGTGAGAGCAGCTTCTCTTACTGGATATGTGAGTGGATATAAAGATTATTTATTTGCTTCTTTAAAAAATATTGCACCTTTTGCAGAAAAGGAGCAAGAAAATAAGATAAAAATGGAGGATTAAGATGGAAGAAAGAATAGTCGTTAAAAAACCACCGAAATCTCCGGCTCTGGCTGGAATCCTGTCTTTTTTTATTCCTGGAACAGGTGCCTTTTATAACCGCGAGATGCTCAAGGGATTCATGTTTATCATCATTTTTGCTGGCTTGGTGACGATGCAGACTACAGGCAAAGGACAACCTTTCCTAGGGATTCTCTTGGGTGGCTTCTACTTTTACCAAATCATAGACTCCATCCAAACAGCCAAGGCTATCAACCGCAGATTTCTCTTAGGGGAGGAAGAAGCGGAGAAAATAGAAGAGATTCCTCAAGCCATGAAAAGCGGGTCAATCTTCTGGGGATTGATTCTCATCGCCCTAGGTGGAATACTGACTTTGGCTAATTTCGAGGTTATAAGCTATGATGCAATCTTCGATTTTTGGCCTTTAATAATTATCCTCATCGGAATTAAGCTAATTGTCGATTATTTCTCTAGAGAAAAATATTAAATCAAGAGGAGAAGAAGATGACAGAATCAAGACAAAAAAGGAAAGACCCCCTAGCCTGGGGACTAATCCTGATTATTATAGGCGCACTTTTCTTCCTCCACAACATTGACATAGATGTCTGGGATATCTTTGCCAGGCTCTGGCCCCTGGTGCTTGTGGCGTGGGGAGTGTGGAAGGTTTACTTCGGAATAATGGAAAAAAAGAAACAGGCTGAGCCCAAGAAGGATTAAAAATGAAAGCAAAGGAAATCATTCTCCTCTTGCTCATCATCGCTGGAGGCACGCTCTTCTATCATCTTCACACTGGAAAACTTAACCTCGACTGGTGCTTGGAGGTTGAAGATATAATTGAAGATATAATTTTCCAGGGAGGAAAAGAATTTTCCTCTGCAGAAACAAGAACAATTGAGCCTCCCTTCCCCTCTCTCTTAAGGATAGATAATTCCCACGGGAATGTTGAAATCAAGGGAACGGAGGAAGAAAAAATAATCATCTCTTTTGAGAAAATTGTGAGGCGAAAAACAGAAGAAAAGGCAAGAACGGTAGCAGAAAAGATCGAGATGTTAATCGGAAAAGATGAAAATAAGCTGACCATTTCCACTAACCGCGCCGAGCTCAGAAGAACAAACTTTGAGACCCATTTCAGGATATCAGTTCCCAGCAGTCTGGGTGTAGAGATCAGGAATGCATATGGCCTAGTCAAAGTTTCGAAAGTGAGAAACACAGATGTCTCCAATCGCCATGGAGAGGTGATTGTTTCTGAGATTGGAGGGGAACTGTACGTTAAAAACAGCTATGAAGATCTCAAGATTGATGGGGTCCAATCTAATTGCAAGGTCGAAAGCCGCCATTCCAATCTCTTTATCAACAACATTCTGGGAAGACTAGAAGTAAAACATGCTTACGGAAAGGTTCAAATGGAGAACATCTCCCAGGATTCAAACATTTCGGGCTTCCACTCTGAAATATTCGGCCAGGGTTTAAAAGGTGGAGCTGATGTCGAAACTTCTTATAAAAATGTCTCACTCCTCGATATGGGTCCCTTAAAAATATTAAATAGACATGGCGATATAGAAATAGAAAAGGCAAAAGGAAGGGTTGAAATAAAACACAGCTACGGAAAGATTAAATTGGAAGATATCCAGGGCGACCTCCATGTTGAGGGGAAAAGCTCGGCCCTTGAAGGGAGGAGAATCCTCAGTGGGAAGATCCTTATTTCCTCCTCCTACGAAAACATTGAACTAATGGAATATGAAGGAGAAGTAAGCATCTCCCTTACCCATGGAGATTTAACTCTTGAGCCCCTTGCTCTCACTCATTCTTTACAAGTTAAAGGCACCTACTCTAACATCAATCTTATCTGGCCAAGAGGCAATAAATATCCTTTCGAAGCCATGGTAAAAGGCGGGGATATAAGATGGAAACTCCCTCAACCGATTGCCTTCCGCGAAGAAAACCAAATCTTAATAATAAAAGCTTTCCCAGAGGAAAAAGAAAAACCGTCCATTTCAGTTTCAACCACTTACGGAATCATAAGCGTTGAAGAATCAACATTAAGATAGAAAAATTATTCTGAAGGATAGAAAAGTTGATTCTTCTTGAAGGGGGAGGATGGATTTCATATCTTAAGGGAAAATCTTCTTTGCCTCTTTTCAGGTTTACCGCTTCGACTTAAAATTACAGATTCTTTCAGATAAGTAGCCATTTATCTTGATATTGAAATAAGAAATCGCATTTGTCAGGTCTTTTTTATATTTAGTCACGTAGCGAACAAAGCTCATTTCCTTTTTGAAACGCAAGAGGTTTTCGAATTCAGTCACCTCATCGCGAAGCTCTATGAGATAATGATTTATGGTTCTGTACTGAGCATTAATCTCAATCAGGTCTTCCCCGCTTACCTTCTTCAAGTCGAGGTAAGGAGGAAGAGACTGAAGGATCAGCAGGCTTTCGCCTCGCATTTCATTCACAGATTCTTTTATTTCCTGAAAATATGACTTATATTCGAGGGGATTTTTTAACCTCTCCTCAGCCCTATCGAGAAGGGTATCATACTGGTCTTTAAGGGAAAGGAGGATGTCTTTGACTCCAAAATACTTACGGTTGAAATTGAAAAGGTCGATGAAGTCTCTGCCTATATATATCTTGTCCTCATAGTTTGTTAAGAGTTCTCGCGGAGAATGGGTGTAAAATTTTATTTCATACCGTCGCCCGGCTGAATCCCTTTCTCTCAACCTCGCCAGCACAAGATAATTGTTCTGCTCAATGAAGTAGCTGTTCACCTCAAGGAGAGCCGAGTAGAAAACGAGATTATGAATGATGTATTCCCTGAGGTAATTGAGAAGGGTTTCGCTTCTCTGAAGGAAATCAAGAATCGTCTCGCTCGGAGTTGCGTTTATCACTGAATATGAGGGAGAAATGAGATAGAGCACCATCCCCTGGCCTAATTCTAAATGGAGATTCTTTAGCACTTTTTGGTGCAGGTCATCAAGAAGAATTGTCCTCAGAGAAGTCAATTTGCTCACGTCGAGTTTGGAAAGCTCCTCAATCTCGTTCATTTAAACAATCCTTAAAAGCAAAAAAATACTATCACTTAACTAAAAAAAAATCAATGAACATATCTTTCATTTCCAAGGAAGTCTTGACTTGAAAGTCCATTCTCTGCTCAAATAACGCTCCTTAAGTCGAGAGATTTCTAATCTATCTTTCTCGTTAAATTCTCTTCTTCTTAACTTCACCCCGAAGAATTCTGAAAAACCTTCAATCAAATTTTTCACCGCCCATCTAAAGCTCACCTTCCTCCCCAGAGCAGAAGACAATGAGGCCATTCTGATTTCCCCTCCCTCGAGGTTAGAAACAGACTTCAAAAGACACGACTCTTCTTCCAGGGGAAGCGAGCCATGCTGGATAAACTTCAATCCTACTCTCCTCTGGGCACTTCCAACGAGCTTTTTCCCCTTTACTTCTATTTCATTCTGCGAGGGATAAAAAAAGCAGGGAAAGGTGCTTTTCTTGTAGAAATCTGGGGAAGAAGCAGCTAAATAGGGCTCTAAGCCCATCTTTTTCAAGCCTAAAATTAGAGCTTCGGCAATTAATCTATACGACCGGAGGAGGGAGGAGCTGAATATCTCCACATCAGAAGAACAAAGTGAATAAGTCACCTCCTGGTGGTGGAGCACAAGCTTTCCGCCTGTCATTCTTCTTACTACATCAATTCCCTTTTCCTCACAGAATTTTATGTCCACAGTCTTCAAGATATTTTGTGAATATCCTATAGAAACAGTAGGCCTCAACCAGCTATAGAACCTGAGCCATGTTTGGGGGGCATCTGTTAATTTTCTGAACATCCATTCATCGATTGCCATATTTAGGGCACCCTCAAGGGGCTCTTCATCGACTATAAGTTGCCATTCTTTATGAACAAATTTGTCATTCATTCGGAAAATCTCACACCTTTCTGATTTAAGTTTTATTTAAGAATCATAAATCAAATTCTTTTTTTCGAAAAATTGGTTTCCCTTCCTCAATTTCCTTGGATTATTCATTATTTTACAAATTAAAAATTAATTTTTCACCCTCTGCTTGCTTTCTTGGAAGGCAAGAAGGCAAGGAGATTCTCTAAATGGAAATGATCAGGACTAAATTGTAGGGAATAAAAAAAAGAGCGGACAACGGGATTCGAACCCGCGACTCCGAGCTTGGGAAGCTCGTACTCTACCGCTGAGTTATGTCCGCTTTTTCTTCTTTTTTTTGATGACTGAGATGAATAATTTACATATACTCTAGACCTTTTGTCAATATAAGGGCAACATCTCTGTCTTTTTTAGAGAACCTTACTTATCGCATTTTCCAGGCTCTTTATTAGGTAATTAAAACCTTTCTTAATCCCCTTTTTTTCTTCTCCATACTTTTTGGTGTCTCTCATTCTCAGGATTTCTCTTTCGGGTTCAAGGTATTCCTTTTCCCATATCACGTCTGCCAGTTCTTTGACTTCCTTTCCATAGCGAACTAGCCCCTCATAATACTTCTCATCTTTTATAGCCTGTTCTGCAGCTTCGTCTGCTGGCTGGGCATCGGTTTTCTTGATAAGCTCATACATCATAGAATAATGGTCTCGAATTGCACAGGGGACAATTATATTTCCCATCTTATCCGAAGGCCCCTCGAGCGCATACTCTCTCTGCCATTTCCTGATTCCTTCCATGAAAGGAGAAAAGAGGACAGTGTTCAAATTTTCACCCTGGGCATAGACTTGGAGAATGTTGTGTATTTTATAAGGATTGAAAACACAGGGCATGACATTTCCATTCCAGTCAATGTAGATGTATCCTCCTGGCTTTCCAGCTGAAATACAGCCGCTGGTGATTGCTCCACAGTTCCAGAAATCTGCAATGAAAAGCCCTCTTTCTCGAATTAACTCCCAAGTTCTCTTATACATCTCAATCCTCTGTTCAGGGGTGACCATCATCTTGAGAGTTATATGTCTTCCGATGGGCATGTACTGAAAAATCCAGGCGTAGAGAGCCCCCTGCTCTTCGAAATAAAACTCGATGAGCTCATCTTTGAGGATTAAGTCTGCATTTTCTCTTGTAGCGGTGAGGGAGATACCAAAAGGAACGCCCACCCCATGAAGGTTTTCGAAAGCACGTAAGATTTTCTGAAAGACTCCCTTTCCTCTTCTTTCGTCAGTCTCCTTTTCGAAACCTTCCACTGAAATGGCTGGAGTTATGTTACCCACCTCCGCAAATTTTTTGGCAACCCTCTCATCAATCAGAGTGCCATTGGTATACATCAGGAAGAAAGTATCTTGATGTTCTTTAGCCAAATCAAAAAGATCTTTTCCTCCATCGCGGTAAAGCAACGGTTCTCCTCCTGAAATGACCGTGAAATGAGAGCCCCAGAGCTCCTTCTGCTCTCTTATTATTCTCTCCACAACTGGATATTCAAGCTTGGCTCTCGTCCCTTTATAACTATCAGCATAACAGCCCTGGCAATAAAGATTACAAAGTTTGATAGGACTCAAGGTAATGAATCCGGGTGGCTTCATTCCATACTTTTCCTCAAATTCCTTGATCTTGTTTGTCTCTTTTAGAGGCAACTCAGCGAAAGATTTAACAAAACGAGACCAGACTTTACGCGAGATTCTCCCTGTTTTTACCCCCATATCCACGGCACGCAACATGTTTCGCGCCATGAAAAACTTATCGTCCTGCATCTTCCTGGGAAAATATTCCTTATCTCTTTCTCGATACATTCGATAAAGCCTTTTCGTCCAAATGTTAAAAAGAATTTTACGGGGGAAGTTATAGATGAAGATTGCAGCAAGAATATCCTTTAAAGGTCTTTTCAAGAACATTCTCTTAAGATTCATTTTAACCTCCTTCCTATCCAGAATTCTTCTCAAGCAGTTTGTTTCTTCTCACTCTTTTTTAGAATGCCCTTGAATAAAATTCCCAGTATCTTCTCTATCTTTTCCTCTAAACCGAGAGGCGAAATCTTTACAGGCCATGGGTATTCCAGCCCCTTCATGGCAGCCACGACCGTAAATGAGGTAAGGTCAACATCCTTCTCTTCAACCTCAAAAATACCCTCCTTTACACCCTCGGCAATTATCTTCCTCACCCTTTCAATCTCCATCAGAAAATCTTTTTCCCGAATCTTCTTGATGAACTCATACACCCAGAGAATTTCATTCTTCAGAGCATTGGAGAGATTCTCGAGTTCATTCAAGTATTTTATTCTGGCAAGGAAATAGGCCTTCATTTTTTCTTGAGGTCTCTCTTTACTCTCGATGGCCTTCTCTATTTTTTCCTCAAAATAAACCCTTTCGTTTTCTATCACTTCGCGAAAAATGTCTTCTTTCCCCTTGAAATAATAGTATAGAGTTGCCTTGCCCGTTCTTGCTGCCCTGGCAATCTCGTTGACCGTTGTCTTGAAAAAGCCAAAGCGAGCAAAGAGGTTTCCCGCAACTTTGAGGATTGAAACTTTCCTTTTTTTATCTCCCATTTCAGAAAAAATTATACTTTCAAACCAATTTAGTTTTTTGGTCTATATAAATAAAATAAATCATCTTTTTCATTTGTCAAGACCCAGAGGATTAAAAAAATTTTCTGCCTAAACTAAGGCTGCTTGAAAAATAAATGAATTGTGTTTTAACATTGAAGCCCAAAGAAAATACAAAATTTTAGAGGAGGTCTCGATGTCCTTGAGCATGACGAGAAGACACTTTTTTAAAAGATTCATAGGCTACGGAGCCATGAGTTACCTCTGGAAAAACTTATCCACTTCTAAATTCAGAGCTTCAGGAAAAATACCCCTTATCATAACCAGTAATTCTAATGAAACAGGGAAGAGGGCCTTGGAAATAGGCTGGAAAATCCTCTCCCAAGGAGGCTCTGCTCTCGATGCAGTGGAAAAGGCAGCCAATGTCATAGAACTCGACCCTGAGGACACTGGAGTGGGATATGGAGGATTGCCTAATGAGGATGGTGTTATCCAGCTCGACGCATCCATCATGGACGGAAAAACATACAATGCTGGGGCAGTTGCTTGTCTAGAAAACATCAAAACTCCCTGTTCTGTAGCTCGAATCATCATGGAACATACAGACCATATCCTTTTGGTGGGAAAGGATGCCTTGAATTTTGCAAAAAAATGGGGTTTCAAAGAAGAAGACCTGATGACAGACAAGGCCCGTAAGATATGGCTTCAATGGAAAGAGTCGCATAGCGACAAGGATGACTGGGGTCCACCCGAGCATCTTACAGAAAGGAAAAACACTCCTGAAAAAGAAAACCAGGGCCTCTTTGAGCATGGCACAGTGAACGTTCTTGCCGTAGATAAAAAGGGAGACATTGCAGGCGTAACCACCACCAGCGGTCTCAGTTTCAAGATACCAGGCCGGGTGGGAGATTCGCCAATTCTCGGAGCAGGCCTCTATGTTGATAATGAGGTGGGAGCGGCGGGAGCGACTGGAAGAGGAGAAGATGTAATCAAGAGCTGCAGTTCTTTTTATATTGTGCTGAGGATGAAGGAAGGGAAAAGTCCCCAGCAAGCCTGCGAGGATGCGTTGAGGATGATAGCTGAAAAGTATAAAAAAATAAATCCTGGATATCTTCCCTGGGAAAAATTTGTTGCCATAAACAAAGCGGGAGAATTTGGCTGTTCCACAATAAGCGATGGCAGTCTACCGAAGATGTCCCTGATGAATGAAGATGGGTACAGAATCATGGAGGGAACCGTTGCCTATAAAATTCGGGAGTAAAATTTAGGTCTGGAAAATCCCACCTAATGAGAAAAGAAATTTCATTTCTCCTGATTTGAGGTTAAGGTTTAGATAAAAACCTTCTTCTCTCCTCTTTTTTTCTTCAAAAATTCCAGCAGGTATTGCCTCTCTTTCCCATCTTACTTCCAGAATGTACAGCTCGATATTTTCCTCATTCTCATCTCCAGGGCTCTTCTTTCTCTTCTTGGGAAAAAATTTTTCAAGAAGAACGATGAATTTCTGCTTTCGAGAAGATTCTCCGAGGCGCAATCACTCAATTTCGAAAGGTTTTAACTAAGGAAATTAGTCATGTTTATTTTTTCCTCCTTTAGAGATAAAATGAGGATAAGTTACGCTAAGAAGGAGATATTCATGGTCAAAAAACCTAAAGTTTCGATAAAGGAGCTTCTAGGGTTTGCAATCAGAGCCGAAATCGATTCCAAACAAGTTTATTCCAATCTTGCTTTAAAATATGTAAATCCTTTACTCAAGGAAAAATTCGAATGGCTTGCTTACGAAGAAGAAAAACACAGGTCCCTTCTCGTAAAGATGTATGAAGCTTGTTTCCCCAAAGAGGAACTCAGTCTTCCTGAAGGCCCAATTAAGGAAATATTCCCTGAGGTAGAAATCAAACCCTCATCAACTCTTGTCGACCTCCTCTATCAAGCCATGGAAGCTGAAAGAAAGGCTGAAGATTTCTATTCAAGGTTGGGGAAGAAATTTAAAAACCCTCATCGAAAAATCCTGAAATACCTCAGTCAAATAGAACACAGCCATTATCTGATGCTCAAAGGGGAATACTCTCTCGCTCAGGAATACGAGGATTATGGAGAAAAGGAAATTGATAAGGTTGTTACCTGAATGAAAACAGACTTTTCCTCACTAATTTTGGGGAGTGAAGCCTCAACAATCCACGAGATAAGGAAGATTTTATAAAAAGACTTTAGCTTAAGTCTCATAGAGCAAAATCGGTGATGAGCACCCTTCTCTTAGCAATGAAGCCAAAGCCAATACACCCTTCTCACTTTCCTGGAAATATTTATTTTTTGCCTCCAAGAAACTCCTCATGAATCTGAATAAAAAATAGAAGCTAAGCTTAAAATCTTTTTTGTCCGGAGCTTATTTCAGAGTTCCTCCTTGATTTTTGCGCTTATTAAATTCACCATCCTTTCAAGATAAGCTCTTCCCTTTTCAGGATTTGCCTTTGAAGGATCGCCAAGCACACCATTTTTTGAAAGCGCAGGCATACCTTTTTCCAAGATAATCTTTATCTCTTCATCACCAAGAGGACCAAGGTATCCTTTGCTGAAACGACCTTTCTTTACCAGATTCTCTTCAAGGAAAAGTATAAAAGACGTCTCGTTCTCGCCCGCATGAGCCCCGGCTTCTTCTTTGGTAACGCCAAATTCTTCAGAGATGCTGAGGAGAGCATCCACAAATCCCTTGAGGTCAGTGTACCCAATTATTTTGAGCTCGGTGTATTTTTTCCTAAGCTCCTCTACAGTCTCCCCGACAGTAGCGAAGTTTCCTCCATGACTGGGGAGCAAAACAATTCTTTTGAATCCATGTTTTGCCAAAGAATCCACCAAATCCCTGAGGAGTGACTTCAAAGTCGCGGGTTGAATAGACAACGTACCCGGGAAAGAAAGGTGGTGTTCTGAACATCCAACCTGGATTGTGGGCGCTTGGAGCGCATTCCCCAGCTTTTTGGCCACACCATAAGCAATCGCATCTCCAATTAAAGTATCGGTTTTAAGGGGAAGGTGAGGTCCGTGTTGTTCCGTAGAACCAATAGCCATTACTACGGTCAGGAATCCATTTTCTATAGCCTCCTCGATGTCTCTCCAGTTCATATTCGCAAGGCGTATCTCTTCCATTTCATTCTCCTTCTTCCAAATTTACCTTGGTTCAAAGCTACAACAAGCCAGGGAAGGAGTCAATTCAGATTTTCTTAAGGCAAGGGAACAAGGCTTAAAGAGATAGAGATTTGCCATTACCCGACCTAAAACTAGAGCCAGAGAAGCAGCCACAGCTCCGATTGCCTCAAAATATTTTATGGCTATGAAAAGTGTCAGAAACACACAAAGAATCTCGATTATTGTGGAGATTGTAATGTGGATTGTTTTTCTGTTGTTGACCATGATTGCTCGCTGAAAACAGACAAGAACCGTGAGCCCGGGAAGAATTCCCAGAATTTTTGTGGGCAGAATAGAGAAGAGAGTCAATTGGGTTGAGAGCCCGGATACTCGATGAAACCAGAAATTGGAAAGAGGGGTAAAGGCCACTCCAAGCAATCCCCCTGAAGCGAATGCTGCTAGAAGCAGGCTAAAATTTCTTAGGGATTTAAATCTCTGGTTTTTCTCTCCAAGGAAGGCAATCCCCACTTCCTGGAAAGAAAGACCCATGCTCCTGAAAATAAATACTAAAGAGTGAATAACGGGTAAAACTGCAAGAGATTCAATTGGCATGCGGGCTCTACCCATGAAAAATGTCTCCATGGGATGCATGGCGAGGGCTAAAAAAGAAGTTAGAGCCAGAGGATAATAAAATCTTGTGATGTTTTTCAGGGTGAGCTTCTTCTCTTGAGAAAAACTGCCTTCCTTTGAGAGGAGTTTTTTTACGGGGAGAATGGCCATTATTCTGCTGGCGATTGCTTCTCCTACTACTCCCATAGAAAGTGAAAGCCCACCAACAAGAGCCCCATCAAGGGCAAAAAACTTATAACAGATTAGCCCTGTTATACCCATGGCTAAAAGTCTGATCATTGTCCCGTAGGCTACTCTTTGAGGAAGCTCATTACTTATTAAGATTCCCTGATAAAACCTTCGATATCCTATTGCTCCTGGCCAGGGAAGGAGAAGGAGACAGGAATAATACGCAAGTTGCGCCACATTTTCAGGCAATTTGATTAAATCAAGGGCGATAGTCTTGAAAATGGGCGGAACCAAGATGACCATCATTATTAGAGTTGAAAGTCCATTTATAAGGAGAGCAAACTTCCGCAGCTTTAAATAAGAGTCACGGTCTCTAGCAAGGGCATTTGAGGCACTGATGAGCATGACGACAGGAGCTTCTACGATGAGGGCAAGCGAATAGGCAACTCCGTAGGCAGCAAGATTGTACTTTGGATTAGAGAGGCGGGCGATGATTGCTGCTAAAAAAGGTCCCTCCACTGCCATCATCATCCAGGTAGCAGCCAGAGGTGCCCAGAAACCGAGAATCTTCACAAAAGAGACTTGGGAATCTTCCTTGTTCATTGAGTCTCAATCAATCGATATTCTTGACGACCCTTCCTCCATGCATTACAAATTTAACATCTTCAAGAAGCCTTATGTTTTCAAGGGGATTCCCCTTAACAGCGATTATGTCTGCAAGTCTTTCTGGCTCAATGAGGCCTCTATCATCCACCCCAAGTAAATCAGCTGCATTCAGAGTAGCGGTTCTGATTGCCTCGAGAGGAGACATTCCGAGCTCAACATATACCGCAAACTCCCTTGCATTTTCTCCATGAGGAAACACGCCTGCATCCGTTCCAAAGGCAATCTTCACACCTGCTTCGATAGCTCTGCGCAAATTCTTGCGGGCAAGGGGTAAGATACTCTCTGCCTTCTGCCTCAGAAGAGGAGGAAGTTTGCTTTTATCCATGGCATCCACCAAATATGTGGTCGGGATAAGGTAAGTTCCCTTTTCCTTCATTAGCCTTATGGCTTCATCAGAGAGCAAAGAGCCATGCTCAATAGAGTCAACACCAGCTTTTAAAGCGGCGATGATGCCTTGCTCACCATGAGCATGAGCCATGACTTTTAAGCCGTGACGTTTTGCCTCTTCGACTATTATTCTCATCTCTTCATCTGAATATTGCTGCGCAATACCAGATTTTTCAAAAGAAAGGACACCCGCTGTAGCCATGAATTTAATCTGTTTTGCTCCATGCTTTATCTGGTAGCGGACGGCTCTTAAAACTTCCTCAGGTCCATCCGCAATTCCATATTCAGGCTCTTTTTCAAGAACACCCGGTGCATAACCAACCTCATCCCCATGTCCTCCGGTAATGCTTATTCCATGTCCACAGGGAAATATCCAGGGACCATCGATCATTCCTCTCTCTACAGCCCTCATCAATGCTACATCGATGAAATTACGACAGCCAGCTTCACGAACCGTGGTGAAGCCTGCGAGCAGAGTCCGCTTTGCGTTCCTGGCTGCTCGAAGCGCATCATCCGCAGCTCCTTCGTGAACGGCTCGATATAAGAAGCCTTCGTCAATGTCGAAGCTTAGATGAGTATGCATGTCCATTAATCCAGGGAGAATGGTCTTTTCTCCTAAGTCTATGACTTCTTCTCCCCTTGAAACCTCAGGACCTCCTACTTCGCTTATTCTTTGTCCCTCGATGACAATAAAGACATCCTTAAGAATCTCTCCCTTTTTCACATCCAGCATCCACTCGGCACGGATTACAACTTTCTTTCCCTGCGTCCAGGACAGGGTGGAGAAAATTAGAATTGAAGTTAAAAAGATGGGAAACAATTTAAGAAACGTCGACTTTTTCATCTGACCTCCTTCCTGAATTAGTATTTGTGAAATTATTCATTCTCGCTCCTTTTCTTCTCTTGAGCATGGGAAAGGTATAAACTCCCTTCTCCATATCCTCAAAGTTCAGGATAATCCTAAATTTTTTACGAATGTCTAATTTCTGCTCTTTATTCCAAGATAAAAGGCAATGTTTGCCCCAGGGTCTATTCTTGTTTTTATTCTACCTTGAAAGGCGCTCAGAACTGGATTAACGCCTGGGCCATGACCCGCTAAATCGCTCCACCCATGGATGACGACACCTATGGTTAGAGCACCTTCATACCTTCCTCTTCCATAGAAATCATAGTGGTCACGAATAGCAACAACATCCCCGAGTCTCAGCCTTTTCAATCCATATTTTTCTACAACTTCAGGACAGGTAGTCTGGATGTCATAATCGATATATTCAATGAAAGGACCTCCCATCCCTGAACCCATGATATGGCCGGGGACCTCCATCACCACAGGAACCACAAGCTGATTTCCTTCAATCTTTATCTCCATCTTCTCCAGGAGTTCAGGGGAAAGCTTGTTAACCCTCACATCCTCAAAACCCTCAATCGAAAGTCCTACTCCCCTTGCTTTCACTCGGATTCTATCGTTTAGAGCGAGCTTCTCCAGCGCATCTCTCGGTAACCAGACAAGGTCATCTGCTCCAGCATGTCTCCCGATGTAAAAACCCTTTGTTCCCTTGGCTTCACCTGAAATGACTTCAGCTTCGTTTCCAATACAGGCAAGTATGGCAAGGGCACATTCGCTCGGAGATTCCCTATCCCGACCCTGAATGGTGACATCAGGCTCCACATGGTCAGCACTTGCCCAGCCGTAGGCAGGGTCTCCAAGAGATACGGTGTAATTGATAGAGGCCATTCCAAGACTGAGCTTCGGCTTTCCATCATATGCGGTTGAATAATCACTCGCCCAAGCAGGCTGAACCACCCCTTCGACTGCCGTCATGATCAGGCTATTTTTATTTGTCTTCAACAGAGCGGGGCTTTCCTGTGGGTCAATCTTTTCTCTTTTAAGGCCAAGGTAATTTCCAATATTGGCTTCAGGGTAGATTCTTGCTCGAAGCTTCGAGGCTCGGCTTGAGATGATGGGAGTCACTCCAATTCCCAGACCTGAAATATCGCTTGGTCCGCTACAGACAACCCCGATTGTTGCTCCCCCTTTGTAATACCCCTTTCCATAATCAGTCTGGATATCTTTTAAAAAGACTATATCTCCAAAGCGAAGCTCATCCAATCCATATTTTTTTATGTCGGGAGGATAGCAGGTTTGGATGTGCCAGTGACCGTAGAGACTTGACCCACCCGAGCCCTGACCGATAATCTCTGCCGGTATTTCTTTAACAACTGGAATTTCAAGCTTTCCTTCTATGATTTTGATGTCGAGCTTCTCAAGAAGTTCTGGAGAAAGACCGTGAATGAATACATCCTCAAAGCCTTGAATCTCAAGCCCAACTCCGCAAGCCTTCACCTGGAGAGTGTCTCCAATCGAAAGTTTCGCAAGGACCTCTTCCTCAAAATGAAGCAAAACATATCTTCCAAACTTTCCCACCACTATGCCTTTTTCGCCCTTTGCGTCCCCACTCAGGACTCTTGCCTCATTTCCCAGAGAACAATATAGGTACCATGGGTCAGGCTGTCTAAACCTCTCTTCTTCCAGGCCCTGAGCAGCAACTCCCACTGTTGCTCTATCAGCACTCGCCCACCCAAAGACCTTATCCCCTATCTTAAGATTATAGTTAATGCCTCCGACCCCGATTGCCATTTTTGCTTTGCCTTCCCAGGTAGTAGTGTAAGAAGTTGAAGGTTGAGCGGGTGCTATCTTCCCCTGAACAGCAAGGGTAAGGAGCTTTTCCTTATTGATAGCGATAGTCTTTCCCTTTACCTCCTCGCCCCGAAGTTGTACACCCATGAGAAAAAGTAGAAAGGCTATCATTTTTGCCCGAAATAAATATTTTTTGTTCATCCCTCCTCCTTTAGACCGATGTTTAAGAGAAAGAGAAATTATTAAAATAAACCACAATTGTCAACCCTAGCTACCTTTCACCTAAGCTCACTACGGCCAGAAATAAACCTTCTAATTATTCCTTTCCCAGAGGACATTGATGATTTTCCATTTCCCGTTTGCCTTAACGAGATGAATATAGTCTACATAATCAGAGGAGACTATTTTTGTAGAAGCCGTGCTCTTATGAACATCGAAAATGACGATTTGAATATATTTCTTTTTTCCTAAGTTTTTCCCCACCCCTGCCCTTGTGTATTCGACCATGTTTGAAGCAGTTGTAATCGAGAATACCGTCTTTCCCGTTTGTTCCATAACCTGGACCCCCTTTTTCGAAAGGTCAGGATGTAAAGCCCTCTCCATTCTTTCAGGACTCCCCTCATACCAGCCCTCCATGTAATCCAGAAGAACCTGGTTGATAGCTTCTATCTCCCTCTCTTGCGGATAGAGAGTAAAGGATAATGAAAAGATTAAGAGGTAAATGCACTAAAAACCTCTCCCTCTCATTCCAAAACCTCCAATCTTGAATTCACTATTCTATACCAGGTTCATTTTTAAAAAAACAATCTGGTCTATGCCCAAATTTGCCGATAGAAAATTTGATTGAAACGAAAAGCCCCCTGGTATAAGGTTATTTTTGATGAAAAAAATAAATCACCCGCTGGGTGATACCCTAACCAGGAGGTATTTTTATGATACAGCAAGGGATTTTGCCTTTCAAGCTTGAACACAGCGACGAGCTCATCACGCCGCGAAGCGGTTTAGCTGTGTTTGCGGAAGTTATCAGGACACTGAAGGTCGATCGGAAGGTGAGAGAGAGTTTTCCTCGGCCTGGGTCGAACCGGGGATATCAGGCCTGGGAGTATATTGAGCCTCTGTTGCTGATGCTGGAGGGTGGGGGACGGCATATTGAGGATCTGCGGGAGATTCGAGACGATCGGGCCTTGAGGCAGGCGATTGGGC
>Ga0209102_1000617_pt1 | contig 22542 bp, 24 predicted proteins | sample ConPoolayeHmetaG_FD_185483 | JGI IMG/M metagenome (GOLD analysis project Ga0209102, IMG submission 185483) | Hot spring microbial mat communities from California, USA to study Microbial Dark Matter (Phase II) - Cone Pool mat layer H metaG... ...
ATAATAAATTATTATAAAAAGGCATTAAAATTGCATTATTAATTCTTTATGAGTGAAAAATTACAACCTCAGAAAAAAACAGGTGTTTTTACAGTTGAAAGAAGAAGACATCCAAGATTCAGTGTCGAGTTTCCTCTTGATTACTCATTTGTGGAAGGTAAGGAAACCTATGGGGGGATTGTGGCTAACGCAAGCGAAGGAGGGCTACTGGTTTATCTTCCTCAGAGAATAGAGATAGGGACTGTTTTAAAAATTGAAATTCTTTACGTCCAGGGATTAGAATTTAGTACAATCAAAGCGATAGCGAGGGTGGTCTGGTCAGACCTTGCTTCCAAGGTGAGCTGGGGAGAGTATCGATATGGACTTCAGTTTATCCATATCGAGGAACAAGACTATACCCGATTAGTCACTCTATTAAAGGAAATTGGCAAGTAAGAAGAAGGGATCTCCTCTCCATTCCTCTTTAGAATCTTTCCATTATTTTTTCTCTTTTTCTTTATCTTCCAAAAAATGTCTTGAACTTTTCTTCAAATTGATTAAAAATAGAGTTATCCTCATCTTAAACCATAGGGTCATGACAAGTTTTTATCCCTTTGAATAGAAAAGAGAACAATGGAATATGGAACAGGAAAAAGAACAATATAGGGTCGTTCTTAAAAGCATTGGAAATAATACTAAAGAGGAGGTTGAAGAGTTTTGTCAAAAGATCTCAAAAAATCTTAATCTCCCCTCCTCGTTGATCAAAAAGATAGCCCACCGAAATCCTATTGTCCTGAAAAAAAATTTAACGCTAAAAAAGGCTGAAGCATTAGCCATCGCATTTAAATCGTTTGGAGCGAAGGTAGTCATAGAAAAGAGAATCCCCTCTCCGATGATTCAAGTAGAACGACAAGGTCTCCCCCCTCCTCGATTAGCCTTAGAAACCTGCACCCTCCGAAAAACGCCCGAAAAGAATTGGTTGCTGGTGGGAAGGGTAAAAAATATATCTCAGGAACCCTTAAAGGATATCTGGGTCATCGTTCAACTCTTCGACTTTAATGAATTGATGACTTTTGAAGAGATTCCACTTCCCATCAATCCAATCCTTCCTAACCAGCTTTCCCCCTTTAAAGCCTTACTGGAAGGGAATCTTGAATTTCAAAAAATCTCTCTTCTCTTTAAGAATTTGGAAGGAACCTCATACTTTGTTCTTGACCAAAGAAAGAGGAGGGAATGGGAGGAGGTAGAGATCCCTGAGAATGTCCTGAAGATGAAACCCTTCCGAGAAGAGGAGACGCTGGAGAAGGTCTCTTTCCTTTCTGAGAAAGAGACCATTCAGGAAGAGGAGAAGATCGGTTCCGAAGGGATGGTGCCTTATGAGGAAGAAAAAAAGGAATCTGAAAGTCTCGTTCTTGATTTTTCGACTTCAAGTGAAGGGTTAGAGTCCAAGGAATTGATCTCCGAGGAGAGATTGGAACTTGTAGAAGAAGAGAAGGAAACCCCTCCTTCTTACCCTTGGATAGAAGAATTCAGATCCGCAATCGACACGTATTATCAACCTAAAAAAGATGGCTTCTCCCTGTGGATCAAAAACCTTCAAGCCGAAAATTTCATTCAATCCCCCTATCACCTCTTGGTCATCTTCCTGACCTATAGTCGGTTTAACCAGAAGGACGATGATGAAAAAGCTCTTGAAAATACGCAGAAGGTCTTTCCCCTCCTTCTCCGATCCAATCTCACTCTTGATGAGGTTCCAGAAATGGAAGCTCCTCCTTTTTTCACTCGAGAGGTTTGGAGAGTTCTATTCTTCAAGGCCCTGCCGAAGATCCAGGAAGTGGCCAAAGAAATTTTGGAGAAAAGGGAGTGGAAAGCGGAGGAGTTAGAACAATTCATCCAGATTATCCCCCAAATGGGGCTGAATAACAGCCGGTGGGTGATTCGGAGGATCCCCCAATGGATTTTAGAAGACATCCAGATTGACTTTTCTAATACCTCTGTATCTATTGGAGAAGGTCTCTACCGTGTGGCCTCAAGATTGGGGATCGTAAATCCTCAATTCGACCTTTATCGAGGGAAGAACTCTATGGGAGATCTAAAGATTCAAGCCTTTGCCAAAATGGTCTTCCCTGATAATCCAATGAGGATAGAAGAACCGATGGAAAAATTGGGGAGGGAAGGAGAGGAAGGGCACTGTTTTCCCGTCGATCCAAAATGTTTAGGTTGTTTATTTGAAAGCTTCTGCCCTAAATTTTATACCGAGATAAACCCATCCGAGAAGGGGATGATGGGATAGGGAAGGGATGGCTCACAAGGGTGAGGTTTTCTATGGAAAAATTAGGGGAGAAAAGAGAGAGAAGAAAGGCACCCAGAAAACTATTAGATTTGCCCTTAGAGTATAGGATCATCGATGCACCCTATGCCCACGGGGGGCTGGTCGTGAATGTCAGCGAAGCGGGATTACTTCTTCAGTCGGTCAAAAATATCCCTGTGGGTACGAAACTGGATGTGGCCGTTCTATTCCCTAAAGGGTATGAGTTGAGTAACTTTAACGTCCTTGCCGAGATTATCTGGAAGGATCTTTATTGGAAAGAGGACTGGGAAGGCTATCAATATGGACTTAAATTTATCCAGATTCGCGAAGAGGATTATCGAAAACTGAAGCATCTTCTGGATGACCATTCCGAAAATTGAAGGACGGAGATAAACGACGGAAGGTAAAACGCTTAAACCCAGAATCGGAATTGCGAATATTGAGAGAAGGAAATATCCTCGTTTTTCTATCGACCTTCCTATAGAGTATTCCCTTGTCTCCACCTCGATCATTCACTCAGGCCGAGCCTTAAATGCAAGCGAAGGAGGTCTGCTGGTTTATCTTCCCGAAAAGATGGAGATCGGACAACGTCTCCAGGTAAAATTATTTTTTCATTTTCGTTCCTCCCTGAATACGGTGGAGATGATTGCCGAAGTGGTTTGGATCGACCTCCATCTCCCGGAGGGATGGGGAGATTATCGATGCGGGTTAAGATTTATCGACATCTCACCAGAAAATTTAGCCTTATTGAAGGAGCTTTTGGCTTCCCTTTCAAAATAGACCCCTCCCAACTCCTCTCTTGTGAAACCGGCAAAAAAAATTTATAATGCCTTTCGGAGGTATGGAAAAATGGCTGGAAAGAGTAGTTTTCCCTATCGTAAGTATGATCGTAAGCCCCATCCTCATATTGTAAAGCAGATCTTGGAAGATGAGGAACTTCTCGAAATGATGAAAGAAGTCCTCATTGAAGAGGGAAAACCATGTCCCTTCTGCCACAGAAAAATCAAGGAAGGGGTAAAGGCGAAAGAAATATGGTGAAAAAAAGAGTTACATGGTTTCGTCTGGAAGTTCACGCTTGAAGGAAAATTTAAAGGGCCTTTCAATGAGGATCTCCGACATCTTCCCTACGCTTTGAGTGGGAATCGAAAAAGGAAGAGAAAGAACGAATAGCCCACTGCCCACAATTCCCGCCACAATCCCTAACGGTCTGGCCAAGAGGATATCCATGACGATCCATTCATCGGTAATGGGGTCGTCTTTGGTCCATCTTTCCCAAGAAAGGCCTTCGGAATAAAATCCAAATACGAGAAAGGAAAGGATAAGGAAAAAACTCAACCCTCTTTTTAAGGTTTTCATAACTCTCCTCCCATTCGAAAGATTTTAAGATTTATTATACCCTTTTCCTTTACCCTGTCAATATTTTTTTCTTTTTGGAGTCCCTCGGTGAATGGTGAAAACCATTTTTTTCAATCATGACCGAGGGATTGCGTCATTTCAACCGTAATCCCTCACTCAGATGGGGAATAAGCCCGAGAGGGGTATTGGAGAAACCCAAAGTGCGGCTACCTTAAATGGTCCATAGAACTCCTTACTTTGGTTGGTTTTAATCAGAAGCCCATTTCAACAATGGATCGATTCGTAGACTCTATTTATATTCAATCCATCCGCGTTCTATGGGTTTCGGAAATACTCCTGTCGGGCTTAAAACGATTTCCCCGCTTCAGTGAGGCATTACTTTCAACCCCATGAAAAGCTTGACAATCTCTGATGAAACCGATATATATTTTTAAAATTCCGAAAAGATTTGAAAAACGATGGAATGGACACTGCTTCTCAATTCTACCTTTGAGCCTTTAAAGGTGGTTCATTGGAAGAAGGCCATCCTATTGGTTCTCCTTGGAAAAGTGGAGGTCGTCGAGGAGTATGATCGTTTGATTCGAGGGGTGCGGTTTTCTATGAAGCTTCCTGCCGTCATCCGTCTTCGTCATTTCATCCAAAGAAGAACCCTCCTTATCAAATTCTCGAGACAGAACCTCTTTATCCGAGACCGGAGAACCTGCCAGTATTGTGGAGAACCTTTCGATCCTCAAGAGTTAACCTACGATCATGTCATTCCCCGTTCCAGGGGTGGGCCTACGGATTGGACTAATGTGGTTACCTGTTGCACGAAATGCAATCTCAAAAAAGGAGGAAGAACCCCAGAAGAAGCTGGAATGTCTCTCATTCGAAAACCTAAAGTTCCCATCTGGATTCCTCTATTGAATCGTAGTTTAGGGATAGAAGAAACACCCTCCTTATGGAAGAACTATCTCTATTTTGATCATGAGTTAAATTCATAATTTTTATGGAAGAGCATCGTTTCAACTCAGGCCCCCTTCTTCTGATTCCCCCTCAACGATTCCATAAAGATTTCCATTTGAAGGATGAAAAAAAACCATGAAATACCTTTGGGCCCCATGGAGAATGGACTATATCTTAAGCTCTAAAGAAAAAGGATGCATTTTCTGTTTAAAACCCTTAGAGAATAGGGATAAAGAAAACCTGATCCTATTGCAGGGGAAGGATGCCTTTATTATGATGAATCGCTACCCCTATAATAGTGGCCATTTAATGATTGTGCCCAAACGCCATTGCACAGAATTAGAGAAATTAAAGGAAAAGGAATGGAAAGAGATTTTCTATTTCCTACAAGTTTCCGTGAAGGTCCTCAAGGAGACCCTTTCCCCTCAGGGATTCAACATCGGAATGAATCTTGGAAAGATTGCTGGGGCCGGTGAAGAACATCTCCATTTCCATATCGTTCCCCGTTGGACAGGGGATACCAATTTTATGCCTATTTTAGGGGAGACCAAAGTGATTCCGGAATATTTACTGAATACCTATGAAAAACTAAAGGTGGCTTTTTCCCAATATATGAGAAGAAAGAAAAAGGGAGGTTCCAAACCGTGAGGTGGTTGAAAACCCTTTTCATCATGGTCATCTTTCTCTTTGTGATCCTTTTTTCCGTTCAGAACAAAGAGGAGATTGCTCTCCGCTTCGGTCTCTTCCCTTTAAGAAATGAAACAATAGAGTTGCCTAAACTCCCTGTCTTTCTTGTCATCCTTTGTTCGGTATTCCTCGGGATCCTGATCGGGGGATTGAGCGATTTTTATCGACGGTATCAACTCAAAAAGACGGTTCGCCAGAATATAAAGACGATCGAACGATTAACCCAGGAAGTGGAATCCTTGCGGCGAGTCGGTTCTGATCAGCCCTCTTTTCTCAGAAAGGATTAAACTGACAAATAGGCCGTCATCCTAAACAGGGACCTCAGCGCACTATGGGTTTTTCCAATACCCATCTCGGGCTTATTCCCTCCCTCTGAGTGAGGGGTTACTTGAATTAAAAAATTTCTCTTGAAATCTATTTTAAAATATTGTATATAGTTAACAAGTTAGTCTGCTCAAAAGGCGGGATTTACCCGCCTTTTTTTTAGAACGGATTGTTGATTCTAAAAAATGGTTACAGAGATTAAGGAACGAGTAAAAACTCTTATCGATCCCATCCTTTTCGAGCAAGGGTTAGAGCTGGTGGAGATGGAGTACCGTAGAGAATCGAGAGGATGGGTTTTACGACTTTATATTGACAAGGAGGGAGGGGTTACCCTCGATGACTGTACCCGAGTGAGTCAAGAGGTAGGTAGACTCCTGGATGTGGAGGATTTCATTACAAATCCTTATATATTGGAAGTTTCTTCTCCGGGGTTAACCCGACCCTTAAAAACAGAGAGGGATTTTAGGAAGGTCAAACACCAGTGGGTGAGAGTAAGAACCTTCGAACCCATTATGGAGCGAAGAGAATTTAAGGGAAAACTCCTCGAAGTCTCAGATCAAGGAATTGAAATTGAGATGGAGGGGAAAAGGATTCCCATCCCTTTCTCAAAAATTGGAAAAGCCAATTTAGAGATAGATTTTAAATAAGGAGAAGGTCGTATGCCATCCAATCTCAATTATGTCATTGAGCAGGTCGTCAAAGACAAGGGGATTGATAAAAAAGTGATCATTGAGGCTTTAGAACAAGCAGTCCTTACAGCCTCAAGAAAGAAATATGGACATCATGGAGAGATCGAAGTCCATTACAACGAGGAGATCGGAGAGGTTGAACTCTTCCAATTCAAACAGGTCGTGGAGGAAGTGAAAGACCCGAATACCGAGATTTCTCTCAAAGAGGCTCGAGCATTGGATCCAGAGGCTCAGATTGGTGATAGTCTGGGAGTGAAACTCGATACGGATTTCGGTCGGATAGGAGCCCAGACCGCCAAGCAGGTGATCATTCAGAAAGTTCGGGATGCAGAGCGAGAGAACATCTATAATGAATTTAAGGATCGAAAAGGAGATATCGTCAGCGGAACCGTTCAACGATTGGAAAAGGGGAATATCTATGTCACGATCGGAAAGGCAGAGGCCATCCTTCCCTTAAAAGAACAGATCCCAGGAGAGACGTATCGGCAGGGGGATCGAATTCGGGCCTATATCTTAGACGTCCAGAAAAATACGAAGAGCCCTCAGATCATTCTATCAAGAACCCATCCGGGTTTCTTGATCAAGCTCTTCGAGTTGGAAGTGCCAGAGATCTCAGACGGGATCATCAAAATCATCAGTGCAGCCAGGGAACCCGGAGAGAGGGCAAAGATCTCTGTCTACAGCTCCAACCGGGATGTCGATCCTGTTGGGGCCTGTGTGGGGATGAAGGGATCCAGAGTGCAAAATGTAGTTCAAGAGCTAAGGGGAGAGCGAATCGATATCATTCCCTGGTCTCAAGATCCAGCTAAATATGTCTGTAACGCCCTGGCTCCTGCCAAGATTTCAAGGGTCTATATTGATGAAGAGAATCGGCACATGGAGGTGGTCGTCGCTGATGATCAACTCTCTTTAGCGATCGGGAAGAAAGGTCAAAACGTAAGACTGGCCTCGAAACTCACAGGATGGAAGATCGACATCAAGAGCGAATCAAAGATGGAAAAGATGTCTGTCGAAATCATAGAACAATTCAAATCCCTCCCTTATATGGGAGAGGTATCCAGTCGGCTTCTATATAATGAGGGATTTCGATCGCTTCAGGAGATTGCGGAGATAGATCCCGAAGAACTGGCAAAGATCTTAGAGATAGAGAAGGAGAAGGCCCAAGAGATCGTTGAGCGGGCCATCGAGATCGTTCAGGAAAAAGGGGAAGAAAGAATAGAGACAGAAACCCCCTCGTCCAAAGAGGAGACTTCTCTGGATTCGGTCAATCAAATTCCAGGAGTAGGGGAGAAGACGGCGGAGATCTTAAGAAGCCATGGCCTCTCGACGGTTCAAGATCTTTTGAATTCAGATAAGGAGAGACTCTCTGAGCTTCCCGGGATTGGAACGAAGAAGGCAGAGAAACTGATCCAATCCGCTAAAGCGTACCTCGAAGGAAGGGAGACATGAGAAGGGGCCACCTTCCAATTCGTACCTGTATTGGATGTCTCCAAAAAAAGAGACAAGACGAATTGATTCGGTTGGAGATGACCCCGGAAGGTAATGTCATTATTAATGAAAAAAGGGGAAAAAGTAAAAGAGGATACTATCTATGTCCAACTCTAAACTGTTTTACTATGGCTAAAAAGAGGAGCAAATTGGCCCAATCTCTCCGCGGGGAAGAATTTTTTCTCTCTTTTAAGGAGAGGTTATCTCAGGAAGCGCCAAGATGAGGAGGAAGTTAAATGGCGAAGGTGAAGGTTCTTGACCTTGCAAAAGAAGTAGGGATGGAGGATGATAAACTCCTCCTGAAATTAAAACAGATGGGTTTAAAGGTAAAGGATAAGAAACCAGAGCCTGCGCCCAAGGAAAAAGCCTCTTCAGACGAAAGGGTCATTGAAAGAGACGCTGAAAAAGAAGTTATTGAAAAGCGAGTCAATCCGACCATTATTCGCCGTAGGACAAGAACCCTTCAGGTGGAAGCTCCACCTGCTCCCCCTCAAGCGGCTGTGCCATCTCCTCCTCCCCTTGAAACCACCCCGGTGACCGTTCCTCGCAAAGAAGAAGTCATCCCAGAAGTCTCTCTCCCGAAAGAAGAGGTAAAGAAGAAAGTTCGAGTGGCCAAAAAGAAAGAGGAGGAGAAGAAAGAAGAGAAGCCCGAGAAGAAACCTCCAAGAGGGAAAAAGAAGAAGGAAGAAGCTCCGGCCCTTCCAGAGAAGGAATTGGAAGTAAAGGGAGAGATTTCGCCGAAAGAAGTAGAGGTTCCTTCCCCTCCACCCTCTTCTTCTCCTCAAGTGGAGGCCATAAAAGAAAAGCCCCCCGAACCTGAAAAGGAGAAAAAGGAGGTCCTCCCAAAGATAGAGATTCCTCTTCCAGAAAAGATCGAAGTGTCTGAAGAAGAGAAGGTGACTCCCCTTTACACCAAGAAAAAAGTGGTCGGAAAGAAGAGGAGATTGATTGAAGAGAGACTGCTCAGAGAGGAATTTGAAGAAGAGGAGAAACCCGAGAAAGAGATAGAGCCGCTTCCTCGAACTTTTAGACCGGTAAAGAAGAAGGTCGTCGTAAAGACCCCCAAGAAAACAGAGATCACCGTTCCCAAACCAATCAAGCGAATCATTCGAATCGCAGAGGTCATCTCGGTAGGGGATCTGGCCAAACGAATGGGAGTCAAAGGATCCGAGGTCATTAAAAAATTGATGGAAATAGGAGTGATGGTCAATATCAACCAACTCATCGATGCGGATGTCGCCTCTCTGGTTGCCAGTGAATTCGGTTACGAAGTGGAGAAGACCTCGATCGAGAGTCAGGATCTATTAGAGAGAAAGGAGGACAGACCCGAAGATTTACGTCCCAGACCTCCTGTCGTAACTATCATGGGCCATGTGGATCACGGAAAGACGATGCTCCTCGACGCCATTCGAAAAACCAATGTGGTCGAGGGAGAGGCAGGAGGAATCACTCAACACATCGGTGCCTATGATGTCCAATTGGACCACGGTCGGGTCGTTTTTATTGACACCCCTGGGCATGAAGCCTTTACGGCGATGCGAGCCCGAGGAGCGCAGGTCACAGACATTGTCGTTTTAGTGGTGGCAGCCGATGATGGGGTCATGCCTCAGACTAAAGAGGCCATTGATCACTCCCGGGCTGCCAAGGTTCCGATTGTGGTAGCCATTAATAAAATAGATAAACCCAATGTGAATATCGAGAAGGTGAAAAAGGACCTTGCAGAACTGGGTTTAATCCCGGAGCAATGGGGTGGGAATACCCTTTATGCAGAGATCTCAGCGAAACAGAAGATCGGGATTAAAGAACTCCTCGAACTGATCCTTCTTCAGGCAGAGATGTTAGAATTGAAGGCCAATCCTAATAAACCTGCCCGGGGCACCATCATTGAGGCGAAATTGGATAAAGGAAGAGGTCCGGTGGCCACCCTTCTCGTTCAGGAAGGAACCCTCCGAGTAGGGGATATCTTCCTGGCCGGTTCTCAGTATGGTCGGGTCAGGGCGATGTTCAATGATCGGGGCCAGAAAATTGAAGAGGCCGGTCCCTCCACTCCAGTAGAGGTATTAGGGTTCTCAGATGTTCCGGAGGCAGGAGAGACCTTCATCGTGGTGACGGAAGAAAGGATGGCCAAACAGATCAGCCTCTATCGTCAGGAAAAGGCCAGGGCAAAGGAGCTTTCCAAGTTAAGTAAAGTTTCTCTGGAAGATCTCTATGAGAGGATCCAGAAAGGAGAAATCAAAGAACTCAATGTGATCATTAAAGCAGATGTTCAAGGATCCATTGAAGCAATGAGAGAGGCCCTGGGAAAGATGTCCACGGACACGGTGAAACTCAATATCATTCACGATGCAGTTGGAGGAATCACAGAGACCGATGTCAATTTGGCCTCCGCCTCCAATGCCATCATCATTGGTTTCAATGTCAGACCCAGTCCCAAAGCCCAGGCCCTTGCAGAGCAGGAAAAGGTAGATATTCGAACCTATTCGGTGATCTACGATGCCATCTCCGATATCAAGAAGGCTTTGGAGGGGCTGCTCGAGCCGACTTACAAGGAACATATTCTGGGAAGGGCTCAAGTTCTTCAACTCTTCAATATCCGTAAAGTAGGGACAGTAGCCGGAAGCCTTATCCTGGATGGAAAAGTGGTCAGAGGATCACACGCCAGACTTTTGAGGGACAACGTCGTTATCTATGATGGACGCATTGGCTCCCTGAAACGCTTCAAAGAAGACATCAAAGAGTGTCCTCAGGGAGTCGAGTGTGGGATCTGGATCGAAAATTTTAATGACATCAAACCGGGCGATATTATTGAATCCTACGAGGTGGAGAAGATTCAACCCCATCTCTCGTAACCCAAGGAGGCCTCACCATGGTGGTCGGTATCTGTCGGTTGGACTTTCGGATTCCCGAGAACCATTCGCTCAAGGAAAAACGCCACATCCTGAGAAAAGTCATCGACCGGGTAAAACCCCGGTTCAATGTGGCGATCTCTGAGGTCGGGGATCATGACCTCTGGCAACGGGCTCAGATCGGGATCTGTACGGTAGGCAATGATCGACGCCACATCAATTCCAGTCTCGATAAGGTGATCAATTTCATTGAAAAGATGAACCTGGTTGAAGTCATCAGCACCGAGATGGAAATCCTTTCGGTCTAATGTTGAAAGGAATAGGGGATGGAAGGAAAACGTTCGGATAAAGTAGCCGATTTAATCCATCGAGAAGTTTCGGAGATGCTGCTTCGTTCCGTCAAAGACCCTCGAATCGGATGGGTCACGATCACTCGGGTAAAGGTCACGGAGGACTGTCGACTCGCTAAGATCTACTTCAGCGTCACTGGAACTCGAGAGGAGAGGGAGAGGTCTACCAAAGGACTGGAGAGCGCCAAAGGCTTTATTCGAAAAGAGCTGGGAAAGCGAATCCGATTGAGATATACTCCGGAAATCAGATTTCAATTTGATCCGACGATCGAATATGCGATTCATCTCGAAGAGGTATTCCAGGGGCTTCAGAAGGAGAAAGAGAAGGATGAGGATTGATGGATTTCTGGTAGTGGATAAACCGGAAGGGTGGACCTCGATAGAAGTCGTTCAAAAGATTAAATCCTGGTTCTCCATCAAAAGGGCAGGCCATATTGGTACCCTCGATCCTTTTGCGACCGGTGTTCTTCCTGTCGTCCTCAATGAAGGGCGAAGGATAATCCCATTTCTTAAAGAAGATCCCAAGGAATACGAAGCTGAAATGAAATTAGGCCAAGAGACGACCACCGATGATTTGACCGGAGAACCCTTATTTCAAAGATCCCTCAATGAAGTGACCCCTGAAAAGATTAGGGAGGTGTTTCACACATTTGTAGGAAAAATCCGCCAGACTCCACCCCTGTTTTCTGCCGTGAAGATTCAGGGGGTTCCCCTCTATCGATGGGCCCGAAAAGGGATAGAAAAGGAAAGGCAAGAGAGAGTGGTAGAGGTATTTGGCCTTGAGATCAAGGAAATCACGCTCCCCAAAATTCGATTCAATCTGGTTTGTTCCAAAGGGACCTATGTGCGGGCATTAGCGAGGGACATTGGAAGAAGGTTGGGCTGTGGGGCTCACCTGACCTTCCTTAGACGAATTCGAAGCGGACCCTTCTCCCTTGATCAGGCCATTTCGATGGAAGAGTTAAAAAATTGCTCAAAAGCATCCCTTACCCATTGGGTCATTTCTCCGGAAGAAGCCCTTTCTGATACTCCGGAGTTGAAAGCAGATGAAAGGATGATTAGGAAGGTCAGTCAAGGTCAGGGAATCGTCCTGAAGGATCTTGGGCAAAAACCCCTGCCTGATTTTAAAAAGGGGCAAGAATTGAGGATGTCTTCCTCCGAGGGAAAATTGGTGGCTATTTTACGGTGTGAAAGGGACCGGGAGGAGATCGATCAGATTTGTCCAGAAGAGGCTATTTTTCGGCCCATCAGGGTCTTATCCACAAGAATTTTTATGGATAATAGATAAGAAAAAAGCAATCTGTGAAGAAGGAGGAGGTTCATGACACTGGATCAGGAGAGGAAGAAGGAATTGATTGAGAAGTTCAGAACTCATGAGAAGGATACAGGTTCTCCAGAAGTTCAAATTGCCCTTCTCAGCGAAAGGATTCGTTATCTCACCGAACATTTTAAGGTTCATAAGAAGGACCACCACTCTCGGAGGGGGTTATTGAAGATGGTGGGAAGGCGAAGGAAGCTCTTGAATTATCTTAAAGAGAACAGCCCGGAGCGATATCGAAAGCTCATTGAGCAATTGGGCTTAAGAAAATAATAAATCGAGACGAAGGAGTGAAGCAGGTGATGAGTCATAGATTGGAGATCGATTTTGCAGGAAGACCTTTATCGATCGAGACTGGAAAGGTAGCCAAACAGGCTAACGGTTCTGTGCTCGTCCGATACGGGGAGACAGTCGTGTTAGTCACCGCCGTCTCTTCTGAAAAGAAGAGAGAAGGGATTGATTTCGTTCCCCTTACGGTCAACTATCTGGAGATGACCTATGCGGCAGGAAAGATCCCGGGTGGATTTTTTAAACGGGAAGGGAGGCCTACAGATCATGAGATCCTCATCTCCCGATTTATCGACCGTCCCCTGAGACCCCTCTTCCCCAAAGGGTTCCAAAACGAAACTCAAATTATTGCCACCGTCCTTTCAGCCGATACCGATAATGATCCTTCTATTTTGGGAATGATCGGAGCCTCTGCAGCCCTCTACCTCTCAGATATTCCTTTCGATCAACCCATTGCAGGGGTAAAAGTAGGACGGATTGACGGCGAGTATGTCATCAATCCTACCTATGAGGAAATGGAACTCAGTGATATTGATCTTTTTGTTGCGGGAAGTGAAGAGGCCATCATCATGGTGGAAGGCAGTGCCAAAGAACTCCCCGAAAAGGAGGTCCTGGAAGCCATCTTCTTCGGGCATCAATCTCTCAAACCTATCATAGAACTTCAGAAAAAGTTAAGAGAGGCGATAGGATCTCCTCCAAAAGAATTGAATCTCGAAAGACCCCAGGAAGCGATTCTCGAGAAGGTTCGAACTCTTGCTGAGGATCGACTCCTCGAGGCCTATCAAATCTCAGAAAAGATTAAAAGACGAACCTATATCGAAACCCTTTTTCAAGAGATCCTTAAAAGTTTTGGGACAGAAGATGGATCGATCGAGGGCGTTGTCAGAGCGGCTTTCGAAGAAGTGGATCGTCAACTCATGAGGCGATGGATCTTGGAGAAGAAACGAAGGATCGATGGAAGGGGATGGAGGGAGATCCGACCCATCTCCTGTGAAGTAGGAATCCTTCCGCGAACCCATGGATCTGCCCTCTTTACCCGCGGAGAGACTCAGGTTTTGGCCGTGGTCACCTTTGGAACCTCTGAGGATGAACAGAAAATCAACTCCTTGATGGGAGAGACCTATAAATCTTTTATGCTCCATTATAATTTTCCCCCTTTTTGCACAGGAGAGGTATCTCCCTTAAGACCTCCAAGCCGAAGGGAGATCGGTCATGGAGCCCTGGCAGAAAGAGCGATTCTCCCTGTCCTTCCTTCCAATGAAAAATTTCCCTATACGATACGAATCGTCTCGGAGGTTCTGGAGTCGAATGGCTCCTCTTCCATGGCTACGGTGTGTGGGGCAAGTCTATCCTTAATGGATGCGGGGGTGCCTATTAAGGCCCCGGTCGCCGGGATCGCTATGGGGTTGATCCTTGAGAATGGAGAAGAGGCTATCCTCTCGGATATCTTAGGAGATGAGGATCACATTGGAGATATGGATTTTAAAGTGGCCGGCACCTCTCAAGGGATTACCGCCATCCAGATGGATATTAAGATTCGTGGTGTATCCAAAGAGGTTCTCGAAAGGGTTCTGGAGCAGGCACGGGAAGGAAGACTCTATATCTTGGAAAAGATGAGGGAGACGATTGCAGAACCCCGGAAGGATCTCTCTCCCCATGCCCCTCGAATCGTCACCCTCAATGTGAAACCAGAGAAGATTCGAGAAATTATCGGTCCGGGAGGGAAAACGATTCGATCCATCATCGATCAAACAGGAGTGAAGATCGATGTGGAAGATTCAGGGGTGGTGAGGATCGCCTCCCCAAATTATGAATCCATTGAGAAAGCCATTTCAATGGTGAAGAAACTTACCCAAGAAGTGGAAGTGGGTGGACTCTACCATGGGGTGGTCAAAAGGGTATTAGGGTTTGGGGCCATTGTGGAGATCTTTCCAGGGACGGACGGATTGATTCACATTTCTCAACTGGCAGATTATCGGGTCAAACAGGTTACCGATATCCTGAAAGAAGGCGATGAGGTTTTGGTGAAGGTCATTGATATTGATCCTCAGGGTCGAATTCGATTGAGTCGGAAGGCGGCCCTCCGAGAAGGAGGCCGAGTGAAGGAGAGCAAACCTGGGAAGAGCTCCCATTAAATCCGTTCATCCTCCTCTTCGAGAGGAAGGAAGAGAAGCGGGAAGGCGAAAGGATTGACTCAGGAAGGAAGATGGTAAAAAGAGCTCAACAAGTTCCAAAAGCGGTCTTTTACAACGACGGTTCAGGTTACCAGAAAACGGTCCTCGAAAATGGCCTCCGAGTCATCACCGAAGAGATTCCCTATCTCAAATCGGTCTCCATAGGGGTCTGGGTGTTGACCGGATCAAGGGATGAAGAACCTCACGAGAATGGGATTTCTCATTTTATTGAACACCTCCTCTTTAAGGGAACCCAGCGAAGAACAGCCTTTGAAATTGCCAAGGAGATCGATTCGGTCGGAGGGACGTTGAACGCCTTTACGGGAAGGGAGTATACCTGTTTTTATGCAAAGGTGATCGATCGGAACCTTCCTCTGGCGATCGATCTTCTCTCGGATATCTTTCTCCATTCCCTCATGAATGAAGAGGATATTGAGAAAGAGAGGATGGTCATCCTCCAGGAGATTAAAATGGTAGAAGATACTCCGGATGATTATATTCATGACCTTTTTAATCGAGCCTGTTTTGGAAATCACCCTTTAGGGTTTCCTGTCTTCGGAACCTCTGAGCAGGTTCAATCCTTTCGACGAGACCAGATTCTTCAATATTTTAAGGAGAACTATTCTCCGGAGCAGACCCTGATTTGTGCAGCAGGAAACCTGAAGCATCAAGAGGTCGTCGATCTGGTGAAGGAGAGTTTTGGCAAAGTCCCAAAATCCAACCATCATCGAGAGCGGATGAAACCCGATCCTATTTCCACCACTTACATCCTTCGACGAGATCTTGAACAGGTTCATTTCTGCCTCGGTACGAAGGGCCTTCAATATAATCACTCCCTGCGATTCGGTTCCTATGTGCTGAACACGATTCTCGGAGGAGGGATGAGTTCGAGGCTCTTTCAGGAAATCCGAGAAAATCGTGGACTCGCCTATTCTGTCTATTCCTATCTCCCCACCTATCTGGATACCGGGCTGGTGGTGGTCTACGCAGGGACCGAAGGGGCTACGTTCCAGGAAGTCCTTCGACTGATCCTGGATGAGTTTCAACGGCTGAAGAACGAACCCTTCAGGAATGGGGAATTGGAAGTAGCCAAAGAACATCTCAAAGGGAACTTGCTCCTCAGTTTAGAGAGTTCGGATACCCTGATGACCCGATTGGCCAAAAATGAGATCTATTTCGAAACCTATTTCCCGGTCGATGCCATCCTCAAAGGGATCGATGAAGTGGATGAGGAGACGGTTCACTATCTGGCGAATGACCTTTTTAACGAACGATTTTTCTGTTTGGCCATTCTGGGACCGGTAGAGCCAGAAAGAGTCAAAGCCTTTAATGACCGTTTAGGCCTTGGAACGAGTTAAAGTCCTTATCAAGCGATTAAAGAAAGAAGTCGTCTCCCTGCCTGAGTATATGACAAAGGGATCTTCAGGAATGGACCTCTTCGCTTCTCTCGATGAAGAGGTTACCCTTCAACCTGGGGAAAGGAAGATGATCCCCACAGGGATCTCCCTGGCCATCCCCGAAGGATTTGAAGGTCAAATTCGTCCTCGAAGTGGATTGGCCATTCAAAGGGGAGTCACCATCCTTAATGCCCCTGGAACGATTGACTCCGATTATCGAGGGGAGATTAAAGTTCTTTTGATCAATTTAGGAAACGAACCCTATACGGTTAAGAACAGAGATCGGATTGCCCAACTGGTCATCTCTCCAGTCTCACGAGCGAACCTCGTCGAGGCGGAGGAACTTCCATCGAGCGAGAGACAAGAGGGGGGATTTGGTCATACGGGGATTTAATGGATGAAGGACTCTTTTTTGGACCGATTTCTTCACTATCTCATCGTAGAGAGAGGGCTTTCTCAGAATACGATCGAGGCCTATGGTCATGATGTGACCCGTTTTTTGAATTTTCTTAGAGAAAAGAAGATCGATCCTGTCGAAGAACCCTCCAGACTGGACCTACGAACCTTTCTCCATGATCTAAAAAAGAAAGGGCTCTCCCCACGAAGTATTGCGAGAAATCTTATCTCGGTCAGGATGTTTTTTCGTTTTTTACAACAGGAAGGGGTGATTGAGCTCAATCCAGCAGAAGTCCTGGAGTTACCCAAGATGGCCAGAACCCTTCCAGAGGTCCTCTCATTGGAAGAGGTGGAAAGGCTCCTCGACCAGCCCGATCCTAAAACCCCTCTGGGCGTAAGAGATCGTACGATGCTCGAGATGCTTTACGCTACCGGGATGAGGGTTTCAGAATTAATTCACCTTTCTACCCATCAAATCCAACTGGAGGGAGGATATGTCCTTCTACGGGGAAAAGGTTCAAAAGAGAGAATCGTCCCTTTAGGAGGGGAGGCGATTCACTGGCTAAAAAAGTATCTAACGGAGTTTCGTCCACTTCTTCTCAAAGGAAGGGAGACTCCCTTTCTCTTTACGAATCGATCCGGAAGGCCGATGAGCCGGCAACAGTTCTGGAAATCGATCAAGGCCTATGGTCGAAGGGGAGGGATCCAGAAGAGGATCACCCCCCATGTGCTTCGTCATTCCTTTGCAAGCCATCTCCTCGAAAGAGGAGCAGACCTTCGCTCCGTTCAGATGATGCTGGGCCATGTGGATATCTCAACGACCCAAATCTATACCCACGTCACCGGAGAAAGGTTAAAGAAGGTTCATCAGAGGTATCACCCGAGAGGTTAATTCCAAAATATTGGAATATTGGAAAATTGGGTCTAATTAATTAAAATGTTTCTATTCTTCCTTCATTCTTCGAACAATTCTTAATGGTTATGGATGTGATTACCACCCATATCAATGCGGATTTCGACGCCCTTGCCTCAATGATTGCCGCAAAAAAGCTTTATCCGCAAGCCGTTTTGGTCTTTCCAGGATCCCAGGAACGAAGCCTAAGAGACTTCTTTATCCATTCGACCCTTTACGCCTTAGAGGTAGAGAAGGTCAAACATATCAATCTTCAGGAGGTCAGGAGACTTATTTTAGTGGATACTCGACAGGTGAGTCGAATCGGGCGGTTCTCCGAGATCGTCTCCAAACCTGAATTGGAAATCCACATTTACGACCATCACCCCCCTTCTTCTGAAGACCTCCATGGATCTCTGGAGGTGATTTCCGAGGTGGGAGCCACCGTGACCCTCCTTCTCGAAATCCTCCAGCAAAAAGGAATCGAGATTACTGCCGATGAAGCCACTATCATGCTCCTCGGGATTTATGAGGACACCGGAAACCTCACCTTTCCCTCTACCAGGGAAGAGGATTTTCGAGCGGCTGGATATCTTGTTCGGAAAGGGGCCAACCTGAATATCATCTCCAATGTCATCACCAAGGAACTCACCTCAGAGCAGGTCTTCCTCTTAAATGACCTGATCCAGTCAGCCAAGCGATATCGGATCCATGGGGTGGAGATCGTGGTAGCTCAGGCCTCCACAGAACGATACGTAGGGGACATCGCCATTCTTGTCCATAAATTGAAGGATATGGAGAATCTCAATGTCCTCTTTGTTCTCGTTCAGATGGAGGGAAGGATTTACTTAATCGGCAGGAGCCGGATCGAAGAGGTCAATGTCTCTGAGGTAGCCTCAGAATTCGGTGGAGGAGGTCATCCCACCGCTGCCTCAGCAACGATTAAAGGGATGACCCTGCATGAAGTTCATGACCGACTCCTGAAGATATTAAGGGAGACCATCAAGCCCAAAAAGTCGGCTCGAGAGGTAATGGCCTATCCCATCAAGACGATCGAACCTGAACGAACCTTAATGGAGGCCAAAGAGATGTTTATCCACTATCCCATTGATATCCTTCCGGTCGTTGAGGGGGAAAAGGTGGTGGGTCTCATTTCCAAAGAGACGGTAGAGAGAGGACTTTATCACGGATTGAATGAGGCGCTGGTGAAGGATTACATGACGAGTGAATTCTCCGTGGTGTATCCCGAGACTCCTTTCTCTCGAGTCCGAGAGCTCCTCATCGGTCAGAATCAGACCTTGCTGCCTGTGGTCGAAAAAGATCGTTTGGTGGGGATCATTACGATCCAGGAGGTAATGCAGGTCATTCAACAGGAGATGATGAAATCGGATCAGGAAGGCCTCCCCTTGGTTCCTCGGAAAAAGATGATTTCAAAATTGATGAAAGAACGGTTCCCTGAAAGAATTCATCAACTCCTTGTCCAGTTTGGGAAAGTGGGGGACGATCTGGGCTATCCGGTCTATGCGATCGGTGGATTTGTGAGAGACCTTCTAATGAGGGTCGAGAATTTCGATATCGATATTGTGGTCGAAGGCGATGGCATTCGATTGGCGGAAGAGTTCGAAAAGCGAAATCCCTGTCGGATTCGGACCCATCGAAAGTTTGGGACGGCCATCATCCTATTTCCGGATGGATTGAAGGTGGATGTAGCTACCGCCCGTTTGGAGGTCTATGAATCTCCTGCTGCTTTGCCAAAAGTGGAGCGAACCTCCCTCAAGGCAGACCTCTATCGTAGAGACTTTACCATCAATACCTTGGCCATCCGTCTTAACTCCGCGAATTTCGGTGAACTGATCGATTTCTTCGGAGGAATCAAAGATATCAAAGACAAGGTCATTCGAGTCCTTCATAATCTTTCTTTTGTGGAGGATCCGACACGAATCTTTCGGGCCATTCGCTTTGAACAGCGATTCAAGTTTCAGATTGCAAAGCACACCCAGAATCTCATGAGGAATGCGGTGGAAATGGGGCTGATCGATCGGCTCTCAGGAGGTCGAATCTTTTCTGAACTCGTGCTCATCCTTGAAGAGGACAATCCCATCCCGGCTTTAAAACGAATGAAAGACTTCAACCTCTTTCCTCTCCTCCATCCCCATCTCCGATTCGATGAGGAGCGGATGAGGCTCTTCGAGCAGATCCATCAGGTCATCAACTGGTTTGATCTTCTTTTTCTCGAAGAAAGATATGACCGATGGCTCATCTATTTCTACGGGCTGATCGATGGTCTCAGCGAGACGCATACGATCGAACTCTGCGATCGGTTGATGATGAATGAAAGGCTTAAAAAGAAGGTGTTGGAGGGAAGAGAGCAAGCCCTTCAATCCTTGTTGCAATTCTTTTCGTGGAACCAACAGGGAAGGGAACCCAAGCGGTCAGAGATCTTTGCCCTACTGGATCCTCTTTCTACAGAGGTGAAACTCTTTATGATGGGTAAAACGACTCAACCGACGACCCGCCGATCCATCTCCCTCTTTTTTACTCAACTCAAAGATACCAAACCTTTGCTCCGAGGTTCGGATCTCATTCAGTTAGGAATGAAACCGGGTCCATTAATCAAGAAAAGCCTTGAAACACTTCGAAAGGCCCGACTCGATGAAGAGGTCAAGACTCGAGAGGATGAAATCAAATATCTGATGGAGACAGGGGGATGGGGATCATGAGGGAAGAGTCTTCCTATACGATTCGGCTTGATGGCTTTGAAGGCCCTCTCGACCTTCTCCTTCATCTCATTCGAAAGAATGAAATCGATATCTTCAATATTCCGATCGTCCTCATTACCGAACAGTATATGGAGTATCTTCGAATGATGAAGACCCTCAATCTGGATATTGCCGGAGAGTACCTCTTAATGGCTTCGACCCTCCTCCATATCAAATCAAAGATGCTCCTTCCTCAAAGAGAGGAGGGAGAGGAGGAGGGTCAGGAGGAAGACCCAAGGGCTGAACTGGTCCGAAGACTCCTGGAGTATCAGAAGTATAAAATGGCTGCCGAAGAATTGATCGCTCGACCGATGCTCGATCGAGATGTCTTTGTCCGTCTCAATCCCCAGGAGCCTGAGGAAGCACAAGAGGAGAGGATCGAAGTCACCCTGTTCGACCTCTTAGAGGCTTTTCGTAAGATGTTGAGCCGGGCCAGAGAGGAACCTGCCCATGAGGTTGTCCTGGATCGAATCACAGTGGAAGAGAGGATTCAGGAGATCCTGAGTCTCCTTAGAGAAGAGAAAAAGAGTATTGCCTTCCATTTCCTCTTCCCAGAAGGAGCTTCGCGGAGGATGATCGTCGTCACCTTTTTAGCCATCCTTGAATTGGTCAAGATGAGATGGATTAGAGTCTTTCAGATCGCCCCGTTTGAGACCATCCGAATTTCTCCTCTGTGAGGAGAATAAAACATTATATCCATGAGCAGGAGGAGTCTATGAAAAAGAAAAAAATAATTTTAGGTTTGGGAGCCATCGTTTCGCTCTTGGTATTCTTTTTTGTTCTCCTTTTTGTGATTGGGCGATTGATTGGAGGACCTGGGCCGACTCGATTTGCCTTTGGAGATAAGATTGCTGTGGTGGAGATTCGAGGCGTCATTACCCAATCCTCGGGAGTGATCGAGGAGCTTCAACAATACGGGGAGGATGAAGGAGTCAAGGCAATCGTCCTTCGAATCGATTCTCCAGGGGGTGGGGTCGGTCCTTCTCAGGAGATTTATCGGGAGGTGATGAAGCTCAAGCCCAAAAAGAAAGTGGTCACTTCCATGGGCTCTGTTGCTGCCTCCGGCGGATACTATATTGCCTGTGCCTCGGATCTCATCCTTGCGAATCCAGGAACGATCACTGGCTCGATCGGGGTTCTGATGGAATTTACCAATTTTGAGGAACTCTTTAAAAAGATCGGGATCAAAGGGGTCGTGGTCAAGAGCGGAGAGTATAAGGATATTGGTTCTCCTCTTCGAGAGATGTCCCCTGAAGAGAAGAGGATCCTCCAATCGGTGATTGATAATGTCCATCAACAATTTATACAAGCCGTAGCAGAGGGAAGGAGATTGGATCGTGAAAGAGTCCTTCAGGTGGCCGATGGCCGCATCCTCACCGGTCAACAGGCCAAACAATTGGGATTGGTCGATCAGATAGGTAATCTTCAGGATGCGATCGATGCGGCTGCGAAACTGGTAGGGATCGAGGGGAAACCCGTTGTCCTCTATCCAAAGAGAAAGATATCCCTTCTTCAGTGGTTGCTTGAGGGACTCAGTTCGGGCATCTTGGAGAGACTCCGGGAGAAAGAGTTTCAGTTGAACTTTCGACTTTCACTCCCCTCCTTCTCTTAGGGCTTTGGCGACTTTTTGAATATCCTCCCAGACCTCTCTTTTTTTGTCGGGATTTCGGAGGAGAAAGGCGGGGTGATAGGTAGGAAAGACCTTAATTCCTGAGAAGTCGAAAGATTTCCCCCGAAGGGAGGTAATTTTAGTATCCGTTTGAAGGAGCGTTTGGGCCGAAACGGTTCCGAGGGCACAGATGACCCTGGGCTGGATGATCTGAATCTGTTTTAAAAGAAAAGGAAAACAACTTTTGATTTCCTCGGGCTCCGGGGTTCGATTTCCGGGAGGTCGACATTTGACGATATTGGTAATATAGACTTCCTTTCTTTCGATCTGAACGGATTGAAGGATTCGAGTTAAAAGCTGACCTGCTTTTCCTACAAAAGGCCTTCCCTGAAGATCTTCATCATATCCTGGGCCTTCTCCAATGAGCATCAATTTCGCATCCTCATTGCCTTCCCCGAAAACGATCCTGCTCCTTGATCGGTGAAGTTTGCATCTCTGACAATCTATTAATTCTCTCCAAATCTCCTCCAGGGCCTGAACCTTTCTCTTCTTTAGGGAAGGAAGAAAAGAGATTCCACTCTCCTTGAGGTACTCGAGATAGCCAATGAGGTCTGAAATCATCTCTTTTTTGTCTTTCGCCATTGATCTTGAAATAGCCTTTCTTCTTATCATTTGTCAAGTCCTTCAAAAACTCTATCCCTCCATCTTGACTAAAGATATTATAAGTCCTATAT
>Ga0209102_1000618_pt1 | contig 22540 bp, 18 predicted proteins | sample ConPoolayeHmetaG_FD_185483 | JGI IMG/M metagenome (GOLD analysis project Ga0209102, IMG submission 185483) | Hot spring microbial mat communities from California, USA to study Microbial Dark Matter (Phase II) - Cone Pool mat layer H metaG... ...
ACAAGATTTAGGGAATCTCCTCGACTGCCGGTCTATCCAATATCCCCTGGCAGTACCCCTTCAGCAAAACTTTCACCTGTTCGGCAGTGAACCTCTTGTGGATCTGGTCCATACATCCTCCTTTTTTCAGAAGGATGTAATATCCCAGTCCAGTTTTGAACCATTAACAGTCTAACTTTCAAGCACAACAAATGGATATCTCACTTCTCAATGTCTTTTCGGATAATACGGCACAAAATGTGATACTTTGCATATGCGCAGACACATTGACGTACAAACAAACGATTAAACTATAGACACTTTCCGGTTAACAAGTGCTGACTTTGCCGGGGAAAAGCGGGGTACCGCAGGTCTTTCTTTTTTCAATCTGGCAGTTTAATTAAATCTCCCTCCATCATTCCTCCCGTGACCAGAGCCCTGGGGGGAATTGGGGCTAACGGCAGGGCCAGCAAGGGGGGGCGATGCCTATGGAGCAATACAAATGAAACGACAAAAGGCTAATTTGTATTAATTTCCTTGCCTTTCAGGATGCTTGAGGTTCGTAAAGAGAGTTCGTTTGCTCCCAGTTACTACGAAAACCCACGTACCAGGGCGTGCTGTGAAGCGGTCAGCAGGGTCGTTGGTAAGGACGACGCCGAGGTCGCCCGGTTGCGGAGGGACTTAGGTCCCTTTATTCTCAGTGAAGCCGTGGGAGTACATATGCCGACCCCATACTTTTACACCATGTGGTGGCCGTGGTTGCAGAACTTCCACGGTGAAGTGAACATGGGTTATTATAACCCCTATCAATACATTTGTTACGTCTGGTACGACGGGGCGCTTAAGAAGTCCATGGGATACTAAACATGGCATCGTGGAGGCAGTCAAAAACTATAGAACTGTTAAGATAAGGAGGAGACATAAATGATACCAGGTAGATTTGTAGTTGATACGCACGTTCATGCCCAGCGACATGCTTTTAAGTTTCAGGAGCGAAAGATAAAGCCTGATTATGCTACTCTGGCTGAAGGCATGGCCACAGACCCCGAGGTTGTGGTATATGACAACTCAGCCCGCCTGCTTTACGACATGGAGCGCTATGGTGTGGACATGTGTATTATCTCGCCCGCCTTTGGCATGACCGATGAGATAGACCTAGAGATCCAGAAGAAGTACCCGGACAAGTTTGTGTGTTGCCTTGGGTTAACGGACTTCAGGCGAAGGGTATGGGAGGGCGAGATAGAGGGGACAATTGACGAGCTCTGCCAGGAAATAGATAAACAGCTCGCCACCGGAAACTTCCGGGGTGGGCTACGTGAGGGGTTTCCTCAAGTCGTTAGTCCAAGACAGAAAAAACCAAAGACCCAAGAAGAACGCATACAGGACATCTTCAAGATAATGGAGGTCGCACAGGCGCATAAGGTGCCCGTATCCGGCCCGCATGGAGGGAGCCTGTCAGGGTACGCCGGAGCCACCAGTATAACGCGTGGTCCATCCGGGGCCGCTGCAGCCGCGGCTATGGCTAGCGGCACTCTTATGGGCGGGCCGGCCGGTATTATGTTGTGGGGTACAATCGCCTCTAACTTCCCGGAGGTGCCTATCATAATGGAGCACGGCGGTATGCAGGGGTGGTGGTCAGAGTTAGACTATGAGTATGTCCTCCGGGTAGCAGCCGGCCACCCTAATGTTTATGTGGAGACAGGTCTCTGGTGGGCTGAGCTCTACGAAAAGCCGCTACGGGACCCCAATATTGGTTGTGAGAAACTGATATGGGGCACCGACTGGGGGGCTTCTATCCCGCAGCAGTGGTGGCCAGGGGGCTATCCTGATGTGTATCCGGACCAGAACCGCAACCTTGGACCGCCAGCACACCAAGTAGACTACTACGGCTGGCAGTATCGGGAACTGATGAAACTGAACATACCTCAAGATGACCTTAACTTAATTCTGGGTGGCAATGCCATCAGGATAATGAGGCTTGAGGACAAAGTGCCACATACCCGGTTGTTCAAACAATATCTGAAGCGGGACCTACCCTAATAGAGCGGCAAGGGGGCTGGAGGGTTTAAGCCCTCCAGCCCCCTCTTTGTCCCACTCTCGCTGACGACATACACTATATTATATTCCACCAAACCTCAGATAATCCCTGCACACTAGGAATGTTTAACCCGTTCCGGAGGGTGACTTTTCAAAGGGGATGGGACTGTATTAGGAGCTAGCCCCGATAACAATGGGCGCTAGAAACGCAATGTTTCAGAGCGGTATGGGAGACATTAGACATCGTACTCTTAGAGCGATAAAGACAGAAAGGAGAAAATTTGCTATGAAGACCAAGATACTTAACAGTTTTGATGAGGCAGTAGCCGATGTTTTTGATGGAGCCGTAATAGCTTTCTCCACTTTTGGTCCCGCCAGCCAGGCCATGAACCTCTGGGAAGCACTCTACAAAAAAGATGTCAAGGACTTAACCCTCGTTGGCAACATGGTGATGCCTATTAGAGAAGGAGGAATCCTCCCTACCTATGGGCCCACCGACTGTGTACTGCAGCCAGGCAAGGTAAAGAAGATTATTACCGGCTTTACCACCGGGGTATATACCAGGGATGGAAAGGAAACAAGAAATGAAGAATTCGAGACCGCACTAAAAAACATCGAGGTAGTTCCGACAACCTTTGGAAGCATTTGCACCAGGCTTGAAGCTGCTGCCTGCGGCTATGGCGGTATCCTTACCCCGGTAGGTGTCGGTACCTTCCTTGAAGAGCAATGTGAGAAATTTGTCATCGATGGTAAGGAATATCTTCTTGAGAAGCCGCTTGTCCCAGATTTCGGTTTTGTGAAGGCGTGGAAGGCAGACAAGCTAGGCAACCTGGTCTACTATAGAGGGCAGAGACTCCACAATCCTCTTGTGGCGAGAGCATCAAGGGTTACTATAGCTGAAGTACTTGAGATAGTTGAGCCAGGCGAAATAGACCCCGACCATGTTCATACACCTCACATTTATGTTGACCGCGTGGTGAAAGTTCCAAAAGGCGGAATGGGCAGCTTTGAGTGGAATGAAGTACTGAAGGTAATATCATATGGCCCTGGAGGTTTCAGACGACGACTATTAGAGCCTGTATCTGGAGGAATGAGCAAAAATGAATAAGCGGGAACGTTTAGTGGAAAAATATCAGGCAGAAAAATTAACCAGTGAAACCATAGCCATGCGCATTGCTAAAGAATTCAAGGATGGAGATTATGTCAACCTTGGCCGTGGGATACCCGGTCTCGTCGCTAACTTCGTGCCATCAGGGGTAGATATATATTGGCATGGAGAGAACGGAATTTTAGGTTACGGCACAGCATATACCCTGGATGAGTGGGAAGAGATAGACCTGTGTGTACATAACTCCTCAATCCAGTACGTAAGAGAAAAACCTGGAATGGCCATGTTCGACTTTGTCGAGGCATTTAACATGCTGAGAGGCCATCATATTGATGCCGGTGTTCTAGGTGGCTTTCAGGTGTCAGAACGAGGAGACCTCGCCAACTGGGCATCTGAATATCCGGTGCCGCCTTGGGGAATCGGTATTGGCGGGGCTTTTGAGCTAGTTGTCGGACCAAAAAGGTGTATTGTTGCCATCACCCATCTTGACAAGAATAGAAAGTCCAAGATAGTGAGAGAACTCACTATGCCCCTCACTGGCGCCCCACAATACGTGGACCTCATTGTGACAGACCTGGCCGTTATCGAGGTAAAAGGGCCAAAAGGAAAGAAAGAGGGACTTGTTCTCAGGGAGGTCGCGCCCGGTTGGACAGCAGAGGAAGTACAAGCACTTACCGATGCCAAACTCAAGATAGCCTCTGACCTCAAAACATACGAGTTATAGTGGAGTGAACCCCTGAGACTGGAAACGCTAGGTTAGGAGGACCAGGAAGGTCTGGCAGGGTCAGAGTATGCGTAATGCCTTGCCTAGGGCAGCTTTCTTAACCTTTACAGGAACTCCATTGGTAGTGGGAGACAAAAATGAGCTAGACTTAAGGTACTAGCGTCGCTTCCCAGACCTTCTTCGGGGGGCCGATTTCATCGGATTATAGAATCTATCTTCAGTAAGGAGGTTAGAAATGTCCAGCAAGAACACTGGTAGGGAGAACAGCGTCAAACCGGTCAGGTTTGTCGTTGAACCTGCAACTCTGAATTCACTCGGGTTCGAGTGGTATATTGAGGGAGATGATAACCATAATGCCACGGTGGAAGTCTGGTACCGTGAAAAAGGAGAAAGTGTCTGGAGAAAGGCACTGCCTCTTCTTCGCATCCAGAACGAAGAAAGCATTGCCAAGTTTCTTAACAACAGCATCGATTATGTAACTCCGAACCTGTTTGCCGGAAGCATATTCGACCTGAAACCCGGTACGGAGTATGAGTGCAGGTTTCTTATGTCGGACCCGGATGGCGTAAGAGGTAATGCCGAGAAAACGGTCACGGTAACCACTCGTCCTGAGCCAAAGCCCTTCGAGGGCGGACGAGTTTACCACGTATATCCCAGTAATTATACCGGGCCAAAACAGGAACCAGCCTTTGTTAACTTGATGGCGGCTTATTACACTGGCTGGTGTGAAGCAGATTGGTGGAATGTTGCCCCACCTCGTGTGCAGCCCGGCGATATCATACTAATCCATGCCGGCGTTTACAAGGATGACTGGACTTTTTATGGGGCTGATATCTGGGGACAGGGTATGGGTACTCCTTTCCAGGGAACGTATTACCTGACGGCGAAGGGAACACCCGAGAAGCCTATAGTCATAAAAGCGGCCGGCGATGGTGAAGTTATTTTCGATGGCAATGGGAATTTCAACCTCTTCAACGTTACAGTTGCAGACTATCATTACTTCGAAGGTCTTACTATTCGAAATACCTATGTCGCTTTTCTGGCTGGCAATAAGAATATAATCGGCTCCAGCGGATTGACCGTCAAGAGGTGCCGCTTTGAGAATATTGATAAAGGGATTCACACCGATTGGTCAGGTTCAAAGAACTTCTACATCGCTGACAACGTGTTTATCGGCAGGCATGACCCAAAAGTTTTGCACGGATGGACTAATCTCCCCTCACGTGGCTCCCCCTACCCCTATGAGAAGTGTTTATCTGAATATGCGGTCAAGGTCGCCGGAGCGGGTCATGTTATATGTCACAATTATGTTGCGAATTTCCATGATGGAATAGACCACGCTACATATGGCGTCCCGGATGGCTACCCACCCTACGGTCACCCGGATGTCTATCCACTTGAAAAAGTATTACGACAGAATAGGACATTCGTTTCAATTGACATCCATAATAACTTCATCACCAACGTGCACGACAACTTCATTGAAGCTGACGGAGCCATGTATAACATACGTGTCTTACGCAACCTTTGTATAAGCGCTGCCGCTAATGCCCTGAGCCAACAGACCCTCTTCGGCGGACCGGCGTATTTCATACGGAATATCGTCTACCATGCCCCGAACAGTGTAAAGCACGCCCAAAATCCATCGGGTCTAATCTACTACCACAATACATTTGCCACCAAGGTAGAGGCTTCCCAGGCTTCGAACTATCATTTCCGGAATAACCTCATTCTTGGATGGCAGCCCTCGGAGGCGGTTTTCTCTGTGGACAGTTTCACCAATTACACATCATCTGACTACAACGGCTTCCGTCCTGACCCAGGAGCTGAGTATTCGTTCGTATGGAAATCTCCACCTTTTGACACACTGAAGGACTACACCGAACCAAGGGTGGAACGCAAATTTGCAACTCTGGCGGAATACAGCCAAGCCACCGGCCAAGACAAGAATAGCATACTAGTAGATTACGATATATTTTTGAACGTATCACCAGCCGACCCGAGTGATGTCACCCGGATTTATAAAGCTGAAGACCTGGATTTTCGGCTTAAGCCAGATGCCGCAGCCGTTGATGCCGGGTGCATTCTCCCCAATGTCAACGACGACTTTACTGGCAGAGCTCCGGACCTTGGGGCACTAGAATATGGTCAACCCCTCCCTATTTATGGACCGAGACCGTGATTAGCTTATAGTGGGTTCGTGGCGCACGTGCTCCTCTTAGAAGATTAATGGTATATAGAGATAAGGAGGAGAAAAAGATGGAAAGGAGAAGTTCCAGCATACCCTCAACCGCCAAGGAGGTCAGGGAGATGATTCAGGACCTTTGCGACCTTGCCGGCTACGGTATTCATTCCGGAATAAACGTTGGAGAGAAGGGAGAGGCAGCGGCAAACTACATCCTCAATAGACTCCGTGCAGCCGGTTTGAAAAATGCCAGATTAGAACCGATTAAAGTACACAGCCCATTCCCCGAGACCTACGAGGTAATGGTCGAAGAGAACAGTAAAGAAACCTTGTTATCCGAATTATGCAGTCCACTACACTGGACTTCGGGAACCCCTCCGGAGGGCATTACAGGTGAACTGGCATACCTAGGGGTCGGGGCTACTTCGAATTTTGAACTTGTTGATGTTGCCGGTAAGATTGCACTGATAGATGAGAAATTCTTACGGGGCTACATACCCAGTGCCAGAGATGCGACCATAACCGCAAAAAACAAAGGGGCTATCGCCGTATTTAGAGCCAATCTGCAGGTAGACAGCCCACAACAACAAAAGGGTGAAGGAACGCCGACTGATATTTTCCCGATTCCGGTCTTTTGTTTCAGTAAGAGCGGAGGTGATTATTTAAGAAATCTGGTCGTGTCAGGTGCACCTCACGCTGTGAAGATAAAACTGGAAATCAAGCATAAAGTATACGACGCCTATAATGTGGTCTTTGAATTGCCGGGTAATGGAAGCTCAGATGAGGTTATCCTCGCCGGCACCCACTACGATACGGGGCACTTTACCGGAGCCGTTGATAATAATGGTAGCGTAGCCTTGCTGATAAAGTGGGCAGAATACTTCGCCTCCAAGCCGATGGCGTCAAGGAACCGCGACATGCTCTTCGCCTGGTGCCTTGGGCATGATTTCGACCTCAATTCGGGACACTTCCAGTTTGCCGAGGCGCATAAAGACCAGCTGGCCAGGGCAATAGTGTGGGATGTAGACCACGCTGTTGGGGGTATAAGGTACGTGTATAACGAAACCGAAGGCAAAATCGTTCCAGTCGAAGGTGAGACCTGCGAATTCTATATAATATCGAATAATTATATTTTCAGCAGGCTCGCCGCCTTTACTATGGACAAATACGGATTTGTTTGCACGCACAACCGTTTCGGGTCGTTTGGAAGTGGACCGCAGTGGGGGATGGCGCCGACAACAAGTCCGTGGGTTAACGTGGCAAGTATACCCCTGTATTACCACTCCACACTGGATACGCCGGACAAGATCACACTCGACCAGATAGAGCGTGCATACGCCGCACATATTGAAATTCTGGAAAATATCGATCGATTGCCGGAGGGATTACTTTTCTATGATAACATCAGCAAGACTCGCCCGAATACACCTCCTCGGGTAAGTATTGCGGTACTGTCAGACACGGTGATGGTGGGAGATACTGTCACAGTATGGAATGATGAAACTCGCTTTCATGATGATAAAACGAGTTATCATTATCCAGCACTGCCTGAATGGGCAGGCACCACATGGGACTGGGGAGACGGGACTCCTATTACCGTCGGCGGCCCTACGGCTACTCACGTTTACCAAAACCCGGGAACCTACTCAATCACGATGAAGTTTACTGATACAGAAGGTGCCACAGCGACGGCCACCAAGAAAATCGAGGTGCATGTCCCTAAGAAAAGGCTATACCGGCTCTAGAGTGAAGGGGAGCAACGTCCGGCTGAGTACTCAAGAGACTGTGTTTGAGTTAAACAATAATTATAAATGCCATGTTAAGTGAAAATATATTCAAGAAGGGGGTAAAAATTGAAAGGCAAAGTGTCACTGGTGTGCTTAAACCCTCAAGGTATTCTTGAGATTCCGGCGCCTTCAGGGCTCGTCAACCCTCGCGTGAAAGATTTGGCGGGCAAGAAGATCGGAATAATCTGGGATGGTAAGAAAGGGGGGGATAATTTCTGTATCGCCGTTGAAGAATTACTGAAAGAAAGGTATCCAAGTGCGACCACCTTTCGGCTTGTCTGGGGAGATGCCGAAGCGGCGGCGAAGGCAAAAAAGGAAATGGATACATTTATCTACGGCGTCGGCGATAACGGGATGGGAGGATGGATTCAGTGCCGGCAGGTAATTGCATTAGAAAGACTCGGCAAACCCGGCGTTTTTGTGGTCGGGGATAACGCTATTCACACCGCCAAAATGTCGGCCGAGGACGCGGGAATGCCCACGTTGCGTATCGTAAGCCTACCCTCCATAGATTATTACCCGAACCGGTTGACCGTGGAAAGGATTAGACCTGTTGCAGAAGCATCTATTGACCGTATTATCGACGCCCTTACCAAGCCTCTTACGCCGGAAGAAAAAAACCCGCAACTGAAAGCCCGGGTGAAGCAAGTCGAAACAGTTACGGTCACCTCAGAGAGCTACGAGTCCGCCCTCGAATCTTTCAACAAGCTGTACCTTGAGAACCATTGGGGTGACGGCTTGCCCCTCATCCCACCCACGGAACAGGCAGTTAAGTGGATGTTAACAGGAACCACGCGTTCTCCTGATGAAATTATAGGCCGGGTACCTTATCGAAACGGTATCGCCACTGTTAAAAAAATAGCTATTAACGCCGTGATGGCAGGGGCTAAGCCTGAGTATCTGCCTGTTATAATCGCCGCCATGGAATGCTTGACTGAAGAAAGTACTTTCACTCACATGATGAGTTCAGAAGGTTCATTCACGCTTATGATAATGGTAAGCGGACCTATTGCCAAAGAAATAAACATGAATTCCGGCGTCGGCTTATTAGGTCACGGCTGGCGAGCTAATAATACCATCGGTCGCGCCGTGAGATTAAGCCTGATCAATATAGGTTACCTGTGGCCGGGAGAGATTGATATGGCACTGATAGGCCGCCCTTCTTCCCACACCTTCTATACTTTCGCTGAGAATATGGAGCAGAGTCCCTGGGAATCATTCAATGAGGGACTGGGTTACCGGCGTGAGGACAGTTGCGTGACGGTGTCCACGGTCATGGGTGGTATGACGAGGATATACGGCGGGGGAGTGGTCGAGCCCTGGGATGCAAAGGCGGTCCTAGACTATATAGTGAGAGACGTGGCTGCCGACCGTGGCACGTTTGGTCAATACAAAATTGGTGTGGCTAATCCCGCTGCTCACCTCAGAAAACACATAATCATTATTCATCCCGAATTGGCTATCATGTTGCAACGCCTCGGTTTTAAAAGCAAGCAAAGTCTACGAGACTACATTTACGAGAGCACAAAGGTACCGTATGAAGAGCTCAGTGAACGGGAAATACAGGGAATACATGACAGGATTAACACCAAACCTCCCGATATAGATATATTCTATCCACACGATGCCATTCCTGAAGACCGTTTACCGGTGATTAAAGAATCGCTCAGACCAGGAGGAAAAGTTCCCGTTGTAAACCCGGAGGACATACATATCGTGGTATCCGGCACTATACCGGGTTATTCCTTTGGGATGTCATATTTCCGTACGGCACACAAGACAAAGTTGATAAAAGGGGCCACATTAACTAGGTCAGGCCGCTAAAATAAGCTAGGACTTATCTTATATTGAGGGACGATCCAAAGTCCAGCCAATCCCTGATTGCTAGAATCCCTCCTTTACCCAACCTTGCTTTTATTTGTTCTAGAGTTTGCCTTACTCCTTTGTAATTCTCTCCGTCGTCAGGAATGCACACCGTAGTTCTATAACATTGTTTTTTTCGCTTATTCTGGCACTGATACCCCATACTTACTCTCCAACTCGTCCGCAATTTTCTTCAAGCCCTGTCTCTCCAGTGTTGACCTCCTCGGTATCCCGGTCCCCGGGTCCCAGCCTCTTAACCTGTAGTACTCTTCCATGACCTCGATGAACTCTCCCTTGCTGGTGTGGGCCCACCCCGGCGACTTGAATGTGGCCTCATTATATAAGTCATCCTCCTTCCTGCGCCCTTCTCTAACGTGGATGCACCGCTCAATATTAAATATCGGGTCCATCGCCGTTATCATCTCCTCATGGCTCATGCTTATCCCGGTAACGGCTGAAAATACCTTCGCTCCAAGTGCCGGATCGCCTAGCCCATCAGGGGTATACCTGGAGAAGAACGGAGGCATCCCCGCCCAAGAACAGTAGGTTATACAATCCGAGTTTATATCCAGATTATGAAGAAGGATAGCAGCGGGTATATCATCCTTCGATAAACCAGGTAACCTCGGCATATCCCCCCTCCCACCACCTCTTCTGGGTGGAGCCCCAAGACCCATAGCCAGATGACTCGGACGAAACGGCCATGTTCTTGACTCTGTTGCATGAACTATCGCACCAGGCGATGGCATGTTGAACCCTCCCCCGAGTATCTCCCAGTGCACGTAGTATCCCGGGTGGTTTACAACTCTATCATAGATTGGTTTAACGGCAGGATTTTCCTCGCTTAAACTCTTCAAAAACCTTTCATGCTCAGCAGCTTTATCAAATATGCCCTCCCTGTAGGCAAACTTCTCTAAAATCCCCTTGATAAACTCCACCGTCCAGGGTCTATCAAGGGGTACCCCCGTGTTCTCCTCGGTAAAGACCCCAAGTTTGACAAGCTCGAAAAACCAGTAGAAATGATACCCTAATGTATTGGTTACACTCAGACCCAGGTCATCAACATACGAACTGAACTGAAGAGCCGGAATCCCACACACTTTACCATATCCCGCCCACTCATAGGTAGCCCAGCTCATCCATTCGTTGCATTGGCCAGAGCCACTCGGTATCTCTATGTCACTGGACTGCCAGGCTAAAGCACAGTTGACAGGACAACCATAGCATCCACCCCACTTCAACTTTATAATGCCCTTATTTATAGCATCGGTCATAAGGCAGATGGGGTCATCCAGCCCCATGTTTTTAAAGTATGTCTCATCATCCTGAGGCCGTTGCGGGTGCCCAGGACAATGCCGTATATGTCCACCATGGTATAAGCCGTCGCACAACGACCTGTGTATGCTGGGATACTCTTTCTCCCCAGGTTTACGAGTCACCAGCCGGGAAAAGTGCCACCATAGGTCCATAAGTTCCTTAGGTTTGGCAACTTTTACCGCCCCTGTCCCTCTAACCACTATGGCCTTCAAGTTTTTGGACCCCATGACAGCACCGGCTCCACCTATCCCTGTGGCATGCTCGTGGTCATTTATTATCACAGCCTCCCTGCAGAGATTCTCCCCCGCCGGACCAATTCCCAGAACCCTGGCCTTCGAACCGTGCTGTTTGTAAATCTGCAACATTAGATTGGTCAAAGTCATCCCCCAGAGGTATCTGGCACTACGAATCTCTACCTCCCCATCATGAACCCACAGGTAGACAGGTTCGGACGCCTTCCCCTTTACAACGATGCCATCGTACCCAGCAAATTTCAACTCCGGGCCCCAATGCCCACCCGGGACGCTTAAACAATAACACTCCTTCACCGGCACCGGTGTCTTAAAGCTTACGCAGAACCTGCCAGCCGATGGGGCTAGCGTTCCCGTGGCCGGCCCAGTCATGAAAATGAGGGCGTTTTCCGGGTCGAAGGCTTTACACTCAGGCGAAACCTCTTCCCAGTAGATCATGGCTCCTATGCCCCTGCCACCAATCAACTCAGGAGCATACTCAGATGTCGGTACAGTAGTTACCGCCCCTTTGGTCAGGTCAACCTTAAGGATTTTCCCAACCCAACCGTATCTTAACTCACCCATTTCTCATATCCCCCTCTTTACCAAGCTCAGAGCAGCCTCAGGACAAAACTTTACACACAGCGGTTCCCCACCACAAAGGTCGCACTTTAGGCAGATATTCCTCTCTGGGTCGTACATTATAGGTGTATTAGGGTACTGTGGACATGCCTGCATGCACAGCATGCAACCTATGCACTTCTTTGAATCTATACACCGGGCACCTGTTTTTTCGTCTATGTACAGGGCTCCTGTTGGGCACGCGTACAAACACTCTGGTACCCTGCACTGCATACAGGTATAACCCTCAATGCGCCGGCCTTCCAGGATGTAGTCTGTTATTCCCGTACGAGCTAGCCGTGGACTAACCACTCCATCGTGACTCAACGAGCATACAGCCTCACAAGTACGGCAGCCAGAACAGGCTTCAAGATTACGCTTAATATACCCCACTGCCTGCTTAAGCTCTGCCGGCACCGCTACCTTCCCTTCTCTTTTCCCCTTCTTCTCAACATCTTCTTTTTGAGTGACTTTTTTCGCCACTGCCTTACTCCTTTCCCGGTGTTGTATCAAGCCTAAAGACCGCAGAAGTGAATTATACACCCGACGTGGAAAGAGAGCAATAAACCGACTCACAGAGCGGAAGATAGCGGCAAATCACCGTTGAAAGAACACAAATCGCCCGATTGTGTCACTGCCAAGAAATTAGCGATTATTGGAGCAACGTTTAATGCAGAGCAAGATTTATCCTCTCAAGGAAAGCCAACTTTTTTGGTTATTCTATATACTAATCTGGACAATCGTTTATTGGTGGCGTGACAAGGCATAGCCCAGGAAGACGGAATGCCGTTTGTTCAACTGCGCTTGACAATGTTGCAGTAAAACGCAAGAATGGATAAATACTGGGCTGACGGCTCGTACGCCTAGCTGATATAGTAAAGGTGCTCTAGCTACACGAAAGAGGAGCTAATCATTATGGCCAAAGAGACCTGGAAGAATTATAAAGAAAAGAAACATTCAAAGCCATCACCATTAAAGGGCATCAGGGTACTTGAGGTTTGCACCCTGCTGCTGGGTCCTTCGGGGCCATGTTTTGCTGCAGCGATGGGTGCTGAAGTCATTAAGTGTGAAATCCCACCTTTGGGGGATACCTGCCGTGACATGACCCCCTTTGGCTATCTATTTAAGGGGTACGGGCCGGTATTTGTTCACAGTAATACCAACAAATACTGGCTTGGCCTAGATTTGCATAAGCCTGAAGCGCAGAAGGTTTTTTTGGAACTGGCGGCCAAATCTGACATTATTGAAGAAAATCTGAGACCAGGAGTAATGGATAGGTGGAATGTTGGCTACCGACAGGTTAAGGAAATTAATCCAGGTATTATTTATATCGCCAAGAATGGCTTTGGCCAGTGGGGCCGATATGCTGAGGAGAACAGACCTTCGAATGATGGTGCTTCTCAGGCGTTTTCCGGATATGCCTGGATGTCAAGTTTCCCTGACCAACCGCCACTTAAGAGCCGCATATACGTCTGCGATGATTACGGCGGGTTGATGGGTGAATTGGCGGTACTGGCTGCTCTCCACTACCGGGAGAGGACAGGGAAGGGACAGTTCATTGAATTGTCACAGAGTGAAAACATTATGCGGGCAATGTCCTGGGTCTGGCCCTATCAGCAGATTACCGGCAAGGTAGCCATGCCTGCGGGAAACAGGGACGTATCCATATGTCCTGCCGACACGTTCTATTGTGCCGATGGCAGTTTTGTGGCGATAGCCGCCCCAGCTCCGGAAGAGTTCAGGGGCCTGTGCATTGCTATGGGTCGGCCAGAACTGGCTGAAGACACCAGATTCAAAGACCACCTAGTTCGACTGCGGGAGGAAAATGCTACCGAAATTATCAAGATTATTGCCGACTGGGCAAGAACCAAGACTCCCAAGGAAATTGAGGAATTAGCCGAAAAGCACGGTTTCGCGGCATCTCGCGTGTACACCGTGAAGGACGTAGCCGAAGACAGGCATTTTCAGGAGCGAGGCTTCATCACCGAAATTGATGACCCTCTCCTCGGTCGGTACCGTGACTACGAATTTCCGGTGATGATGTCCCAGACGCCACCAAAGATTAAGTGGTCAGTCAGGCCAGTAGGCTTTGACAATGAATATGTAATGACGCATCTCTTGGGTAAGAGTGAAGATGAAATCAAGCGGTTGTACGATTGTGGTGCCCTGGGTAAATGGGCTGATGTACCGGGAAGGCGACCGCCGCCTGACTGGGATGGCAAGAGCGGGCTTATCATGGCAAGAGACGGCGAGGAAAAGGAGTAAAGATAGTGCAGACACAACAACCATGGTCAGACTGGGTAAAAGAGAGGGATGACCCCAAGATTGCACATACCAAGCCTGAGGCTCTGGACGATATAACCGTGCTGGACTTGAGCTATAAGAGTTACGCCGGGTGCTATTGCTCTTCGCTTTTAGCTGAGTTCGGTGCTCAGGTTTTAAGAATAGAGCCTCCAGAGGGTGATTTCATCAGAACCTGCACCCCTTACGGCATGCTGTACAAGGGTGAAGGTCTTAACTACTTGACTGAGGGCAGAAACAAGTTTCATATTACTCTGAACCTGAAAAAGCGGGAGGGGAGGCAGATACTCAAAGCTCTGGTGAAGCAGGTTGATGTATTAATAGAGACCTATCGACCCGGAGTCATGGATAACTGGGGTATCGGCTATGAGCAGCTAAAGGAGATTAATCCTAGCCTGATATTTGCTTCTATAACAGCCTATGGACAGTTCGGCCCCATGAGTCGGAGCCGGATGCCAGACTACGATAATATCGCTCAGGCCAGGTCAGGAATACAATCGGGTACTGGAGAGGTTATGCCCGAGGGCAAAAGCTATGATGAATGTCCCTGGGCAGTCCCTACCAAGGCTGGCCCGTGGATAGGTTGGGTTCAACCAGCAACGTTTATGGCGGTTGGTATTCTGGCCGCTTTGCACTGGAGGGGGATAACTGGAGAAGGACAGGCGCTGGACGTGGCTACGGCTGAGGCTTACGCCCGTTTTGATGACTATGCTGCTTTGTGGTATCAGGGAGCCGGTGTCGTTGCTGAGCGCTTTGGCAGCCTGGATACTGCTGGCTGGCTGTACTGCTTCGCCCCAACCAAGGACGGCGCCGTTTTTCTGGGTGGTCTGAGGTTAGAGATGTGGCAGGCCTTTGCCGATATGGTCGGGAAATGGGATGAGTGGGGTGCCGAGAACTGGACGAACCTGACAGTCTTCACGGAAAAGGAGCAGCAATTGAAATGGGCACCATTGGTCTTTGCTGAGACACGCAAATACACTAACGAGGAACTCGTAAGGATGTCTGTAGAATATGCTACGAAGGGCCGCCTGGCTCCCATTACACCGGTGGTGGCTCCGGTCTGTTCTCCTGAGGAGGCCATGAAAGACCTAAACTGGTCAGAGAGAGGCATCTTCACTCCGGTCAAAGACCCTGTCTATGGAGAGCTTATTGTGGCTCAGGCGCAGCACAAAATGACTGAAACTCCCATAAGAACGAAGTGGGTGTGCCGACCAGTAGGCTATGACAATGAGCACATCTACCTCAAATATATGGGGTTTGGTCCTTCCAAGCTAAAGAGGTTGAAAGAGAAGGGCGTAATTTAGAGGTTCGCAAAATTAAGTGTACAGAATCTAGCCTCAACATTGAACGATACCTAGCAAACTTGACACCCGGGAAAACACGTGCTACGCTTTACGCGGCTGGTAAAGCACGGTATTCATCTGGGGGAAATCACATTTGCTGCTGCCCCGATCATCGGAGATATAAGGGTTGGTAGTTACCGCAGGCTCAACTAACCCTTCAAGAGAGCTAGCCAGTAACGTTTTTGATGCAGGAGTTACCGGAGCTTTGACCAACACAGTCCTTCCGGGATCCACGGGGTGACACTATACGAACAACGAGACCCAGATTGTAGAAATAGCCATCAGGTTATTGAAAGGAGGATATGACTAGTCTTCATTCATCACTGGCTCGGAAAAAAGAAATCGAAGCTTTACGAGAAAAAATCGAGCAAGAGACAGGTAAAACGCCAGAACAGCTATATGAAGAAAGGGAAAAAAGGATCAGAGACTCTATTTATCTCAAACAGCCGGACAGGATACCACTCTTTATCCTCGGTAATCCCGGTGCATACGGCAATCTACCCAATTCCGCAGCCTATTACAACCCTGCCGCCTGGAGGAAGGCCTTAATTGAAGAGGTCCTTAATCTTGAACCGGATATGGCGAGTGGAAGCTTCAGTACTTCAGGGGAGACTCTCACAATCCTTGATGTCAAAAACAAACGGTGGCCGGGAGGTCCTTTGCCGCCTGATTACGAGTACCAGGCCATTGAGGGAGAGTGGATGAAAGAGGATGAGTACGATATCTTTCTAAAGGACCCCTCCGACTTTATAATACGTTACTATCTGCCACGCGTTTACGGGAGTTTAGCACCACTTGCCAAACTCCCTCCAATCAGCCTCATGATGCATGGATTTGAGGCGATGGTCGACTTATTCTCCAACCCGGAATTTAAAAAGCTTGGCAGGACTCTGGACAAAGCTGGCAGGGAACTCAGAAAGTTTCGCGAGGCGATGGGCAACCTGCAGGAAGACCTGGCTTTACTCGGTTTCCCACCTTTTTCCCACGCTGGAGGTGCCGGGATTGCTCCTTTCGACATTCTTTCAGCTTTTTTACGCGGCATGAAAGGCTCAATGCTGGATATGTACCGGCAGCCCGATAACGTTATAAAAGCCTGTGAAGCGATCCTCGAAAGGAATATAGCTAGGGCAATCCCCGCCAACCCCAATACCAGGGGCAATCCTAAGAGGGTATTTATACCGCTATGGCGCGGAGATAAGTCATTCATGTCCCAGAAACAATTTGAAACGTTCTACTGGCCGACTCTCAAGAAAGCGATGTTGGCTTCTATTGACCTCGGTTACGTTCCGAACCCTGTCTTCGAAGCGCATTATGGAGATAGACTCAAATGTATGCTTGAACTTCCAAAGGGGAAAGCTGTTGCGTCAGTGGAATACATGGATGTAGTTCAGGCAAAAGAAATCCTGGGCGGGCACACTTGTATCATAGCCACTGCTCCCAAGTCTTTACGGTACGCTACTCCAAATGAATTCCTGGCTTATTATAAAGACCTGATAAAGAGATGCGGCAAAGGTGGCGGTATTATGCTTATGATTGCACTGCCCCATAATACTTCTCCTAAGGAACAAAGAGAGCTGGTCAATAGAATAAAGGAATACGCTACCTACTAAGGTGTTATTGAAAGAAGAACCTTTGTTTGATTTTACGCTGTGATAAACAAGGTTAGTGGTGTGACACATAACGATGGAATCATATTGAATACAAAATTGCGAAAAACCTCTCCAATCTTGCCCTGAGGGGCTGTTGCCCAACTCCCCCCGGAGCTAAAGCCATGGCTGTCCCCACGGTGGTCGAATCTGTCTTGACAACCTGAATGGACTCCGGCAACAGTCCCAGCGATAAACCGGGTCAACTTTAAGCGGTAGTCTACACAGCTCGAGTCCATTTCGTCCTGAAGGTCTCGGTTAAGCACTGGCTAGGGCACTTTGTTTTCAGCCAGAAGGCAAGGCTCTTTGACAGGACTTGAAACGAGACAATATACTGGTGGTAATCAGTAGAAGTACCGGGCAAAGATGTGGTTAGAAAATAGCTTCTCTTCTCGTATAAAACATTATTAGTATTAGTGCCTCAGGGGGGCTCAAGCGCGATGCAAGAAGGGAAAAAGAGGGCAATAAACAGGCTCCAGTCCATGTATGCGCTACGAGCTTACGTAGATAAGATGTACGAAGGGGGACGAAAAGCTCAACAGGAGGGAAGACCAATTGCCTGGTGTATGCTTGGTATTCCTACACCTATCCTTACAGCGATGGGTATAGAAGCCGTCTTCCCGGAGAACTACGGCACTATATGCGCGTCATCAGGCGCTGCCGCCTCTTTTTTGCAGCGAGCTGAGGCTGAGGGCTTTCCCAATTATATGTGTGGCTACTGCCGTAACGGTCTCGGCTACGCTGCCAGGATGGCAGATTTAAACGGGCAAATACCACCGGAGGCACCTCAAGGAGGAATGGCCAAGCCGGCACTCCTGGTAGGCTCAGGGGCAGTGTGCGATGCAAGGTACAAGTTCTTTCAAGCCCTGGGACGCTACCTGGACGTCCCGGTGTATATACTGGAAGCCCCTAGTTCCGGGCAACGGGAGTCCCTGATGGAGGGAGCTTATGAACGCACCGTCAGTTTCCTGGTCAAAGAGTATAAGGAGTTTGTTGTCTTTCTGGAGAACCTGTTCGGGAAGAAGATGGACTGGGATAAACTGGGAGAGACACGCAGTAACAGGGAACTGGACACAGTGTGGTGGAATATTAACGAACTGCGTAAGGCAAGACCTTGCCCTATGCATTCCAGGGACTTCTGGAGCAGCATGTCCGGCGCCCTTTACAAGGCAGGAGATGCAGAGGAAATGACCGCTCTATATCGTAAGATGTATGACGAAGTTAAATATCGGGTGGAGAACAAAATAGCCGGGATTAATGTGGCGGAGAAATACCGGTTAACCTTTGAAGGGCTGCCTCCGTGGCATAGTCTGGGGTTTTTCGACCAGCTGGCGGAGAGGGGCTGGAATTTTGTGTACGAGAGTAGCTATCATCCCGCCAGACCCGTAGAAATAGACCTCAGTCATATCAGCGACCCTATGGAACGTTATGTCAGGGCTAATACCCGAGACCTCGCTTCTACCATTGACCGTGATTTCGAGCCTGACGAAGCCGCCGAGATTAAGGAGGAGATAAAAAGGCAAGGGTTTTCTAATCGGCTGGCTGCCAGAAAGGTGAAGGAATTCCAGTGTGATGGTGCCCTTCTTCATCCCCTCCTTAGCTGCCGTGCCTTTACCGTTCCCTTATTCCTCTACCGGAAACAAATAATGGAAGTCTACAAGGTGCCTTCATTAGTCCTTGAAGGAGACATCGTTGACCTGACTCTTTTCGACCCGGTAGCTGGCTTAAAGAAAGCTGAAGCATTTGAAGAGACGATGGACTATTACAGAGAAGTAAGGAGAAAAGAAGGGCTGGAGTGGTAAAACAGGCGAGGGCAACTCTATGGAGGCTTAGTTAATGCAGAAAACGGCAGGCAAAGGACTCGCCAGGGTAAAGGAAATTTACCAGAACCGTCCGCAGAGGGCAGAAGAACTGAAAGCGGAAGGTAAGAAGATAATTGGTTATCTCTGTATCTATCCTGTTTTGGAGATGATGACCGCCCTAGGCCTGGTCCCTTACCGGATGCTTGGAGATATGGATGAACCAATAACCGGAGCAGATGACTACATGCCGACTATTGTTTGCCCTTTCCTTCGTAGCCTGCTGGACCTAGGATTGAAAGGCAGGTACGATTTCCTGGATGGGGTAGTTATGGCTCATGTTTGTGATGTTGGTGCCAGGATGGGCCACCTGTGGGATGTCGCCGTAAAGACGCCCTATTCCCATTTCATAGACACACCCCACACCATTCATAGACCAGCCCGGGAGCATTTTAAGGAACTGCTGAAGGACTTTCAAACAACCCTGGAATCCTTTACTAGCAAGGAACTTTCTCCGAAGAGACTCAGGGAAGCCATAAAAGTACATAACCAGCAGCGGGCATTAGTGCGCCAGCTGTATGACCTGAGAAAGTTTGACCCACCCCTCATCTCGGGAACAGAGACCCTACAGGTAATGATAGCTTTGATGAGCCTCCCCGTAGAGGAAGGAAATGAAATATTGAGACAGGTCATAAGCGAAGTCAAACAGCGTAAGAACGGTCCGCAAAAGAAACCAGCAAGGCTTCTTCTCTGGGGCAGTACCATAGACGATATAGCTCTTATCGAGATGATTGAGAGCCTTGATGCCAATGTAGTAATGGACGATACCTGTGTGGGCAGCAGAGCCTATTTTGCCGATGTCAAACTTACTGATGAACCTTTAGATGGTCTGGCTCACCACTATCTGGCGGAGCTTAAGTGCCCACGTACCTTCCGAGAAGACAACCCCGGCGGGACCAGGAAAGACTATAAGGCTGACCTAGAAGCTAGATTCGGGTACCTGGGAGACTATGCTAAAAACTGGAATGCTAATGGGGCGGTTCTTCAGGTAGCGAGATATTGCGATAGTCACGGCTACGAAGTGCCCCAGCTTAAGGACTATCTTGATAGCATTGGACTGCCCAATATATACCTGGAACATGACTACAGCAAGGCTGCCCTGGCTCCATTAAGGACGAGAGTTCAGACTTTCACTGAAATCGTTGGCTAAAAGGCTACCTGCACAATGCTAGGGGATTATCAACATGGCCTGTTTCATGGGTATCGATATTGGTTCAGTGACGAGTAAAGGTGTTATCACCAAGGACGGAAAGCTTCTGAGCTACTACCTGCTTCCCACCGCAGCTAATTATAACCAGACGGCACAGAATTTAAGAGACGGACTCCTGGTTAAGACGGGGCTAACTCAAGAGGATATAGCTTTCACAGTAACCACGGGCCACGGGGCTGGTATCATTCCTTTCAGTAATCAGCAGGTGGCGGACATACGATGCTGCGGGAGGGGGATAAACAGCATCTTCCCTTCGGTGCGGACAGTCATTGATGTACAGGGGCAATCAAGCCAGGTAATTCGACTCAATGACAGAGGGCAGGTGATTAACTTTGTGGTCAGCGAGAAATGTGCCGCTGGTAGTGGACGCTTTCTTGATGTTGTTGCCAATGTCCTTCAGATAGAGCTTAAGGATATTGGTCCGCTCTCTCTCAAGTCCCGGAACCCGGTAACTTTCACTACAGGGTGCGCCGTTTTTGGAGAATCGGAGGCAATCTCCAGAGTAGCCGAGGGCATCCCGAAAGAAGATATCCTGGCTGGTATCCACAAGGCGCTAGCAGACAAAATCTCTGCTCTCGTTGACAGAGTCGGTCTGGAGGAAAGGTGCGCCATCAGTGGCGGCGGCGGTCTTAATATCGGACTTATCAAAAACATAGAGGAGAACCTGGGTGTCCAGTTACTGGTGCCTCCCCAGCCCCAGATTATCAACGCTCTTGGTGCGGCTATAATGGCTGAGAGGGAATTTAATAAAAGGAGAGGACAAAATGTCAGGGATACTTGAAGGTGTAAGGGTAATCTCTATGGGGCAAATCGTGGCTATTCCGGCAGCCAGTTCAACTTTAGCCGACTGGGGAGCTGATGTAATCAAACTGGAACCCCTTACCGGGGAAATGCACCGCGGATTGAGGCGAGCCCAGGGAGTGGACACCGGTGAAATCAACTGGGTTATGCAGGTGCTTAACCGGAACCAGAGGGGAATGGCAATCGACCTGAAAAAGGAACCAGGTAGGGAAATCGTCTACAAGCTTATCCGGAATGCTGATATTTTCATGTCCAACTATGAACGGCGTTCGGTTAAGAGACTGCAACTGGACTACGCCACTCTTCGGCAGATTAACCCCAGGCTTATCTATGCATTTGTTAGCGGCTACGGACCAGTTGGACCGGACAGGGATGAACGGGGCTATGACTTCACCGCCGGGTGGGCCCGCTCGGGGATGATGTACTTGATAGGCGAACCGGGGACTCCCCCAGCCCCACAGCGTGTCGGTATGATAGACAGTGTGGCTGGAGCCCACATTGTTGGTGCTGTCTGTGCTGCTTTGCTACAGAGGGAAAAGACGGGCGAAGGACAGGAGATAGAAATTTCACTATATCACACTGCCGTGTGGACCCTATGCGTGGACATACAGATGGCTCTATCAGGCCGAGAACCAGTCAAACACGACCGTACCAAAGCCCAGAACCCACTATGGAATAGCTACCGCACCAAAGACGGCCGATGGTTCTGGCTGGCAATGCTCCAGTCTGACCCTGCCTGGCCTGGTTTCTGCCGGGCTATTGAGAAGCCAGAATTGGAAAATGACCCCCGGTTCAGTAACCTGGAAGCGCGTCGAGAAAACTGTGAAGAGCTGATTCGCATCATAGATGAAGTTCTTGCCTCTAAGACCATGAAGGAATGGGAAGAACGTTTCAGGGGAAATGACTGCCTGTACGGACGAGTCCAGACGCCTGTTGAGGTTACTACTGACCCTCAAGCTCTGGCCAATGACTTCTTTGCTGAAGTAGACTATGCCGGTGTAGGAAAAATTAAGTTAGTAACCACGCCGGTTAAGTTCAGCAGGAATCCCGCTTCATTGAGAACTCCTTGCCCCGAACTGGGGCAACATAATGAAGAGATTCTCTTAGAGTTAGGCTATACCTGGGATGATATCGCCCAGCTAAAAGGGCAAGGGGTAATCCTGTAGAGAGAATTAAGGCGTGAATGACCTTCCCAGATTAACGACGTTTTGGCATAGTTATCGTAAAACTAACATAACTGTTAGGAATTTTTGAAAATTAGACTGTCTACAGCTATCTAATTTTTCAAAATTGGACTCTTGGGAACTCGTTTAGCGGATAGGTAACCGACTTTACCATCCGGTTCTCCCACCAGATTCGCACCTCCAATGCGCCCCTTTGCAGATCAGGAATTAGATGAACCTCGACCTCCTCTCGTAGCGGCACGTTTGGTACCGGTATGTCATGATTGGATAGGGATATCTTCCGATAGCCGTTCACCCTCCGTGTATCTCGTAAGCAGAAGACGTCCTTAGTCGAGGTATACGGCT
>Ga0209102_1000619_pt1 | contig 22538 bp, 19 predicted proteins | sample ConPoolayeHmetaG_FD_185483 | JGI IMG/M metagenome (GOLD analysis project Ga0209102, IMG submission 185483) | Hot spring microbial mat communities from California, USA to study Microbial Dark Matter (Phase II) - Cone Pool mat layer H metaG... ...
GGACTTGGACCTTTAGGAGACGTCTCTTCATTTGCTCCTAATATTGATAAATCTACTGGTTTATTAGTTAAAGTTATTTCTAATATAATCGGACTTATGACAATCATTGCTGGAATTTGGTTTATTTTCCAATTCATTAGCGGCGCTTACGGGTATTTGAGTGCCAGCGGCGACCAGCAAAAAATAAGTGCCGCTACTAAAAAAATAACTTCTGCTCTCATTGGTTTAGTGGTTATTGTTGCCGCCTACGCGGTAATGTCTTTGGTGGGAGAAATTTTAGGATTTAACTTTTTAGATTTAGTTCCACTAATTAGAATGTTAGGACCAAAGTAAAATGAAATCTTTTCTAGCACAACAGTCAGAAAGAATCCATAATCCTGCCTTAAATGAAGCTATAGGCAGAGGAGAAGGGGCAGAAATTCTTGCCCGTTTGATTGCCAGTTTTTTAAAAATTGCTTTTTATGGGGCGGGTTTGGTTTTGCTGTTTTTTCTTATTTTCAACGCTATCCGTTGGTTAACTTCAGGCGGAGATAAAGAAAAAACCGCCAAAGCTCAACAAGGAATTACCGCCGCCCTAATTGGTTTTGCCATTTTTATTTCTATTTTTGCCGTTATTAATTATATTGCTCCGGTGCTGGGTCTTGATTTCTTAAATATTTTAAAAATTGAATGGCCCACTTTTGGACCAACAAAATAAAATGCTAACTGTTGTCAGTGATATTGGAAAATATTTAAATGACAATCCCTTTTTAAGGTGGAAAGAATTGCGTTTTAGTCTTATTGTTAGTAATATTATTAAATTATCATTAATTGCTGCTGGAGTCCTTTTGGCTTTTTTCTTAATTTTGGGAGGGATTCACCTAATTACTGCCGGAGGTGATAAAGAAAAAATAGCAAAGGCAAAAGGGACTATTACTACTGCCATTATTGGCATTGTAATTGTTTTTTCTGTTTGGGCAATTATTGCTTTAATACAAAATTTTTTTGGGGTAACTATCCTTTATAGAGTAAATACTCCTTTTGGCGGAGGTTCTCCCTCCTCTCCTGGTGTTAACTGCAGTAAAATCAGTATATCTTGTCCTTCTGGTTGGGCTCCTAGCGGCTTGCCCTACTGCGAACATCCTGGGAGCGACACATGCAAACTCAAATGTTGTTATGGCGGAAATTGTCAGCTAACCGGAACCCAAGCCCCTTGGTGGATGGACAGCGGTATTAAATGTTGGCCTTAAAAATTTAAAACTTGTAAAGAGCAAGGCTAATTAATATAATATATCTGATAACTAAAGAGAGGAGGTGAAAAAATGAAAAAAATATTAAATAAAATTAATTATCTAAGTTTAGCAGGAGTAGTTTATGCTCAAGAAAGAATTCCTCTTGAGCCACCAGCAGGTTGGGAAAAATTAAACAGAATTACCCTTCCAGGAATTATTTCTACTGTCATTAAACTAATTTTGGTTGTTGCTGCTCTAATCGCCTTTTTCTTTTTAGTTGTAGGCGGAATCAAATGGATTACCTCTGGAGGAGACAAAGAACAAACTGCCAAAGCTCAAGGAACAATTACCGCCGCTTTGGTGGGTTTGGTAATTGTTTTTGCCGCCTGGGCAATTATAAGATTGCTTGAGGCATTTTTCGGATTTGAAATTTTAAGTACTCTAAAAATTCCTCAAGTTCCTTAATTGCTCTTGACGGTGGCTATATTTTTGAGGTAAATTAATTCTATGGCTAGTTGTTGGGATCAATATGTTACAGAAGGGGATGTGGTTACCATTCAGGGCTTTGAATGTATTGTTCAAACCATTCTTAATTGGGCTATTCGCTTAGCAGGAATTGCCCTTTTTATCATGCTTATCATTGGCGGGTTTAAATATCTGACTTCCGCCGGAGACCAAAAAGCAAAAGAAGTAGCCCAAAAAACGATTACTTATGCTATTTTGGGTTTAGCTTTGCTTTTGGGCGGCTGGCTGATTTTGCTTTTTATTAAAGAATTTACCGGAATAGATGTCACCCTGTTTGAAATTCCCAAACCATCGCTCTAAAATGAAAAAATCAATTATTGTCCTTTTCATCTTTCTAGAATTTTTTCTCTTTCCCAGAAGTGTTTCAGCTCAAGACGTAGACTGTATTGGATCATCATTGGCAAAATATGTTGCTAGTGTCTTTAAAAATCTAGGAATAACAGATAATTATACTAATAGGTTTGGAAACATACTCTTTCTTTCCCCTTCCTTCAATATGACTGAACCTAATTTTCCTGCATTAGTAGAAAAATTAAACAGCGAGTTAAATACTTTAGGTTATAGTCTGGATAATTTCTACGCTATTGCAGGTAATGCATATAACACCCCATGGGGATTAATAAGGGATTTCGTCAATAATGCTAGAAAGACATCCATCGGAGAAAGAAAAATAATTTTAACAGAAATCGGTTGGTACCCTCACAAAACCAGCAATAGAGAAATGGCTTTAGAACAATTAAAAAACGAAATTAATAACTTCCAAAAAGAAAACGTCATTGGTGGATTAATCTTTAATGTTTTTAATAATAATCCCCAATTTGCTGACCAAAGCATGACCGAGTTCGAAATAAACTCCGTCTGTTCCGGAGATTGTTATTCAGCAGGGGTCGGTGCCAACTCCGCCACTTTTTATTCTTCTTCCGACGAAAATTTCTATAATAAAGCTCAAGCAAATAGAATGAAATACACCCTGGAAATCGCCAACAACAACACTAATAGAAGCTTTCCCAACTTAATGCCCGGGATTAACAGCGCCCACAATAAAGGAATAATTCCCATTTTAAGGTTGGGTGTCGGTAATTCCAGCGGCGGCTTTGACAATCCTTTGGATTTAGCTTCTTTTATCCAAGATTTAAATAATAACTTAAGTAGCGATGTTTATGTAATCATCGGCCCTAACGAACCTCTCAGTGAATGTTGGGCTACCCCTAATTGCGAATGTGGCTCTCGATTTAAACAAGAACCCATCACCATTTCTGGCCCAAGTGATATTTCAGTACACTTTACAGTAACCAGAGAAAAAGATACCGGAAAAAAAACTGAAATTTTGCCTCTCCCTACACCCAGTGGCGTCCAAGGAACTTCAACCAATAAAAGAAACATTACTGGTCAGAGCTTTGAGGGCGAAGTTAATTTATTAGAATCGAAATTTCCCAATTTTCAAATCTTTCAAAAAACAATGAGCACTGCCCTTCAACGACTTTTACCCTACTCCTTAAGCCAAAACCTAATCTTGCCCGGTGACACCACCGTTTATTACCGAATTTTTGCCCAAAGTAAAAGTCAACCCGATGGTGATTTTGATCCTTCAACCAAGACTGAATGCCATCAAGCCCCCAAAGGTAAGTTTACCATCGAAGCTGATAAGTGGGGTCGATTAGCGGGAGCAATGCGAGGATTTTGTAGTTTCTTGGGAATTAATGTTTGTCCGGCAATTAGCAACTTTCAATTTCAGCTTGAAGAACCGGATTACCCCTGTGATGTTGGAAGCTTTGGTCCTGGCGCTCAAGCAGCCGAAGTTAAAAATCCTCCACCAAAAACGGAGAATAAAAATTTTAAGGTCCAAAATGCTTTTATTGAGATTATTGAAACAATTGAGGAAATCATCAGTAATGTTATCGCCCGCATTACTAGCACTAAAGAACGCAAAGAGGTCCAATTTCTTCATCATGGCGAATTAGCCGCTGGTCACACCACAGTTGAAAATTCGGAATGGCTTTATGGTTTTTTACCCCAAGAAGTCATCCAAAAAGTTGAACCCCGAGATGAACTTAAAGCACTAGAAGAAGGCTTCCGCTATCAGTACAGCTTTAGCCCGGTAGAGGCTAACGAACATCAAGGAGAATATCTTGAACTTCGTAAAATGAGAAACGCTTATTTGATGTTTAGATGCGCTCTTTCTCCTTCCGGCAGCGGTTATGCAGAAGCAGACCCGCTTTATAAATCCTGCAATCCGAATGATTTTGATGAAGAAAATAAACGGCTAATCAAACCCATTCCCAAACCTCCAAATTTACTTCCTGGATGTCATTGGGATGCTTCTGCGGGATGCGATTACTATGATTGTATGATAGGAGAACGACTGGCGGACGGAACAATTTGCAGCCGAAGTTGCGACCTTGATCCTATATGTGAAAGCGATCTTTGCACCATAAACAAACTCTATACAAAACCTTTTCTGGAAGACGGTACTTACTGTCCAAACAAACAGTGTCACCCCGGAGAGTGTTATCGGATCCATTTTAGCCATCCCAGCAGTTATTATTATCCCGATTATGACTTACCAAAAAACGGACCGCCCTGGGGGCCATTTTATACCAAAAATCCCGATGTTTGCATGAGAGGCGACGGAATGGGTTGCAATCCGGATTGCTGCCAAGGAAGCGAAGTAAGAGAGTATGATAAATAGTTGACAAAAAAATTAAAAACCTTTATTCTTAAACCAATGAAGAAAAAAATTTTTTTTCTGATATTTTTTCTTTTGTTTTTAATTTTTTCTACTTCTCAAGTTTATGCCTTAATTTCTACAACAAAATTGGAAGATGAGTTGAAATCAGATAATTGGCAAATGGGCAGTCACATTTTTGAAAATATAAATAAAACAATTAGTTCTTTAATGCTTTTAGTTGGTGGAACGACAGATTCAGAATTACATAAAAAATTTCCAATAGGAGGTGGAGCTATCGAGGGAGTTTCTAACCTAATCGCTACTATCTCTATTAACCCACCAGCCTCATCAGTTGAATATTTTGCTGATTTAGGAAAAAATTTGGGAATTGCTAAGCCTGTCTATGCTCAATCGGGAGTCGGCTTTAGGGGGCTAAAACCAGTTTTACCTCTATGGAAAAAATTCCGCGATATTTCTTATTTATTTTTCACCATTATTTTCGTTGTGATTGGTTTTGCAATTATGTTTAGGGTCAAACTCAATCCCCAAACGGTAATTTCAATCCAAAACGCTATTCCTCGGATTATTGTTGCTTTAATTTTAGTCACCTTCTCCTATGCGATTGCCGGACTTTTAATTGATTTCACCTATATTGCTAGTGCTTTTTTTGTAAACGTCATCGATCCAAGAAACTTACTGTCAAGTTTAGCACAATTTTCTGAAGACTTAGGAATTGGAGGAGGAGGAAACGAAAATCCTAATTCTCTTGTTTTTCAATTATTATTTATGGGAAGAGGCAGTTGGTATGCTTATATTATTGCTTCTCATTTTTTAAATCCCGCAGTAGTAATAGCTGATTTTTTTCATGCCCCCGCTGAAGTAATAAGAGCTATTTTGAATTTATCAATTTTTCTTATTCCTGTTTCCGGCAGCGCTATTCTTGTAGCTCTAATTCTTTCTATAGCTTTGCTTTTCGCTCTTATAAAACTTCTTTTTTCTCTTCTAAAAAGCTACGTTTCTGTTTTAATTAATATTATTTTTGGACCACTAAGAATAATGTTAGGCGTTGTTCCTGGACAAAACGCTTTTGGAGGATGGATAAAAAGCTTAATTGCTGATCTGTCAGTTTTTCCAGCTACAATAATTATGTTAGCTTTAACCTCAAAAATTGTTGAACTTGCAGGAGGAAGCGAACCTCTTTGGATTCCATCCCCTATTAGACCCCCGGGGATAACACAATTTGGGGGGTCAGCTTCTATAAATTTAATCGGAGCAATCATTGGCTATGGCATGCTGCTATTGATGCCAAAAATAGCTGATATGGTTAAAGAAGCCCTACAAGTCAAACCCTTCCCCTACGGCACGGCAATTGGAGCACCACTGGCCGGCGCTGTCGGGGCAATTACTTATATTCCAAGAGAAGCAGTAGGTTTAGTAACTGCCGGCGCCAAAGAAAGAGCAGTGAAAACTATTGCCGGTCTTTCTATGCAGGAAATACAACAAAAGGGTCCTTGGACGGCTTTTAAAGAAGGATGGAAGAGAACAGGCGAACAAATGAGAAGGGGCTAAAAAACTATTTACCCGGTAAAAACTTTTTGAAATCCACTCCTGTTCCTTCAAAAACATAATTAAACATTTCTGCCAAAAAATTAAGTATCCCTTCAACAATTAAAGAGGCTTTCACTAAAGGATGTCTAAAGGGTGCAGTATAAAGAGCCAACTTAGCCTTTATATATCTTGAAAGGGAACTTCCAAAATGAACTTTCTCTAATCTTTCCTCTCCCTCTTTAGTTATCAATCCTTCTCTTCTTGCTTCATACAACAAAGCTGATTGAAGATGAGCTCCTCCTAAACGATAACTAAATTTCTTTTCTTGTCCTTCTTTGCTTCGGGCATAAGCTAAAACAGCATCCACATAGCTCTCAATCATGTCTTCCGCTGTCAGTACAAATGGAGGAATTTCCTCTTCGCTATATCGCCGCCAGGCCAAATTTCCATAAAGCTTTCCACTTCGGGCTGTTTCTCCAAGACGCTTTCCGGGAGAAGGGGATTCTAATTCTTCTGGGAAAGAACCCACAGGCTCTGCCAAAAGACCACTATCAAGAAAAGCTTTTCTTGTTTCCTCCCCATAATTAAGTTCTTTATAGTAGTTTCCTATCCACCCTTCCGGCGCCCTTTCTAAAGCAGCAGCAATGACCCTAGCTTTCGGATTTTCAACTCTTACTACTACTATCCTTCGCTTCTCCTGTTTTTCCTCTAGTGATTCTAAACTTGCCTCTTTCGGTGGTTGTCCTTTTTCTTGAGGAGTATAAACAATTGCTTCTAACCTCATTCCCTCCCTCTCGAAAATCCAGATGCCTGGGACAAATTCTACCTCCTCCCTTGAAGGGTCAATTCCGTAACACTCCTCTCCCCGCCAATTAAAAATTCTTTCCCTCCCTCTGCTAACAGTAAAACCTAACTCAAGGAGATCGGCTACCGAGAATTCTTCAAATAAAGCCTGGTAGGGCTTTCTTATTCCTAAACCTAATTCCTGATCGCTTGCTGGCACCAATCTTCCTTCCTCTTCAACAAAAAATCTCGAGCTAGAAAATTCTTTACTAAATTGAGAGGGAAATTTATCCCTTAACCAACCAGGAAAATCCAATACTTTCCTTACTGAAGCTAGCCTAGCAGAAGAATCTTCAATATGCTGCATATTACCAAATTGAAAGAACAAATCATAAGCCTCTTCTACTAAAGCTTCTGCCTCTGCCATTTTCTCTTTTTTATCTTTATCCCACTTCAATCTTCCGCATAATTCCTTGGCTAACTCTCTTCTCATCTCCTCAAATTCTTTTCTGGAAGTGACCTTTAAAGGATTTGTTGTTTTTTCATGACTTTGCTCTTCCAAAAGGTCATAAGCAGCAACAACTTCAGGAATCTTAAGAAGTCTTGCTACATCACTTGTCGTCAACATTCCAGAGGCAGAAAGCAAATCAGAGATCCCTAAGTTTTCGTCAGCCAAACGGGTCACTCTTAAACCAAACTGAAGAAGACTTAAACGAGCATGAAATTCTTTTCTTACTTCGTCGGCAACTTCTCCTTTTGTTAACCACTGAATTAAATTTAACCAAACGGTAGAGCTAGTAATCAGCTCTGGACTAACCCCTAACTTTCTTATTTCTCCCATCCTTTCCCGGACAAAACGATATTGTTCTTCTAAACTCTTAGGAACCTCTATTCCTACTTTTTCAAATAACTCCTCTGTTAATTTATCTACTTCCTGGCGGTAAAAATCGCGAAGAATTTCTCGGATACTTTCAGGAACCTCTTCCCCTTCTTCAAACTTCTCTGAATAAAAACTCTCTACTAACTTTAATACTTCTTGCCACCGAGTTAAAAAGCTAATATCTGGCTGTTCCAATAACTCTCTTGTTTTTTGAGCCAACACTCGTTTCTCTTCAACCAATCTCTCTACTTTAGTTAATACTTGGGGATGATTTTCCCTCAGATAATCAACTCCTACCTGAAACCATCCTTGGCGTAAAAATTCTAATCTGGCAATTTTTCCTTCTAAAATTTTTCTTTTGGCTTCATCCGGTTCTTTTGAAAGTTCACTTCGATACTCTGCCAACAAATAAAGAATTTGGTCGTAACGAGTAATAGCGACCCCACTCTCCTTTTCAATCTCCTTCAATAAAGGCATTTCTTCTTTTGCTTCTTTTGCCTTTTCTATTTTTGCCGCCAGCTCTTCTTTTTTTCTTTGAAGTTCTTCTTTTGCCTTTTCCCTCTCTTTTATTCTTTCTAGGGCTTCATTTATTTGGCCCTCAATTACTCTCGCCTGCTCTTCAGAAACTACTCCCAATGCCTTTTTGATGGCAAACAACTTTCTCCGGAGATTCTGAAGTTTTTCTGAAGTCTCTTCCTCCTTCCCTTCCAATTGGGCAACTTTTTCTTCCAATCGGCTTACTGCCTCTATCAAGTTTAAAAAGATCGCAATGCGCTTTGTTTCTTCTTTTCCAACCTCAGGTTTCTCAACCTTAGCCTCCTGGGTTTTTTCTCCTTCCTCAAGCTCTTTTTCCCCCCGCCCTTTTTCAGACGGAGAAGTTTCTGGTAATGTTGCTTCTCTTCTTCTTATTCTCTTTTTTCCTCTTTCTAGTCCTCTATCCTTACCTTCTTCTCCTTGCCCTTCTTGGGAAGCAAGAACTTCAGATTTTGGCTCTTGTTCTGTCATTCTGACCCTATTTTACCACAAAATAAATCCGAGGTAAAATCAAGCCACCTTGTTTTACACCCCCTCCAAAAATTTCCACTTTTGATATATTTTGACTATCTTGAAGAACACTGATTTACGGTTTAGAATATTAAATATGCCTGTCCAACAACATCCGGTACCGCAACATATTTCTTCTTATGAATTCCGTTTAGTTGGAGATATGACCTTAAAACAATTTGGTTATTTGGCCGGAGGAGTATTGTTGGGTCTGCTTTTTTATAGCTTACCGTTGGCAAAAATTATAAAATGGCCCCTAATTCTATTGTGCGGACTTTCAGGCTTTGCTTTTGCTTTTATGCCAATTGAGGAAAGACCGCTTTCTACCTGGCTTTTAGCTTTTATTAAAGCAGTTTTTTCTCCAACTATTTTTATTTGGCAAAAAAAACCTCAAAAACTGGAGATTTTTGAATCGATTGTTCGCCAGCCAGCTGCTCTAAAAGCTCCTCCGGCTGATGTTCAGCAGTTTCGTCAATACCTTACCACCCTAACCTTAACCTCATTTAAAAACCCCTTAGACCAAAAAGAAGATGAACTTTTAAAACAAGTGGTCGGTCTTTTTTCTCCTTCTCAACCTTCAATTAAACCAACTCCTCCCCCTTTTGAAATTTTTCCTAAAAAAATAGCGACTCCTCCACAACCTTTACCTGAAACCTCTAGAAAACCATTTTCCAAACCTCCAGTAGAAGCTTTTATTTATCCCCCTCCCAAAAGACCAACTAGGCCTGCGGTTGAGGCAAAAACCAGTAAAAAACTTCCAATTCCCATTCCTCCACCAGCTCCAAATATTATCAGCGGCATGGTTTTTGATAAAAATGGAGAAATTGTCGAGGGGGCAATTTTGGAAATCAGAAACATGGAGGGAACTCCTGTCCGCGCCCTAAAAACTAATAAACTAGGCCAGTTTATTATTGCTACTCCCTTGGAAAACGGCCAATATGAAATTGAGGTCGAAAAAGAAGGTCTAAACTTTGATATAATTAAATTTGAAACAAAAGGGGAAATGATCCCCCCATTTGAAATAAAAGCAAAGGGGGAAAATTCAAATGTTCAAAAATCCAATATTCAAAGTAATTGAAAAACTAAAAATTAAAAATTTGAACATTCGAGAATTCGAATATTTTTAAATATGATTCCTGCCCAAGCTATTCGTGCCAGTACCCAAGACCACTTGGAAATTGAAGACATTAAAGACGATATCGTTATATTAAAAAACGGTGGAGCATGCTTAATAATTTCTATTACTTCAATCAACTACGATCTTTTATCGGAAAGAGAACAAGAAGCTATAATCTACGCCTATGCCGGACTTTTAAATTCTTTAACCTTCCCAATCCAAATTTTTATTCGTTCTCAACTAAAAGATGTCAGTGCTTATATTAATCTTTTAAACGAAGTTGCCGAGAAAGAAATCAAGCTCTTAATCAAACAACAGATTATAAAATATGCCCAATTTGTAACAGAAACGGTTAAAAAAAATAATGTTTTGGATAAAAAATTTTACATTGTAATTCCTATGAGTCCGCTGGAAATTGGTGTTTCTAAAGCTCTTACCGCCAGTCTTTCTCCGGGAAAAAGAAAACTTCCTTTTAGCAAAAGCTATATTTTAGAAAAAGCAAAAATTAACCTTTACCCAAAACGCGACCATATTCTCCGTCTATTGGGACGCGTAGGTCTTAAAGGTAAACAACTAGAAACAAAAGAACTAATAAAGTTGTTTTTTGAAATTTATAACCAAGAAATACCAGGACAACAATTCGGCGAAGCCGAACAGTATCAAAAACCCCTTGTTCAATCAACATTATCGCCAACAGCAATCCCTACTCTCAAAAATTTGCCTACCAAAGAAGAAAACCATGGAGAAACAACAAACAACGGAGGAAATAATTTACTTGAAAGTGAGATAAAAGAAAACCAGCCTGAGGTTTTTAAAAAAATTAATAACTTAGTTAAGGAAGCAATAAAAAAAGAAGAAAATAAATGAACTTACCATTTTTAAAGAAAAAAACCAGTCAAGAAGATTCCTCTTCCCTAAAAAGCGAGGGGGTAGAAATCTTAGGAAAGGGAGTTGTTTCTGTCCAAGATATCATTGCTCCAGGAGCAATCGAAGTCGACTTTGATTATTTAAAAATTGGTAACAAATATTTCCGAACCCTTTTCGTCGCTGGTTATCCAAGATTCGTTTCTGCCAACTGGCTAGGGCCGTTAATTAATTTTGACCATACTTTAGATATTGCTATGTATATTTATCCCATGGAAGGAAAAGGAGTTTTAGATGATTTGCGCCGAAAAATCGCCGAAATGGAAGCAGAACTACAAATTACTGCTGAAAAAGGTCGTCTTCCCGACCCCTCAACAGTAGCAAAACTTGAAGACGCTCGTCAACTTCAAGAACAACTAGTAAAAGGCTCAGAAAGGTTTTTCCAGTTTGGTCTTTATATTACTATTCCTGCTGATTCCCTAGAAGAATTAAATCAAATATCCAAACAAGTAGCGGCTACCCTTGGCTCATTAATGATTATTTCTAAACACGCCGCCCTCCAAATGGAAGAAGGATTTAAAACTACTATTCCTATTTGCAGTGACAGTTTAATGATTACTAGAAACATGGACACCACTTCTCTAGCAACAACTTTCCCGTTTACCACCTCAGAATTAACCGCTAATGAAGGAATTATGTATGGACTTAATGAACACAATGGTTCTCTAATAGTTTTTGACCGTTTTACTTTAGAAAATGCTAACTCTGTTGTTTTTGGAAAATCTGGCTGCGGAAAAAGTTATTTAATAAAACTTGAGGCCTTGCGTTCTTTAATGTTTGGAACAGAAATCATTGCCATTGACCCTGAAGCAGAATACAAAGCTTTAGCCGAAGCAGTTGGGGGCGAATATATCACTTTTGGTTTTGGTTCAAAAGCAAAAATTAACCCCTTTGACTTGTCAGCAATTTACGAAGAGGAAGAAAACGAATTAGGGTTAAAAATTTTATCACTTCATTCTCTTTTTAAAATAATCATGGGAGAACTTAATCCAACCGAAGAAGCGATTTTAGACAGAGCTTTAGTTCAAACTTATAAAATGAAAGGAATTACTCCAGAACCAGCAACCCAAAAAAACGAACCTCCTTTAATGGAAGACCTTTATAAAGTCTTAATCGGAATGGAACAGCCCGAGGCTATTTCCCTCGCTTCTCGGTTAGAAAAATTTGTTAAAGGAAGCTTTGTTGGTATATTTGACCAACACTCTAATATCGACATTAAAAATTCTTTCACGGTTTTTTCTATAAAGGAGCTTGAGGAAACCCTCCGTCCAATCGCCATGTTTATTATTTTGGATTATATCTGGACAAAAATTAAAAAAGAAATGAAAAAAAGGATTTTAATCGTCGATGAGGCTTGGTATCTAATGAAATATCCTGACTCAGCAAATTTTATTTATTCAATTGCCAAAAGAGCAAGAAAATATTTTTTAGGCTTAACAACTATTACTCAAGATGTAGAAGACTTTTTATCTTCAGACTACGGTAAGGCAATTGTTACTAATTCTTCTATTCAAATTTTAATGAAACAGTCGCCAGCAGCTATTGATAAAGTTGCGCAAACTTTTTATCTCTCTGAGGGAGAAAAACATCTTTTGTTATCTGCGGATGTTGGTGAAGGCTTGTTTTTTGCAGGCACTAATCATGTGGCAATGAGGGTAATTTCTTCTCCCGAAGAACACCAATTAATTACTACCAAACCAGAAGAAGTTTTAACCCAAATTAAAGAGCAACAAAAAAAGGTATTCCCCCAAACAGAAAATACTTCACAAAATTTGTGATATTATTGATTTAAAATGGAAGAAAAAAATTTTTACCAATGGCTTGAATTTTTAATTTATTCCCTCCAACTTCCCCAATGGCCTTTAGAAGAAAAAATCAGCCGCCAGCAGGCAATTGCCCTAATTGCTAATTTTTTTAACTTAGACCCAAACGACCCTGAATTAGCCCAAAAAGCCCTATCAGAACTCCAAAAAATTTTTATTGAAGAAAAACCTCCTCCAAGCATCCCTCCCAACCTTCAAGAAATAGTTAAAGAGTATGAAAATTTTTTAAACTCTCAAGAAGAAAATTTAGGAGAAAATCCCTCTTATTGGGAATTTTATCGAAAGATTTCCAGCGAAGTTTTAAAACGACTTAAAAATCCTTGGTTGGCAAAAGCAGTAGGAATACAAACAGCCAAGCAAATAGCAGAAAAAGTTCCTCCCAAGACTCCCCTTCAAAAGAAGGAATACCAAATCACCCTTCAGTCAACAATTAATGAAAGACTTCCTTCTCAAATCAAGCTACCGGAAAAAGAAATTAAAAAAATAACTAAAAAGACCTATGCATCAGCTATCAAACTCACAGCCGTTCCGCCCCTTCCTCCCACTCCTCCCTCATCTCCCGTCCCTTCTAGTCCTCAACCACCTATTTCTGAAGAAATTCCTCCTTCTGTGGCTGCTAAAATTACTTCTGAAAACCAGGGGGTTGCTTTTAGACCGGTTTTTACTGTTTTCCACCCGCCAACAACCGCTAGCGCCTTTAAAAAAATAGTTTTTACTCCAATAGTCAAACCTCTCCAATGGGCAGTAAAAATATCTCCAGAAAATATTCCTGAGGAAATAAAAAAAGCGGTTTTAGAGGGATTAACAAGTAAAGATATCCAGGAAAGTATTAAAACTCTTCAACAAGCTGGTTTACCCTCTGCTCACCCTAAAGTTGACCAACTTAAAAACCTTCAAGAAAGATTGGAAAGCTTTGAATCTACTCATAGGGTTTTAACTTTTTTCTTTCGTCATTATTATGAATTTTCTAAAAAAACTGAAAAACGCCAGATTCAAGAATCACAAACAAAAACCTGGCTTCCTCAACTTTCTCCCCCCCCAGCCTGGGAGCAAAAAAAGGGCTGGGCTTGGAATTTAAAAGAAGGGTTAAACCGCCTAGGAACTTCTCTTAAAACCCACCAATGGATACCAACTCCTTCAGGAAAAAAAATTATTCATTTTGTTTTTCCCGATAAAATAATTAGGTTTTTTTCTGGTGGTAAATTTCAAACCCTTGCTGATTTTAAAACTGCTGCTTATCAAAAGTTTATCCAACCGGCTTTGGTTTGGCTAGCAAAAACCCCTTTTGGTACGGCTATGAAAAAAGCTGCTTCTTGGCTGGTGGTAAAGACAGGTCTTACTAAAACCACTGTCGTTGTTGGTAAAAAAATAGCGGTTAAAAAAGGTCTAAAAGCCTTTTTTAGTAAAGCTTTAATTTGGGTTGGTAAAAAACTTGGTTTAAATCTTGCTCCTGTAATAGGACAGGTTCTAGCTATTCTTTCTTTTGCCTGGGATATTTTTAAACTTGGTTTCAAAGCAATTAAAGGTTTTTTTAGAAAAATTGGCAGTTTTTTCAGCGAAATTTTACCAATTAAAGCTAAAAAAACAGCCGAGGGTGTTTTTGATTCTGCTGTTAGTTTTGTTTATAAAACTGTCTTTTTTGTTGGAGGGATTTTAGGCGGACTAACTACTATTTCCCTACCCTCTTTTCTCCCTTTGGTGGCTGTGGTTCTCCCTATTGTTTTAATAGCCGGCTCAACTCATCTTAATCTCCAGTCTACCCAAAACGCTTTTCTTACCGAAGAAATTTTAACTCCAGAACAAAACTTTTATAATCTCTGCTATATTGAAGATATTCATCAAACAGACCTTATTACTCAAGAAAATAAAGAAATTTTTATTGCCAGAAATAAAGCCGCCTATCCAAATAGTTTAATAGAAGAAAAAATAGATCAGGTAATTAGTGAGGCAATTTCTATTGGTTTTAATCCTGCCTTAGCGGTAGCAATTTGGGGAGAAGAAACTCACTTTTCAGACTATACCGTTAGTGTTCCGGGAAATGATTTTGGCTGTGGAGTTTTTTGTTCTTCAGGAAAACCAACAAACTTTGACGAATCTCTAGCTTGTTTTGTGGCTAAAAAAGACAAATGTAATAATGCCTGTCTTTCTAAACAAATATTCAGTGAATTTATGGAATGTTACGGTCCTTCAGCCCAAAATCCAAATTTTATCCATAATGTTCTTCTTTTTTACCAACAACTTGTTCCTACAGGACCAGGAACAATTGTTTGCCCAGGAGGAACTACAGGAGAATTTGCCTCTCGTTTAATTTTTTATCTTAAAGCTTGTTATGGAAATATTATTAACAAATTAACCTATACCGACAATGGACAATGCTTAATTAATCAAGGAATTCCTTCTCAAAGCGTAAGTCATATTACCTGGTCGGTTAATCAGTTTAGCGCTCTCCAATGTGTTGGTTTTGCAAAAGCAGTTGAGGCAGGAACCGGAGCTGAAAATTTAGGCTTTGTAACTGGCGCTTATGGAGATGCAATAAATTATTATCGTCCCTTAACCGGTTATATTCAAATCCCAAAAGAAGAAGAAAATGTGATAGCTGGGGATTTAGCTTTTTTTTCTGGGACGTCTTCTAGTTCTGCTGGACATGTTGGAGTAGTAGTAGAAGTTGCTCCAGATATGTCATGGTTTAGAATGGCTCAAGCAATAGGTTATGATAATAATAATCCTTGGGGAAAAATAAATGAATCAGAAAGAATTCCAATTACTTATAATTCTTTGGTAGGCTTTTTGAGAAAAACTTATTAATTTATAATATAATATAAACTATGAACAAAAAAACAATTTTTTTAATTGGAGTTTTAGCAACTATAACCGGAATATTAATTAGTTATCGACTTTTAAATAAAAAATCTTCTAGTTTTCCTATACCAACCCCTTCTCCTACACCATCTTTTCCAGTTAAAGCTACCCCGACATTAAATGAACCAGCAAATATTATTGAAGAGCAAGAACAAACAATAAAAAATTATTACCCCCTTATTGATAAAACACCTTATCGAACAGTCCTTTTTGAATTAACCTACAGCGATCCTCTTAAACTAAAAGTAACTATGTTTGGAAAAAATAAAGAAGAAATAAAAAGTAAAGTAGAAGAATTTTTAAAAGAAAACGGTATTGACCCCAATAGTCATATAATTGAATTTGTGAGACCCACTCCTTTTACTACTCCTGCACCCTAACGGGCATAATTATATGAAAATAAGAATCGTCACCAATGGGTCTGAACACACCGGGATTTAAAGGACTAGTCATTTCAAAAGAAACTTGAGGGGCCTCTATAGAATTAAGAAAGTCTAGTAAAAAACGAGAATTAAAGGCGATTGAATTCTCCTCTCCTTCTTGTTTTACCTCTAACTCCGCTAAATTATCTCCTATTTGCGGAGCATTAGCGCTAATTCTTAACCTTGAACTTTGAATTTTGAATTTTATTATATTTGCCGATTCTCGGGCAAAAATAGAAGCTGTTCGGACTGCCCGAATAAAATCCTCTTTTTCTAAAATAATTCTTGTTTCCCATTTTTCAGGAATAATTTTTTCAAATTCCGGAAAAGAACCCTCAATTAATCGAGAAATTATTTCTATCTCAGGAGTAGTAAAAATTATTTGATTAGAAGAAGGAGTAAGTGCTAAACCAATTTTTTCTTTTTGTTCTTGACTACTAACGATTTTTTCTAATTCGGCTAAAATCCTAGCGGGAATAATCAGACCTTTTTGAAATTCTTTAGCTTCTTTAATGTTTTTAGTTGCTTTTATTTTTTTAAACGAAAGACGATAACCATCAGTAGCAACTAATATTAATTCCTCATTTTTAATTTGAAAAAGAACGCCAGTTAAAGTTGGTCTTCCTTCGTCTTGACTAGCGGCAAAAACTGTTTGTGATAATCCTTTCAAAAGTTCTTCAAATGAAAAAGAAAAGGTTTTTTCTTCTTTAAAAGTAGGGACAACGGGAAATTCTGATGCCGGTAAACCAACAAAATTAGCAGAATAAAAACCACAAACAAGATTTAAAGTATTATCTTTAACTTCTAATTGAACTTTTTCAGAAGGAAGAAAAGAAACAAATTCAGTTAAAATTTTTGCTGGAATAGAAATCGCTCCTTCTTTTTCAATTTTTGCCCCAAACCAATAGTTTATTCCTGTTTCCAGATTTGTTGCTGAAAGTTTTAATCTCCCTTTATCAGTAACAATTAAAATATTGTTTAAAACAGGAAGTTGTGTTTTAGAAGAAACAATCCGACTTACTAATAAAAGACCTTTGCTTAAATTTTCTTGCAAAGTTAAAGCCTTCATTTATCTAGATAATAACATTAATAAATTTTTGATGCAATAGCCAAAACTTTAAACATTTTAAATTAGTAGTAATAGTAGGTATTGTGGATAAGTGAATAAGTTTTAATTCTTAGCTTTCAATTTCGTATTTTATTTATGTGTAAAAAATTGTTAACAAGTCTACCATTTTTGTGGATAAGTGAATAACTATCCATAGAGCTTTTTTCTTATTTCCGCAATATCCACACGAAGATCCTCAGATTCTGGAAGAAGCTTAGTAATTTTTTCCACACCATGAATAATCGTGGTGTGGTCTTTTCCCCCTAAAAGACGCCCAACCTCCATTAAAGGGATTTTTAAATCATTTCGTAAAAGATACATAGAAATTTGTCTGGCCAAAGCAATTTTTTTTAATCTTCTTGTTCCTAAAATTTCAGAAACTTTTAAATTAAAATGAGAAGCAATAGCAGAAATTATCTCTTTAGGTTTTACTAACCGACGATAACCCTCATTACCATTTGTTGTTCCTAAAAGGGCGGTTATTAACTCAGCACTTAAGGGAATGTTTTTTACTTGGGTTTCATTGATAATTTTTGCTAGAAAACCTTCTAATCCTCGAGTAGAAGAAATATTACTCGCAATAAGTTTTGCTAAAGCTATTGGAAGGTTAATCCCTCTTTGTTGGGATTTGATTAGTAAAATTGCTGTTCTTAGTTCAAAATCTGGAGGTTGAATATCAATAATTAATCCCCCCTCAAAACGAGAACGAAGTCTTGCCTCAAGTTTTTTTATTTCTGAAGGAGGCTGGTCAGAGGTTAAGACTATTTGCCCCCCCACCCTCCATAAAGAATTAAAAGTATGAAAAAACTCTTCTTGAACTTTTTCTCTTCCAGCAATAAACTGGATATCATCAACGAGTAAAACTTTAACTGTTCGATATTTCTTTTTAAACTCATCAGTAGTTTTTTTTCTAATTGCCTCGACAATTTCGTTGGTAAATTCTTCGCCAGTACAATAGACTAATTTTGTTCGAGGATTTTTAACTAAAATAGCATTACCCACCGCTTGCATTAGATGAGTTTTTCCTACCCCTACTCCTCCGTATAAAAAAAAAGGATTATAAGCTTTTCCTGGAGATTTAACTACTGCTTGAGCAGCGGCATAAGCCATTTGGTTAGTTGAAGAAACAGCAAAAGTGTCAAAATTAAAATCGGGTTTTAACCCTACCTGAGTTATTGCTTCTATAACTTCCGGTCTTTCTTCTGATTTTTCAAATAAGGGAGTAGCGAGATTTTTTTTATTTTCCGTTTTTTGAGGAGTTTGTTTAACAGTGAAAACTAAATCATTTTTTTTTCTAGTGGCTTGATCTAAAGACTCCTTTATTAAGCCATAATAACGGTTTTCTATTGTTTGACTAACAAAAGGATTTGGACAGCCGATTTCGGTGATTTGCCTCTCGTTATCAAGAATTTTAAATCTAACAATAAAAGTTTTTAGAAACCAGGTGTTAAAACTGGCTGAAGAAAGGGAAACTTTTAAATTTTCCAAAACTATTTGCCAAACTTTTTCTTTGTCCATGGGAGAATCTTTTGAGGCAGGTAATTTAAATCTACCAACTTATCCACAATTTGTCAAGGTCTTTGACTAATTAGTTTTTCTTTGGTAAGATTTAAATATGTCTAAACGAACCTGGCAACCAAAAAAAACAAAAAGACAAAGAAAGCATGGTTTTCGGGCAAGAATGAAAAGCGAAAAAGGGAAGAAAGTTATTAAAAGAAGGAGACTGAAGGAAAGGAAGAAGCTTGTTGTTTAAATGTTACCGAGAAAAAACCGTCTTGATTTAAAAAAAGATTTCTTTGAGATTAAAAGAAAAGGAAGATTGTTAAGGGGAAAACTTTTTAACTTTCTTTTCCAACAGGAACAACCGAATTTTAACAAAAAGCTTTTGACAGCCGAGCTTTATCCTCCAGTTTTTGCCTTTGTTGTTTCTAAAAAAATTGACAAACGAGCAGTAAAAAGAAATAAAGCTAAAAGATTGTTAAGTGAGGTAGTAAAGAGTTTTTTATCTCAAATTCAGCCTGGGGTTAAAGGAGTTTTTTTGGTTAAAAAAGAAATTCTGGGAAAAAGTTTTGCCGAGATTAAAAACGAGATAGAGGTAATTTTTAAAAAAGGAGATTTGTTTAAATGAAAAATTTAATTTTGTGGTTAATTAAACTTTATCAAAAATCCTGGTTTTGTCGGTCAACAATCTTAAAATTTTTATTTTTATCAGACTCTGCTTGCCGATTTACTCCCAGTTGTTCAGAATATACCTACCAAGCAATTTCCAAGTATGGTATAATGCGAGGAGGTATTTTAGGATTAAAAAGAATAATCAAATGCCACCCTTGGAGTATGGGTGGGTATGATCCGCTAAAATAAATGTTTCATACTTTTCTTTACCAGCCATTACTAAATGGATTAATTTTTTTCTATAAGATTTTTGGTAATCTTGGCTTGGCGATTGTTTTTTTAACAATTTTGATTCGTTTTTTTTTGATTCCCTTAACTCTACCTTCTTTAAAAACGGCAAGCAAACTTAAAGAAATTGCTCCCGAACTGGAAAAATTAAAAAAGAAATATGTTAATGACAAGCAAAAATTTGCCCAAGCCCAACTTGAAATTTATAAAAAATACAAGATTAATCCTGCCGCCGGCTGTTTGCCCCAAATTATTCAACTTATAATTTTAATTGCTTTATATCAGGCTTTTGCTAAAGTTTTACAACCAAACGGAGATGTAATTACTAAATTAAATGAAGGTTTATATTCCTTTTTAAAATTACCAGCAGAAACAGTTATTAATACTCGCTTTTTTTATTTAGATTTAGCTAAACCAGATGTTTTTCGTCTTCCTGGCGTTGCTTTTCCTCTTCCTGGATTTTTTCTTTTAGCCGCGGCTTTAATTCAATTTCTTTCTTCAAAAATGATGCAGCCAGCGGTTAAGTCTGCCCAAAAAGAAGCAAAAGAAACTCCCGGGGTTCAAGATGATTTAGCAGCAGCAATGCAAAATCAAATGCTTTATTTATTTCCTCTAATGACAATTTTAATTGGCTTTTCCTTTCCTTCAGGGTTAGTTCTCTATTGGTTGGTTTTTTCTGTTTTTACTGCTGTTCAGCAGTATTTTTTAAATAAAGGACTTTTAAACAATGGAGGGAGAAAAAATTAAGATAATAGAGGAGGTTTTAAAAGAAGTTTTAGGCCAATTGGAGATTGAGGCAAATTTTAAACTGGAAGAAAAAGAAGGAACATTTTTTGTAAATTTGGAAACATCTACCCCCGGGATTTTAATTGGCTATCACGGTCGGACTTTATTTTCTCTTCAAAGAATTATTTCCCTAATTGTTTACCGCCGGGTTGGAGAGTGGCCAAAAATTATTCTTAATGTTGGTGACTATCGTCAAAGGCGAGAAGAAACTTTAAAAAGAATGGCTTTATCAGCGGTCCAAAAAATGAAGTTTTCTGGTCAAGAACAAGAGCTTCCCCCAATGTCTTCAGAAGAAAGAAGAATAATTCATTTGGTTTTAAGTGAAGATCCGGAAGTGGAAACCGAATCCCGAGGAGAGGGAAAAGAAAGAAGAGTAGTTATTAAACCAAAAAAATGAAACTTCACCAAAAACTTTTTTTCCTCTTGGTTTTACTGCTTCCTCTTCAGCTTGGGCGTCATTTTTGGCCAGAATGGAGCTATGTGATGGGTTTAAGGGTAGATTATCTTTCACCAACAATTTATCTCACAGATATTTTGGTGTTTTTGATTTTGGGAATATGGATATTAGAAAATTCCAAATTCCAAAATCCAAAATCCAATCCGCCAGCTGGCGGACAAACTTCAAAATCTGTTTTTTTTCTTGCAGCTTTTTTTGTTTTTTTGTTTGCTAATTGCCTTTTGGCTCAAAACCAGGGAGCAGCATTTTATAAACTTCTAAAAATAATAGAATTTTTTTTACTCGGACTTTATGTGGTAAGGAATAATTACGAATTACGAATTACGGACTACGGATTAACTTTGGCGGTAATTTATTCTTCTTTACTTGCTTTAGCTCAGTTTATAAAACAGTCTTCGCTTGGGGGAATTTTTTGGTGGTTGGGTGAGCGGAGTTTTAATTCTGGAACACCAGGAATTGCTAAAGGAGATTTTTTTGGGCATCTTTTACTTCGTCCTTATGCTACTTTTCCCCACCCGAATGTTTTAGCTGGATTTGTTTTGGTTGCCTTTATTCTTTCTGCCCCTTTTGCTTATCAAAAAAATAAACTATTTTTTACTTTTTACTTTTTACTTTTTACTTTTACAATTTTTCTTTCTTTTTCCCGCTCCGCTTGGTTAGTTGGCTTGTTGATAGTTTTGTTATTAATTACTCGGTTAAAACGATTGCGAGTTACGGGTTTCGGATTAGCCCTTTTTTTATTACTAGCTTTATTAATTAAGTCGCCAATTTTTTCCGAAGAATCTTTTAGTCAACGGATGGAGTTGAATAAAATTTCTTTCCAAATAATTAAACAAAATCCTTTTGTCGGTATTGGTCTAAATAATTTTATTGTTAACTTGCCAAAACTCCAACAAGGGCAAATTTTGTGGCTGCAGCCGGTTCACAATATTTATCTTTTAGTTGCTACAGAAACGGGAATAATTGGTTTGATAATTTTTCTCTGGTTTTTATTCTTAACTTTTCGTCGACTCTTCACTTATCACTTCTCACTCTTCGCTAGCCTAACGGCAATCCTGTTGTTAGGCTTTTTCGACCACTACTGGCTTACACTTCAACAGACTCAACTTTTATTGGTAATAGTCTTGGGGTTGATTTGGAGCAATAAAAGAAGTAAGATAAAACTATGAAAAAAATTACCAAGGCAATTATTGCTGCTGCTGGTTACGGAACAAGGTTTTTGCCAGCAACAAAAGTCCAACCAAAAGAAATGCTTCCTTTATTGGAAAAACCAATTATTCAGTATTTGGTTGAAGAATTGGTTTCCTCAGGAATTAAAGAGATTATTATCGTTACCCGCGCCGGCCAGCATGCTTTAGAGGACCATTTTGATTCTTCGCCAGCACTGGAGAATATGTTGGAAGAAAATGGAAAAACTCAATACTTAGAAATGGTTCGCCAAATTCCTCGTTTGGCAAATTTCGTTTATTTGCGACAAACAAAAGATTATCCTTATGGAAATGGGACTCCCCTTTTGGTAGCTGCTCCTCTACTTTCTAAAAACGAAGCTTTTGCTTATCTTTTTGGCGACGATGTAGTTAAAAGTAAAATTCCGGCAACTAAACAATTGATTGATGTTTGGCAAAAATACCATCCGGCAGCAATTTTGGGTGTTCAGCAGGTTTCCTGGACAGAAATTCATAAATATGCCAGCATTAAATATAAAAAGAAAGCCAAAATACCCAACCAAGCTCAAGAAATTTTAGAAAAATTGCCGGCTAACGAGGCGCCTTCTAATATGGCTCAGTTTGGAAGATTTATTTTATCTTGGAAAGTAATTGAGGTTTTAAAAAAGCAGAAGTTGGGAAAAGGAAGAGAGCTTTGGTTAGCGGATGCTTTAAATACTTTAGCAAAAAAAGAGGTTGTTATTGCTCAACCGATAAAGGGCACTTGGTTGACTACCGGTGATCCTTTATCTTGGCTAAAAACCAATATCGAATTTGC
>Ga0209102_1000620_pt1 | contig 22488 bp, 19 predicted proteins | sample ConPoolayeHmetaG_FD_185483 | JGI IMG/M metagenome (GOLD analysis project Ga0209102, IMG submission 185483) | Hot spring microbial mat communities from California, USA to study Microbial Dark Matter (Phase II) - Cone Pool mat layer H metaG... ...
TGCTGTATCATAACAATGTCCTCCTGGTTAAGGTATCACCCCTCGGGTGATTTGTTTTTTTTATCAAAAACTACCTTATACCAGGGGGATTTTCGTTTCAATCAAATTTTCTATCGGCAAATCAGGGTTGAATGCGAACTGTCCCCATTTTTTTCATTTTTTTCTATAATAAGGATTTCTTGGAGAGAAGGATGGAGGTCGCGAGGAAATTTTTCAGGTTTATGGCCGTCGCTCTATTCATGGTCTGCGGGTTCATGAAGGTAATGGCGACGACCCATCTGGCTGGGGAAAAACGGACCGTCAAGGATACCCTTGGCCGGATAATCCAGATCCCTGACCGGGTGGAAAGGATTCTTTCTCTCCAGCCGGAAATCACGCGCATCCTTGTTGCCCTCGAGGCAGGGGACAAGCTAGTCGGTTTGGATTATTTTGTGCGCCGTGATGACCATCTCTTCAAGATTATTTTTCCGGCCCAAGAACGACTCCCTGTGGTCTCCAAGCCGGACGATAGCGTCAATAAAGAAGTGGTTGTTGCTCTGCGGCCAGATATCATCTTTGCCTCCCCATCTGAGCTTCTCGTCCCGGATTCCATCCAGCAGGCTCTCGGAATTCCAGTTGTCGCCCTTTCCTCGCTGGGGAGCTTCAGGAACCTCCTTGATGAGATAGAGCTGGTCGGCCGGGTGACGGGCCGCGAAGCGAGAGCCAGCGAGCTCATCTCTTTTTTTAATGAAAACATGAATGCCATAAGGCAAACGGTTGGTTCCCTCTCGCCTGAGCGCCGACCCCGTGTCTACCTTGCTTTTTGGTCTTCCTTGTTGAGGACACCTGTTGATTACGGGCCTGTTACGGCTGCTGGCGGGGTGAATGTCGCGGCTGGCCTTCTGCCGACCCATCCGGGCTCACCGGGGGCGGTGGTCACGCTCGAGCAAATCATCGCCTGGGACCCGGACGTCATCCTCGTTCACGGCAACTATCCGCCTTCCGAGAGGCGGGTCACCGTCGAGCAGGTTGTTTCGGATAAGCGGCTGAGGTCGCTAAAAGCCGTGAGAAACGGCCATGTCTTTTACACCTTCGGCTACTGGTATTGGTGGGACCCAGCCCAAGTCCTGGTGGAAACTCTTTATCTGGTCAAGCTCTTCTATCCGGAGAAATTGAGAGACTTCGAGCTCGAGGCGGCGGGAAACACGATTTTCGAAAAGTTTTATGGTCAGGCTGGCCTTTTTTCTAAGCTCGGCGAGGCCTTGGCTTTCCATGACTGGATCAAAGAAAAATAAAAAGAAACGCTCGCTTCAGGTCTTTCTTCTGGTTCTGCCGCTTTTGCTTTTTGTCATCTCTCTCGGCATTGGCTCCTATGCGATCTCGCCGCGCGACCTCGTCGGGACACTTATTTCCACAATTTCTCCATCCTCCTATCCGGACATTCCCCCCGTTTATAGAGACGTTCTCTTTCGGATCAGGCTGCCGAGGCTGCTCCTGGCCATGGCCATTGGCGCTTCCCTCTCGGTGGCGGGCGCTTCACTCCAGGCGATTTTTAGAAACCCGCTCGTCAACGAATACATCCTTGGCATTTCCTCTGGGGCTGCTTTTGGAGCCGCTTTATCACTCGTTTTTCTGGGGAGGGCCTTTCCGCCCCACGTGTCTGCCTTTCTTTTCGGCATCCTTGCGGTCCTGGCGGTCATCGGGATTGCTGGGCGCGGAGAGACCGCCTCGCTCATCTCGCTCCTCCTGACGGGCGTTATTGTGTCTGCTTTTTTCTCTGCCCTCCTTTCGGTCGTTGAGTTTTTTGCCAGCCCCTATGTGCTCCAGGCTCTTTTCTTCTGGCTCATGGGAAGCCTCGCCTTGGCCGGATGGAGGGACCTGGCCATCTCGCTTCCCCTGATTATCGCCGGCCTCCTTTTCCTTATTCTCTTCCGCTGGCGGCTCAACGTCCTGTCCACGGGAACCGATGAGGCTCGGGCATTGGGTGTCCATGTCCAGCGAGAAAAAATTCTTGTTATATTTCTGGCCACCCTTATCACCGCGTCCGCCACAGCCGTCGTCGGCATCATTGGCTGGGTCGGATTGATTGTCCCCCACCTCGTCCGTCTCATGGTCGGCACGGATAACCGGCTGGTCATTCCGCTTTCGGCAGCGACGGGGGCCAGCTTTCTTCTTCTCGCCGATGACATCATCCGGGGAATCTCGCCGCTTGAAATTCCCATCGGCATTTTCACTTCGATCCTCGGCATCCCGCTTTTTCTCTTTTTGCTGAAGAAAGCCAAAAGGGTTTGGCTATGAGCGTCAGGGTTAAAGGACTCAGGTTCGCCTACAGGAATTTCATCCTCCGTGTGGATGAGCTGAGTTTTGCTACAGGTCAAACGACGTCGATTGTCGGCCCGAACGGTGCCGGCAAGACCACCCTACTTAAATGCGTGGGCGCTGTCCTTCCCGTTAGCAAGGGAACCCTTTTCGTGGACGGCGAGGATTTTGCTCTTTTGAAGAGCCGCGAGCGAGCTCGTCTTGTCAGCTATGTCCCCCAGGAACATGGTGCTGCCTTCAACTACCTCGTCTTTGACTTTGTCCTGATGGGACGGGCCCCCTATGTGCCGATTTTCTCTACACCCTCGGCGGAGGATGTTCGCATCGCCGAGGAGGCGCTCGATTTTGTTGGCCTGGGAAGTTATGCCGAAAGGACCTATGCCGAATTGAGTAGCGGCGAGCGCCGGCTTGTCCTCATTGCCCGGGCGCTGGCCCAGCAATCGGACATCCTCCTTCTCGATGAGCCGACCACTTTCCTCGACCCGAAGCACGAGCGGGAGGTCCTCGAGCTCGTCCGGAAGCTCGCCGCGGAAAAGGAAAAAACAATCCTCCTCACCCTCCATAACCTGGAGATGGCGGTCCAGTACTCGGACAACATGGTCTTCCTGAAAGGGGGAGAAGTGGTGGCTTGGGGGAGGGCGGAAGAAGTGTTCAAGGAGCCGCTTCTTAGGGCCGTTTATGACATGGAAATGAAGGTCATCGACTGGAACGGCCGCAAGATCGTCCTCCGCTAAAATCTTGCCCTGGGCTAAAGACAGCGCCAACTGGATGGAATTTTATTCCATCTCTTTATGGAGCTTGCTGTCCAGATAGCACAGCATCGCCTGGCGCGCCAAGTTGTCCACACCGACGGTTTTTAACCGACGCATCCAGGCCGGGATGCGGTCAAAGTAAGTTTTCTTGCCGAGCATCACCTCCATGAGCATGAACGTCTTCAAACCAGGACTCTTGGGCCTTGGATCGACGAGCACGTTGACGCAAGCTGGCTTTCCAGATCCGAGTGCCCGCTCCAGGGCTGGCCGGATGTCCTCGCCGCGCTCGACCAACTCACCGTACCCGCCCAGAGATTCTACCAGCCGCTCATAATGCACAATGCCCAACTCGTGTCCGCTTTGCCCTCGCTGGCCGAAAAATTCCACCTGCATGTCACGGGTCATGCCCCACCCGCCATCGTTGTGCACGACCACCACGAGCGGGATTCCGTAGCGCACGGCCGTCTCCATTTCCATGGCGCCATAGCCGAAGGAGCCGTCCCCGGTGTGGAGAATCACCTGGCGGCCGGGGTAAGCCCGTTGGAGCGCTAAGGCGTGCGCGACGCCGGCGCCGATGGCTTGAAGCTCGCCCATGGTTGAGAGGAGAATTCCCCCCTGCGGCCGAACGCGGATAGCCATCAAAGCCCACAGGATGGAATTGGCTCCGTCCAGGACAAGGTAAGAGTCGTCGGCGCGGAATGATTCGATGTCCAGCACCAGGCGCAGGGGATGTAGAGGATGACGGGGCGACGCGGCGATGCGATGGAGCTCGGCGTCGCATTTTTCAACCGATTTGCGCAGGTGCGCCCGCCAAGCGTGCGTTGAAGGGGGATAAAGTGGAAGGGAGTTGAAGGCGCGCAGGCCGGACCTTACGTCTGCAGCGATAGCCAGGGCGATGCGCCCCCTGCCATCCATCTCTTCAGGCTCGACATCGATCTGAATGATCTTTTGTCGCTCGGAAATGAATGGAGGCTCGCCGAAGCCAAGGGCATAATTCAGGCGCGCGCCGAGGAGCAAGATCACGTCGGCGGCAGTGATCGCCTCCAACCAGGGCCGACTCACGCCCAAGCCCCCCACTCCGATGACGGCTTCGGCAGAGAATGGCATGGCCATGGCGGCATCACAGAGGAGCAGAGGTACTGCCGTCCTCTCGACAAATTCTTGCAATTCCTCCCGCGCACCAGACCAAAAAGCGCCGCTGCCGACAACGGCCACCGGCCGCTCCGCCTGCCTTAAGAGGGCGGCCAATGCCTGGATTGCCTCCAGGTCGGCGCCCTGATGGAGAACGGCAGGCTTCTCCGGAATCACAACTTCTTCACTGTGAATTGTTTTTTCCATTACATCATAGGGGACCTCGAGGTAGACAGGACCCGGGCATCCGCGCAGGGCGTGACGGAAGGCCATGGCCACGTATTCCGGGATCCTTTGCACATCATGACAGCTCCGCGCCCACTTGGTAAAAGGCCTCACGACCTGGAGCTGATCCATATCCTGAGGGAAGCCCTTGTCGCGCTTGGAATAAGTGTTTGAACCGGAGATCACCACCAGGGGAGTTCTTGCGTAATAAGCCTGGGCAATTCCCGTAACCGCGTTCGTCAGCTCAGGGCCGCCGGCCAACAGCACAACGCCTGGCCCCGGACCAACAAAGGACAGGGCCTGGGCCATAAAAACTGCCGACGCTTCATGGCGGGTCGAGATGAGGTCCAGCCCTTCTCGGGGGCAGGCATCGAAGAGCGAGAGGATTTGGTGTCCGGGAAGAGCGAAGAGGTGCTTAAGGCCAAAGGATTTGAGCGTCCGGGCTATCAAGCCACCTCCATACATCTTCATGTCTTGCTCCTTGCGCAAGCTCCAGGTTGGAAGAGCCTGCCGATTTCTTGGAAAGATGCTGAAAGCAAAAAGACTTTCGTCTGCCTCTGTTCTTAGGTTAGGATAGAGCAGCGGGATTGTCAATCAGAAATGTCATTCACATGAGGACGTTGATGAAGAGAGCTCATTTTGCTTATACTGGGGGCATCAGCGAATTCCTGGCATGAACGTACCGCACAATACATGAATGAAAGAAGGAGGGAAAATCCGGTGAAAACATCCCGAAATTCGTCTAGCGATTATCTATTTCGATGTCTTGTTGCGGCCGTGACGTTCTTTTTTATTGTCCTTGCCTTCGTCGTTCAGGCCGCAGCGGCGCAGCGTCAGGAACTTAAGACAGCCAGAATCAAGGTCGACTCCGACCGGACGATCGGCGACATCGACCCCAAAATCTACGGCAATTTCATCGAGCACCTCGGCCGCTGCATCTACGGTGGAATTTATGACCCTGCCTCGCCTCTGGCTGATGATCATGGCTTCCGCAAGGATGTCATCGAGGCGACGCGCTGGCTTAACGTGACCATCCTGCGCTGGCCTGGGGGGAATTTCGCAAGCGGCTATCATTGGGAAGACGGCATCGGGCCAAGAGAAGCTCGGCCGCGAAGGATCGACCTCGCCTGGGGAGCCATCGAGCCGAACCTCGTGGGAACGGACGAGTACATCCAGTTCTGCCGGAAAGTTGGGGCTGAGCCTTATATCTGCATCAACCTGGGAACAGGAACTTGGGATGAGGCCAGAAACTGGGTCGAATACTGCAACCGGGAATCCGGATCCCACTACGCTGACCTACGTCGAAAAAACGGCGCCGAAAAGCCTCACCAGGTGACTTACTGGGCCCTGGGCAACGAAATGGACGGAACCTGGCAGATGGGCCACCGCAGCGCCGAGGACTACGGCAAATTCGCCCTCGAAGCGGCCAAGCTGATGAAATGGGTCGACCCGACGATCAAGCTTGTCGCCTGCGGCTCGAGCCATTTCGGAGCTGGCTGGATGGACTGGAACCGGACTGTTCTTTCTTATCTTAGAGATTATGCGGATTATATTGCTCTCCACACCTATCTTGGCAACAGGGAAAACGATTATTACACTTTCCTGGCGCGGCCGAGGGACGTGGATACACGAATCAAGGTGACGGAGGGCCTTATCCGCGAGACGATGCTTCAATCCAGGCGGAAAGAGCCCATTTATATTGCTTTTGATGAATGGAATGTCTGGTATCGGGCTGGCGTCAAAGAGCAGCTCGAGGAAACCTATAACCTCGAGGATGCGCTCGTCGTCGCCCTCTTTCTCAACACCTTCGTCCGCAACGCCCACATCGTCAAGATCGCCAACATGGCCCAGCTCGTCAACGTCATCGCGCCCATCCGGGCTGACGGAAAGGGGATGTGGCTTCAGACAATCTACCATCCGCTCTATCTATTCGCAAATAACTGCGCCGGGACATCCCTCGATGTTTTTGTCGATTGTGAAACTTATGACGTCGGCGATTATAAAAGCGTCCCTTATCTCGATGTTTCAGCCGCATACAAGGCGGACAAGGGGGAGCTTGTCCTCAACGTGGTTAACCGGCATAAGGACAAAGACATTGAAGCGGAGGTCATCAGTCAGGAGGGCCAGTTTTCGGGGAAAGCGGTGGTCGAAGAAGTTAACGGTCCTGACATCAAGGCGGAAAATAGCCCGAGCGAGCAGAAGGTCAAGGTTTCAACGAAGGAGATGGCCGTTTCTGGCGGCCGCCTCCGTTATCGCTTCCCCGCCCACTCGTTCACGATGATTAGGGCAAAATTGACCGGAAGTCCTTAGCACTGATATCGACACCGACAAGTTCGTGCTCATGGATAATGCGCTTGATGGGAAGAAATGAAAAAGCCATATTATCATGACCCCGGCGGCTGGATGGTTGAGTTTCATGCCATGATTATGGTATAGGTCTAAAAAGAAAAGCCCCGGGCTTGAAGTTTGCCAAAGTTCTCGTTTCTGATTAAAAACTGGGTAAGAATCGAGAGAGAAAAGGGTTACAGAAAGCGAGGAGAGACTGATGTGCAGTTCGCCGTCGAAAAGCGAGGCATTCTATTTACGTGAGGAAAAGACATGGATATCAAATTTCGACCCAAAATCGCTCTTTTCGTCTTGAGTATCGGGAGTCTTGTCCTCTGTTTTGCCTGCGATTCGGGAACTCCGAGAATGGTGGAAAAAAAATATCCTCAGGGTTTTTCCATCAATCATCCCGAATCCTGGTCAGCTCAAGTCATTGACAAAAAATATATCTGGCTGAGTGCACAAGAAGAGGCAAAATCTTCTTTCATTGTCATTTATCCCTTTTTTCTCGGGAAAAACATGGACAGTCGCTCCTGGCTCGAGCAGAATATTCCCCAGCTCACTCAGTTTTTTGAACAGCCCTCGCTCGAAAAAGTAGGGCAGCTGCGGGCTTTTCCAGATGAAGCTGCGTGCAGGTTCCTGTTCAGAAAAGATGGTTCCTCTTACGTGGGAATAGCGCTTTGTTCGATTTATGAAAAAAGCGGAGTCCTCTATGTCCTGGCCGCTCCCGGCGAAAGCTTCGAAAGGCAAAAACACCAGCTTATCACTATGCTCGAATCCTTCCGGTTTGAAAGCGCTGAGGAGGGCGTTTTCGAGCAATCGGTTACAAATCGGATACGGTATCGGCCCTGGCAGGATCCCGTCGAAAATGCTTTCACTATCGATATTCCTCAAGGATGGAGCGCAACCGGCGGCACCTTCCGCCGCGCAGCGGTTGACCTTGTCCATGTCCTTGAGACCATTTCTCCGGACCAGAAAATCAAGATACGATTCAATGATGAGAACCTTCCTGTTTTTGCTATCCCCACTCAGATGTTGCTCTGGTCAGGATTCAGGGAAGGCTCATGGTACTCGCCCGGTTATGGCGTGAATATGCTGGTGAAAAGGTATTTACCGGGGCAGCGCTTTCTCCTGGAGTATCTCGATCATCATAGGCAAAATTTTTCAGCGTTTTCGATCGTCGAGCAGAAGGACCGTCCGGATATAGTGGCGAACTTCAACAAGATCTGGGCTCATCTTGCCTCGGCGGGTATCTCCTTCACTCGCCATGCCGGTGATGCTGCTTTCCGCTTCATTGACAATGGTGAACCCTTTGTTGGCTATGGCTTAGCTGTTACCCAGGTTGTTCAGAGCATGGCTATGGGAGGTGGTGGAAACTGGAATGTGGAGCTCCTCCTCATCTATTATTCCCCCGAAGACCAGATGGATTCGGTCAAAGAAATTGCCACCCACATGTTCCAGAGCATCCGGATGAACCCGGTGTGGGTGGCCAGCCAGCAGATGCTAACCGCCAATGTCTCTCAGGTTGTCGCTCAGACGAGCCGGGAAATAGCCCGGATTATCGACGAATCCTACTGGTCAAGGCAGGCCGTGATGGATAATGTGAGTCGCAAGTTTTCTAATTATATCCTTGGTGTAACGGATGTTGTAGATCCGGAGACAGGAGAGACCTGGAAGGTGGAAGCGGGACACAATTACTATTGGAGGAAAAATCATACGAATGTTATTGTCGGGACTGAAATTGCCCAGCGTCCTGACATCGATTTTTCGCTTCTAAGGGAATTTTGAGGACGGAGGACCTGCGGTTCTATCCTCAGGCCAAGGGGGCGAATCTTCTTGCCTTGGGCCTCTTCAGCCATCCCTCTGTGGCTATTCAAGCCGGCGTCACGCTTCGACTTCCATGACATGGAGGGGACGATGTGTTTTCCAGCCGCCTCGGGTGAAATCCGGAAAATCGACCGGCCGGCTGCGGTTGGCCACGGATTTCTCGCTGAGCGCTGAGACGACGCTCCACGAGGCGGCGTCATAGACGTCCATGTCGAGGGGCCGCCCCTGCCGCAGAGCCTCGATGAGGCGGTAGTCCTCGATGAAATCCATGCCGCCGTGGCCAGCCCCCTTCGAGCGCTCCTCGAGCTTCCTCCAGATGGGGTGGTCAAACTCCTCGTAGTAGGCCGTCAGCTCCTCCCATTGGTGCGCAGGGCTTCGGCCCTCAATGTGCACCCTATCCGGATACTTTTCGAATATTCCCTGTGTGCCCTGGACGATGTGGATGCGACTGTAAGGGCGAGGGGAGGAGGTGTCGTGGTAGAGGGTGATGACCTTTCCGTTAACCGTATGGATGAGCGAAACATTGACGTCGCCGAGAGCGTAGCGCTGGCGCGCCTGGGGAGAATCCGGGCCAAATTTTTTGGCGCAATAGAGGTTGAGCCCCATCGACTTGCTGCTCATCGAGACGAGGTAGTCGAAGCGGTCGCCGCGGTTGATGTCCATGCACTGGCTCACTGGCCCGAGGCCGTGGGTGGGGTAGAGGTTGCCATTCCGGCGAATAGAATGCTGGGGCCGCCACAGCGCTTCGCCGTGGCCGCTGAACTTGACCTCGCGCAGGTCATGGAGATAGCCTGCCTCGGCGTGGAAAATTTCGCCGAGAAGCCCTTTCTTGACCAGGTTCAGGCAGAGCATCTCGGGCCGATCGTAGCAGCAATTCTCCATCATGATACAATGGCGCCGCGTTTTTTCGGCCGTTTCAACGAGCTCCCAGCATTCCTCGAGGGTGACGGCGGCGGGCACCTCGGTGGCGGCGTGTTTGCCGGCTTTCATGGCCGCGACACAGACCGGAACATGCCACTCCCAGGGTGTGGCCGTGAAGACGAGGTCGAGGTCATCGCGCTCGCAAAGGCGCAGAAAATCCCATTCACCGCGGTAATAGCCTGCCGGCTCGGGCTGGCCCGCGTCAACGACCCACTGCTGGATGCGGCGCACTTTTTCCTCGACGATATCACAGACGGCTTTGATTTCAACCCCCTCAATCTTGAGGAAATTCTGGACATGGGCCGAACCCATGCCGCCGACGCCCACAAACCCGATGCGAACCGGGTCGATGGGCGGCAGCTTAAACTCGATGAGCGTTTTGCTGGTAGCTGGTGAAGCGGGGCGCGCTGCGGCCGGCGCAGCGGCTGTCGCCGAAACGCCAGTCCTGGCCTCATGCGCTGGCTGACCCGGCTGAGGGAAAAGCGCACCGAGCCCGGCCGCTGCCCCCGCCTTGATGAACTCCCTCCGGCTTAAGACCTTGTTGAGTGTCTTCGTCATCTCTCCTCCTTTTTTCCTGGCCTAAAATCCCTGGAAAAAGGCTGTTATTTCTGTTGTCGGGACTGGGCAAGGATTTTCTTGATCAAACCTTTGTCTTTGGGGAGCTGTCCAACCTTGGGAAGCCGGGGCACAAGGAGTGCCCAGTTCGTATCTATGGCGAAGACCTTCTTGAAGAGCGGCAAGCTTTCCTCCACCCGACCAATGGAAGCGAGCGTTACAGCTGGCCAGAAAATCATCTCAGCATTGTCTGGATACATTTCCATCGCTCTTGAGTAGGCCTTCATCGCCTCCTCGACCCTGTTTTCGGCCAGAAGCTCATCCCCTCTATTCATGAAATGATAGGCTTTGTTAAGGCGAATGAGGCGCTTGAGCTCCTCGAGGGGCGCTGGATGGTCCTCAACCCGGAGGTCATAGAGTCTGTCTTTCCACCATACACCGGAGCTTTGGCCCCGGACGACGATGATGGCGGCGGATTGTTTGCCTCGAATATCGCCGCCCTCTGCTTCCGCCGTCTCGAGAGCGGCCATGAGCCTGTCGACGAGATCACCTTTTGTCGATTCGAAGGCGCGCGCCATGGCTGGCCAGACCGTGTTCTTGAGCATGAGGTTGGCCTGGCAGGAGAAACCGTCGCCAGCAAAATGCCCGGCTTCGGGGATACAGTTTTTCCCCGTGTGGACAGCAACTCTACCCTTTGAGTCGACCATCGCCACCTGACGGACATCTTCGCGCTTATCCGCTTTGACAAGTGCGGCCAGAGCTTCCTCAGCGCTCTTTCCTGCCCGCATCAACTCGAGCCCGAGCGGCCCGTAAGAGGCCTCGACGAAGGATTGCGTGCAAACAGCGCCCACCTCCGCTTCCACCCAGGGCACGATCGAGCCGACCGAAAACCAGTGGGATTGGACGGCTGCGCCGAGTTCGCCAGTGGATTTGTCGATGGCCACGATAGAGTAGGTATGACCGGGGCGAAGGACTTGCGCCCGGAGAGTACTGTCAGACGCACGAAAGGCCGGCAAAAAAGAAGACAGGAAGAAGAACGAACCGAAAGCCAAAATTGAGTAAATCGATAGAAATAGTATTAATTTTTTCATTCCTTCCCTCCTCGGCTCAATTTATCTCCGAGGGCGACTATTTTCAAGTCGGACGATAAGGACGCCCCATTGTATCGCCCCTGACATTGAGAAAGCAGCTTTTGACCGGACTGGCAGCGGAGCCAAGAAAGCGGAGGCGAGTTGGGGAAGTTACCGGTTCGTATTTCTGTAAAGTATTTAAAATCAATAAAATAAAAACAAACTTTCTTGTCAGTAATTCAGCTTGCCCTCGGCATGGCGCTGGCTCAGGACGCTGAGCATGTCGGCGGTCATCTTAGCCAGGTCGTAGTCGGGGGTCCAGCCCCATTCTTCCCGGGCCGCGGAATCGTCGATGGAATCCGGCCAGGAATCGGCAATCGCCTGCCTGAAATCGGGCTCGTAGGTGATGGTGAAATCGGGGATGTGCTTTTTGATTTCAGCCGCCAGCTCGCCAGCCGAAAAGCTCATCGCCGTCACGTTGAAATCGGCGTGGTGCTTGAGCTTCGAGAAATCCGCCTCCATCAAATCAAAAGTCGCCTTGAGGCAGTCGGGCATGTACATCATCGGCAGCCGTGTATCCTCCTTGAGGAAGCATTTATAGCTCTTGTTCTTGACGGCCTCGAAGAAAATGGCTACGGCGTAGTCGGTTGTCCCTCCGCCAGGAAGCGTCTCGTAGCTGATGATCCCGGGATAGCGGCAGCCGCGGACGTCCACATTGAATCGCCGGACATAGTACTCACAGAGGATCTCGCCGGCGACTTTGGTTACGCCATACATCGTCTTGGGCTTGAGGATGGTATCGTTGGGCGTGTGGACGCGCGGCGTTTCTGGGCCGAAGACAGCGATCGAGCTGGGCACAAATACCCGGACCAGGTTATGCTCCCGGGCCGCCTCGAGAATGTTATAAGTGCCGTTCATGTTGACGTCCCAGCAGAGCTGCGGGTTCTTTTCGCCGACCGCCGAGAGGATGGCTGACATGTGATAGATGGTGTCGATGTTGTACTTCTTGATCATAGCGTCGATCGTTTCGCGCTGGGTGACGTTGATGAACTCGAAGGGGCCGGAGTCGCGGAGGGTGGGGGAGGGCTGGGTTTTGTGACCGGTCGCCAGGACGTTATCATTGCCGTACTTCTTGCGCAGAGCCATGGTCAGCTCGGAGCCAATCTGGCCGACCGCTCCCGTGACCATGATTCTTTTCATTTCTCTTGTCATACGCTGACCTCCTTTTTAGATTTGTTTAGGACCGGAAATTAAAGGAGTCTTACTTATAACACAGGCTTGGGCCTGAGACAATAGGATAACCCAAAATTGCCGATGGGAAGTTCCTGTTTGGGGAGCGGGCACGGTTTCTCGAGCCAGGCGAGAGAAGAGCGAAGGCTGAGTCGGAGCGACACTTATATTTTTCCGCTAAAATTTGATAATATCAGGAATGTTGATTGTCTAAAAGAGGGAATTATGGTTGAGCAAGAAAGACCGTCTCTGGGGATTATTTCAATCGCTGTGGTCATGTTTTTTGTCGCTCTGGCCACGGATATTTTCTGGGTGGGAAGGCTTGCCTTCGAGGCCTTTCCTTCGACCATGCCGATCGAAGACCGAGTCTATAACGCTTTTGCCGCGCCCGACATCCTTCTTTCCCTTTTTCTTTACGTTGGCGCTTGGGGGCTCCTGCGGATGAGAAAATTCGGGTTGGCCATGACTTCTATTGCCATGGGGATGTGGCTTTTTGATGCCGTGCTCGTCCTGGGCATCACCGGCCTCACTCGCATCACCATCATCGGCCCAAGTTTGTTTTTCGTCGTTTTCACACTGAGTTACTTGTGGAATAAGCGAGACCTTTTCCGGTGAACTTGAAAGATGGCCGTGATTCCTCAGCCTGTGAGATACTTTGCCCTACACTTGGACCCACCATCGCCAAAAAAATGATAGCCCGAGAATTTATGGCCTTGCGTCAGGTGTTTTCCTCTTTCCCATCTCATTTATATCCCTAATTTTCCACGTCGTGTCTCTCATTTTAGAGAGGACCGTCCCGTCGCTTGCCTTATTCGCCCCCTTCCGATATCATCTTGCCTATTCATCATTCAAGGAGGAATCACGATGGCCATGATTGTTGATGGACATAACCTGACGATTGAGAAGGTCGTCGAGGTAGCCCGAAGGAACGAGCCCATTGAACTCCATCCCGAGGCTAAGCGGCGGATTGAGAAATGCCGCGGCCTTCTCGAGCGGAAGATCGAAAAGCGAGAAATCATGTACGGTGTCAACACGGGAATTGGCGAGCTCTCTGAGGTCGTCTTGACCCGGGAGCAGGTCGAAAAATACCAGAAATACATCATCTATAGCCACGCCGCTGGCTATGGAAAGCCCTTGCCCGCGGACATCGTCCGCGCCGCCATGCTCAGCCGAATAAGCTGCCACTGCCACGGCCATTCCGGGATCAGACTCCTTGTCACCGAAACGATGAAGGAGATGCTCAACCGCGGCGTCACTCCCGTCGTCTGTGAGAAGGGCTCAGTCGGCGCCTGCGGCGATTTATCGCCCATGTCCCAGATTGCTCTGGCCGTAATGGGCGAGGGAGAAGCTTTCTACCAGGGAGAGAGGCTTCCCGCGGCCGAAGCCTTGAAAAAAGCAGGCATTAAACCGGTCGTGCTCGAGGCCCGTGATGGCCTGGCCGCCATCAACGGTTCCAACTTCATCACCGGCCTCGGCGCCCTCGAAATCTACGACGCTCATCGCCTAATCAAAAATTCCGAGATCGCCGCCGCCATGACCCTCGAAGTTTTGAACGCCAATATGAAGGCCTACGATGAGCGCCTTCACCGGGTGCGTCGCTATCCCGGTGCTATAGAGTGCGCCGAGAATATCCGCCGTATCACCGAGGGGAGCGAGCTTCTGTCCAAGCTGGGGAAGAAAAAGGTCCAGGACGCTTACAGCCTCCGTAGCACACCCCAGGTCGTCGGCGCAGCCCGCGACGCCCTCAAGTGGGCTCGATACATGATCGAAATCGAGCTTAACAACGCCGCCGACAACCCCGTTTTCTTCCCTGACGAAGAGCTCGTCCTCACCGGCGCCAATTTCCAGGGAACGCCGCAGGCCTTTGCCCTCGAGCTCTTGGGCATGGCGGTGACGACTGTGGCGGTCATATCCGAGAGGCGACTCAACCGGTTGATGAATCCTCATCTCAGCGTCGGGTTGCCGGCCTTTTTGACCAGGGGCGCCGGCATGTTTTCAGGGATGATGCTTTCCCAGTATACGGCCGGCGCTCTCGTTTGCGAAAACCGCGTTCTTTCCCACCCGGCAGCCACAGGCTCGATTCCGGCCGCCGCCGACCAAGAAGATTTTGTCAGTATGGGCTGGACGACGGCCCTCAAGACGCGTGATGTCATCGACAACGCCCAGGCCGTCGTGGCGATTGAGATGATGGCCGGAGCCCAGGCCATCGATTTCCGTGCTCCGCTCAAGCCCAGCCAAGGCGTCCAGGCCGCTCATGGCGTCATCCGCAAGTACGTCGCCCATCTCGACGAGGACAGGCCGCTTTTTGAGGACATCAACAAGCTCAAAGAAGTTGTCGAGAGCGGGGAGATTCTCGAAGCCGTCGAGAAAGCTATCGGTGTGCTCAAGTAGAACCCCCGCTTGCCCTAATTTTAAGACTTTTTTTGGCCTCATCTTCTCTTTTGTTTTCGGCCGGACTTAGTTTCAACCCAGTTTTCAAGGAAGCGGCGGCTTGCCGGCTTCTCGGCTTCTGTGAGGAGGGATTCAAAAATCGCTTTAAGATGAGGGTAGGGCAGGGTGCCGATGACCATCCGGTTGTTGATGATCATCGTCGGGGTGGAACGGATGCCATGGGCATAACGGTCAGAAGTCTTTTCATACTCCGCCCCTGTGTTGATGAGGCGATGGACGAGCTCTTTAGTTGCTGGGTCGTCGAGGGCCGCTTCGGCACCGTATTTTTTGGCCAGGCGCTCGCGCCAGGCGGGGTTTCGCGCCCGGGCGAAATTCTCAAAAATTTCATCGTGGATGGCGTTGAACTTGGCCGGGTCATAAGCGGCTATGTAGGAAAGCTCACAAGCGCCTGGATGGAGGTTTTTTTCAACCACCTCGTTGCACCGGGCGTCGAGGGGGAAAAACTGGAAAGCGATGTTGATTTTGCCCTTGTACTCCTTTTTGAGGAGCTTGAGCTGCCGGTAGAGGAAAAGGCAGTCGGGGCAGAGAAAGTCGACGTACTCGATGACCCGGATGGGGGCATCCTCGAAACGCTCGGTCGACTTGGCTACCCAGTAGGGAGAAATCAGGCTCGGGTTCGGAACCTCGGCCAGGCTGTAGAACTCTTTGATGATGTTAAGGCTAACGCCGCCGACCTGGGCGGCTCTCTTAGCCTCGTAGAAGAGGTGGAAGCCATAGGCGCCAACGGCCAGGAAGACGGCGGAGACCACCAGATACTTAAGAGAGGGAAAAAGAAACAGGAAAAATCGCCTGAGTCGGCCGGTGCCTTCTGTTTTAAGGCCAAATTTCCAGAAAAGATAAAAGCTCAACAGGGAGAAAAGGTAATAGCCCCCGCAGAGCAAACACAGGCTCTTGAGAAAAAATAAGGAATAAAGGAGGAGAGCAACCACTCCTGAGGCGTTCAGGAGGGAAAGGGACTTGTTTGTCCGCTCGAAAGTGGCCGATGGAAAGAGGGCACCCAGGGCGACAAGGGCTCCGATAAAAAGACCGAAATAGCCCATGGGTATGCCACCGAAGTGGGATATGGGAGAATAGGCCGAGCTGTCGCAATTAAGAAAAGCGCTGACGTCGCAGAAAGACCCGGCAAAGATGGATTCAGGAAAATTGGCTAAGTAAAAGTGCCGAATGGTTAAGAAAGCCGAGGTCATCATCCCGGCACCGGCAACGAAGCTCCATAAACGGCGCCAGGGGTGCCCGGGCAGGGTCAGGGAGCGCTCCATGCCTGGCCTCCTAAAAGAATGGAAGCTCTAAAATTCTAACATAGATGGACGATCAGCTTCCACTCTTCCGCTTTCCAAAAAGATTTCGGCTTCTTAAGCTCATGACTCCATAACCAGACAAGTTCATTTCCCAGGAGGAAAAAGCCAAGGGAATGGAATCAGCGGCTCCTGCGATGGACTTGGAAGGTTACAGTCCCGCCACCGGTGAATTTTTCGGGGTCGAGGCATTGGAGATAGGCGTCCTTGCCCCGCTTGGCCAATCCCAGGTCGAGGGGGCTTACTCCTTTAGCCAGAGCGTTATAGTAGGGTAAAAGAGAAGCGAGGGAGTGGAGGCAGATGCTGTCGGTTCTTTTCAAGTTGACGCGGTATCCGTCGTCGAGAATGATTTTATCTCCCAGCCTGTAAACCGGACATTTTCCCTTGATGTCGATGACTTCGATAATGAGTTTCATGGCCGTTCCTTTCGTCGAAAAGTTTATTCGAGACGAGACTCGCTGGCAAGCGGATAGAAGAAGAAAAAAAAGAAGTTCACTCGATAGATGGAGAGGGAACGCGTGAAAAGAAAAAATCTTTTAGGCTTCTGCTCGGCCTCTGAGGGCTCTTACTCTTGAATAGAGTTTGTGGTAATCTTCTGGAGATGGATTCCATGCCAGTGAAGTCTTACGTTGAGCTGAGATTGAAACCCTCCATGAGGATGGCAGGGTGAGGTGGAGGTTGAACACAGAACAAGACCGTCGCCAGTTGACGAGTGTCCCTGCTGAAGTGACCACCATCGCTAAAGGTGCCAGCATATTCCTGGTGGGGACGGTCTTGAGTGTCGTTCTCCGGTATGCCTTTGAAGTCCTCATCGCCCGCCGCCTCGGGCCTTCCCTTTTTGGCGTTTTTTTCTTGGGATTGGCTGTTTTTAGAGTTCTCGAAAGGGTGGCCACGCTCGAGCTCGGAAGTGGCCTGCTGAGGTTTGTCTCTCTTTACAGGGGGGAGAGGAAGTTCGATAAAGTCAAGGGGACGATCCTGGCGGGGTTAAAAATTTCTCTTCTTGGGGGGGCGGCGACGGCTTTCCTTCTTTTTATTTTTTCTTCTCTCATTTCTCGTGGGGTTTTTCATGAAATCCAGCTCGCTCCCGTGCTTCGGTTTTTCTCCTTGGGGTTGATTCTGACGGCAGCTACGGAAATTTTTGTTTACAGCCACCAGGCTCTTGGCGCTATCCAGTACCGGGTTTTGACCAGGATGGTCTTCGAGCCCGGCTTGAGCATCATCCTGGCGCTTCTTTTTTTTAAGCTGGGGATGGGCCTTAAAGGAGCGTCCTTGAGCTTCCTTCTTCCTCTGGCGGGCGGAGTTCTGGTTTCTTTTCTATTTCTGAGACATCTTTTCCCCCAACTCGTTCAAGGGGAGTGGACGTCAGTCGTTCATCCACATGCCCTCTTGCGTTTTTCCATTCCCCTTCTTTTTGCTGGAATGCTGAGCCTTTTTCTGAGGCAAATTACACCGCTCATCCTGGGCTATTTCCGGCCGACGTGGGAAGTCGGCCTCTACGCGGGCGCGCTCCGCACATCTCTTCTTCTCGTTGTCATCCTGGATTCCTTTAACGCCCTCTTTGCGCCCATGATTGCCGACCTGACCAACCGGAAGGAAATGAACAAGCTCAGTGTCCTTTTCAACATCGTGACCAAATGGACATTCGCCCTGAGTTTGCCTCTCTTTTTGACCTTTGTTTTTTTTGGCCGCGAGTTGCTCGGGCTCTGGGGAAAGGGGTATGAAGGAGCATTGACTTGCCTTCTTGTTTTAAGCGCCGGTCAGCTCATCAACTGCTCGACTGGACCGGTGGGTTACCTGATCAGCATGAGCGGGAGGACGATGGTCAGCTTAGCGAATTCTTCAGGGGTTCTTGCTTTGAACCTTGTCCTTAACTTCATCCTTATCCCTCGCCATGGCCTTTTGGGCGCGGCCATAGCCGTTTCGTGCGGCCTCATGGTTGTCAACGCCGTCAGGCTGATTCAGGTCAGGGTGATTTTAAAGATCCAGCCCTACAGCCTGGATTTCTTGAAGCCTATCGCCGCCGCAGCCCTGTCCTCTTTCCTTCTTATCATGGCCGGGAAATGGGTGCTGCCTGATGGCGGACCCCTGCTTCAACCAGGACTGGGGATGATTGGGCTGGTCATTTTCTATGCGTCTTTTCTCGCCCTGATGGGAATTCGGCCGGAAGAAAAGCTCATCCTCCAGCGAATAAAGCAAAAGCTCCTTGGGCATAAAGAAAAAAATTAAAAATAGGGAGGAGCTCGGGAGGAGCGAGAAGGGAATTAAGGTATAATGTTCGCTGAGGGCCATGATTGTTAGCTACCGCGGCAATCCGTGGCGGTTGCCCGATTTTCTCGTTGTCGGGGCGGCGCGCTCCGGGACAACCACCTCGTGTTCTCTTCTGGCCACACACCCGCGTGTCTTCTTTCCGCCCGAAAAAGAGCCGATGTTCTTTTCGGTCTATGGCCAGGAATGGTTGCCGGTCGACATCAGGACAGGGAAACAGGCCGAATTTGTTGTTCATGACCTGGAAAGATATACAGGGCTCTTCGCCGAGGCCCGTCCTGATCAACTGCTGGGTGAGGGTTCGACCTGGTATCTTTATTCCTATCAGGCCACGACCCGAAATATCAAGAAGATTTATGGACCCGCGGTATCAGCCTTGCGTATCCTCATCATCCTCCGCAATCCCGTGGAAAGGGCTTGGTCTCATTATTGGCTTAAAAAGAGGAATGGTGAGGAAAGCCTGTCCTTCGAGGAAGCCACCGCCCCGGCAGTCGTTGAACAAAGGCAAGAAAAAAATCTTCTTCCGGGATTTGATTATCTGGGCTTTGGCCGCTATTATCTCCAGGTTCGGTCCTATATGGAGACTTTTGAGAAAGTCAAAGTTTTTCTGTTCGAAGATTTAGTCCAAGATACCCCTAAGACGATGTCTGAAATCTTCAGGTTCCTTGGCTTAGAGCCCGTGCCAATTTCAAATGAAGCGAAGCGCCTTAACGTGGCTGGCGCTCCGAAAAACCAGCTGTCCGCGTTCCTCGGAAAATTAATCTATGAGCCCCATCCCTTTAAATTCCCGCTGAAGACCCTGATTCCTGGCCGCGTCCGGGCTCGCTGGAAGTCCACGCTGAGCGAATCCCTTTTTCAACCGGAGCCTCTACCGGAAAGAGTGAGAAAAAAGTTGCAAATCGTCTATCGAGAGGACATTTTGGCCTTGGGCCATCTCATCGGCCGGGACTTGAGACATTGGCTGAAGTAAATTAGGATAAAAAAATGCGCGTGTGTCTCGTCTGCTCCGCCGGGGGCCATTTCTTTGAGCTCTACAGCCTGACGCCCCTGTGGAAACAGCATGATTGTTTCTGGGTAACTTTTAAGAAAGAAGACACCCAGTGCTTGCTCCGGGAGGAAAAAGTCTACTGGGCCTATGCGCCCACCAACCGCAGTTTCAGGAACCTGATCCGGAATACGTGGCTGGCGGCGAAAATTCTTCCCCGGGAAAAGCCGGATATCATCATCTCGACGGGCGCTGGAGTGGGTGTGCCTTTTCTCATTCTCGGTCGTGCCCTGGGCATCCATACCCTGTACATCGAATCCTTGGCCAGGATAAAAGAACTCTCCTTGACTGGTCGCCTGGTCTATTTCGTTGTCCATCATTTTTATGTTCAGTGGCCCGATCTCGCCCGCAAGTATCGGCGCGCTTTTTATCATGGTCAGGTGACATGAAGATTTTCGTTACTGTCGGGTTTGAAAATTTTCCTTTTAACCGCCTCGTCCAGATCATCGACCAGAGCGTCGAAAAAAACCTCATCCCACCGCCAACCATGATCCAGACTGGACACTCCGCCCTTGAGCCTCGATTCTGCCCCTGGAAGCGATTTCTTCCTTTTGATGAAATCGTTGTCTATCTTGAAGATGCTGATATCATCGTCTGCCATGCCGGCGTGGGGACGACCCTCCTCGCCCTGAGCCGGGGAAAGATTCCCATCCTTTTTCCCAGACAAGCCAAGTACCTTGAACATGTCGACGACCATCAGAAGGAATTCGCTCACAAGATGGCCGCGCTGGGAAAAGTTTTGGCCGCTTTGGAAGGGGAAGAGCTCATTCGCCAGATCCAGAATTATAAGGCTCTCGTCCCAGCTTTAAAGTCCCGCCTCACGCTGAGCGGGCTTCCCCGTTTGCAGGCTCATCTAGAGAGCTTGCTCCATTCCTGGGAGAAGAAAAAGGAGAGAAGGGCATGACCCCGGGTTTCCTTGCCCGTAATCTCTTGTCCCTTCTCTTGAGAAGGCAGTTGCGCTTCGAGTTCGACCGCATTCCGTTGCGAGCCGAAAGAATTTCAGGGCAGAAGCTTTCCAACCTCTTCCGCATCAGTCTCAATCGGCTCCTCCCCATTTCGCCGGCGCTCGGTTTTCCCTACATGGCCCATGTTTCTCCGGCCGGCCTCTGTAACCTCAGGTGTCCCGTCTGCCCGGCTCATGATTCCGACACGCGGGGCAAGACTCTTCTTCCCTTTGCCACGTTCAAGAAGCTTGTCGATGAAATCGGAGATTACTTGGTTTATATCATCCTTTGGAGCTGGGGAGAGCCGTTCCTAAACCCGGAAATCTACCGGATGATTAGCTACGCGGGAGAAAGGAATATCCTGACCGTGACAAGCTCCAACTTGAACCGGTTCGGCCCGGAAGAGGCAAAAAAGCTCATCGATTCCGGGCTCGATGCTTTGATCATAGCTCTCGACGGCGTCAGCGAAGAAAGCTATAGCCAGTATCGGAGCGGCGGAAGCGCCCGCCGCGTCATCGAGAATACGCGTCTTCTTGTCGCCGAGAAGGAGAAGCGGGGAGCGAAGAAGCCGTTCATCAACCTGAGGATGGTCGTATGCCGGGAGAACGAGCACGAGGTTGATGAGTTTCGGGCCGTAGCGAAAGAGCTCGAGGTCAACATGGTCAGCTTCAAGGCTTTCTCGACGAGGCAACCAGGCTTCGCTGACCCGGCCATCGACAGGCGCTTTGCGCCCCGAACGAAATTTTTCCGCTGGTACGATTATCAGCCTGATTTTTCTGTCTCGAAGAAAGCAAAAAAATACGATTGCAAGTTCCCGTGGACCAAGCCGACCCTGTTTGCTGACGGAGAGGTCCTCGCCTGTGAATTTGATTTCCGTTATGGGTATTCGTTTGGAAACCTGAACGAGCAGAGCTTCCGGGAAATCTGGTTTGGCGAGAAGGCTAAGACATTCAGGCGGCGATTCCGGAGGAACCGGGATGATATCGCCTTCTGTCGCGATTGTGTTTTTGACTACAAGCTCATCCCCGGTTGTGTGGTCGAATGGGAGATTCTTCGGCCATGACGCCAGCCTCGATATCGGTGGTCATTATTACTTACAATGAGGAGAAAAATATCCGCCCCTGCCTCGATTCGCTCATGGCCCTTGATTATCCAAAAGAGAAGCACGAAATCCTGGTCGTCGATGCCTCCACAGACGAGACCCCCCGGATTGTTCAGAGTTATGAGATGGTCAGGCTTATCCGGTCGGCCAAGGGGTTCAGCCAACAAAAAAACGCCGGGCTCGAAGCAGCGAAATTCGATATCGTGGCCTTTACCGACGCCGATTGCATCATTCCGCCCGACTGGCTACGGGTCATCGACCGGGCTTTTCGGGAGGAAAAGGTAACGGGTGTGGGAGGGAATGCTTTTCCTCCCCCAGCTATCCATCGATTTGGTCTGTGGACAGCTTGTGTGGGCCATCCAGCCGGCGGGGCGATCGGGTTTGATGCAAACGTCGAGCGCGGGCGGGATGGAGTTGCTTTTGTTGCTGGTTGCAATTCCGCCTTTCGAAAAAGCGCTCTTCTCGAGGTCGGCGGCTTTGACCCACGTTTTTCTGATGGCGGCGAGGATGTCGATGTTTCCCGGCGCCTAAAGGACAGAGGTTTTTTCCTGGATTATATTCCGGAGCTGACCGTTTATCATAAAGCCCGCGATACATTGAAAGCTTATCTTCGCTGGAACATTGGAGTTGGCATTACCAAATACAACCTCCATCGCCCCTCCCTGGGAAGTCTAATCTTCCAGCCTTTTTTTCCGCTCTGGCCATGCTTGTTGGCCGTCGGCTGTGTTGTCCTCTTGTTCCATAGCTTTCTCTTGAGCATCGGTCTATGGCTTTTTTTGTGGTTTTCTTTTCTTGGTGTTCTCGGGCTGGCCACAAGGCCTTTCCCCCTTCTCCTCAAGAGGCGCAACAAGATAGGTGTTCATCTTCTGAGCTGCTTGACCATCATCCCTGTTCTGATCCTACTCAGGCAAATCTGCATCAACGCCGGGCAGCTCAAGAAGTGGGCTCGGCTGAAGCGCCTCAAGCCCTGATTTAACCTCACGTTAGGGCTAACCAGACGGCGATTCTAATTTGGCCTCCTTGGTTCTGGTCTTGCCAATGACAACAAGACC
>Ga0209102_1000621_pt1 | contig 22424 bp, 16 predicted proteins | sample ConPoolayeHmetaG_FD_185483 | JGI IMG/M metagenome (GOLD analysis project Ga0209102, IMG submission 185483) | Hot spring microbial mat communities from California, USA to study Microbial Dark Matter (Phase II) - Cone Pool mat layer H metaG... ...
AAAAGTAGACGTTAGGGGAAGTGGATGTGGTAGAACCGTTACCTAAAGGAGGTTCTACCATCATGAAGGTCCAACTACAAAAAAGATTATCCCGGGATTTTGTGGAAGAGATTCTTGAGGCTTTTAACTCTCATCGGATAAGCGAGGAGATAGTTGATGAAGTCTGTAATTACTACAACACGGAGAGGGTCCATCTGGAGACAGAGGAGATTCCCCAGAAGCGCTGGAATGAGGCTATTAAGGCTGGCAAAGGGAGATTAAGGCCTTTAGCCCCGGAGACTAACCTGGATTTATTCTTTTCCCTGCATTATCCTAGAACGGTCAAAAAAGATGGCACCTTTAGCTTCCTGGGAAATATTTACAAATTAAAGCCCCTGGCAGGAACCAGAGTTACAGTGGCTTTCATCCCAAAGCAAAAAATCCTGGTATTAAAAGATGGACAGAAAGTGGCCGATTTTCCAATCTAATTTTTTCCCCTAACGTCTACTTTTGATTTTTACAAAACACAAAATTTTTCTTTTAGGTTAAGACATGGTATCCAGGCTAAAGGAAATATATGGAAGCAGCGAGGCGGCAGTCCGGCCGTTGGGTCTGGGTCTGAAGAAGCAGAGAGATTTATCAGATTAGTACTTGAAAAAGCGGGGCCTCCTCCCTTAAAAATTTTGTTGAAAATCTTAAATGAAAGGAGGAGGAAGCCCACATGAGAAAGAATGTATACCCTACTTACTATGAACTTTTCAAGAGTGCGCCGCTGCTGGTCAGGAAGGCTGTCATCAAGGCTTATTAGGAGACAGGAAACATATCCGAGGTAGCCAGGTTGTTTCAAATCACCCGCAAGACGGTCCGAAAGGTGTTGCAGAGGTGGAGGGAAAGAGGAGAGGAAGGGCTTAAGGATCTATCTCGAAGGCCCACACGCTCACCCCGGAGTACCTCAGCTGCGGTAGAATCACTGATTATAGCCGAGAGGAAGAGAACCGGCTATGGCCGGGATCGTATAGCCCGACTCCTTCGAGAAAAAGGATTTGAGGTTAAGCCTTCCACCGTCCGCTATGTTCTGAAACGCTATAAACTCAGCAGCAAGTATAAACGTTCCCGCTACAGGCGAAGGAACCGCTTCTATGACTTTGAGGCCCTCTATCCTTTACAACACTTCCAGGTTGATCTTAAGGAAGTCTGCGATGCCACCACTCTTTCGCCGCAGACTCTCCGCTGGGCAAGAAAACTAAATATTCCTCCCTATCAATGGACAACTATAGATGTGAAAACTCGTCTTAGGTTTATCTCTTACTCCTATGAGAAGACCTTCACCAACGGGTTGATGTTCATGCTTCTGGTAATCTACTTTGTACGAAGTTTTGGGATAGAGCACAAGATAACGCTTCAGACTGATAACGGCGAGGAGTTCGGGGGTAAATCGGTGGACAAGTTAGAGTACCTGAATAAAAAGGTCATCGCTCCTTTGGAGGTAGAGCTGGTTCATATACCCAAGGGGAAGAAGGAGTATCAAGCCTTCGTGGAACGATCTCATCAGACCGATGATAATGAGTTCTACATCCCACAGATAGAGCGCTGTGTAGATCTTAAAGAGTTTTACTTCAGAGTCTTGAGATGGCAATTTATGTATAATACCTTACGTCATCATTCAACACTGGGTATGACACCTTATAGGAAGTTGAGGATGAAACAGAATGTCCCTAAGCTGGTGGCCTTATTTCCAGTTGTCCAACTGGAAAAACTCATTGTCCTTTATCCAAAGCTTTTTCCCCTGACTGGGTACCATGTATCAGCCAACGACCATTTTTATTTTTTGTTCCGTAAAAATCAAAAGTAGACCCTAGGGTAAAAATTAAAGATGGACCCAGCCACTTTGCGTTGGTCTTTCAGGACATAAAGCTTTTCTCCTGGCATTATCGCCACGGTGATATTTTCTTCTGCATGGTGTCTCAGCTTTTAAATCTTTCCATGAAAACTAAAAATCCCATCTTTTTTCACTTTTCGTGGCTAATGGAGGCCAAGGATTAAATCGGGATTGACTTCTGAAGGAAGCAACATAATTTCGCTCTAGCCTGCTTTTATGTCTTCATCCCCTCGCTTCTGGGGAATCGAGTGCGGTGTAAATGAGCCCAATATCCAGCATTCACAGGACTCTCTTATCCTGGTTATCTGCCTCACCTGGCCCAAGGTGATACGGCCCAAGAATCCCCTGATGCTCTACGAAGCGAAAAATTTTATGCTGGTCTACATAATAGGCCTGAGGTCGGCCATAACGCACCGAAGCGCTCCTAACTACCTGAAGATGGCCGTAGGCGGTTTCTTTTTTAAAGAGTTGAGCGCCAGGTCGCGTTAAATTTTGCTCGCAAAATGGCCATCGTAGGCCCTCCATTTCTTATTTCTAATTAGCCACTGAAATTTGTTCTTGTCCTAATATCTGTCCCAGCTTACTATTCCTGATATTGGGATAATGATTAGCGCAGTCCTCCACATATTCGATAAGATACCAAGTGACAAGACGATAATAGGATTCAATCGAAAGGAAAACTCCTCTCACCCGGCGCTGAAGCCTTATCTCTCTATTCGTCACTTCCAGCATATTGATCGATGAAAAACGACATTTATCTTTTGTCGCTCGCTCTACAGCCATCGAGTATGCTTTCCCTTGGGCCCTCCTAGCTTTGCCTCTGGTTATGCCTTCATCAACCCCGTCAATAGCTAGTCTAACCTCGGCTTTATCAGTTCAACCTCCAACAAAAATTTTGTTGGCAATTTCCCCAAATATGCATTATAATTTTTATAAACCGTCGCATATCAAAGCACCCTTTCTTAAACTTTTCTGCCGTAAGAGGGGAGTTTTTAATGGCTTATTCTCTTTAGATTAAACAAGGAAGACAGCTGGCGCATAATTAGGGCAAACCGGCTCGTTTGAGCTACGAGCAAAAATAAATTAAAATAAAACGGAGGTAGTTGGTTAGGCGCTTTCATATTCACGAGCTCTTCGCACACCAACAATTCTCTTGATATCGAGGTAAAATATATTATATAATATATAAGGAGGACCGGATAAGATGAGCACGAATAATAAAGAAATATTCAATTTTCCTCTTCCAAGGACTATGAGCGAATTCATTTATCTCAATTTGAAGGAAATTATTTTGGCTAATAAGCTCAAAGCAAATGAAAGGATTAATGAAAAAGAAATTGCCGAACAGTTTCATGTAAGTCGCACACCAGTGAGAGAAGCTGTACTCAGATTAGCTGCAGAGGGATTCGTAAGAATAGATTCTTACCGAAGGGCCATAGTGAGGGAGGTCTCATTTGAAGAATTGCAGGAAATATTAGAAGTTCTTAGTGCTTTGGATAGACTCGCCGTCAGCCTGGCAATTGACCGCATGACCCAGAACGACATTATGAAGCTGGAAAGAATCACGCAAAAGATGGACAGAGCCTGCAAACACAATAAGGTAGAAAAGTATATGGAATTAAATGCGGAGTTTCATAATGAACTCTGGAAGCTTGTCCCAAACAAAACCCTACAAGAGATAATCTATTTAGTCAGAGACAAGAAGGATCGTTATTCCTACGCTCGAACCTTGCTTTATAGAAATCCTGGATGCCTTAACAAGTCTATGGATCATCATCGACAGTTGATGGAGGCAATAAAGTCCAGGGACAAGGAAAGGCTTATAAAGCTTATTACTGAACATCGAAGTATAATTCTCGAATCTAAAGATCATGAGGAGCAGATGAGAAAGTTAATCAGCAACCGGGAAGGCATTGCCTATAGCAAAGAAAAATGAATCCACCTCTTCTCATGGTATTTTGAACAACTCTCCTAGGGGAATTGGTCTAACAGGGGGGCGAGCAGAAAAGTCTTCCCGTGTTAATTGTTCTTGTGTCTTAATGCGCGATAAAATCCCAACAAGGCTAGGATAACAGAATCTACCTTGACATTTACCCATTCCTATCCGCGTTAACCTTTTAATTTGTTCGATGCTGGCGCTTCCTTTTTTTATAGCATCAGAAACCATCCTGTAGTTCACTTCTTCACAACGGCAAATAAGCGTATCATCGGTTAATAAATCGAGGAGACCGGGGCGGAAAGAATAAATCTTATTCAAAAAATTTTGATACCAGCGATGGTGGCTAATTTGCCTTTTTAGTCTGCCGAAAAGGGAAGCTGCCTCTATATCTTTAATAGCACCAAGTTGGCGGGCGACTTCCGTAGCCACGATTCTGCCTTGGAGGATAGCTATCTTTGCGCCACCAATCCCAGTTCCATCTCCAGCGACAAAAACTCCCCCCTGTGTTGTCTCAAAACTAGAGTTGAAGATCGGAATCCACCCCCTTACCTTAGAGTCACAGCTATGCGCACATCCCACCATATGGCTTAATTGAGTAGAAGGAGTAAAGCCAAAGTTCATGCAAAGAACATCTGCCTTCATTCTTTGCTCTGTGCCTGTCTCTGGCTTCCATAAGTGATTAACCTTGACATATTCAATTTCGCGCAGTCGCTCATCTCCTCTAGCTTCTTTGACTACAGAGCTAAAATAAATAGGAATTCTGTTCTTTTTAATAGTAGCAATATATTTAAATCCTTTTGCGAGAATTCCTGGCGCTCGCCAGAGTCGCCCGGCCCAGCTTGATATCTGAGCGAACGATGCCGCCTCAATGATTCCTTTCACATAAGCCCCGTTATTCAATAGCTGAGAAGCCGTATAATAAAGAAGAGGACCCGTTCCCGCCACGACGATTTTTCCCCCCGGAACAACTCCCTGACCTTTGAGCAGGGTCTGTATAGCACCTAAGGTCATAACTCCTGGCAGGGTCCATCCTGGGAAAGCAACAGGTGTCTCATAAGCTCCTTCAGAAATCAGCAAACGCTTGGTCTTGAGGAGAGAATATTCAGGATTATTCAAAGCGACGACTTTATCATCAAACACAGCCCACACAATAGCTTTATTAAAGAACTGGATATTGAGCTGCTCCCATTCATTTCTGAGCTTCATGAAAATCTTCTCTTCCTGAATGTCAAAACTCCTCTCATGAAATTTAAGCGGAGGCATGAGCTGGCGGAAAATCTGGCCCCCTATTGTCGCGTCTTCTCCAATCACGGTCACTCTAAGCCCTACTTTGGCCGCGGTTATGGCGGCAGCTAACCCAGCTGGACCTGATCCAATTACGATAAAATCTCTTTCATCCAATCCGCTCTCCTAAATTTTGAGATTAATATGTTTTTATTTTCATCATGGGAGCAGCCAGTGTCTGACACGCTCTCACCCTCCTCCCATCCTCAAGAGTTATAAGACACTCATTGCAAATTCCTATACCGCAATACAAACTACGCGGATTTTTACTTCTTGCTGATGTGCTTAGGATAATCTTCCCCGCCGAAAGAATTGCAGTAGCTATGGTTTCGCCATAGAATGCAGGGATAGACTCTCCGTCAACGATAATGCTAAAGGAGCTCCCTCGATCAACTTTATCAAGCCGTCTGAACATGGCTCTCTCCTTTTTTAATTCCCGAAAATGCTCACTAACTTTCAATTTAAACTTATATATAATTATTGCAAACTAGCCTTGACAAAACATTCTACATGCATCCAATCATTTTAATCTAGCCAATAAGCCTGTCTGGTTTAAATTTTGATATCGGATAAACTGTTTTCCCTTCTACGATAAGGTCTGCAATAACCTTAGCCATAAGAGGGCCGATTGTAAAGCCGCCTTTGGCGCAGCAGGCTACATAGAATTGAGGAAGATGATTAAGATTTCCTAATAAAGGTAACAGGTCAGGTGTTCTGCCTTCAAATCCAATCCAGCATCGGATCAAATTCAGGCCCTTCATTGCTGGGACGATTCGGCAGGCAATCTGGGCGTTGCCAAGCAAGCTATCGTAACACAAACATTTCCTATTTTGCTCAAGGTTTCCGTACCCTTCCCAACCTCCCCCAATCAAAATATTTCCATTATTTACTTGTTTTAAAGTAATCTTTCCTTTAATATGAGTTATAACATGTTCGATAATTTTTGTGACTGGTTCGGTCACCATCATTTGCTGAGGTGATAAGCGAATCGGAATATCTAATCCAATCATTTTGAAAACGTGCTTAGACCAAACCCCAGCGCAATTAACTATGCAGGAAACAGCATATTGTTCTTTCGTTGTCTCAACAATAAAAGAAGCTCTGTTGACAACCTTAATACGGGTTACAGGTTCATTAGTCTGGATTCTTGCCCCAAAGGCCAGCGCGGCTTGACTCAAGGCAACAGTCGCCAGAAGAGGGTTGCATCTGGCATCCTCTTTGCAGAAAGAGGCTCCGGAAATAGCCAGAGTTACATACGGGGCAAAAGTGGCCAGATCTCTATGGGTCATTATCTCCAAGTCTAATCCTACCTTTTTTTGTTGTTCAACAGAACGACAGAGCAATGCGAACTGGTCTTCATCTTCAGCTACCCTCAATCCCCCACTCTGATGAAACTCGATGTTAAGTGGCAAGCTATCTTGGAAAGAAGACCAGATTCTTACTCCCTCCCTGGCCAATGGAATCAAGTCCAATTCCTTATTTTGAATAGAAAGAGTTCCTGCTGAAGCACCAGAAGCCTCTCTCCCGATGTCTTGCCTTTCTATGAGGACGACATCAACTTTCTTTAATGATAAAAAAAACGCTGTCGAACAGCCGATAACGCCGCCACCTATAACCAAAACATCAGCTTTTTCCAATATCGACTCCACAGGCTAGCGATTTTATTAGATTAATTCTGCTATTTTTATTTCTTTTATCATATTTGAGACCAAATTAGCAAACTTCTTTACTCCATTCCTTGTTGATAAAATAATCTTCAAGAGCAATTTCTTGAAGAGACTTGATGCAGTTTTGCCAAGTATTTCTAAGTCTATCTCTGCTTCCTTTGCATGGGAATTGGCTCATCATTCCACAGATGCCTGCAATCCTCGTCGATGCCAGCTATTTCCCAGCGCGCTAAGCTGATTGGAATTTGTCCCGTTGCCAAAATCTTGTCATTCAGTTCACGATAATTGAACTTGTCTCCGAGCCGCATCATCATATCGCGAATAAGCTTAAATGTTTCAAATTTCCCGACTTGATATGTCAAGACCTGCCCGGGATCGACAAATTTTCTCCAAAGCTCATGTTTTTTTGCGACATAAGGTTCCATCCACGGGACTGTCTTCATCATGTGTTCGGGAACATCTTCTGGTCTCATCGATCCATCCGCGAATTTCACGGCGACATAAACTCTTTCAGCCCTCATGATTGCTAAGCTATACATCCACTCACGAATGAGTTGGCCCCTAACAAAGGGGTAGTCAAGGTGAAGTTGCGCATCTTCCATTTGCATCAACCAGGAGTCGCCTCGTGTATTATGCCCCTTTCTAATCTCCCGGCACTCTGTTTGACTCACTATGTTTTCGAAATTATGTCCCGGAATATTCGTATGCGGATGATTTGTCCCTGGATCAAGGCGATGTCCAATCTCCCAATAAATATGAGAAAACCAATGATCAGGAGGAACTAAGAATTCCGTGTCAAAATTTTCCTTAATAGGTTCTTTGGGAAATGACAACATGCCAAAGGGTTCAATCCAGATACCTCCGTCCATATTTCGTTGAGGTCCGCTTGCATACTCAGGAATTGTGAAAAGATCGTACTTCTCAGCCCAAATCCTTGTCATAACGTCTGTGGCATCCTTCCACTCAATATACTCCTTATTTGTTTTTGCGGCTCTACTTGGTGGCTCTTCGTAGCTCTTTGGTCTCTCGAGGTTCTTGTTCTTTAGGCGCTCCCATAACAGACAAACCCAATTTCTGTGTCTTTCCATTAGCGCCTGTTGAATCAATTGCTCACTATTATAAGGCATAACAAGGACATTCTTCACATACCATTCAAAGGCTTCTCGGCCAATTGCACAAGGGGCCTTAAACTTTGGACGGTTCTTAACCAGCCATTCACGATATTCCTCTAGTGCTTTGGCTGCTCTATCTGCCGCAGGCCCAATCTTCGAACAATATGGCTCAGGAAGGTACTGACCAACAACTTTAGCAAATTCTCCATAGTTTTCACGGACGTTTTCGAGCCGCTCAATAGCCATATCTGCCATTTCCGGAACAGCTTCTGTAAGCCCTCGCGGGGCCTGTTCTATAATTTTGGGGGTATCCTCCAAAGCTTGAATAATCGCCTTGGCTCTCTTTTCATCATAAGGGACTGTGATTCCGGCCCCTCTTTGATGGCGCCCCCCGATGAGGCGAGAAACCCTACGCACCGCTTCATTTATATAAAAATCAGGATTGCGGGAAACCTGGCGAATTACCTTAAGTTGAAATTCTAAATCATTCATCTCTATCTTTACTACAAGATAATCCACCTGAGCTGGCACGGGCCAAGAACGGGGATTAATGGCTTTTAGTCGGCGACGAAAGTCCTCAAGCCCCTTTTTTTGTTCCTCGACGGATTTCACATAATCAGGAATGCCCTCATAGAATGAGCGCCGCCAATTCCTGAACTCTTTGGCCAATGCTAATAGCTCGGGAGGAGTATCAGGTGAGCTGCTGCTCGAGTTATCCGTAATTAATGTATTGACGTTAACGGCATCGGATGAAGCGGAAGCAAAGAGAAAAAAACAAAAATAAATTGACCCCCCCAACATAAAGACGAGTTTAGCTCTTTTTTTATTCATTCTTACCTCCTATAACACCTCACATAATCAAAAAAACACCCCCTTTTTCCCTTCCGATCATCATTCGAAAACCGGGTAAAGAGTAGCCACTTACATAAATCTTTTCCTTCCTTAATCCACCTCCTTCCTATGTAATTACTTCGCTTTTCGATTCTTAAGGTGAAGATTAAGGAAATTCATTATGCGTCGGTAAGCATCGAGAGCATGAGCGGGATCGGCAAGTCCATGAGCCTCGTCAGGATAGAAAACCGCTTCGTATTCTTTTTGGTGGCGTTCTAGCTCTTCAACAAAATTATAGCTTATTCCAGGCGGAACATTCCGGTCTCGATCAGTGTGAATAATCAATACCGGCGCTTGAAGCTTTTCAACTAAAGCCACAGGGGACAATCGCTCATACAATATTGGGTTATCTCTTTCATCAATACCAATATGAAAACGCCCGCCGGCATTGATATAAGGAAATCGACGATCGTTATGACCCATTAAGCTAATTCCAGCTGAAACAAGGTCGGGCGCCCTTGTCATAAGATACATGGCTCGATAAGCGCCATGGCTCTTTCCCATTACCCCGATGCGATCGGGATCAACAAAAGGTTTCGACTTGAGAAAATTAATCATGGCTTTCAAATCCTCGAGAACCTCTGTATCGTAGTGCCCGATTAGCAATTCGCGAAATTCTCGTCCGCGGCCGGCACTTCCCCTTTGGTTGGCTAAAAGCACGACGTATCCTGACTGGGCAATATAATGAAAAAATGGCATCCACTTATCACAATTCTGACTGTATGTCCCGCCATGAATATACATGACCGCTGGAAGCCTGTCTCCTTCCTGTAACTGAGTGGGAATCAGCAAGAACCCATCGAGCTTGATTCCATCAAACGATTTAAATGACACCGGCTCGACATTCGCAAAATGCTCCTTTCGATAGGCCGCATGCGAAGAAAAGGTCAACTGGCGAGTCAATTTTGAATCTAAGCTTTTTATATAAATATCCGGAGGGGACCACGCGTTCTCATAAGCATAAACAAGTTCACCTGAAGGCCCCCAACCTATTTCGTGAAACTGGCCTCCTCCACTATCAATAGCACGGCATACTGTTTTGTTCTTGCCGGTTGTGACATCGATAATGTCTAAGTCAAACCGCCCGCCGCGGTTTATAGAAACAAGGATCTGACGTCCATCTCTTGACCAGGAAGGATTGGCACTTGCATCCCAGGGTACATCAAAAGGACCAGTATCGAATTCACGCTGTCCGCTCCCATTCGGATCCATTGTCCAAACATGCAGGAATCCGGAACGATAGGAAAGAAAAGCAATCTTTTTGCCGTCTGGGGACCATCTCGGGCGGTAATTATCGAATGTATTTTCCGGTGTCAGCCGGGTGATAGGACCACCGTTTGCAGGAACGCTGAAGATGCCACTAGCATAAAGGTAGGCGTTTCCCGGATCTTTCGGGTCAAAAGCAGTCGGCACTGTAAAAACAATCGTTTGGCCGTCAGGGGACCATTGCAGTTCCTTCTCAGCTTCTGGGGTGTTTGTCAGCCTCCGAAGACCGACCCTTTTCCCTTTATCTAAACGTTGCTCGAGGGACTGGACCCAGATATCCGTCATTCCGCCCAGTTCGCCATATCTATCAGATCTATTTGATATAAAAGCCAGGCTCTTTCCATCAGGTGCCCACGTAGGCTCCCTGTCACTCGCTGCACTGACAGTAATTCTTGTTAGCTGACCAGTGTCCACCTTAACAATCCAGATGTCATCTTCTGCTTCGAAAGCGATTTGATCGCCAGCAGGAGAAAAGCGCGGATTTGTCTTTGGATATAGTCCAGACGTCATTTTTCGGATTTCACCAGTCTTCACGTCAATCATCCAAATATTGTTATCTTCGCCGAACCGCTGGACATCATAGCCACCCAAAGAAAAGGCAATCTTTGTCCCATCCTGGGAGATTGTGAATTCCTGGATGACTCTTGTCTGGGTAATCTGTTCAAGCGTAAATTGCGGGCGATAACGAAAAAAATCAGGGTTTTCCATTGATGTCATCCCTAATAAGCAAACAGCTAGAACAGATAATAAATAATGCCTTCTAGATAAAAATCGTTTTTGTAGTCTAATAATGAGTCCACTCATTTAGTCCGCACTCCTTATACCTGTCTTTTCTGGCTCTCGTTGGCTAGTGGAGAGAGCGGTTTCTTCTTAACAGGACTGGAGGTTTCGCCTGGAAAGCGCATTTCTGAAATATAATCAGAACCTGAACTGTGCACTTAAATGAATCGTTCTTAAACCCTCAACACCGCTCACTTTCTTATAAGCAGAGTCAAGAACAACATTCTGTGGTTCGCAAACATTCTCTGCAGAAGGACTATAACGATAAACATCCCTCAGACCTATGGTAACCCTCTTATATCCAAAAAGATTATAAATATCTACAAACAGGCTAAATGTTCCTAGGGATAGGACCTTGAATTCCTTCTCAAGCCTAAGGTCTAAAAAATAATAACTTTTATACCTTCTCGAATCCCACGGTTCTATATAGACAGTATAATATTCTCTAGCCACATTATTTGCGGTGCACCAATTAGCAGGCGGTCTAATGCTTGCTGTTCTTCCCCATGGCTCGCCATTAAAATGCCTAAAGTACCCACTCAAAAGAAAGCCGCGCCCCAGGTTTGCGGTGCCAGACATTTTGATAAACAACGGGATATCCATGGCCAGTCTTCCGTATCTATTGACGAATGCGTTTGGCCCATTTGGCGTGTCTTCACGATAATAACCTCCAACATTACCATAAGCCTTGCTATATGTAACAGACCCCGAAAATTGCCACCCGTTTGACATGCGCTTGTTAAAAATAAACTCAAACGCCCAATATTTTCTTTCGAGTTCAGGAACATTGGTTCTACGACTAATCATAGGGGGGGCATCGTTCCTTCTGGCATAAAAAGTGACTGTCGAATTAGGATAACCATCAAATCCCGGAACAATGGTCGTGAAAGGAATCCAGTATTTTTTTGCGAGCTCTTGGTCTATATGATACCAATATTCTCCTAAGTCAAAAGAATAGAGGACTTCCGCATCTATATTAAAATTGTTCTTATAAATAAAATTGAAACCGAACAAAAAATCTCTGAAAAGCTCGTGTTGAATTCCCACCAAGAACTCATCCGTTTTAGGCGAGCTCAGATTGGGATCTACAAATTTCTTGCTATACTCTAAACTTAAGACTCGATAATCGGTCGGATAGACAACGAAATCGTCTTTATCATCGATCATCAGCCAAGGCTTTGAAGGATCAATGTCTGGGTTCGGATTTGTGTCATACCAGTCAAACCGAAAAGATCTTCTAGCAAAAGGATGCGGCCCAAATCCGGTTAAAACTCTTGTGTATCGTGCATATGAAGCTTTTAAAGCAGTCTTTAGATCGCCGAAAAGATCATAACTAATGCCGATTCTTGGAGACAATTCATTCCATGTATATATATTTTTCCAATCTGGCATCTCGTGATAAGCAAATGGATTTATTCCGTCGGGGAAATAATCTGGAAACATTTTTTTTGTATAGGGCTTGATATAGTTCTCACCTAGCCAGATGGCCATAGGGTCTCCAGCTACATCCTTAAAACACGCAAGCAGACTGGTGGTCTGGTAGTCATATCGGAGTCCTAAACTGATAGTTAACCTTTTTTTGAAGGTTAACAAATCCTGGATATAGGCACCATACCTCAAAGCTATTTGAGGCATATAAACTGACCCTTTGTACGCCCCCATATTCTGATATTGGATCCTACCCCACCCAACATTAGGGATTCCTTTCCAGGTCGTTCTGCCATAATAATAAGGACCGTTAAACCAGTACCACTCCAAATTGTTGGGATAGTAATTATCATATGCACAAGGATCATATTCAAATCTCATGCCTACCTTGATTTCATGATTTCCCTTAATAAAATTGTCTCTAAAATAAGTAAAGTCGAACTGGACTGCGGTCACTCTTCTATAATTGATGGAATCGCGAGCTCTCCCTGTAAAAGTTCCATAAGGTGTTCCAAAATCTTGTATCCAAGGCCTTCCCGCCCCCTCTTTTTGGCTCATACTGGGGAAATATCTGTTAACATGCCCAATTGATGCGTCAACGAAAAGATTTTGGGTAAAGACGTAGGTTGCGTTTAATTTTGTATTCAAACGCCACTGATCATAGTAATTTGTGCCAATTTTAAGCTGATACGGTGCGGGTGCATACTCGCCTGTCGTATCTAGTGTTCTGTTCCAGTCAAATAAACCAAATATTTTTAACTTTGACGTAACCTGAGAAGTAAGTTTGATAAAGAATGCTTTCGAGTTGCTCACAGAATCGTAATTAGAGTGAAAATATCCCAGCGGATCTGTCCATTCTACCAAATTGCCCTTCTTCTTGCTATCAGTATACCGAGCTAAAGCATAGAACCACAATCTGTCGTGGAATATGGGACCACCTAAATTAATAGAAGTATCATAGCTATATGTAGCACGAACTGGCATCTGAATGCCTAAGGCTTGAATCTCTTCTTTTGACCATAAGTTTTCTGTTAATTTGTCTCCTGAATAATAAAAAATAGTTCCTCCGGAAAATCTGTTTCCTCCCGATTTAGTAACCACGTTAAGATAGAGACCTGAAGTGAAAGGGGTTTCGGCAGGATGAGCCGCTGTAACTAATTCTATCTCTTCGATAGCATCAATATTCATATTTATCAAAGAGCTCACTTGAGTGATCGGATCATTGGTAATTAATCCATCTGAAGCAAATGTATTTGATTGAGTATCGCTCCCGTGCATAGTATAACCTTCTGCTCCCATATAACCAGGTCCTGTGTGATGTCTTGCTCCTCCAAATCCCGGCGCTGATAACACTAAATCTTTGATCTGTCGAGCCACGGGCAAATTATCAATTGTGCTTCTTTCAATTACAAAAGATGACTTAGCTTGTTTAACGTCAACTACAGGCGCTGGCGCAATTACTTTTATTTCTTCTTCAATAGGGGCAACCTCTAAGACAAAATTTACAGTAACTACAGAACCAATCGAAACGATGATGCCATCCCGTATGACCGTCTTGAAACCTGGCAATTCAACTCTAATTTCGTATGTACCTGGGGGAATAGCAGGAAACCTGAAATTTCCTCCTTCTGTCGATACAAAATTCAAACTTCCCATAAGAGCCGGGGAGGAGACTGTTACAGTAGCTCCAGGCAATGGATTGCCTTCAGTATCAGTAATTGAACCTCTGATTGAACCCGTCTGGCGTTGAGCAAAAAGTGACAAAGCTAATATGATACAGAAGGAGATAATAAGTGAAGCGCGTTTGAAGACATTATTCATTTTTACCTCCTTTTTTTGATTATTAAATTAAAAAGATTGAAGCCTTTTCTTGTAGCCTTGTTAATTGTTCCAAAATATACATTTTATACCCACATATCATATACAATATAAAAAAATGCTTGTCAAGCTTTTTTTTCACGTGTTCCGTAAAAATCAAAAGTAGACGTTAGGGGAAAAAATTAGATTGGAAAATCGGCTACTTTCTGTCCATCTTTTAATACCAGGATTTTTTGCTTTGGGATGAAAGCCACTGTAACTCTGGTTCCTGCCAGGGGCTTTAATTTGTAAATATTTCCCAGGAAGCTAAAGGTGCCATCTTTTTTGACCGTTCTAGGATAATGCAGGGAAAAGAATAAATCCAGGTTAGTCTCCGGGGCTAAAGGCCTTAATCTCCCTTTGCCAGCCTTAATAGCCTCATTCCAGCGCTTCTGGGGAATCTCCTCTGTCTCCAGATGGACCCTCTCCGTGTTGTAGTAATTACAGACTTCATCAACTATCTCCTCGCTTATCCGATGAGAGTTAAAAGCCTCAAGAATCTCTTCCACAAAATCCCGGGATAATCTTTTTTGTAGTTGGACCTTCATGATGGTAGAACCTCCTTTAGGTAACGGTTCTACCACATCCACTTCCCCTAACGTCTACTTTTGATAATTACAGGACAAAAAAGAAAAATTTTGTTGACAAAGCTAATTTTATAGATATAATATAGCTGTATTTTGTATATGATATTATAAACTTCAGAATGAGGAGGTAATATGAGAAAAGAATCAATAAAATGGGAAGGCTGCTTCGCCGCTGTTGTCACCCCTTTTACAGAGAAGGGCGAATTAGATAAGGAGGCTTTTTGCAAGAACATTGAACTGCTTATTCAGGAAGGCATTGATGGGATAGTAGTATGTGGATGTACAGGCGAAAGCTGGGCTCTTACTGATGAAGAAAAAAGATTAATATTCAAATTGACAGTTGATCAGGTAAAGGAGAGAGTTGTGACCATTGGGGGTACGGGCGAAATTACCCCATCACATACTATCAAGCTAAGCCGTTATGCTAAGGACGCTGGTATGGATGGAGTCATGATCCATCCCCCAGCTAGAGTTATTCCTAATAAAAGAGAAATTTTAGGGTTCTATGAGGAAGTTTCGTCTTCTATAGACATTCCCATTCTGTTATACAATATAATAAAAAGACAAGGAGTTGATTTGTCTTTAGATCTGATAGATCGATTGGCTGACATAGAGAATATTGTCGCCATAAAAGAGAGTTCGAACGATTTTGAACGAGTCATGGAGGTCATCCAAATTGCTGGAGAAAGAATACAGGTGTTTACAGGGCATTCTGCTCAGCGTGGAGTGCCAGCAATTTTAATGGGTGCAAAAGGGTGGGTTGGCAGCCTTGAGCCTCAGGTGATGGGTAAAGAAGCTATCGATATGTACAAGCATATAAAAAATGGCCAGTTACAAAGGGCAAAGGAGATTCAGTACAGATGCATGGCCCTTGACAAGGGTATGCGCGGAGGGCGTGCGGGTACTTTTCCTGCATTTGTGAAGTATGCAATGAATTTGCTGGGCCGTCCCGGCGGATTTCCAAGGAAGCCGGTCCTCCCACTTACCGACGAAGAGAAAAAGCACGTACAAAACGTTTTGAAAAGCATAAATCTCCTATGAAAAGGGGATGGTTATATGCGCTCGACTCTCAAAGTTTTGATATATTATCATATTCCTGAATATGTCGATCGTTATGAAAATCTTCTTAAAACGGCCAGAGAAGACATTTATCTTATCACCAGCAAAAATGAAAAGCAAATTGACCAATTCATAGAGATAGCAGATATCATATTTTCCGGCAGTAGCTTCCCGGTGGAATACCTCTCTAAAGCGAAAAATCTAAAGTGGATTCAATCGATGAGTGCCGGAGTAGAAAATTTTATGAGATCGAAGGTCATTCCAGCTCACGTTTTGATTACCAAGCCAAAAGGAATATTCGGCCCCCACATGGCCGAATATGTTATTGGGTATATTTTAGCTCTTTCCCAAAAGATGAAAAGAGTATTCGAAAACCAAAAAAAAAGAGTCTGGGATCCATTCATTGTGGAGACAATTCACAACAAGGTTGCGGGCGTAATGGGTTTAGGGTCTGTCGGTACGCATGTCGCCTATAAGCTTCATTTGATGGGAGTCGAAGTTATCGGATATGAAGAACGAGAAAGAAACTTGCCCTTCATTAAGCACGAGTATTCAAAATTGGAACTAAATGAATTCTTGGAAATAGCCGATTATGTAATTATTACTCTTCCCCTTACCGAAAACACTGTCGGGCTGTTGGGCGAACGCCAGTTAGCATCTATGAAGAAAAGCGCTTATCTTATAAATGTTTCCAGAGGGCCTTTAGTTCAAGAAGAAGCATTAATATATGCGTTAAAAAAACATCAGATTGCAGGCGCTGTGCTGGACGTCTTTGATAAAGAACCTCTTCCAAAAGAGCATCCGTTCTGGGAAATGGAAAACGTTATAATTACGCCTCATATCTCGGCACCCAGCTTGCCCGAGGATCTGGCAAAGATTTTTTTAGAAAATCTTAAGAGGTTCGAAGAAGGAAAAGATTTAATCGGAGTTGTTGATCGAGCGCGCGGGTATTGAGGTTTGTAAAGGAGAGAAAGCATGAAAATTTCGGATATTGAAGTCATCTTGCTCCGGCAGAAAGAGCCCATTGCCGCCATAGGCGATAGCACTCAAGACGCCGTTATCATCAAAGTTTACACAGATGAAGGCATTATTGGAATCGGAGAGGTCGCATCTTCTCCGTACGTTGTTGAGGCGATTATAAACGCTCATGCATCAAAATATCTTTGTTGCGGCCTGAAACAGATATGCGTGGGCAAGGACCCTTTTGAAATCGAGCGTATTTGGCAAGATATGTATGAACAGAGCTCTTGGTTCGGTCTAAGAGGGGCGGCAATCCAGGCCATGAGCGGAATCGATATGGCTCTCTGGGATATAAAAGGAAAAGCTCTGGGACAGCCAATTTATAAATTATTGGGAGGAGCTTTTCGTAAAGACATAAGAGCCTACGCGAGCGCTCTTTTCCCCGATTCGGAAGAAGAAATCGAGAGAATGGTTAAAGAGTTTGTTAGTCTTGGGTTTTCGGCAATTAAATTTGGATGGGGTAAATTCGGACGATCTCAATATGAGGATATAAGATTGATAGAAGCGGCAAGACGTGCTGCAGGAGATAACGTAGATCTGATGGTCGACGCTGGCGGATGTTTTCGGGATGTTAAAATGGTCATTCAGCTTGCAAAAGAATTAGAAATATTTAAGGTTTTTTGGCTAGAGGAACCTTTCCCCCCTGACGACTTGGAGGGATTGGCTAAGCTATCGAGCGCTACCCAGCTAAGAATTGCCACAGGAGAAAGACTATCTACGCGTTTTCAATTTAAAGAGCTCATCGAGAAAGGGAGAGTTGACATTATTCAGCCGGACGTAGGGAGGGTTGGAGGGATTTCTGAGTTTATCAAAGTGGCGTTTATTGGGCACCTGTATGGGGTGAACTGCGTTCCTCATGCCTGGAGCAGCGATGTCCATTTGGCGGCGACGCTTCACGTTAATGCAGCTATTCCAAACGGTGGCATTTTCCAAGAGTTCTGCCTTTCGGGAAGACCTTTAAGAAAGGATTTGGCTAAAAATCCCATTGAAGTACAAAATGGTTGCATATCTGTCCCGGAAAAGCCTGGATTAGGCATTGAATTGAATGAGGACACAATAGATAATTTTAGAATAGCTTCAAAGTTTTAATCAGACTTATCCAAGTAAAGATGGAGAATGGAACCTTGCAGGAAGAAGGAGAACAAAATCAAAACTGAAAACATTAAAGACCCTTGGGTTTCTTCAGGCAAGAATACAAATAGATATCGTTGGGTAATCCTCGCCATATTATGGATCACTTTTATTGTCGTCTTTCTCGTCAGGCTCAGTGTAGGTCCGTTAGGTCCATTTTTTAAAGAAGATTTGAATCTGTCGAGTGCTCAAGTTGGCTTAGTTCTTTCAATTGCAGCTTTTGGTTACCTGCTAACGCAAATTCCGGTTGGATGGATAGCTGACAGAATCGGCGCCAGATGGCCAATCGCTCTTGGAGAAATTATTGCTGGCTGTGCGATGATTAGTCTTTATTTTGTTTCTTCGTATGGCATGTTTATGGCTCTTATTTTTCTTACAGGAATGGGATGCGGCTTTCTTGCTCCCTCGACGACTCAGGCGGTAATTGTCTGGTTTCCAAAAAGAGAACGAGCAACAATCATGGGATTTAAGCAGACGGCAGTCAATATTGGTGGGATCATAGGTGCTGCTACTCTTCCTGCAGTAGCAGTTGCCATGGGCTGGAGGTTTGGTTTTTTTATTCTTGGAATTATCGCTATCTCTATTGGAATAATATCGTTTCTGTTTTATAAGAATCCGCCTGACTTATCTTATTCAATATGCCAAAAGAGAAAAGATCCTTTTGCGATCGTACCCCTAAAAGCAATCATAAGAAACACTGAGATATGGAAAGTTGCTATGGGAATATTTTTCCTGAATTGGATAGAAATGGCCATGATAGGGCATTTCGTTATTTATCTAAATAAAGCCTTGCTTTTTCCCGTTGTAGCGGCTGGAGGGCTATTAGCAATATCAGAAACGGCGGGCGCAATTGCCAGGCCCGTTAGCGGGTTGGTAAGTGATCGAATCTTCTATGGAAGGCGCAAACCCGTATTTATTTTCTTCGCCGCAACAGCGTCAGTAATGTGCCTCCTATTGGCGGTTTTCGGTATTCGCTTATCATGGGGGATATATCCCGTCATATTTGTTTTGGGCATTGGAGCTATAGGTTTTGGGGGTATCGCCCTCACACTTTTGTCGGAATTGGGAGGAAAAGGAGGAGCCGCAAAAGCAGCCGCGCTTGGAAATTCCATCGGAATGGGCGGTTCAATCCTTGGCCCCCCATTATTTGGTTATATCGTTGATATTACGGGCTCCTATCCTACGGCCTGGCTTTCGCTCGCAATCGTGGGGATCATCTGCGTTTTCACGCTCATTTCCGTAAAAGAATCAGAGAGAAAGATTTAGTTCTTTTAGCTTGTTGGATATCCCTATGTAAGCCGGCTACCCATTCCGAAGCAAAGCGGACAATGATTCCGACGCGAAGGCGGCCACTTTTTGCGTGTCTATTAGAACGGGTGGTCGGAATCGTTCGGAATAGAAATGGTGCCAGGCTTACTTTGGGTAATTGCTAAGGGAAGAGTTATGCTAAGCCTTCTGGATTTTTAGGAAAGTAGGCTTGGATGCAGGCAGAGCGATACGGTTATGCCGAACGGAAAAAGGCCCGCTTTTTGACCGCTTATCACCTGGTAATCGACAGGCAGTACTACAGCTTACCTTATCAACTCTATGACTGCGAACTGGATGTGTGCCTGACGGCTACAACAGTAGAATGCTTCCATAAAGAGATAAGGGTGGCCAGTCACCGGAGAAGTTCGCAGCCAGCGCAGCACTTCATAGCAAAAGAGCACATAACCAAGGCCCATAAAAGTTGTGCCGAGTGGACCCCAGAGGGGGTAATTGCCTGGACGCCCCAGACCGGCCCATTCACCAAGGGTTTGGCCGAAGAAATCATTGCTTCCCGGCTTTATCCTCAGCAAGCTTTCCGTTCCTGTCTGGGATTGATGCGGGTGGGCAAAATTTACGGCTCTCAGCGTCTGCAAGCGGCCTCCAAAAGAGCTTTGATTCATCAGGCGACCAGGCACCGGAACGTCAACGCCATCCTCAAGAGCGCTCTGGATAAAGAGGAGCGTGTGACTGAGGCCAAAGCCTTGGAAGGACAGCTCCCGACCCCAAACCTTGGTGCTTTGACTTTTGAAGAGTTCCACAATGTCCGGTCCACTGTGGTCACCACCCAGCAACCTGTCCTCAACTGGCATGAAGCTCTGGTTGATCCAGCGCTAGCCATGCCATCCTCGATCGCACGGTTCACAACGTCTATAAAATCAGTTTGAGAGGAGGATCGATGAGAAAAAACAAAAATCCTTAATGTAACTCGGCCGCTAAGATACAAAGAACATGGCCAGCATCGCTCTACTTCGACAGATGGTTATTTTCATTCTGATTCGGTGGCCGGAATGATTGGAATACACAAATCGAAAATGTCACTAATGTCCTGGAGCCATTCACAAATATAATCAGAGGAGGTAACTTGTTAATTCAAAATAAATCAAAAAAGAAAAATTTGACCCTAAGATTAATCCTTTGTTTAACCATCTGGATGATTTTCTTCAATTCTACAATTGTTGCTTTTCAGCGACGAGGCGATGAAATCCTGCTGAGGAATAATCTTTTGTCTAAGGCTATCCAAGAGAGGCGACTCGCATGTCCGAATCTCTGTTCTGGGCTTACGCAGCAGGACTCCTACTTTAACGAGCCTCCGACTGAGCTCTCTAAGATTTTCGAATATTATATTGCTGACAGGGCGGCGTTGTTACGTTATTACGGTATTCCTGACACACCTGTAACCCATTTCGTTTCTATTAATAGACCTGTCTCCCAGGCTTGCATCGAACGGTTAAGAGAGTTCTACATTGCAAGGAAAAACGAACTCGCTCTAATAAATTTTGAAGCTCTCCGCACAGATAGCCGCTTGGAGTACCTGCTCTTTAAAAACTTACTCAATAGGGAGCTTCTCCGGCTAGAGCGCTCAGTGCAAAGAATTAAAGAGATAGAACCCCTTGTTCCTTTTTTCTGGAAAGTTGTTGATCTGGAGGAATCAAAACGACGGATGGAGCCAATAGACTCTGAAAAAGCCGCCGCTCTTCTCGATGCGATCTGGAATGAGGTTGAAGAAGCCAGAAAAAAGATTGAAAAAGAGAAAACTCCGGTAAGAAAAATCGTAGCCAGACGCAGCCTAGAGGCACTGGCAAGCCTCGGTGAATCTTTGGACTCCTGGTTTCATTTTTTCCATGGCTATGATCCGCTTTTTACCTGGTGGACCAAAGAGCCTTTTAGCAAGGTTGAAGCTTCGTTTCAAAAATACTCAGCGCTTATCAAGGAAAAATTCATGGATAATATAAAAGGAGCCAATGAAGACATCATCGGCGACCCGATAGGCCGAGACGCCGTGCTTCAGGAACTCGGCCACGAAATGATTCCCTACACCCCTGAGGAACTGCTCGAGATTGGGAATAAAGAGCTTGCCTGGTGCGAGAATGAATTGAAGAAAGAATCTCGTAAAATGGGATTTGGGGATGACTGGAAGAAAGCCTTTGAACATATCAAGGCTTTCCATGTGGAGCCTGGAAAACAGCCAGCTCTTGTTCGTAATCTGGCTCTTGAAGCAATCGAATTCGTTGAAAAGCATAATCTCGTCACCATACCTGAGCTTGCTAAAGAGCTTTGGCGAATGGAAATGACACCGGCTGAACGTCAGCCGATAAACCCATTCATAACGGGCGGCGAAATCCTCCGGATATCGTTTCCCACTGATGATCTATCTCACGCAGATAAATTGATGATTATGCGAGCCAACAATGTCTACACATCTCGGGCAATTGTCAACCATGAACTCATACCTGGACATTACCTGCAGGCTTTCATGAACAGCCGTTATTATCCTTACCGCACTAACCTTTTTCACACAGATTTTTGGAGAGAGGGCTGGGCCGTTTATTGGGAGATTCTCCTTTTTGACTTGGGCTTTCCTCGCACTCCAGAGGAAAAAATAGGTATGCTCTTTTGGAGGTTACATCGCTGCGCTCGCATAATCTTCTCTCTCAGCTATCATCTTGGAAAAATGACCGCCCAAGAAGCGGTTGATTTCCTTGTTGAGAGAGTCGGCCATGAGCATTTCGCAGCCGCCGGTGAGGTCCGCCGCCCACTTGAAAGAGACAGACCCTTACAACCTCTATCCTACATGATCGGTGCCCTCCAGTACAGGGCTCTGCGCCGGGAGTTTGTCGAATCGGGGCGAATGACAGACCGTCAGTTCCACGATGCCATCCTGCAGAATAACTACATGCCTATTGAAATGCTAAGGGCTCTTCTCGCAGGGCAGAAGTTGGACAGGGATTTCTCTTCGAGCTGGCGTTTTTATTATTTGCGTAGTCAGCGATGAGAAAGAAATGAAATAGGGTGTGCAAAGTCAGGTTTTGGGGAGATAGGTATACTTAAGATCGCCACCAGTAGGAAAACTTAGACGTCTTTTTGTTCAAAAAATTCATGATTCATCTTTTGCTGGTGTACAAAATAGTTCGCAATTTGATCTAGAGGAATGAGCCATCGTAAACTCTCCTTTTAAAGAACAAAAGCTTAAGAAAGGAGGTTATTACTTACGATGGCTCGAAGGGATTATAAGGAATT
>Ga0209102_1000622_pt1 | contig 22418 bp, 16 predicted proteins | sample ConPoolayeHmetaG_FD_185483 | JGI IMG/M metagenome (GOLD analysis project Ga0209102, IMG submission 185483) | Hot spring microbial mat communities from California, USA to study Microbial Dark Matter (Phase II) - Cone Pool mat layer H metaG... ...
CCTGGCGGACAAGAGACCGAATGAACTCTGAACCGGGGATGATGTCCCCGTAAACTCGAGCTTGATGTGGATACATAGCAACACCTATTTTACCCTAATGTGTCACTAATGTATCTGACCCAGCACAGTTATGAAGGTTAAAGAACAATGTTTTTTAGTTAAGAAAAAATCTCGTCATTTCTTAACGTGAAAAGAATTCTATCCTATTTTACTCATGCATTGCAAATAAAAAATCTTGGAAGGATTAGATGAGAATTAATCTGATACAGAATCTGCGCCAAGATGTACGCTTAATCTTTAAAAAAAGGAAGGGGAAACGAGCTCTTAAAGGGTAACTTCGTTCCCTTCTTCTCCTCCACCTTCTTCAGCATGCAAGAAGGAGATTATATCTTCCCGGAATGCTTTCAAATTTTGTGTTGCTTCCTTGGTAAAATAGAAAACCCTTTTTTCTCAAGAAAAGCAAAGCTTGGTTAATCTCCAGTGGCTGATGCTTCGTTACCTAAGGGACTAACATTTAATGGGTGGTAACTTTACTATCTATATGGAGAAGATTATAATAGAATAAATTAAAGCTTTGGTTGTTTAAGGTGCGGAAGTGGCGGAAGTGGTAGACGCGTAAGCCTCAGGAGTTTATGGTCTTAATGACCGTGTGGGTTCGAGTCCCACCTTCCGCACCAATGAAGAATCTCATAGCTTAAGTACATAATTCTCAAAAAAAGAAGTACTCCTATTTAAAAAGAGCATGAGCTTTCGAAAGAACGTTCTTCTTATAAATCCCTGGATCTACGATTTCACGGCTTACGATTTCTGGCTCAAGCCTTTGGGCTTACTTTATATCGCTTCTCTTATAAAAAAATATACAAATCTTAACATGTTTTTCATAGATTGCTTGGAGGGACATCATCCCCTATTAGCTAAGAAATTGAAAATTAAGTCCGATGGGAGGAGCCCTTTTTTAAAGGAAGAAGTGGAAAAACCACAAGTTTTAAGAAATATTCCTAGAAAGTATTCACGCTATGGAATTCCGCTCTCTCTTTTTCAGAAAGAAATCGAATCTATTCCTGTGCCTGAGCTTGTTCTCCTTACTTGCTGCATGACATACTGGTATCCAGGTGTGCAGCTTGTAGTCGAGTTGATAAGGAAAAAATTTGGCAGCGTTCCTATCATCCTGGGAGGAGTTTATGCCACTTTGATGCCCGAACATGCTCGGAGCGCTACAGGTGTGGATGTGGTTAGTGAGGGACCTGGGGAAAGAAAAATCTTTTCTCTTTTGAGGAAAATTCTCGGTAAAAAGGTTTGTTCTGAAGAGATAATTGACTCACTGGAGAGGATGCCCTTTCCAGCTTTTGAACTTTTGGCGAGAAAAGATTCACTTCCGCTTCTCACTTCCAGAGGGTGTCCTCTTAAATGTACATTTTGTGGTGTCCCTCTTCTTCAAGAAAAGATAGAACACAGGAGCATAAGCTCTGTGATTCAGGAAATTGAAAATGACCTGAAATTATGGAAGACGAAGAACCTTGCTTTTTATGATGATGCTCTTCTTTTTAGAAAGGAGCATCATCTCCTTCCTCTTCTTCAAGAAATAATAAATAAGAACCTGCCTCTCGCCTTCCACACCCCAAACGGTTTACAGATAAATGAGGTCGACTTTGAAACTGCCCTCCTTTTTAAAAGGGCAAAGTTCGAATCTATTTTTCTCTCTCAAGAATCTTTTAATCCTATATTCCTCAATGAGGCCAGTCATAAAGTAAGGGAAGGTGATCTCGAGAAGGCCTTGGAAAATCTGGGGAGGGCTGGATACAACCGGAGAAACGTAAATGTTTATTTATTAGTCGGACTTCCTGGACAAGATTTCAAAGGAGTGAAGGAGGACATAATAAGGGTTCAGAAGCTGGGGGCGAGAGTGAGGCTTGCTTATTTTTCTCCTGTTCCTGGGACCGAAGCCTGGAAAAAGATGATTGAAAGGAAATATTTGAATCCTGATGACGACCCACTCCTCCATAACAAAGCGATTTTTCCTTACCTCCGCCCGGATTTTCCAGAAGAAGATTTTTTAAAATTGAAACAGCTAGTTCTTCAACCATAAAAATTGGCTCTTCTCTTAATTAGCTCCTAAAAACTCATAGCAGAGAAAGGAAAAGAAATACATATCTTCTTTATCAACCCCTCTAGAGATGAACCTAAAAATTTAATGAGGCAATTCAAGAGTCTCTCTTTCTGGTTTTTGTTGGCATATAAATTGCACCATCCCAGGGAGACGTCTTGAATTAAATTTTATGAGAGTCTAAACTTATAATTAGGCGCTATCGATGGAAAGAGGAATCCAAGATTTAAAGCTACTCATCCTATTTTTTTTTCTCATTTTCATCATTATCTCCAGTGAATTAAGATTGGGAGCAGTTGAACTTCCTGCCTTTTATAGGAAATGGCTTGAGGAAGAGGTTGTTTACATCATAACTCCTCTGGAAAGGGAAGTATTTCTTAAGCTTAAGACAGACCGGGAGAGGGACCTTTTCATCGAGGCTTTCTGGAAACAGAGAGACCCCACACCCGGGACAACGGAGAATGAGTTTAAAAAAGAACATTACAGAAGGCTGAACTATTCCACTCACTTCTTTGGTAGGAGAACTCCAAAACCGGGGTGGAAAACAGACCGGGGTAGAATGTACATTCTGCTTTGCGAACCCAACGATATCCAGAGGTTTGAGGGCAAATCTCAGACCTACCCTGTGGAGATCTGGTTTTATCAGGGAAAGACAGATTTGGGGTTTCCTCCTGGATTTAACCTCGTCTTTTTTCAAGAGCGCGGGAGTGGTGAATACAGGCTTTATAGCCCCTCGGCGGATGGTCCTCAAGCCCTAATGACTTCCTACTGGGGAGACAGGGTGGATTACTTGAAGGCATATCAGGAGCTAAAGGAAATAGAGCCAGTCCTGGCTGAAGTATCTTTAAGCTTAATTCCTGGGGAAGGATCCCCTATGCTGGGACGGCCCTCTCTCTCTTCAGATTTATTGATTCAGAAGCTCGAAACAATATCCTTGAGACAGGTGAAGGAAAGCTATGCTCAAAAATTCTTGGAATACAAGGACATTGTCGAAGTAGAATACAGCACAAACTATATTTCATGTGATTCCCTGGTAAGTGTGATTAGGAGTAAAGATGGATTGTATTTTGTCCATTACGCCATAGAGCCCGAGAGACTTTCTGTGGGACAATCTGGAGATAAATTTTCCACTCATTTAAAACTATACGGTTCTCTGGTGGATATTGAGGGTAGAACCGTCTACCAATTTGAAAAGGAAATTCCCCTTGAATTTACGCAAGAACAAATAAGGGAGATAAGCCATAGGCCTCTTAGCCTCCGTGACCTCTTTCCTCTTATTCCAGGGAGGTATAAGTTCTCTGTCTTGGTCAAAAATGAAGTTTCCAAAGAATTTACTTCTCTTGAAAGAGAAATCTCTACCCCTGAAGATGAGTTAGGCCTCCAGATGAGTCCTCTCCTTCTCGGTTATGGCTTGAAGAGCTCTGGCTGGGAAGATAGAAGATTGAGACCTTTTCAGATAGGAGACTCACAGATTTTCCTCCAAGCTAACCATATTTTCCTCAGGCAGGATGAGCTCATTGTGGGCTTTCAAGTCTGCGGATTATCAGAAGAGTTAAAAAAAGAAGGGGAGCTTCGCTACATTTTTTATAAAGAAAACGAGGAATATAAATCGTTCTCGAAGAAAATAAGTGATTATGAATCGCCTCTCGATTTCGTGGAAAAATTCTCTCTTGATGAATTTCTACCCGCTCACTACACAATAGTCGTTTCTCTTCTCTTCAAGGGTCAAAGGCTCGTTGAAGGAAGGAGTGAATTTGATGTTACCCATCTTGAGAAAATTTCTAGACCCTGGGTCTACTCAAAGGTTTTACCTAATCTAAAAGAACCTATCTATTCATTTATGTCATTTATGCTTGGGACTCAACTTTTCAATTGCGGTCAGATTGAAAAGGCAAGATGTTATCTGGAAGATGCAGCAAGTAAGAATCAGGGCTCTGTTGAATTTTCAATCCAGTTAGCCCGAGTTTACCTCCTCCTTAACGAGGAAAAAAAGGTGGTAGCCCTGTTGCTCCCTTTTGTGGAGAGTGATCCACAACCGAAATATGAAGCTCTCTTTCTTCTGGCTACTTCTTATAAAAAAACAGGAGCGTTGAAGAAAGCAATTGAAATCTTAGAAAAAGGAGTTCTCCATTATGGAATAAACAGCACACTTTTAAATGAAATTGGAGAATGTCAATTAGAGCTGGGGAATGTGGCGGAGGCACTCGAGGCTTTCGAGAAGTCTCTGGAGATAAATCCTGATCAACCAAAGATAAAAAGCCGGATTGAGGCTTTAAAGGAGAAAAAATGAGAAGGAAAAAGATTTCAAGAAGGGAGAAGAGTTTAAGGACAATCTCCTCATCCTTCATTTTTACCCTTTTTCTCTTCGTTATATCTTCCTTTTTTTTAATCATGCTTTCTTCTTCCTGCAGACTTTATAATCTGGAGAGGAAACTTGACCCTGTGAATGCCGAATTTCTTTCCAAAGTAAGATATATAATTACCAAAGAAGAGAGAAAGATTTTTCTTGAGCTCCCAGATTCCGAAAAAGAAAAATTTAAAGAAGAATTTTGGAAAAAAAGAGACCCGGACCCTGACACAGAAGAGAATGAATTCAAGATTGAATATTTCAACAGGATTGAAAGGGCAACCGAGCTCTTCATGGGGGAAGGAAAACCAGGATGGCTTACAGATAGAGGGAGGATTTATGTTCTCTTCGGTCCCCCTACAGACAGAATAACATATCCTATGGGCGAGGATTCTTACGGCCGATGCCGAGAAATTTGGTACTACGGGAATTTTCCAGTTGTATTCGTTGATGATACTTGTACGGGGTCCTATCGCCTGATTACCTATAACTTGACTGCTATTAGTTCTCTGAATCTGAATTACATGCATGAGCTGAACATAGCCCAGGCTAAGGCTCAGGAGACCATAGTGGGAGAGAGAAGGTTTTTCGACTTTGAATGGAACGTGAAGAAGACCCATGTGAGCGAAGAGAGGGTGGAGGGCTTGATTACCATCGAAATTGCCTATTCTGCGCTCTGGTTCAAGGCAGAAGATGATAAATTGAGGACGACATTGAAAGTTGAGCTTGAGCTTCTTGATTCTGAAAATACCATTGCCTGGGAATATGAAGGTTCTTATCCTCTAGAAACTGATGAAGAGGAACTAAAAAAATCCGCGAGGAAGAAACACCGGATAGAAATTCCTTTTGTTTTGGATAAGGAAATAGAAAGGCTCCACAAAGGAAAGAATCGGCTCCAGATAAAGATTACCAATGAGACAGGAGGAGAGGAACTTAAAAAAATAATGGATTTTAAGCTTTAATTTTTTCTCCTTGAGATTTGTGCTCCGATTGGAAAATGAGCTTCTTTTCTTCTATAATAATATCTCTAGGGACATTAAGGAGGCCGAGATGAGTAAATTCTTAAAGAATGAATGTTTGAAAATAATCTTTATAATTTTTGGTTTAGTTTTCTTCTGGCAATTTTCGTTTTCTCAAGAACATATGGGGAAAGGAAGAGTCAACGGGACAGTGGTGGATGAAGATGGAAAGCCATTGGAAGGAGTGCTGATTACCGTTCAGAGCTTGGAATTTGATACAAAGCTTGAGGGATATACTGACGAAAAAGGTCATTTTGCCGTGGCAGGAATGGGGACAGGTAACTGGAGAGTGACAGCCTCAAAAAAAGGATACACAAGCTCTTATGTAGACATGCAGATTCGTCAGCTGAGGAGAAATCCTCCGATTTCATTTATTCTGAAAAAGATGACCGGATTTGCTGCCTTAATGACCGATGAGGAATCTTTTGCAGAATTCGATAGAGCAAACGAACTCATCAATGAAGAAAAGTACGACGAAGCCTTGGAGATTTTCCAGAAATTTTTAGAGAAATATCCTGAAGTATACCAGGTTCATCTGAACATTGGGACCTGTTATTTGAAAAAAGGTGACCTCGATAAGGCGGAGGCTGAGTTTAAACTTGTCTTAGAAAAGACCATTGAAACTCATGCTGATTATAAAAAGGATCCCCAGGCGAGTCTTCGAGCACTCACAGGGCTCGGCGAGGTCTTCATTCAGAAGGAGGAATTCGAGGAGGCTCGAAAGTACTTTACCCAAGCCCTGGATATCTCGCCTGAGGATGAGGTGGCAGCTTACAACGTAGGAGAAGTTTTTTTCTCTCATCAACAGATTGATGAGGCCATCAAATATTTTGAGCTGGCAATCCAGATTAAGAAGGAGTGGTCTAAGCCTTACATGAAGCTTGGATACGTTTATCTCAATAAGGGAGATTTCGAAAAATCCCTTGAATATTTCCGTAAGTTCCTCGAGATGGACCCTGAAAGCCCAGAGGCACCTCAGGTTAAGAATATAATCACCACAATTGAAAAAATGAAACAATAAAGGCAAAAAAGAAGAGCATCAAAAGGTAAGGCGGAGAGTTAATCTTAGCTGCCGAATCCCCGAAAGGGAAGTTACACGATTGTAATACGGGTTTAATATTCTCAGGCCCTGTGATGAGTTTTCTTCTGCAGGGAACCAGTAGCCGCCATCGTTACGTTCAAGCGATTCATATTTTTTGCCCAAGACATTTATGATGTCGGCTGAGAGAGCCATCCTTCCTAAGCCTCTCAACTTCAATTCCTTCTGAATTCTGAGGTCAAGGTTATAAATAGCGTCTTTTCTTCGAGAGCCGGGTATTTCAAGCAAAACATTAAGATAATCTATGTGGACGTTATTTTCCTCTGCCCATGACTCAGGAGGCACGATGGTGATTGTTCTCAACCAGGGGATGCCGCTCATGTGGGTGTAGAAAAAGCTCAAGTTAAATCCCAGGGGAAAGCTGTAGTTTCCCATGATTTTCAATATAAATCTCCTCTCATGGTCAAGGCTTGAGTCGGGAGGGAGATTGATGAAGTAGTTGGGGTTATATGGCAAGACTAATGAGTTATTATTTCCTGTGCTTATATTTTTTAGGTCTGCATTTCCTTTTGCTCTATTTACCACGGCGGAGAATAAGAATTGCCAGTTATGGGACATCGGCTTGTGAATGGAAATTTCCAATGCTTCATAATCCCTTCTTAATTCGGGGATGTTTTTAATCCTCTCAAAGAGAGGAGGAGCATTTTTTGAGCGGAAATATAAAGTGAGGCAAGTTTCGGGGAATCCCATACCGGCAGGAACAATAGTTCGGAAGGGAATCCACCAACTTTTGGTTTCTTCGTTGAGTGAATACCAGTCCCTTTCTAACTCAGGAGAATAAAAAACATTCCCTAAAATGTTTCTTTGAGATTTACGAATGTAGCCAAGGTTAACCCAGATTTCTTTGAGGATTACCTGGCTTAAAGTGAGAGTGTACTCATTTATGTCGGGAGATTTTAAATCTGTTGCGACTCTTTTCGTCCAGTAATCGGGGTGATAGAGACGATAATCTTCGGGGTAAAGAGCGAAGGAGTCTGAAGCATCTATTTTTTCATCCATGTTTTCATCAAACCAGTAAAATCGGTGAGAACGTCCGTAAAAATACGGATCCAGGCTCTTTAAATATTCAAGCATCAGGTACTCATTGTATCTTGAAAAGGAGGCTTTTAAGATGGTTTTTCCCTTGCCGAAAAAATCGAGAACAAGACCGAAGCGCGGAGAAAGAGAATCCCAGCTCAGCACATTTCTCCATTCTTGAAATTCATTCCTAGAAAAAGGATTCGAGTTTGCTAGAGGCTTGATCAATTCTTCTCCAAGTTTTAGAGAAAGGGAATTTCCGCTTTCCCCTTTGATGTAAGCCGATAAATTTGCATTGCTTCGGTCGAATCTTAATCCAAGGTTGAGGGTGAATCTGTCTAAAAAAGTAATTGAGTCTCGAAGGTAAACAGCAAATCTTCTGAGTCTATATATTTGCGGAATTCCCACTTCTTCTTTGCTTACAAGAGTAAACTCTATCAATCCTTTTCCCACTGTGGCTTGGGTCAGGGGTGATTCCTCCAGACCGAAATAATAAGGACTTCCTCCGAGATAATAGACGATTAAGTTATTCTCTTTCCATGCAGAACACTCTTGGCTTGAATCTTCATATTCTGCTCCCGCGCAGAGCTCATGGTCTCCAAGAAGCGTATCTTGGAAGCGTGTTAGAGAGGCGGTTGTATCGAATCTTTTTTTTATTTCGATTTCGTTATAAAGAGCACTTCCCCAGACATGGCCTGTAGCTTCATCACGATAAAAGGGAAGGTTGGAGCTATTTTCGCTTAACATCAAGGGGAGCTTATGCTGGGTGTATCCTGCCCTTAGGTTAAGGGAAGTATTTTGGTCGAGCGTATAGTTTAGATAGCCATTTAAAAAATAGTTTTTAGAATTGTCTAAGATTTGAGTCGCCTCCTGTGTGATGTTCCAATCTAGAGGAAGTTTGTAGAAAGGTTGGTATTTATCATAGTAATTGAGAGAAACTGTAATCCTGAGTTCGGGGAGGAAGCGGCTGGTGAGCTTAAAAAAACCCATCTTTTCTGTGTTAGAAGAGTTATATTCTTGATGAAATTTGCCCTGGGGGTCTTCCCAGGGAATGAATGAGGTCCAAGAGCTTTGGGTGAGGTAGCGAATATTTCCGAAAAAACAAAGCAAATTAGCGTAAACAGGGGTTCCTGCAGACAAGGAAAGATCGAGGTGACTCAGGTCAAGGGGAGGGAAATTTGCGCCAAGTTGATGTACCTCTTCTCGCGTTCTCAACGGGCTTGTGAATTCTGAGCCTGTATAATGAAAAAGGAGCTCAGCAGAAGATTTTTCGTATCCTGATTTTGTGATGATGTTTACATAGCCGCCGTCTATCGGGCCGCTCTCTACAGGATGTGCGCCACTCTCTATTTCTATTTCATCTATGAGGTCAAAGTTTATGGAGGTAAGGAGGAGCATGCTTTCTGGATCATTCTGTGAGGAGCCATCAAGAGCATAGACGCTGCCTCTAAGGGGAGAGCCATGGATTATAGAATGAGTTCTTTTATGGAAATCGTCAGGGATAATTCCGGGGGAAATGAAGAGGACGTCATTTAAGTTACGAGCCACAGGGGCACTATTTAGAATGTTCATGTCCAGCGTTGAAGTGAAAGTAGCTTGTTTCACGTCACCTATGGGCGTTGAATATTTCAGGCTTTTTGTTTCCTCGCCAATTGATTTTTCCATGATTAGGGGAATGCTTACTGTCATCCCCGCTCTCAGGATAATGTCTTCGATGGTTACGGTCTTAAACTCTGGCATTTCTGCTCTGAGTTTATATCGCCCTGGGGGAAGTCCATGGAATTTAAAACTACCTGATTTTTGAGTTATATAGGTTTTCATCCCTAACAATGAGGGAGATTCAATGTCTACGAATGCTCCGATAAGAGGCACACCTTCCTCTGTGGTCAATCTGCCTTTGATTGTCCCTGTTATTCTTTGAGCAGATGAGGTAAGTGGATAAGAGAGGAGAAAGGGAAGAATTAGGAGCAGAAGCGAGATTCTTTTCCTCACATTTTCCTCCTTTTTATCTTCTCTTCAATGAATCAACTTTATAACTCTCACTAAGACGGAAGAGTTGCCTTTATTTATTTGCCTGAATTCAGATATTAGCTGATTTCCTTTGAGATGAGGCTTTTTTTCACAATAAGTTAAATATATTACCAATTCTATTCTTTTTTTACAATTGAATTACTGTGTCTCGATTAGATTTTTGAGGCCAGTAAGAGTCTTCTTGTTTCCTGAGAAAAAGGATTCTGTGAGGGTCAAAATGTTGAATGTTCTTAAGAGAGGGTGTTTCTCTCTTTAATCTTTTTTAAATTCGGCAAGGATTCTTTCTCTTCCCAGAAGAGCCGCGCCTATGAAGCCAGCGTCATTGCCCAGGAATGCCATTTGGATTTTGCATGATTCAAAGGCTGCTTTGTAAGAGCGTTTTTTTGCTTCCTGAAGCGCAGGGAAGAGGAGGAGTTTACTGGCCTTCATCACCCCTCCCCCGAGAAGAATCCTGTCCGGATTCAATAAATTGATGACGATTGAAAGTCCGATCCCCAGGTAACGTCCTGCCTCGGCATATGCCTTGAGGGCATTTTCATCTCCAGCTTTTGCTCTTTGGAAGATTTCTCGAGCCTCGAGTTCTTCTTCAGTTTGGGCAAAGCTCTTATATTTTCTAACCAGGGCTTGAGCCGAGACTTCTGTTTCCAGACAACCCCTGCTTCCACATTTACATTTTTTTCCTCTTTGCCTAACACTCACATGCCCCAACTCACCAGCATATCCGCACTTTCCATGCCAAATTTTTCCTTCAAGGATTATTCCCGTTCCGATTCCTGTGCCAATGGTAATGAGAATAAGACTTTGAACTCCCTTGTCTGAGCCTAAAAGATATTCACCAAGGGCAGCCACATTGGCGTCATTATCGATGGAAAATGGGACATCAATAAAGGCTGAAAGAGCTGGCTCAAGTTCATAACCATCGAGGTGGGGATAATTTGGAGATTGGAAGATTTTTTTCTCCTTAAGGTTAAAGATACCGGGGAATCCAAAGCCACAGCTTAAAATTTCTCTCCCCTTTTTGTCTTTCAGTTGCTTCCAGGTTTTGCTGAGGACGCGGAGTAGTTCTTCCATACTCGGAGGGGATGGTTTTTTCCCCCTTAAGACTATCCTCCCTTTCTCATCTATCAACCCGTATTTAAGCTCGGTGCCACCAAGGTCAAATCCAGCATGAAGCGGCATTTTAAGGCTTTAATCCAATGGCTGCATAGTTTGTGGGAGCAAAGAGAAGGGCATTCAATTTATCTAGGTTTTGATTCAGGATTGAGGTAAACTCATTTTCCTGGGGTAACTCTTGAAGGCTTTCTTTCTCGAGTGGAGAAGAATATTTTATTTCCACTTTTTCGAATCCTGCACCTTCAAGAAGGAATTTCAGTGCATGAGGATGGATAGGTCTTTTATGAAAGGGGTCCAGGAAATAAATCTCTACAAGCGAAAAGACTGAGGTAGGATTAATCGTTTCTAGCACAATATAGCAAGAAGGAGCAAGCTTGAAATAGGCAAGCTCGATTAGGCTCTTAAGATAAGAAGAGGAGAGATGTTCAACAACCTGAGATGAAAATATCCCAGAAAGAGATTCGTCTTTAAATTCAGAAAGTTTTTCCAGGATGTCTCCTTTCTGACATTTAAGACCTTTCTCCTTGCAAATCTCTATCATCTGCTCATTAAGGTCAATCCCTTCTGCCTCTATTCCATTCTCTTCAAGAAGCTCCAGAAATTCGCCTCTTCCGCAACCCAAGTCGAGCACCTTTCCTTTCTTAATAAAATAAACAAGATACTGAGATTGCTGTTTCTTGACCTCTTCTTCGCTCCCCCTAAACCGGTTCTCAAATCCAGCATATCTCCAGTCTTCAAGGGGGTAGAGGATTCTTTTGATTGAACTTGGGGAAGGGGTTTTCTTCTCTTCTAGTGTCTGAAGCAGATACTCAAGCTCTTTTTTTAGGAAGAGGAATGTCTTCATCAATGCTTTCGTATCCTCATAAACAGCCTGAAGTTTATCCACCCTCCATTCCATGCTCTTGAAAATCATCCCCACATGATTACTCCCCAGAGCATCCCATTCTCTGTCTTTGGCATCCATCAGAGAGAGGTTTAGTTCGAAAAGGTCTGTTGTCAAAGCAGAGATATCCTTCACTCTCTGAGTTTCTTTCTCGATGAGACTCTGGAGCTCTCTGAAAACATGAATTGTTTGGGAATAGAAAGTATCTACTCGAGATTCAAGTTTTCTTTTTTTTAAAAAAGGAAAGAAGGTTCCTCTTCCCTTCTCTGATTCTAATTCTTCTTTTTCTTTTAGTAGATTTTCGAGTCTGAGAACAAGAGAATTTAGCCTCAGGATGGACTTTTCATCTGCGATTTGATTTGCTTTTTCTTTTAACTCTTTAAGTCTTTTTTGGAAGTGTTCTTCTTTATCTTTTCGCTCGTGAGCGAGTTTCTCCAGGACACGTCTCATTCTTTTTTAAGAGGAGGATGAGATTCATTCTCGCTTGTGTTCTCTTTATTCTTTGAGCTTATGGATTTGCGGAAGTTTCGGATTCCCTCTCCAAGTGATTTTCCTAGTTCAGGAAGTCTTCTCGCACCGAAGATGATGACCACAATGAGCAGGATTAGCAGAAGTTCAGTAGGCCCTACCGGTCCGAATAAAAACATATTGACCTCCTTCGAGGGTTGTTGTCAAATTAAGCGTTAACTCATAACAAAGTTACTCGACTCCTTGACAAAAGTCAAGTAAGCCTAGGTTTCGAGTCATTTTAAGATTTTCAAAAGACTTAACTCTTTCTAACCAATGCTGTTAAAATTATAGAGAAATGACGAAAGATATGCGGAGAATAAGGAATTTTTCCATCATCGCTCATATAGACCACGGAAAATCCACTCTTGCTGACCGTCTCATTGAGAGGACAGGAGCCCTCCCCCCTCGAGAGCTCAAAGAACAGGTCCTCGATACAATGGAACTTGAAAGAGAGAGAGGAATAACCATAAAGGCGCAGACTGCCCGACTTATTTACCGCAGAAAAAACGCTGAGGAGTTCATTCTCAATCTCATAGATACTCCGGGGCATGTAGATTTTTCATATGAGGTTTCGAGGAGTCTTGCTGCCTGTGAAGGAGCACTTCTTGTAATAGATGCTACCCAGGGAGTTGAGGCTCAAACATTGGCCAATACCTATCTTGCTCTTCAGCATGACCTAGTCATCATACCCGTTATCAACAAGATAGACCTCAGCCAGGCTGACCCTCAAGCTACTCTCGAACAATTGGAAACTTTGATTGGGATAAGTAAGGAGGAGGCCATCCTTGCCAGCGCAAAGTATGGGACGGGAATAGAAGAAGTGATGGAACAGATTGTGCTTCGTATCCCCCCTCCTCGAGGAAACCCTGAAGCTCCGCTTAAAGCACTTCTTTTCGATTCCTGGTTTGATTCCTACAGGGGAGTGGTGGTCTTGGTTAGGGTCTTTGAGGGAACGATTAAGGTTGGCCAGGAGATTGAACTTCTCTCGAGTCATGCTTTCTATGAGGTAGAAGAGCTTGGTTACCTTACACCAAAACCCAAAAAAGTGGAAAGCCTTTCCTGCGGAGAGGTGGGGTATCTGATAGCAGGAATAAAAGATTTAAGGCATGCCCGGATTGGAGACACAGTAACTGAAAAGAGAAGGCCAACCCAAAACCCTCTCCCGGGTTTTAAGGAAGCAAAGCCAATGGTTTTCTGTGGAATGTTTCCTTCTGGAGAAACAAGCGTAGAGGAGTTACGAAAGGCTCTTGAAAAACTTAGACTCAATGATTCTTCTTTTCATTTCGAACCGGAAAATTCTCCTGCTCTCGGGCTTGGGTTCAGAGGAGGATTTTTGGGACTTCTCCATAGAGAAATAATTCAGGAAAGGCTGGAAAGAGAGTTTGATTTGAATCTTATAACTACAGCCCCGAGTGTTGGCTATAGGATTACAAAGACAGACGATTCAATTATCGAGATTCATAATCCTTCCCAGCTTCCCCCTCCGAATGAAATAAAAAAGATAGAAGAACCGATAATCGAGGCTTTCATCCTTACCCCTGATAGATATTTGGGGGGAATCCTCAAATTGCTGGAGAGTCGTCGTGGGGAGCAGAAGAAAATGGAATACATCAGCTCCGAAAAGGTTTTGTTTACCTACATTCTTCCTTTAAGTGAAATGGTGTTCGATTTTTACAATCAGCTTAAATCTGTTTCTCAGGGATACGCATCGATGGATTATGAGTTTGTAGGCTACAGGGAAGCTCCTCTTTTAAAACTCGATATTCTCGTCAACAGAGAAGTCGTGGATGCCCTCTCTCTAATTGTCCATAGAGATAAGGCATACCAAGTGGGAAGGGACCTCGTAGAGAAGATGAGAAAGCTCATTCCCCGCCAGCAGTTTGAAGTTTCTCTTCAAGCCTCCATAGGAAAGAGAGTAATCGCAAGGGAGACGATTAAGCCTTACAGGAAAGATGTCATAGCTAAATTATACGGCGGTGATTATACGAGGAAAATGAAGCTTCTGGAAAAGCAGAAAATAGGAAAAAAGAGAATGAAGATGATTGGTAGGGTAGAAATTCCCCAAGAAGCTTTTCTTGCCCTGCTCGAGATAAAATAAATAAAAAAATCATCTCCCCTAGGATAGTCAACATTTCAGGCGGAGTCGCAATTTTTAAAATCAGAGAATAATTATTTATCCTTTTCCTTCCTTTTTTTCTGGACGGAGGAAAGGTTTTAGGCTTGAATTAATCCAGTCTTGAAGGGGGGAGGGTTAATTTGAGAAAGAGGAATTTTTTTATATAATAAAAAAAGCAAAGAGCAGAGAAGGTTTCTTAACAGATTATTTTGAGAAAAAATCTTCACCTTGAGCCTCTCCCCCCAAGGATAATTTTATAAAGGATAGCCCTAAAAGAGATGATGGAGGTAAAGATGAAAGCTAAGTGCCCTCCCTCTTATTCCAATGTGGAGCAGTGGATTTTTAAAGAGGCGATTGAGTTTTCTTTGGATGAGAGGAGTTCATTGGCTTTTGCCGTGAAGAGGATGATGGCATCATTCGATGATTCTCTGGAATTATTAGGATTGGGAGAAGCTCTCCATGGAGGGAAGGAGCTTCTTATCTTTCGTAACAGACTCTTTGAAAACTTGGTCGAGGAGCATGGTTTTAGCGCGATTGCCATTGAAAGCAGTTTTCCTCGGGCGCGAATTGTAAATGATTTTGTTACTTCTCGTGCTCAGGTTTCTTGCGAGGAGTTGAGGGAACAAGGATTCAGCCATGGCTTTGGTCACCTTGAGGCGAATCGAGAGCTAGTTGAGTGGATGAGGAGATACAACGACGACCCCTGCCATCCTCTCAAGCTAAGATTCTATGCCTTCGATAGTCCGACAGAAATGATGCGTAGCGAGAACCCAAGAGAAATTCTCCATTTTGTTTTAGATTATTTTTCTTCCCTCGATTCAAAGAGGAGCAGGGAATATGCTCAATGTATAGACTCACTACTTGGAGATGATTCAGCTTGGGAAAACCCTGAGGCCATGCTCAATGCGGAAAAGTCTGGGGGTGATTCAGATGAGGCAAAAGAACTCAGGATACAGACTGAAGAGCTCATTTCAGAGCTTGAAATCCGCTCTCCGGAATTTGTGGTTAAGAGTGGAAAAAGCCTGTATTTGGAAGCCTTGCACTATGCCTTCCTAGCAAGAGAGTTATTAAACTACCATGCCGCGCTGGCTCGAAAATCAGCGGAGAGGGTTGCGAGAGTCCTCGGTATTCGCGAGATGATGATGGCGCGAAACCTCGAATACATCGTCTCTTGCGGGCGTTGGAGAGGAAAGGTTTTAGCCTATGCTCATAATAGCCATCTCCAGCGAGGGGAGGCTCAATAGACACTAGGGAGCGAGTCTTATCTTTGGTGGCCTGCCGGTGCGCATCTCAACTGGAAGTTGGGGAGACGCTATGCAGTCATAGGTTCGGCGGTGGGATTATCTAAGACAAGTGGCCTCGAAAGGCCTGAAGAGGGAAGTCTTGAAGAACGGATACTTTCAATTAAGGAAAGAACCTGCTTAATTCCAACCTATGGGGAGTAATGCTTGTCCAGTGTCTGGGAGAATTTCGTTTACCTCAAGGTCAGGAAGTATGAAGAACCCGACATATTTTCCTCTTACTCCTCAAAGCCTCGTTGACATTGACTGGCTTGTTTTTTTGGATGCAGTGGAGATGGCTCGTGGATGGACTTCCTTTTCCTAAGAGGCAGGGTTTCCTTAATCGAGAGAATGAAGCATCCCCAAGAATGTGAGGGAGAAAGGAAGTGACTATTTGCGGCCTCTTTTTTAGTAAAAATAAATTCTAATCTGTTAGTTTTTTAATTTATTTATTGAGTGAAACTTATTATACTCATGCTAAAAAGATCTAAAATAAACAAACAATATTTTTCATCACGGAAATAAGGATGATTACTCGCCAGAAAAAAAGTTTAGATATCAATAATTTTGATCCGTTTAAGGGTTTAAGGGAATTTATGCCTCAAGGTCAGGAACCCACACCTCACTTGGGTTTAGTGAAGCCCAGCTCTTTTATCAAGGGTCGAGGCAAAGGTTTTTGAAGAAAAAAAGAAAAAAAGAAAAAAGAGAGAAGCAATCTCAGAATAAATTGGGTTATTTCAAGAGCATTAATTCTCTTTGATTTTATTAAAAGTTAGGCTAAACTTAACTCAAATGGAAAAAGATAAATTTGAGGGGCTCATTGAGCAAGGGGTAATTTTTCTCTCGCGGTTTTTAACGGGGAAGATTTACCTCTACTTTCCTCTTCTTTATAGCTCGGTTATCTGGGCGATGAGGAGGAGCAAAGGCTGGAGAGAAAGGATCTTCTCTTGGAAGATTTGGTTGGAGCCGGGAAAACTGGAGTCAAAGCCGGATTTTTTTATCCTTGATTTTTTCAAGAAGGATACTTCCCTTTCTGCACAATATTCTAAAGAGATAGAGGAGAATGACCTCCGAGAGCTAAGGAGAGCCTTCAAATTTCTCTATCCAATTCTTGGTCTTGAAGATCCTTTTCTGAACGAGCTTTTTCAAAAAGAATTGAAATCTCGCGAATACCAGAAGATAGTTTCTGAATTCAGAAAAAGACTGAAGAAAGTAAAAGAGGACATCGAATCTTCAGGTGAGAGATTAAGGATAGAAGAGGGATTGCGGGAGCTTTCAGAAAATATTGCATCCTTGAGCATTGAGCTTTTCGAAGAAAATGAGGTGAGGAAGATGATTGAAAAGATAGTAGCCAAAGAATTAAAGAGGAACAAATGAGGGAAGGGTTTAATTTGCGAATAAATTACGGAATCTTGATCATCTTTTCTTCACTTCTTTTTTTTCCTTCCTGTGTCTCCCATCTTAAAGAAGCAAAATTATCTTATGCTGAGGGGCAGAGATTTTCGCGCGAATATGATGAAGCAAAGGCTGTAGCCTGCTACAGGAGAGCAAGAAAAGAGGCTGAGATTGAAGCCTTGAAGAATCCTTCAGCCCAGGCCTACATGCTTAAAGGAATGTCAGAATTAAAGCTTGCTCTATTTGAAGAGGCTGAAGAGAGCTTTTGCGAAGCTTTTAACCTTGGTTTTGAGAAGGGTGAAGAATGGGCTGAACAGGTTTCTCTCCTTGGTTTAGCTTCCTCTCTTGAAGAATTAGGACTCAAGGAGGCTTCTTTTAAAATCTATTCTTTCCTCTTAGAGAGGTCGAGTCTTATAGAGATTCTCCTACCAACTTCTCAAAAACATCTAGACTTTGCCTTGAGGGAAGCCCTTGAAGCAAGCGGAAAAGAAAGGGAGAAGCTTCTGGTTCAAGTCTTGAAGACGGTTGAAAAGCTTAAGGAGAAAAAAATGAGTTGTGGCTATTTTCACTATCTTGAGTCACAGGTTCAAAGCCATCTTTCTGATTTCAGAAAAAGCCTTGAGGAAGCAATCTTGGCCAAGGAACTCGGTCTCCCCAATGATGAAGTCAGGCGCGATAATGACCTTCAGATAGTCTTCTGTTATCAAAGGCTAAAGACAGAACTTTCTTCTGAGGAATGGGAAGAATTCAATAATATATATTTAAGATGGATAAAGAAATGGAAGTGGGAAAACCCTGAGAAACCAGAGTGGAAGAAGAGAGAAAAGGAATAAGATGCTCCCCACAATCCAATGGAAAAAGGGAAAGGTGGTGATGGTTGACCAGAGAAATTTACCTTGGGAGGAGACTTATCTTGTGTGTGAAACCTATGAAGAGGTGGCTGAGGCTATAGAGAAGATGGCGATAAGAGGAGCTCCTGCCATCGGAGTTGCAGCGGCCTTTGGAGTTTGCCTGGGTTTAAAAGAAGTCAAGGATAAGGGGAATATCGAAGAGGATTTTTCTCGAGTGATAAATCGTCTGAGGCGAACAAGACCGACCGCAAGAAATCTTTTCTGGGCGCTAGAGAGGATGGAGAGCACTTTTAAGAAATACAAGAAACTTAATCTTCCTCAATTGAGGAAAAAAATACTCCAACAAGCTCTGGAGATGGAGAAGGAGGATGTCAAGATAAACAAGAGGATTGGCTTTTGGGGAAGAGAGCTCATCAAAGATGGTGATCGAGTGCTTACGCATTGTAATGCGGGAGCCCTGGCAACCGCAGGGTATGGAACAGCACTTGGTATCATTCGCGCAGCCGTAGCTCAGGGGAAAAGGATAAGAGTTTTTGTCGATGAAACAAGGCCCTTTCTCCAGGGCGCAAGATTGACCTGCTGGGAACTTTCCCGAGAGAAGATACCCTTTGTCCTGGTGACCGATAATATGGCTGGTTTCCTTATGCAGAAAAAGATGGTTTCGCTTGTGCTCACTGGGGCGGATAGGATTGCTCAAAACGGGGACACGGTTAATAAAATCGGGACTTATACTCTGGCTGTGCTTGCCAGAGAACACCGCCTTCCCTTCTACGTTGCGGCTCCCATAAGCACCATTGATTTTACGCTCAAAAGGGGAGATGAGATACCGATTGAAGAAAGGGCTCCTCAGGAAGTAAGAGAAATCTTCGGGAGATGCATCTCCTTGAGCAATGTAGAAGTCTATAATCCTTCTTTTGACCTTACCCCGGCAAGATACATAACCGCCATAATCACTGAAGAGGGCATCATCAGGCCACCCTACCGTAGAAGTCTCCTGGACTTGAAAAATAAAAAGAAAAGAGAGAAATCTTCTTCATTTAATCCTTCTTAAACAAAAGTCTTAATCTTAAGGGATAAGCTGGGAATCAAAGAGAGATGAAACACATTCTGGCAATCGAAACTTCTTGTGATGAGACTGCATGCGCAGTGCTCGGGGAAGATTTAAGTGTCTTGGGCAGTGTGGTCCTTTCGCAGGATAAGATTCATGCTCCCTATGGAGGAGTGGTTCCAGAGCTTGCCTCGCGGGAACACCTTCTTTCCTTGCCTTATGTGGTTGAAGAGACCCTGCTACGTTCTGGCCTTGCGCTTAAGGATATTGATTTTTATGGAGTAACCCAGGGCCCAGGCCTTGTTGGCTCTCTTTTAGTTGGTATTTCTTTCGCTAAAGGATTGGCCTTCTACTATCAAAAGCCTCTGATTCCTGTTGACCACATCGAAGCTCATATAGAATCGGCTTTCCTGGGAAACAGAGAAATTCGTTTCCCTTTACTTGCCCTTGTAGTCTCAGGTGGGCATACCTCACTCTTTCTGATGAGGGAGGAACTAGACTATGAGTTAATAGGAAGCACTAGAGACGATGCTGCAGGAGAAGCGTTTGATAAGATTGCAAAGTTTCTGGGAATTGGATACCCAGGAGGGCCGATAATCGACAGGCTAGCAAGGCAAGGGGATCCAACACGGTTTACCTTTGCCTTGCCTAGAATGAGCAATAGAAGTTTTGATTTCAGTTTCAGCGGCTTAAAAACAGAAGCCCTAAAGAAAATCCGCGAGTTTAAGATAAGAAAGGGAAGCCAAGCTTTTTATGACTTTCTGGCGAGTTTTGAGCAAGGGGTAATAAGGGCACTTCTTTCAAATCTTTCTCGGGCGGTGAAGGAATATAGGCCCGCCTCCCTGATTCTATGCGGCGGAGTGGCAAGAAACAGGAAACTCAGAGAGTTTTTTGTGGGGTTTTCTAAGAGGCACAATCTCGCGGCTTATATACCTGAGGCAGAGCTTTGCACAGATAATGCAATCATGGTTGCTGCCTTAGCCTTGAAGAGATTGAAGGTAGAGGGAGTGAGTGGCTTCCCCTTCGACCTTGATGCCTATCCGAGAGCGCCTTATTATTTTAAGGGAACAACTTCAAGGAAATAAGGGTCGATAAGCATCGATTCTGAAGAAAGCTTCTTTATCTTCAGGTTTAGTTCATAGAGATGAAACTTCCGGTAAGGATAAGATTTGGGTGGCGTGAGAATGATTTTTCTTTTTTCATAAAGAGTCCTACCCTTAAAAACAGGAATGTCGAATAAGAAAAGCTCAACTCTATACTCTCCACTTTCTGAGCCAAAGGTAAGTTTCATTTTTTCGATTTCTTTTTTTGAGTTGAAGGGAATCTTGAAGGAGCCATCGCGGTGTAAATAGAGCTCACCTTCTTTCTTTAATATTACCCCTTTTCCCATCGGAAAAGTATAAAATGCCAAAGATTTTTGGGCAGAATAATGAAAAGTATGAACCGGATAAAGGCTGAGTTGAGGGAAGAGAACCCAGAGCAAGAAAAATACAAGGAGAAGAATGAAGAGAGAAAAATATCGCACCTGAGGCTTAAACTGAATATCTTTTTTTGTCCGGGCATAGGCAGCTCCCCAGAGAATTATCAAGATTAACCACACATAATTGGGGAGATAGCCTATGTTTTTTGTCTTGATGAAAGAAGGAAGATAAGAAGGGATGAAGAAATAGAGATTGCTCAGATGGATGAAAAGGTCTGCTGCGCGAGTAGTAACTTCATGGGTTGTGGGCTGGTAGAGAAAGTCAGGATGAGAGATAAGCATCCCCGTAATCACAATTCCTCCCAGATTCATAATCTTGAAAAATAGGGAAAAGATTTTCCTTCTATTTTCAACAAGAAAATAACCCACAAGCACTGCCCCTACCCAGGATATGGGAGTAAGAACTCTTCCCTGAGGACAATATCCCTGTCGGTGGGTGAAGAAAGCATAATTCAGGATGAAAGGAAGGGAAAGAAAGAGAAGGATTAGAAAATCACGGCTTGACTTGCGTCGAAGCTCGATGAGTCCAAGAAAACTGAAAAAATAAAAGGGAGAATAGAGCAAGAGTCCGTCCCTCTGGTCAAGAAAATAGTCCAGGAAAGAATCAATCCTCAGCCCTAAGGGAAGCTTCCAGGCCATCCTCAGAAAGGACATTGTTTTTTCAGGAGTCATCGTCCCTTCATAGACTGAAAAAGGAGAAAAAGAGCCGTAGAGCTTGAAAAGAAAAAAATAAAAGGAAGTGAGGGAAAAAAGAGGGAAGATTGGGAAGAGAAGTGCCTTTTTACCTGATTTATTTTCTTTAAAAAAGATATAAAGAAAGATAAAAAAAAGAGGCCAGAATATTGTCTGATACTTCAGGCCGAACCAGGGAAGAAGGGAAAGAGAAAATCCAAGGAGAAGATAATTTCCCCAAGAAAGAGGAGCCCTGGAACGAATCTTTCGAAAAGCATACAGAGAAAGGAAGGCGACTGGAATTTCAGGGTAGAGATGGATAGCATAAAAGAGAATCGGACTCGAAAAAGAGTAGAAAAACCAAAGAAGAAGGGAAAGGCCTCTTTTCTGCCAGAGCTCAAGAGCTAAAAGGTAAAACTGGATTCCAAGAAGGGATGCCCAGATTGAGAGGCTTCCCTTCAAGATGAAAGTCAAGATTTTTCCTTTGGCTAACTGGCTCAATCCGTAATAAGGGAGCATCAAAACTGAGATGCCAGGCAAGTTTATAGGATAGAGTGTGTTTTTTTTTCGTCCTTCTCTGGCATACTTTCCCAGAACAAGTCTGGGATTTTCTTTTTTTGAATAAAAATTGAAATAGTCCCTATTCTCATAGTTATTAGAAACGTCGATGTCATGGTCCTTGTAGAGACTGTGGGTAGTGAGGAGATAATAGGGCTCATCCCCAGAGAAGGTGATCCCTTTTGAGACGAGAACCAAAGCACAGAGGTTATAGATAAAAAATGAGACAAGAAAAAGGGTGAGTATCCTTTTTCTGAGGGAGAGTTCTTGGAATTTCGATAACCATTTTTTATAAGGAAGGATTTTTTCGAGAGTGTTGGGCGAGCTTAATCTAAAATAAAGAAAGCAGATGAGGACTGAGATGCCAAGAGACTGAAGCCTTGCTCTAAGGTCATCCTTTTCGAGGTAATGGAGGAGAAGCAGAGGGGAGAGGAGAAAAAGACAGAAAGGCAGATAAGAAATAAGATTTCTCCAGAAAAGAGCCTCTCGCTTGAGGGGAAAGAGATCCCCTTCAACCCGAGAAAGAATGATCAAGCCAGCAGAGAGAATAAAAAATCCCACCCCAAAAAAGAAAAGAAAATGAATGATGTTTATTTGAAAAGAATGATTGACCATGGAGAAGGAGGGAAGTCTAAGGTAGAGGGAGAGAAAAAGAGAGATTCCTCCAGCCGGGAAGAGAAGAGAGGCAAAAATAAGATATAAATGGATTTTTTTCATTTTCTTGAGAAATATTAGAAATGAAAGGATAAGTCAAGTAATCTATTTAAACCTGATTTGCCGATAGAAAATTTGATTGAAACGAAAAGCCCCCTGGTATAAGGTTATTTTTGATGAAAAAAATAAATCACCCGCTGGGTGATACCCTAACCAGGAGGTATTTTTATGATACAGCAAG
>Ga0209102_1000624_pt1 | contig 22369 bp, 27 predicted proteins | sample ConPoolayeHmetaG_FD_185483 | JGI IMG/M metagenome (GOLD analysis project Ga0209102, IMG submission 185483) | Hot spring microbial mat communities from California, USA to study Microbial Dark Matter (Phase II) - Cone Pool mat layer H metaG... ...
CTCGCAACTGATTGATAAAGACGACCGCTGTCCTGGACTTGCTGATGGCGGCACTCAGCTTCCTCAGCGCCTGAGACATCAATCGTGCCTGCAAGCCGACGTGGGCGTCGCCCATCTCGCCTTCTATTTCGGCTCTGGGCGCCAATGCTGCCACACTATCTATGACTATGACGTCTACGCCGCTGCTTCTGACCAAAGTTTCTGTAATTTCCAGAGCTTGCTCGCCGGTATCGGGTTGGGAGACAAGCAGTTCACGGAGGTTGACGCCGCAGTTAGCAGCGTAGTGGGGGTCAAAGGCGTGCTCAGCGTCAATGTAAGCGGCGATGCCGCCGGCTTTCTGAGCTTCCGCGATTATATGCTGGGCAAGAGTAGTTTTGCCCGAAGCTTCGGAGCCAAATATCTCGGTGACTCGTCCCCTGGGTATGCCTCCGATTCCTAGCGCCAGATCGAGCGCCAGCGAGCCGGTGGGAATGGCGTCCTCGGCCACTCTAGCTGGGGCCTCGCCCAGCTTCATAATCGAACCCCTGCCATGTTGCCTTTCGATCTGCTCAATGGCCAGTTCGACAGCCTTTTCTTTCTCAGTCGCCACGTTCAGCCCATTATATCACGCGAGCATAACGCAATCAAACGAGGCCAGCCATGGCGGCCGGTTTTCTTGTTGGCAACTCCCATGGTAAGTTATGGGCACCCACCGCGCCTCAAGCGTTGCCCGTGTAGCGCGGTCTGTGCATCTTTTCATTATAAGGCAATAACAATTGGAGCTAGGAGAGAATTGCGCCGAAGCATATATAGTTAACCAAGGAAACTCAAGAAAACTCCGGCAACAACGGCCGAACCTATGACACCAGCCACATTTGGTCCCATTGCATGCATAAGGAGGAAATTGCGAGGATTCTCTTGCTGCCCCAAGTGTTGGGCTACTCGAGCCGCCATCGGAACGGCTGATACCCCGGCTGCTCCGATGATTGGGTTAATCGGTTCTTTGCTGACTAACCTCATCAGTTTTCCCATAAGGACGCCGCCAGCCGTTCCCCCGCAGAAGGCAATCAGTCCTAAACCCAGAACCATGAGGGTTTCCGGGTGCATTACTAGCTCAGCGGGCATACTTGCTCCTACAGAGAGCATCAGGAGTATGGTGGTCAGGTTTATGAGGGAATGTTGCGCTGCCTCCGAGAGCCTTTCCACCACTCCACTAACCCGAAGTAAATTGCCAAACATAAACATTCCCACCAGGGGAGCACTGCGAGGTACTAGCAGTATAACCAAGATGAGACAGATTATGGGGAACAGCAACTCTTCCCTTTTTGAAACCACGCGTATTTGTGGTCTCATATAGATTTGCCTTTCTTTTTTCGACGTGAGTGCCCTTATTATGGGCGGCTGAATAAGAGCCACCATTGCCATGTAGGAGTAAGCTGTTACCGCGGTTATTCCCATAAGGTGAGGGGCGAGTTGAGCGGTTAAGTAAATCGTTGTGGGGCCATCGGCACCACCAATGATCGCAATGGAGGCTGCCTCTTTTAAGCCAAAGTCAGCAATGCCAAGGTGTCCGAGAAGCAAAGCACCAAAAAAGGCGATGATTATGCCCAGTTGTGCCGCTGCTCCAAGCAAAAACAACCATGGGTTAGCTATGAGCGGTGCAAAATCAGTCATGGCTCCCAGGCCAATAAAGATAAGTATAGGCAGGATTGGAAATCTCAGCAGACCGTACTCAATGAACACTCCCAGAAAACCGGCCGCTCCTAACTGCCCTCCTACCTCGCGAGGCTGAGTCAAAAGCCCCGTCCCGGGAAGATTAGCCAGGATCAACCCCACTCCAATAGGAAGCAATTCGTAGGGCTCCCACTTTTTGGCAATGGCAAGATAAATAAGGGCAAGCCCAACGCAGATCAAGACAGCGTTTCCCCAGGTGAGACTCGCGAAGCCAAGTTCAATGGAATTCAACACCATCCACCTTCCAAACAATTCAGACTGGCTACAAAGTCACGAATTCTAGCAGGTTCTCCTAGAGACTTCCAGCTTGATTGCTGCCCCCGTCTCTAGTGAGGTCCTCTTTTAACTTTCCGTTTTCTCCTGCTTGGTTTTCCGTTCGCGCCTCCTACTGCTTCCGAAAAGCAGTATTCCTGATACATGTGTTACCGCGGCTAGTATTAGGAGGACACCAAGTACCAAGCCGAAAGCCGTAGCACCTACCCTTGTCGCTTCACCCCAATCTATTGCCGTCAAGCCTCGCCTCGAGTATTGCCTTGATTTGCATTGTGTCAGAAGCCTTGTGAGGTGAGATTATAATACAAGCAGTTACTTCAGGGAAAGGCAACGCCCTAAAGATCCCATCGGCGTTTGTCATTAGTTCCCAGTCTATCATTTCGGATTCTGCTCCTTCTCCTGCCAGAGCAGAGATGCGGTGGGCCTTGTGACATCGTAAGCAAAACCGCGATAAGCGAGGTAACGGGATAGACGTCCGTAAAAGCCCGCATAATCCAGATGGGCAAGAGCAGGCATCCGACTAAGGCCCAGCTTGTAGGCAATTTGGTCATCGTCCACCGGGTAAGGGCAGGGTCGTTGCTCAGGTTTTGTGCCTGCAAATCGACATCAGCGGCGTAGTGGGGGTCAAAGGCGTGCTCAGCATCAATATAAGCAGCCATACCGCCGGCTTTCTGGGCTTCCGTGATTATATGCTGAGCAAGAGTAGTTTTGCCCCAAGCTTCAGAGCCAAACAGCTCGCTAACTCGTCCCCGGCCTCATAATCGAACCTTTGCCATGTAGCCCTTCGATCTGCTCAATGGCTAGTTTGACAGCCTTTTCCTTCTCAGTTGCCACGGTGAGCCCATTACATCAGGCGAGCGTCACGCAATGGACCCGAAGTCACTGCCGGGGTTCGCCATTTATTGCCGGCGCAAGAATTTCGGTTGAGCGCGGCAGAATGACTGAGGCGAGCAATCCTTTCTTACTTGCAGCCCAGGATCTCATCCAGGCTCTTGGCCTGCTCCACCCGATAGGGGCCCACCCTGGTGCGGCGGACTTCCACGACGGTAGCACCTACGCCCAGTTTTTCGCCAATATCATGAACAAGACTTCGAACGTAGAACCCCGACGACACTTCGCAGGCAAAAGTAAAATACGGAAACTGGAATTCCTTGAGTTCCAGGGAATAGACGCTGACCTTCTTGGGCGGTATGTCCACGCTCAGACCTTTTCTAGCTAGCTGATAAGCCTTCCGCCCTGCCATTTTCTTGGCTGAAAATGGTGGCGGCGTCTGCCAGATGTCACCAGAAAATTCGTTCAACACCTTCTCTAACTCCTCTCTGGTTATCTGCTTGTCTGTTTGCCGAATGATTCTGCCGTCGCAATCAAACGTGTCCGTCTCAATGCCGAGAACAGCCTTAACCTCGTAAGCCTTGTCCAGCTTCAGAAACAGCGACGCATTCTTGGTGCGCTTGCCGGTGAGCACGACCAAAAGACCTGTAGCCAGGGGATCCAGCGTCCCGGTATGGCCCGCTTTCACATTGAACCTCTTCTTGATCTGCTCTACTACTCTGGAAGAAGTAAGGCCTTTTGGTTTGTCCACGAGGAACATCTTGTCCATCGCCGTAAGTATAACGGAAAACTGCCGGCTTATCACTCCCTGGCTAAAGACTGGTGCGCGTTTCGGGTTTGAGAATGGATATGGTAGGATAGTTACGACTGTTGTTTTTGATTGTGATACCGACATGGTTAAGCTCACCTTCTATGGCGGCGTAAGGGAAATCGGAGGCAACAAGATCCTCCTGGAAGACGATAAAGAGAAGCTTTTCCTTGACTTCGGTTATCCTTATGCTAAGTATCGGGTCTTTTATGAGGAGTATTTGAAACCTCGCCCCGGGGCGGGGTTGCTCGACTTACTGGTAATGGGGCTGCTTCCTCCCTTAGAGGGAATTTATCGGACTGACCTGGGAGCGGAAAGTTTATGGCGGGAATTCCGGAGCATCGAATGTTATCGCAGACTCGAAGGTGTTGATGGTGTATTGCTGACCCATGGCCATCTGGACCACTCTGGTCACATAGCCTTCCTTGCAGATGACGTTCCTGTGTATTCCACTGCCACGACCGCCTTCATCGCTAAAGCCATGCAGGACTCGGGCAGAGCGTCATTTGACCAGCAGGTATGTTATTTCACTCCCAGAGAGGACAAATGTGCGGAAGGGCTCAGGCAGGGAGCTTACCTTGCCAGTGGCGGCGACCGTCAGCGGCGCTTTTGTGTTGCCGATAGGGCCAGCCTCAGTAAGGAAGCGGAAGAGTTCTGGGTCACGACTAACCGACAGAAGAAATTCGCTGCCCAGCCGCTGAATGATATTGGCAAATGTAGCCTGGCACTGCGCTGCTTCCCCGTTGACCACTCCATTCCCGGAGCCTGCGCCTGGGGCATCGAGACGAGCTCGGGTTGGGTCATCTACAGCGGCGACCTGCGTCTCCATGGCAAGCACGGTGACCTTACCGAGGCGTTCATCAAACAGGCTTCTCAATTGCATCCGAGAGCACTGATTCTAGAAGGCACAAATGTGGAGAGACTAACGAATGTTTCCGAGCAGGATGTATATGAGAATGCCATCAAGGCTATCAAGAGCGCCGTGGGTCTGGTCATTGCTGACTTTTCTCCCAGGGATGTAAATCGTCTGCTAACATTCTTACAAATTGCCAGAGACACGGGCAGGAAACTGGCGATTTTGCCCAAGGACGCCTACCTTTTGAGAACGATGCGACTGTTGGAGTCAGACATACCGGACATTGCCCAAGAGGATTCAATTGTTATCTACCAAGAGACGACCGCCGCCAGAAGCCCTGATGCCTGGCTAAAGAACATCTACCAAGAATACGCGAGCAAGCTCGTTCTGGCCAAAGACATCGCCTCGAACCAAGGTGAATTTATCCTTTGTTTCAGCTTCTGGGACCTGAATGAGCTCCCCAGCATACAGCCGCGACCTGGCAGCCTGTATGTCTTCAGCTCCAGCGAACCTCACAATGAGGAACAGGAGATGGATTTCTGGCGGCTGCACCACTGGCTTAAGCGCTTTGACATGCGTGGATTCGGGTTGCCTGTGCAGAAGGACGGCGAGTGGGAAGTACCTGAAGAAGAAAGGGGATTACATGCTTCCGGGCATGCGTGTGGTCCCGACCTACTCGAAATTGCCAGAAGGATTCAGCCTGAGGTGCTGATACCTGTGCACTGCGAAAAGCCAGAATTCTATCAGGCGTACGCCTCGCTTATAAGCAAGCGGGGAGGGAGGAAGATGGAAATCATCCTGCCTACCGAAGGCGGCACAATCGCGATATAGGAAGTGGCAGGGTCAGTTTTTTGCCTGTTTAAGGAAAGGGTTTATTCAAGCGAAATCAGCCACTCGCAGGAGATTGTAGCGCCCCTGCTCTCGGGTCTGGCTTCAGGCGGGGAAAAAATCCTCTGGACATTTGCTCTGGGGTTAAGACCTTTGAAAAAACCAGTGCGAATTCGCAGGGCTGTGTTCCTACAATCATAGTGATCCAGTCCATACCTCTTGGCTGCGCGCTGTGCCGAGCAGTCGAGCGTGCGCATCCTGAAGCTATTCGGGGTTAGTTCCGCTATCTCGATGTTCTCAAAGATAGCCCAGTGAGAGTATTTTAGATACTCTGCTAGGTCCTTGATTTGCTCTCTGGGAAAGTTCAGGGCTTTGACCAATCGCTTGGCCTCATCTGACCCATATTCCCCTGCGAGCTTGTGGTATTCTTCGCTTCCATAATATTGGGGCAGTTTCTCCTGTAGAATAGCCTCGAATCTGAGCCACATGTAGTTGAGGCTGTACATTTGCTGCAGCATTACGGCATAAAGCGTATCTTTCTTGATCGCGCAGATGTCCAGCATTTGTGATTCCTCCCAAGTAGTCACTTAAATCATAATATTGACGCGTATTATATCACCTACGGACAGCCTGAAGTTCCTCCTAATTCTGAACAAAAGCAAGTCCATTCTATGTCACGGGTGATTGCCAGCCTGAGGAAGCTAGCGGAAGTGATCTGAGTTTGGTCACGCCGGGCTACCCCGTTGGCCTACAGTTGTGGCGGTAGCGAAGAGTTCCAGTATTCAGTATTTTCGGGCGTTTGGGTATAATGGCCAACGTGATAATAGATTTTCATACCCACATATTTCCGCCCCGGCTAAAAGAGAGGCGCGACGAGTATATCAAGCGGGACCCCTGCTTTGCGTCGCTCTATTCTCAGCCGAAAGCCAGGATGGCGACAGCCGAGGAATTGCTTGCCAGCATGGATGAGGCGGGCATTGATCTGTCGGTGGTTCTCAACATAGGATGGGTGAACCATGAACTGTGCAAGGAAACGAATGATTACATTCTGGATTCAGTATCGCGCTACCCGAAAAGGCTCATCGGGTTTTGTGCAATCCAGCCCAGAGCCGGGGAAGATGCTATGGCTGAGCTTGAGCGGTGTGCCCGGGCCGGAGCTAGCGGGATTGGCGAGTTAAGGCCCGATGTACAGGGCTTTGACCTCACTGATATTGCAGCTATGAAGCCTCTCGTCGATGCTATGCTGAAGCATAACTTGATTCTTCTGACCCATTCCTCCGAGCCGGTGGGCCACGAGTACTTTGGCAAGGGTAGCATCACCCCTGACATTCTCTATGCCTTCATCACGGCCTTCCCGAATCTAAAGCTGGTTTGTGCTCACTGGGGTGGTGGTTTGCCCTTTTACGCTCTGATGCCCGAGGTAGCCAAAGCGTTAGCCAACGTGTTCTTTGATACCGCCGCCAGTCCCTTTCTCTATAAGCCGCAGATCTTCGAAGAAGTGACTCGCATTATCGGCAGTGACAGGATCCTTTTCGGAACCGACTACCCGCTTATGCACCAAAGTCGGGTGCTCAGCCAGATCCAGTCTGCGCAGCTCTCTGAGACGGACAGAGCCAGAATCCTGGGCGTTAATGCTCAAACATTGCTACGCTGGGAGGTAAGGAGTTGAAATGGCACCTAGTCCTGAGCAAATCCGCGCTTTTGTTGCTATTGAGCTGCCTGAAGAGGCCAGAAGAGGATTAGCTCGGCTGAGACGGGAGCTGGAGAAGAAAGAACATGGCTTTGTCAAGTGGGTGGACCCTGAGGGAATCCACTTGACTCTGAAGTTCTTGGGCAACATTCCTTTCAAACGAATACCGGAAATAACTCAAGCTCTGGAAGAGGTGGCGAGTGTGATTCCACCCTTCCATCTGGAGATCTCGGGGTTGGGTGCCTTTCCTAACCTGAAGCAGGTCAGGGTCTTCTGGGTTGGCCTGCGTGGTGAGGTGGATAAGCTATCCAAGTTGCAGCAAGATGTTGACACCAGGCTGGCGACCTTGGGCTTTGCCAGAGAAGAGCGCGCTTTCGTGCCGCATTTGACTCTAGCGCGCATAAGAGAAGGCGCGTCTCCATCGGAAAGAAAGACATTTGGCGAACTCGTTGGCGCTATCGCTTTTGAAAACAAGTATGATATTCAGGTTGAAACTATCAGTCTGATGAGAAGCGAGCTTACGCCGGCTGGCGCTATTTACACCCGTCTGTCAGTGGTTGGGCTACGCCATTGAGGAAAAACTTGAAAAAATCTGGCTCTTGGGCGAAAATGGCTCTTGCAAAGTGTTTGGGGGTAGTATATAATCCTCGGTTTTGACTGACAAACAAATCAACAGTGGAGGTGGAACTTGGAAAACTTTTCGTTCCCTAAGTGCCAGAAATGTGGAAAGGGCGATCTGGTGCCGCTGTCTGACTTCGGCAGTCAGGGCGCACCGATTCACTACAAGGCCTGGGTGTGTACCCGTCCTGACTGCGGTTACAACATAAAGATCAGGAACGGTGAGATATACCTCAATGAGCCTATTCTTAGCGGTGAACTGCATACCCGCTCTCGCTAAGAACACACTCCTGAGTAAAGAGGTTGCTTCGCCTAGATAAGTTGGCTGGGGTGGCGCTGGACTCATTTTTTCCGCGCCAGTGCGTTGGGTGTGGGAAAGTGGGCCAGTTCTTGTGCTCCGCGTGCATCAAGGAGATGCCCAGGCTGGCGCCGCCGCTCTGCCCACACTGCGGCAGACCACAGGCAAGCGGCATCGTGTGCGCAAGTTGCCGGCAGATGCCTAGCGAGATCGATGGCATCCGCTCGCCTTTCAAGTTCGACCAGGTGATAAGGAAAGCCATCCATGAGCTGAAATATCGAAGCGTCAGGGCAATGTCGGCGTGCCTAGCCGAGCTGCTGGCCGATTATGTTAGGTCAAATCCCTTGCCCGGTGAAGCCCTTGTTTCTGTACCGCTTCATCCAGGTCGACTGAGAGAACGGGGTTACAATCAATCAGCTTTGTTGGCCAGGGACTTAGGAAAGTACATCGGGCTGCCGGTGATCGAAGACTGTCTCCTTCGTGTGAAGCAGGCAAAGCCTCAGGTGAGAGCAGCTAATGTGGAGGAGCGTCGAAGAAATGTGGCCGACGCTTTTGTCTGCCGCGCTGAAAAGGTGACCGGCAAGCAAATCATCCTTATCGACGATGTATGTACCTCTGGAGCCACCCTGGAGTCCTGTGCGGTGGCGCTTAAGAAGGGGGGTGCTAAGTCGGTGTGGGGGCTAACGTTAGCTAGAGAGATCTACAACTGAAGGAGGTGAAATGAAGCTGCAGGTTATCGCCAAGAACAATGTGGAGGTGACTGAGACAATCCGGGCATATGTTGAGAAAAAGGTTGGTAAGCTGAGTCGCTACTTACCCAGCATCGGAGAAGGCAAGGTGGAAATTTCCCGGGAAGGCGCAAAACTGCCAGAGCAGCGGTTCATTGTGCAGGTTACCCTTAACAGCAAGGGGGTCTTAATCAGGGCTCAGGAAAAGTCCAAGGATATGCGAACTGCCATTGACAAAGTAGTGGATGTGCTGTCAAAGCGAATTGAGCGATACAAGGGTAGATTGTATGACCGAAAGAAAGGCGCTTCCTTAGCGCGACAGGGAGCGGCAGTAGAGGAGGAAGTGGAAGCTCCCAGAAAGGTAGTGAAGACGAAGCGCTTCTTGGTCAAGCCGATGTCCATAGACGAAGCCATAAGCCAGATGGAGCTTCTGGGTCATGACTTCTTTCTTTTTGTAGACGCCGACACCGAGAGGGTCAATCTTCTATACCGCCGCAAGGATGGGAACTACGGGTTAATCGAACCAGAGCAAGGGTGATATAAGCGCCCCCATCTCAGACGTCGGTCAAGGCTGACTAAGTCTGGCGGGGCTGAGCGTTGGTGCGTACCACGAACTTTTAGGCTGGCTCTCAGCTTAGTCTCGTAACAATCGAATAAATTCTTCTCTAGAAAGGCCGGCATCTCTAATCAAAGCTCTTAATAGTCCTCGCCCCAGTTCTTTGTGCCTTGGTACTGAGAGGCGGCCCTTTGACGGGTGAAGCAAAATCATATGGCTGCCCTCCGTATGGTCCCAAACATACCCGATCTTGCCCATGGCTTTAACGAATTCATTTCCTGATATTACAGGGAGGCGAGCCACTTAGACGGCTACCTCCACCTCTTCTACCTCGGTGATAGAAGGAATGGGCTCGCGGTGCTTGCGCATGCTAGCTATGTATCCCTGGATAGCCTCCCTGATATTCGCAATAGCCTCTTCTTTGGTTCTCCCCTGCGAGTGACATCCGGGCAAAGCCGGGCAACTCACTACAATGAATCCGTCCTCATCTTGCTCAAAGGTAATGGCAAACTTCATAAATTTCCTTCCCACAGCTTATTATACTCCAGAAATGATTATGGCAGAGGGTTAACCCTCCGTGCAAACTAAGAATCGAAGGGGTAGAAAACAGGTGAACAACTGCTGCGGTTTGCACAGTCAGCTAACTGTTGTTGAACTATTGCCGACGGTGGACTAGGGGGTACAATAGACAGAACCTTTAGCTTTGTCTTCTCCCTGAATACCTAGTAATCATACTCACAACTTCCACGGAGGTCAAATTGCCAAGATGCTGCTCAAGAAGGTCAAAAGCGTGGTCAAGTGGTAGGTCAATTAGTCCATCAAATGGTCAAATAATGGAAGTTCTCGGCAACAAAGGGGGTAACAAATGAGGGAAATATCGAGAGCCAGGAAGCTGGAAGTAGCGCATTATTACATTTTGGGTCATCCATACAGTGATATAGAGAATCGGTCGGGGGTGTCGCACGGCAGCGTGCAGGCTTGTCAATTGTCGGAGCAGTACTAGGCGAAGACAAGGATGCTGCCTTGAACGCGGGGCTGTCAGGTTTCAATGCTGTACTACAGGGATTAGGAGAAACAGAATGGGCGGTGTCATTAGACAAGGAGCTGGTCATCGTGCCGTACAACGTTATTCCGGCAGAAGGAATATCGGTTACACTGGAAGCTTTATTGCCGCTATCGATGACTTGAAAACGGACCCTTTACAGGGAAAACGACTTGGGACTCTCGATAAACATCATTCAAAGGCTTCGGGAGTCAAGAAGAAAGCTGGTTTGCATCACTCTGTCCATCGAAATTGAACAAAACTGTCGGCTGCGGCTCACTAGCCAAAAAACTAACAGAACCTACTGAACAGAGCAAGTTTTTTGGCCAATTTCACCGTCAGGTACACTCTAGACATCTGTGGCGTCACCTCATCGCCCATACAGCAAGTGCCAGTGAAACCAGCGCAAACAAGCCTGCTATGGACGCCTTCTCCATGATGGTAGTGTTGATGTATACGGTGCTAATGGTCAGAGCGTCTGCCTAGTCTTCAGCAAATTCGACGGATAACATGCGTAGAAATAGGGGCACAGCATGCTGTGCCCCTATCTCCATTTACTCTACTTCCGGGCCTGGGGATAGCGCCGTTGTCCACGACCCATCTTCATTACATTGAGAGATACCGTAACCAGACCAATAAACCACATTGGTCACTGCCAACCCATTCAAGCCCGAATCTCTTGACCTGAAGACGAAGAACTCTGTTTGGTAGGGTTTACCCAGACCGTCAAGTCCTTCAACAACGAGGACTCGACCACCGACTATCCTGCCTCCCCATTTCAGACGCACTGTAGGCAAGAGATAAGTATCAACAATTTCCGGAGGCTCTGCAGGAACTGCCTGCCCTCCACCTGCCAATTCCCACTGCGACTGGCATAGTCCCTTAGAGCCGGCAAGCTCACATAACTTATCAAGGTCCCGCCCTTGTGCGTAAGCGACTGCCTGATTCAAAAGGCTTGTGGCCTCCTCGACACTGACCTCCTCATCGTTCCCATTGCCTCCAAAAACAGTGGTTGACACACACACACCTATTATAACAACTACAGCTATAACTATCCAACGAACCTTCACCTAACCCTCCTGGCCAGCTTCACTTCGCCGGAAACCCCATCCAACATTGAACTGACACCTCAGTGGTCAAAGCGGACCCGGAATATAGAGAGTGGTGTAATAATTCGCGGTCAGTTGCCAGATAGGCCAACCACCTTGAGGTACCTTGACACAAACCATATACGCAACTTCACGCTCTGACCGCCATGCGTGCCCGTACCATCTGTTCGCGAATTTACCAGCTTCTGAATACTTAGTGATGTCCCACCCGGATTGGCAAATAGTAGCAGTGTAGGTTAGGACAGCAACGTAACTTATCCCAATCGTGATAGGGGTGCATTGCCCAACAGTCTGGTCGCTACGCGGGTTCCAATCCACCCACTCCATAGTAGAACTGCTCGTGTACTTCTGGCATGTTAGCACGGCACTCGTAAGCTCAAATATTGCCTTACTTTTGGCAGTTGCATAGTGCGTTAGCGTATAGTAATCCTTCTGAGAATCAGTCTCTCCCACAAGTTTATGCAGCTGGTAGCAGTGGTCTATCCACCCCGTAGTGCCTTCGATCCGTGCAAAACACTGTGCAGCCATCAAGCTCCAATATTGTGTTGCCATAGGGGAAACAACCTCGGTTCCCATTAGGGGATCATTACCCAATAAGGAATCACTGGGAGAGGCAGTTACTATCCTTGGTTCCAATTTAACCGACCCATCTCCTTGCTTAACAGATTCAAGCTCGATCTTCGCTGACGCCGGCGCGACCAAGTAATCTGCGGGGTTTATTTCGTAGACTTTAAGGTCCTCGCAATTGAAGCACTTAAGGTGCCAACCATTATTCTGCCAGCGCTCCGCCGCTTCCCTTGCGATCTGGTCCCCTATGCTCGTTTTCGTGATGTCGTATTTCGATATTCTCAACGGGCTAGCAGCGTTGACACAAGTGGCTACAATAGTCAACAAAAGTACTCCACACACAAACGATGCTACTATTTTCTTTATCATCTTTCACCTCCTCACATTGTTTTTGTTTTAATTAGTTTCGATTAGTCTTGTCGCCTGTCACCTGCCACCCCCTTTTCTGCAGTTTCTTCGTTCAGAGGACGTATTCCTGATTCATATTAGGGGCAATCATATTAAGGCCAATAATCTAAGGATAATACTTCTGCAAAAAAAGTCAATTACTCGTTCACTACTGTGTTGATGTTTTACGATTTTGTCACCCCTAATTGTTAAGCGAAAATGTCGCCATGAAGGAGATGGTGACATTGAGCAAGAAGGAACAGACTCGGTCAATGGTGTTGAACGGGATAAATATGGGGAGGTTGACCGCCAAGGAAGGAGCCCAGGTATTAGCTCTGTCGCTACGCCATGTGAGAAGAATATTAGCGGCGTACAGGAAGGAGGGCGCCGCAGCATTAGCGCATGGTAATCGCGGGAGGAAACCTCATAATGCCCTGGATGATGAACTGAAGAAAAGAGTGCTAGAACTGGCGCAATCGACCTATAACCTCTCAATCCTTCCCCTGGCTTGAGGTGAAAGCGAGGTGATAGATATGATGCCCAATTCTTCTAACATCCGACCAAGTTGCGTTGGATTTCTTCTGCCGGCAAGCGGTCCAGGAGCGAGCCGGAATCACTTGAGGAGCAGCGATGACAATCCCTAGGGACACGTTTTACATCGAACTCTCGTTCGGTTCGCTGCTAACAATTACCTTAGCAGCAAAACGTAACCCTCTTTTAAGGGTACTTACAATATCTTCTTCGAAGGGAAGGCCCTGTTTGGAACTATAAGTGGAGCTGATGGGATTCGAACCCACTACCTTCTGACTGCCAGTCAGACGCTCTCCCAATTGAGCTACAGCCCCAGCGGCTCAAAAATATAGCAGAATAGCCTGCAAAACTCAACTTGAAACGTTCTGGGGACAGATGCTGGCGCAGTAGTTGCTGCTGAAGCGCTCCGCTGCTCGATTTGCTTTGTTTCGCGGCTTCGGCCATTCAGATGTCATTTGGCGCAATGCGGGTTGGTTCTGGTCATCGTAGCATAGCTACATAACTGCCAAGAGGCACACCGAGCGAGTTGGCTACGGGTTGACACTTAGCCTTGAGACAGTAAAAGAACCTGCCCTGGGCAGGTAGCTCGGACAGAGCCTCATAATGCCCCATTCCCTTGGCGAATACCAGGTCTGCCGAACCAAATTCCTTTCTAAACTGGTCTGAGGCCAGAGAGAAGACTATCCCTGGAGAGGCGACGCCTGTGCTTATGACCTCTCCAAACATCGGCTCTAAGCCTGACCTCCTCACATCCTCCAGCGTCAAATCGTCCTGCACAGCCGACGGTTTGACAGCGTAGATCACGCGCGCAAACTGCTTCATCCACCTAACTAGCGGCAGGTCGAAGTAAAGCTCGCCAGCATTATCCGCTAGATATAGCACTTTGCTGGCAACTTGAAGCTTTGTAAAGAACGAGCCCGAGTCATCTATCGCAAACTTTACAGGCTGTTTCATTTCTTCAACGATAAGCTCGGGGTCCCTGAAGAAGTCAATAGCGTTTGCTGCCGCTGCCAATTCAAGGTAGATGTGAAACTGGTCACGGTGAAGGTCGGTGCAACTTGCCCGTGCTGAAAGCAGGGAACACAAAGCCCTGGCCAGAGCCATCTCCTTTTCTTTCATCGCTCGGTAAGGGTCGCCATTGCCTGTCACTTCCATTATGGCTTTGTGAATCTTGGCAGCAATCGCGATGGACAACTGGTTGTAGGAAAACTCTTCGTCCAGTATTCTCGTTGCCTGGTCCAGGGCTTTCTGCCTCAACGCAGGGCCGGCCGTGGCTAGTTCGGCAGCCTGCCGGGCCAGTCTAGACAGGCATTCATAGCAAGCCGAGGTCAACTTCATCTCAGTTCCGTTCGCCTGATTCTTGGTCAGGAAGCCGCCCAATGCGATCGATGTCGGGCGCGGGCAGTTTGCGCAGCAATCGCAGACAAAATTGAGCAGCCTATAGCGCTGTATTATAATACTGTTACGTATGTTGGAGAAACTGGAACTAATACAAAGGCGTTATGATGAGCTCAGCCAGCTTCTGGCTAAGGAAGAGGTCCTGAGCGATCCCGGGCGGTTTCGGGAGCTGAGCAAGGAGCGAGGAGCCCTTGAGGACATTGTTGCCCTGTACCGGGAATATAGAGCCAAGGAGAAGGAGCTGGCGGAACTTGAAGCTCTGCTGGATTCGCATACTGAACCCGAGATGACAGCACTCGTCAAGGAGGAAGCAAGCAGGCTTAAGCAGCAACAAAGCGAGCTGCTTCGCAAACTCAGGCTTTCTCTGATGCCCAAAGATCCCAATGATGACAGAGACGTCATTGTCGAGATAAGGGCTGGTGCTGGTGGCGAGGAAGCAAGCTTATTTGCCGCAGACCTTTTCCGTATGTACAGTCGATATGCGCAGGCCAAGGGTTGGCAGGTGGAGGTAATCGACAGCAGCCAGAGCGAGCGCGGCGGTTTTAAGGAGCTTATATTTGAAGTGAAAGGCAAAGGTGCGTTCAGTCGCTTCAAGCACGAGCGCGGTGTCCACAGGGTACAGAGGGTGCCGGTAACCGAAGCTTCTGGGCGAATCCACACATCCACAGCCACAGTCGCAGTTCTACCCGAGGCGGAAGAGGTTGAAGTCGAGATCAACCCCGACGATCTCAAAATGGAGTTCTTCCGCAGCCGCGGTGCCGGGGGACAGAATGTGAACAAGGTAACCACCGCAGTGCGCATCACTCACCTGCCGACAGGGATAGTAGCGTCCTGCCAGGACGAAAGGTCTCAGATAAAGAATCGGATGAAGGCCATGGCAGTGCTGCGGGCAAGGCTACTTGACCTGGAGCGGCGCAAGCAGTCCGAAAGCATAGATAGAGAGCGTCGAATGCAGGTAGGCACCGGGCAACGTGCAGAGAAGATTCGCACTTACAACTTCCCCCAGAATCGCGTTACCGACCACCGCATCAATACAAGTTTCCATAATCTTCAGAAAATCCTGGACGGCGAACTGGACGAAATCATTGAAGCCTTAATCAGCAAGGAACAGGTTGAGCAATTAGAAGCGGCTGTTACGTGACTTTACGCGACGTTCTAGTCTCGACCACGCAATCGCTGCTCAGAGCAGGGTTTGCCGACGCCCCTATTGAGGCTGAGCTGTTGCTTGGCCATATCCTGGGTATGTCCAAGACGCAGCTCTACACGCAGCCGGAGAAGGTCTTGACTTCCAGGGAAACGGAGGAGTTGCGGCGTTTGGTCGAGCGACGCCTTGCCCATGAGCCCATTGCTTACATTCTGGGGCATTGCGAGTTCTATGGAATAGACTTCTATATTGATTCTCGTGCATTTATCCCTCGACCCGAAACCGAGCTCCTCGTAGAGAAGGCTGTGGAGCTTGGTCGGCGCATTTACCAGAGGGGAAACGAGTTTACTATAGCTGACATTGGCACAGGCTGCGGAGCTATTGCCATCAGTCTGGCACTAGCATTGCCTGAGGCCAGGATTTACGCCACTGACATTTCAGCTTCGGCTCTGCAGGTAGCCAAAGTGAATTGCGAGCGCCACGGAGTCAACAGTCGAGTGGAGCTTCTGCAAGGCAATCTGCTTGAGCCTTTGCCTGAGCCGGTGAATATGATAGTGGCCAATCTGCCCTACGTCGCAGACTGCGAATTTGCAGCTTTGAGCCCTGAGATACGAGAATATGAGCCAACGGTGGCTTTAGCTGGTGGGAAAGACGGGTTGGATAGATTGCGGCAGATGCTGGAGCAAGTGCCAGGAAAGCTTAACCAAAGAGGCTGTTTAGTTTTGGAGATCGGCGAGGGACAGGGTAACCGAGTGAGTTCTTTGATAAAGGATAGCTTTCCGGAAGCTGATGTCCAGTTATTTTGTGACCTGGCCGGCATTGAAAGAGTAGCGGTTGCCATATTTGAGGAGACAGAGAATGCACGAGATAGATCGGCTGGCGCAGTTAGTCGTAGAGTGTAAGAAGGTGGTTGTCTTTACCGGGGCTGGCGTAAGCACGGAGTCGGGTATCCCGGACTTCCGCAGCCCGGGAGGTATTTGGAGCAGATATGACCCCGAAAACTTCACCATACAGAACTTTCTCAGCAGCCCGGCCGCTCGTAGAGAAATCTGGAAGATGTCGGCCGAGGGAGGCCTCCTTACAGAAGCTGAACCAAATGCCGCTCACTACGCCATAGCTGAGCTTTACAGGTTGGGAAAACTGGACTGTGTCATCACTCAGAATATCGATAACCTCCATCAGAAAGCCGGTGTCCCTGGTGATAGGGTGTTTGAGCTTCACGGTAATGCGATGTGGGCGGTGTGCTTGAATTGCCACAGGCGGTATCCCATGCCCGAGGTATTGAAGATGATAAAGGAAGGGGTAGAGGTTCCCGATTGTCCTGAATGTCAGGGCATACTCAAGCCGGATGCAGTCTTCTTTGGGGAGGCACTACCGCAAGCAACCCTGCAGGAAGCTATTCGTCGCGCAAGGAAGTGCGATCTTTTGATCGTCATCGGTTCCACTTTGGTCGTCTATCCAGCGGCCTACGTGCCAATGTATGCCGTCGAGGCCGGAGCAAAGCTGACGATTGTCAATTTAACAGCTACGCCCCTCGATGCCTATGCAGCGGTAGTCATCCGAGGCAAAGCTGGCGAAACGATGTCACGGGTGATGGAGAAAGTAAGAGGGCCGCAGCTACCAGAGCTGGATAGGCCGAACGGCTGAGCTGCCTAATTCCCCTCCTAGTCCACCAGTTCTTGAATGCGTTTAATGTCGGTCGCCCTACCCGTGTTTACGTCCACCTCAACCAGGATTGCGTCGAAGTGCACTTTACCCTTGCCCACTGACAAGCGACCGGGCATCTGGGTGAGGAAGCGCTTGATTACGGAGTCAGGGTCATCGCCGATAACCGAATCTGTGGGGCCCACCATACCAATATCGGTGACGTAGGCAGTACCGCCCGGCAGTATCTGGGCGTCAATCGTACCCACGTGAGTATGGGTGCCGAGCACGGCACTGACCCGTCCATCAAGATACCTGCCCATAGCCACCTTCTCCGAGGTTGCTTCGGCGTGAAAATCAACGATGATGGGCATTGATTTGCCCTGGAACTTAGCCAGCAAGTCATCCATAGCTCGAAACGGGCAATCGAAGTGACCTATGAAGACCCGCCCGACGAGATTGACTATCAGGACGTTGTTCTTGATTACGTAACCGCGGCCGGGATTCTGGGGTGGATAGTTCAGCGGGCGGAGGAGAGGAAGCTCGCTGTCGAGGTAGGGGATAATCTCGTTGTAAGCCCAGATGTGGTTGCCTGTGGTTATGACATCGATGCCGGAATCAAATAGCTCATCGGCGGTACCGGGCGTCAACCCCAATCCACCCGCCGCGTTCTCCCCGTTGCCAATCACAAGGTCAATATCGTACTGATCACATAAACCCGGGAGGATTTCCTTGACCGCCTTCCTGCCAGGCTTGCCGATGATATCGCCGATTGCCAGTATTTTCAAATCTACTTAGCGTAATCTATGGCTGTGGTCTCTCTTATCACCATTATCTTTATCTGGCCAGGATAAGTAAGGCTCTCCTCTATTTTCTTGGCGATGTCCCGAGCTAATCTTACGGCGGCTAAATCATCGACTTTTTCCGGTTTTACCATCACACGCACCTCACGCCCGGCCTGTATAGCGAAAGCCTTCTCCACACCCGGAAAGCTGGCTGCTATATCCTCCAGCTCCTTGACACGCTTCAGATACTGTTCTAAGGATTCCCGTCTGGCGCCGGGGCGTGAGCCACTTATGGCATCGGCAGCAGCAACGACGAAGCCCAGAGCGCTGGTAGTATCGGACTCACCATGATGTTCGGCGACAGCTTGAGCTACCTCGGGGCTCTTGTCCCATTGCTTGACCAGGTCGGCACCTATAATGGCGTGCGGTCCCTGCATTTGATGATCGATCGCCTTGCCAATATCATGAAGAAGGCCAGCTTTCCTGGCGGCGCCGACATTGAGTCCAATCTCGCTAGCCAGCATTCCAGCTAAGTGAGAGACTTCCAGACTGTGCAGGAGGACGTTCTGACCGTAACTTGTGCGAAACTTGAGCTGGCCAAGCAGCTTAATCAGCTCAGGGTGTAAACCTGGCACTCCAGCTTCGTAAGCGGCTCGCTCACCTTCGCTGCGGATGGTAGCTTCAACCTCTGCCTTGGTCTTGTCCACTATTTCTTTGATACGGGCGGGGTGAATACGCCCGTCAAGGATGAGTTTGCTTAACGCCAGCCGAGCTACCTCACGCCTTACAGGGTCGAAGCTCGAGATGGTAACCGTCTCCGGTGTATCGTCTATGATGAGGTCAACGCCGGTGGCTTGCTCCAGAGCACGGATATTTCGCCCTTCCCGGCCAATCAAGCGCCCCTTCATCTCGTCGTTAGGCAAAGGAACAGCAGATATGGTAGTCTCGGAAACAACATCGGTGGCACACCTTTGGATAGCCGTAGCCAGAATATTCCGAACCCGTTCCTCAGCCTCTTCCTTTACCCGCGCCTCCCATGCCCTGACCTGCCGAGCAGCCTCCTCCTCAACCTCTTGCTTCAGCATTTGGAACAAGAGGGCTTTTGCGTCTTCAGCAGAGGTACCAGACAGGGACTCTAACTTGGCTAACTGCTGCTGTTTTATGGCCTGGAGTTCGGCGGTTATCCGCTCAGCTTCTTTTTTCTTGTTCTCTAGGTCTCGTTCCCGCCGCTCTACAGCCTCTAACTTTCGCTCGAGCGCCTCTTCCTTCTGATGGACGCGTCGTTCTATTCGCTGGATTTCGAGGCGGCGCTCTTTGTTTTCTGCCTCGGCGGCGTTGGCGACCTTGATAGCCTCTTCCCTGGCTGCTCGCAGCAGCTCGTCGTACTTGGTGGTCGCCTCATCTAGTAACTTCTGTGCCTCTTTTCTTGTTCTTTGAATTTCCCGGTTGGCTACCAGCTGCCGGACAAAATACCCAACAAGGATACCCAAGACAAGAGCAAGCGCAACTATGATAAGCAGATATTGCTCCAGATATGATCCCATTTTCCCTCTTCATTTCGTTATCGTAGTAAATTAGAAACATCGCATATAAATAGTAATCCTTTGCCAGCTCGGAGTCAAATTACCGAATTCAGTCAGAGCAGCATCGCTTCGACAATGGCGCTTCCTCCATGTAAAATGCTGACCATATGAGCAGACACGGGCTGGCAAGGGTGAGCACGGTCTATTTTGGCCTTGTTTTTTTCGTAGTTGCCCAACTCCTGATTCTGCTGGTCGCTCCGCGCATAGACCCGTTCCTGGAACAAAACGACATAGAAATACCGACTCAGCCTCACGCACCAATAGCCTGGTGGCCCGGAGAGGTGACGTTGCCGAACGGAGAGGTCGTCGATGTCCCAGCCCATTCAGCGTTAGGGCCAATCCTGATCTACATCTTTGCCGCAGCCGCCGTGCTGGGCCTTACCCTCTATAAGATTCCGCTCAAGGCCCTGAAGGTTCTACTCAGGGTCTTGTTTGCACTTCTGTTTAGCTGGGGGGCACTGATCGCCACCGTTTTCTATGTGCCGCTTCCTGCATCTCTTGCCATTGCTCTGGCCTTCGGCGCTTTATGGTTTCTGATACCCGTTGTCTGGCTACATAACCTGGCATTGATTGTGGCGGTGAGCAGCTTGGGAGCGGTTTTCGGTCGCTTCATTACACCGTGGACGGCGATGGCTATAATTCTGGCACTTGCCGTCTATGACTTCCTGGCAGTTCGTTTCAAGTTTATGCTGTGGATGGCAGACAGGCTATCGCAGGTAAATGCCCTGCCAGCGCTGATCATCCCCAGAAACTATTCTGAATGGAACTCAAATCTAAAGAAACGCGAAAGAATAGTCGAAGTGAATCCTGATGAGAGACAATACTCGATACTGGGCGGCGGAGACATCGCCTTTCCCTGCTTGCTGACAGCCTCTGTTTATTTCGCGCGAGGCCTGGCTCCGGCGGCCACAATCGCCGTGTTTGGACTACTGGGGTTGGTCGCCGTTTACGCAATTCAAGCGCTACTCTTGAAGGGGAGGCCAATGCCAGCTCTGCCGCCTATCGCCGCCTTTACGCTGGCGGGACTATTGATTATTTAGCGCCACAGCGGTATGGTGTCTCAGTTGCAAGAAAATGAAAGACAAGAAAAACCGCAGCTCTGTAAAGGACGTACTGGATAAGCTTCAGAGCAGTGCTCGGCCAGACCGTCTGAAAGGAATGGCAAGGTACGGGATGGCGGTTGACAGAAGGCTTGGTGTCTCGGTTCCCGAGATGAGGAAACTCGCGAAGGAGATAGGGCAAGACCACGAGCTGGCCCTGGACTTATGGAAGACTGGCATAGCTGAAGCTAGGATTTTGGCGGGCATGGTCGCTAACCCCGCCAGGCTAACTGAAGACCAGATGGACGAGTGGGTAACGGAGGTGGACTCGTGGGATGTCTGTGACCAGCTCTGCATGAATCTCTTCGAGAAGAGCCAGTTCGCCTGGAAGAAGATTGTCGATTGGTCTGAGCAGAAAGAGGAGTTTGTGAAAAGGACAGCCTTCTCCCTGATCGCCTGTCTAGCCTGGCATGACAAGAAGACGAGCGATGAGAAATTTATCGGCTTGCTTCCTATAATAGTCCGAGGGGCTGCTGACGAGCGAAACTTCGTTAAGAAATCTGTGAACTGGGCGTTGAGGAGCATCGGAAAGAGAAGCCTCAAATTGAATGAGGCTGCGATAAATGCTGCCAAGCAAATGCAGCGATTTGACTCGAAAGCCGCTCGCTGGATTGCTTCCGATGCGCTGAGGGAACTTCAGAGCGATGCCGTCCGAAGTAAGTTCAGACAGTGAGCGGGCATAGCAGGTGCTGCGCCGCGTTCGCAGGTGCGCTTCGTTATGTCGTATATCGGCACCTAATTTGGTTCACGACTCTGTATGAATTAGAGTTGACGATAGGTCGTAGAAGGAGGCATTAGATGCTACTGGCTGCTGCGCTCATAATTTCCCATGTCCTGTTTATCGTGGGTTGCTATTTTCTCGCCCCAGCGACAAGGGTTTCTGTCAAAGGGTCGGCAAGTCCCAAGGAGGTCGTCACCAGTCCGCTCTTCTGGGGTCTCTTCATGATTCTGGGAGGGCTGTGCATGGTCTTTTCACCGTGGGTGCTGCCGTTGTTGAGGCAGGCATTGTCGTGAAGAGTTAAGGCGCATTCAGAAGAGCACCCGGCACTTGACGCCCTGTTCTGCGAAAGCTGAAGATAGTTCGTGGGCTGCCGCCAGAAAGAAATCATAGCTCATGGCTTCCTCGAGATGGTACTTTCTGTACGCCCAATCGGCGTAATGGTAGTTCATTCTGTCAACCAGCACGTAGTCCACTTTGCCGTCGAGTTGCAAGGGAAGTTCTCCTGCGCCGGGCAGTAGCGGGGCGACCATGGCATAGGTCTTAATGCCAGCAGCACGCATCTGCTCAAGTGCTTTCAGTCTCTCCTGGATAGGTGGGGCGCCGGGCTCAAATAGCTTTCTTATTTCGTCATCAGCCGTGGTCACTGATAAACCGACCTCGATCTGGCTGCTTTGCTTCAGCAAGTTTAGGTCGCGCAGAACCAATGGAGATTTCGTCTGCACCGTAACTGGCCAATCGTGTTCAATCAGTATCTCAAGGCACTTCTTGGTTAACTCATATCTTCCTTCCAGCGGCTGGTAGGGATCGCAGAGGCCGCTTACCCATACTCTCCCGCGCGCAGCCTTGCCTATCTGCTTAATTAGCAGCGCCGGGGCATTGATCTTGATGTCGATGAATTGACCCCACGGCTCTTCGTGTCGAGTGAATCTCTTGATAGAACGAGCGTAGCAATAGGTACAACCATGCTGGCACCCAATGTAGGGATTCACGACATAATCAAAGACCTGCGATCTGGACAATATGCTGCGTGCATAGATTTCCCTCAGAATCATATATAGGCTGCCTCGACAGGGACATTATAAGCTGAAAACAAAGAAGAGTGGGGAGTTTGGAGTAGCGCCAGTTCAGTAGCTATACTCATCGCAAGTCTGAGCAATAT
>Ga0209102_1000625_pt1 | contig 22354 bp, 19 predicted proteins | sample ConPoolayeHmetaG_FD_185483 | JGI IMG/M metagenome (GOLD analysis project Ga0209102, IMG submission 185483) | Hot spring microbial mat communities from California, USA to study Microbial Dark Matter (Phase II) - Cone Pool mat layer H metaG... ...
TTATTTCAATTTAGAGAGGAGTAATATTGAAACAAGGTTAACTCCACGGGAGGAGGTCTTTGCTAAGACCCATATAAGAGATAATCGCTTTTTTGCTTTTCCTCCTCTAATTCTGGATGATTTAGAGGTATTTAGCGATGACCTTCTTTCTAGGTACAATGTCCCCGAACACCACAAATAGGAGTTTTCCGTAGGAGAGGTTCCCCCTCACCTTGCTATTGTGGGAGTAACCTTCTGAGCTTAATAATTTAACCATGAGATTAACACGAGATTCCCAATCTATGGAAGTCGGACTTCCCAAATATAATCTGTGAAACCTGTGGTTTCATTATATTTTATTTCGTGCTTTCTCTCTTTCGTGGTAATTCTTCCCGCTCCCACACCCCGATTTTTTCGGGACAAGGATGTCCCTCGTTACAGGTATAATCTTTTTAGACGACGGAGGGCCGAGAGTTTTTCTTCCCGGCCTAACTTTGCCTCCTTGATTGCCTGCTCCCAGATTTGGATTGATTTATCGTAATCTTCTCTCTTTACCTTATAGGGATGACCATCCTTGCCGCCGTGGGCAAAGGAATAGACAAAGGGGTCAGAATAACTCGGCTTCGCCCCATAGACGACATCAGATATTAAAGCCAATGCCCGAATTGTCTTGGCCCCAACCCCAGTTACCCCTAAGAGTTTTAGGAAGGTTTCTGGTGGGTTATTATAGGTCTTTAATAAAATCTTCTTAATTCGCTCCGGGGATATATCATCGGAGATTAAAAAGTGTCTTTCAGGTAATGAGAGAATCTTTTTCAATTCCTTAGTTGTTCTCTCCGGGTCATCACCGGCAATTGCCGCGGAAACTTTTCTTGCCGATTCACTCTCTTTTGCCACCAGATTTAAGGCGTCGCCCTTGACTTCGGAGATTATCGCCTTATGCGGTTCTACAACAAAGTCTTTTAAGTCCCCGGAATACCAGTGGTATCTCCTTGCCTTTCTTGTCTGCTCGTTCATCCCCTGTTGGATGACCGCCCATTGATTAGAGAGGGTAGTAATAAATGTATGGTGGTATAGATTATAGCCATCCTGTAAGGCGCAGGAGTCAACCTTGGCTGACATCTTGGAGGCGAAGATTAAATCTTGGGCATTTATTGCGAATTTTTCGCCATAATTCCTTAACTCCTCGGGCGTCTTCCTTGACGCCTTTCCTTTTCCCCCGGCGATGATAATACCAAAATCCCTCTCTCTTCCTTTAACCGCTTCTTTTAAGGCGCCGCAGACCGTAGTGGTCAGTCCGGAGGAGTGCCAGTCAAAGCCCAAGAGACAGCCGAGACTCTGAAACCAGAAAGGGTCGGAAAGCCTTCTAATCACCTCCTCGGGACCGAATTCCCTCACGATTACCTCTAAGATTGCTCTTGCCAATCTCTTCATCCTTTCAAATAGCCAGGGCGGGGCACTGCCGTAGTGGAGTGGCAGTTCAAAGACCTTGCGCATAGTTTATTGTAAGCAATTAAACAGGAAAATCAAGTTCACCAAGAATGGCAACTGTCTTAAAGTCAATTTTCCTCACAAGCCTCTCCCCCATCCCCTTCGGTTGACAGATGGGGAAAGTTCGGTATTATACAATATGTTACTTAATTTTTTCGGGAAAATCCCAAAGATTGCCGAAGGGGTTTTCACCGCCCCTGATTGTTTGATTATTGGTGACTGCGAGATAAGAGATAAATCAAGTATCTGGTTTGGAACGATTATTCGGGCGGATATGGATAAAATAACCATTGGAGAAATGACAAATATCCAGGACTTAACCGTTGTCCATTGTGACGAAGGTAAACCGACAATAATCGGGAACCGGATAACTATTGGGCACCGAGCAATTTTGCACGGCTGTCTGATTGAAGATGAGTGTATGATTGGTATGGGTGCAATTTTATTAAATCGGGCAAGGATTGGTAAGAATTCAATTGTTGCCGCCGGTAGTTTAGTGAGGGAAGATTTTATCGTTCCACCCCGAACCTTAGTGGCTGGTGTCCCAGCGGAAATAAAGAGAGAGGTTACTGAAGAAGAGATAGATTGGATTAGAAGGGTGGCCGAGCATTATTACCAGACCGCAAAGAGATATTACAATGCGTTATAAGTATTTAGACCACACCTCAGATTTGGGGATGGAGATTTACGGCAAAGATTTGGCTGAACTATTCGCTAATGGTCTCTATGCCCTATTTGATAACATCACAGAGATTGAGAAGGTGGAAGAAAAAGAAGAAAGGGAGATAAAAATCACCGCGGAGGACTTAGATAGTCTATTTATGGATTGGTTAAGGGAACTCCTCTTCTTATTCGCCACCGAATACTTTGTTGGGAAGAAGGTAAAAGAGATTACTTTCTCTGGGAATTCCCTCTCCGCCCGGGTTACTGGCGAGCGATTTGACCCAAAGAGACATCCCTTAAAAATTGAGATTAAGACCCCAACCTATCATATGTTTCAGGTAAAGAAAGAAGACTCCGGTTTTCGGGCGACGGTTATCTTTGATGTCTAATTAGACTTCTCCCTTTTTCTAAACCTTGAAAATTTATTGACCAAAATCTCTCCTTTACCGTCTCTCTAATCACCTCTTTATAACTTTCAAGAGGAAAGGGCAGAAAGTTAGAAAGAAAACCCAAAAGAACAATATTTTGCGTTCTTGTCTCACCCAATTCGCGGGCGATTTGGAAGGCGGAGATGAAATAAACCTTCTTTATCCGCTCCTTTATCCGAACTTCAATATCCTTTGGATAAGCAACCTCACCAATTAAGGCCGGAAGCGGTTCAATCTCTAAGGTATCGGAGATTAAAATTCCCTTGGGGGAAAGGAAATGGAGATAGCGCAACGCCTCCAATTTTTCCAGGGAGATAAGAAAGTGAGCAGTTCCTTCTTCAACCAAAGGGGAATAGACCTTCTCGCCAAATCTTAGATGACTGATTACGCTTCCTCCTCTCTGCGCCATTCCGTGAACCTCGCTCTTTTTTACATCAAACCCCTCTTTTAAGGCAACTATTCCCAAGATATCGGAGAGCAAGAGAATCCCTTGCCCACCGGTGCCAGAGATGATGATATTGGTAATCTTATCCCTTCTCATTTTCTTAAAGCCTCTTTCACCTCTTTCTTAAAATCATTCTTATCCAAAATAAAGGCATTTATCGGTTGGGCATTAACAATAAGATAAGGAGGTATGCCTCTTTTTCTTACCTCTTCTTTTTCCTCCTCCCGATTTATCTTCTTTATCAGAAGGTCATCTTTTATCTCTTTAAGCATCATTTCGGTCATTTCCGCAAAATAGATTGACCAAGGGCATTTTGAAGTATAAAAGATTATCGCCTTACTTCTATCTTCTTCTAATGGACGGTAACCTTCTTCCCCTGGTTGGTAAACCCAACCTTCCTCAATCGGATAATAGAGTAAATAAGGTTTTTCGGGGAAAACTTTCTTAAAGCCGTATCTTTGAAAGAAGAGATGTTGGGGATAACCGACATTTGTCTCAAAGGCATTTATTATCAGTCCTTTTCTCTTACTTAGATAAGTCTGGGGAGATGAGACCTCGGCAATTAAGTTCGTTAATAACATCTTGCCCAATCCCTGTCTTTGGTATTTCGGCACAAAGATACAATTGATTTCTACCACCTCCTCTTCTGGAATAAATTGAATCATTCCGGCTACCTCTTCATTAAGGTAGGCAATTTTACCAACCGGAAACCTTTCTTCTAATAATTTTTTCAAGTATCTTTTCTTAATTTGGCAACCTTCTTGAAATACCGGATGGTCTCTTTTTTCTTCTGGGATGCACAATTTAATAAAGTCGTCAAGGTTTTCAAGGTCAAGATTTATTACCCTCATACGATTGCCCCTTTCTGGCATAATTCCTGGCACATCCCACAGCCGACGCAGAAGGCGTCTTGAATCACTGCCTTCTCTTCCTTAAACATTATTGCCGGACAACCCAATTGTAGACACAATTTACAGCCAGAACACAAATCCGAAAGGACTCTTTTCGCCTCCTTTTTTGGCACAAGGAGAGCGCAGGGTTGGGAGGAGATAATAACCGCTGGTCCTTCTTCGGCGAATATCTCTCGGATTAACCTCCGATTCTCTCTGATTTTATAAGGGTCTAAGACATATACCCTTTCAATCCCGCAGGCCCGAGCCAATTCCTCTACTTTAATTATCCTTGTCGTCTCCCCCATTAATGTTTTACCAGTTCCCGGATGCTCCTGATGTCCAGTCATTCCGGTTGTCCGGTTATCAAAAACGATGGTAATGATATTTCCCTTATTATAGCCGACATTAATTAATCCAGGAACTCCCATATGGAAAAAGGTTGAGTCGCCAATTAGGGCGACAATCCTTCTTGAATCACTCTTTCCCAACGCCTTCTCCACACCATGGGCAAAGGTGATGGAGGCGCCCATACAGATACAAGTGTCCATTGCTCTATGTGGCGCCAAAGCACCAAGGGTATAACAACCGATGTCGCCCGAGAAGATTAAATTTTTCCTTTGTAAGAGATAAAAGATTCCAGTATGGGGGCAACCAGGACATAAAGCCGGTGGCCGGGGGATTACTTCTTCCCTTTTTACTTCTTTCTTCTTTTTCCCTAAGGCATTTTTCACAATTAAAGGATTCAATTCATCACAAAGGGGAAGGAATTCTTTACCAATAACCTTAACACCGCTGGCTTTGGCTAATATCTCTAAAAATGGGTCAACCTCTTCTACGACATAAACCTTTTTGACGCCTTTGGCAAAATTCCGAACCAAATTTTTTGGAAAGGGATAAACCATCCCCAATTTTAAGAAAGAGGCATTGGGAAAGGCATCCCGGGCGTAAAGGTAGGCAACTCCGTCCGCAATAATTCCCATACTTTTCTTCCCTTCCTCCATCCGATTGATTGGCGTCGTCTCGGAGTAATCTTCAAGTTTTTTTAACTTCTCCTCTAAGACCGTATGCCGCTTCCGAGCGAATTGGGGCAAGAGATTTGTCCGCCCGACCTCAGAGTTATAACCCTTAACCGTCAGTTCTCTCCTTTCCTCTAACTTTACCGGTGACTTGGTATGGGAGACCCGGGTGGTCATCCTTAAAATTACTGGTATCTCAAACTCCTCGGAGATTTCAAAGGCAAGTTTCGTGAAATCTTTAACTTCTTGGGAATCCGAGGGGCAGAGAACTGGGAGTTTAGCCATAAGTCCATAAAATCGGTTGTCTTGTTCATTCTGGGAGGAATGCATCCCGGGGTCATCACAGGTGACAATCACCATTCCCGCTTTAACGCCAATGTAGGCAGAAGAGAAAAGTGGGTCGCTGGCGACATTTAAGCCGACATGCTTCATCGCCACTAAGGAACGGGCACCAGCATTTGCGGCACCTAAGGCCACCTCCAAGGCGACCTTCTCATTCGTTGACCATTCACAATAGACCTCTTTATACTCGGCTAGTGCCTCCAAAATTTCGGTTGACGGTGTTCCGGGATAAGCGGTTGCTACCCGACAGCCGGCTTCATAAGCACCCCGGGCACAGGCTTCGTCACCAAGAAGTAGTTTAATCATTAGAGGGTATTATAAGAGAAGAATAATCCTAGTCAACATCTATTTTATCTGTTGGCAAATCTCTTCGGTTGTCGTTACATAGGCGAAGGCATAGGCTAAATTCCTTAAAGTAGCGAGATGAAGTTCCGGATATGGACTGGCGGTCGCATCCAGTAAGAAGAAGACACGAAAATCACGAAAAAAGGCATCCCGGGCGGTTGACTCACAACAGATATTGGTCATAACCCCGGTAATAACCAAATCTGTTACTCTTAATCCCCGAAGATAGATTTCCAAGTTGGTATGGTAAAAGGCGGAATAGCGGTTCTTATAAATCACCAATTCCTTCTTGGGCTTTATCGCGGGATAAATCTCCACCCCTTTGGTATTTGCCTTTAAGACCTTACCCTCTTTTAATTCCGGCCACCACTCCGCGGTCATCCCGCCATCAATCCTTGGGTCTTTATGACAATGGCCGGTATAGATTACCGGAAGTTTCCTTTTACGGAAGGCAAAAAGGAGTTTTTTGATGTTTGGGATGATGGCTTCTCCTTCGGGGATATAGACCGCAGAGCCAGGGTTTAAGAAGTCGTTCTGCATATCAATGATTAAGAGGCAGGACTTTTCTGGAATGAGTTTCATTTTATGTTGATTAAAAGGGGCAATTGCTTCTAATAACTTTTTATCATTCATCTCCCTTTTCCTGGTGTTAGAAGTTTGATTCCAGATTGGCAGAGGGGACAGGCTTTTGGCTCGTAGTTAATGATTTCCTTACGATAGCAGGAGAAGAGAGGCACGGGAAAGTTTACCCCTTTGCTTCGGTCAATAAAGACCCCAATTCCAATAAGATTAACATCGTAATCCTTTAAGGCATTAAGGGTCTCAAAGATTGAGCCGCCGGTCGTCAGGACATCATCAACGACTAAAACCCTTTCTCCCTTATTTATCTTAAATCCTTTTCTGATTTTTCTTCCCTCTCCTTCTCTTTCGGCATAAGAAAAGCGGGCGGAAAGTTGTCGGGCAACTTCATAGGCAATGACCACACCACCGGTTGTCGGTCCAACGACTAGTTCAATCCCTTCGGAAAAGAATCGCTCTTTGATCCGTGATGAGAATTTCTCGACCAACGGTGGGTATTGAAGGATCTTAGACTTCTCAAAGTAAAATTCGGAATGAAGACCGGATGTTAAGAGGAAGTGCCCTTTTTGTAAGACCTCATATTTTAAGAGGATATCTTCAATCTCTTTAATATTGCTTTCTTCCATATAGATATTCCTTACTAATCTTATCTTACATTTTACTTTCGTCAATAGTCTTTGTGTGGTGTTATGCTACGTACCGTTTCGCGTCGTGGAGATCGTTCCTAGAAAGAAAGTCCTCACTCTTTTCCTCTAAATCATCCAGACCTAAGAGGGAAAAACAAAAACCCTCCCGGTTTCTAAAACCCTCTACCACTAAAATTCCGCTTCTATCCTAAATACCTTTCTAAATCTAACTCCTCATAAACTTTCCAGAAGAATCTAACCGGGTGGTCTGTGGGGTCATATTTTTCTCACTTTCTGTGAAACACTTCACCTTTCTTAAAGCATACTACATAAGGGGGGGTGGGCAGTGGATGGGGTGGACGATACAGGTGGTGATATAGGGGGTGATACTCCGAGCTATACTCCGAGTGATATAGATAGTGATATTCGGGGTGATATTAGGGATGATATAGAAGGCGATATAGAGAGTGATATTGGGAATGATACAGAAGGTGATATAGAGAGTGATATAAAGGGCGATATTCTGGGCGATATAGAGAGTGATATAGAGAGCGATATAGAAGGTGATATTGAGGGCGATATAGAAGGCGATATTGAGGGTCATATTGGGGGTGATACTCCGAGCCTAGCCGAGAGCCTAATTCCCAAAGGCTTCCTCTATCCAGAGAGATATAATAAGCCATTTGGGGTTGATGCATCTAGTAATCACCTATTTTGACTTTCCGAAGGTCTCTTTTTTAGTATTGCGCATTCTGTTTTCCGTTCCTAAAACGATAGCCCCGAGCACCACAACCACCTTGACAATTTCAGAAATCAGTAGTAAGATAATAGATGTATCTAATAAAGCATATAAAAAAGGAGGGGTGATGAAGTATATTTTGCTATTTTTATTTTTACCCATTTCTATCTTCTCCGGCTCAATCACCCATACCTTTACTTTCTTGCCGGAGAATTTTCTCTTTGAAGAGAAAGATGGGTATCAAGTAATCAGTTCTCCTTCTTACTTTTCCGATATTGCCGAACCGGGTAAACCAATTCTGCCAATCGCGGTCTATTCCTTTCTTTTACCACCGGATGCCGAAATAAAAGATGTGGAAATCATTTCAAAAAAGGTTGAGGCAATTGAGGGGAATTATTTGCTCTATCCCGGTCAGAAGCCAACACCTCTATCCTTTCCCGCCACTCCCTTTATCCCCCCTGACCCAGTTGTCTATAATTCTTCTGCTCCTTATCCGGAGAGGGTCTTAGATTATGTGAAGAGTGGTCTCTTGGCTGGTTATCGTATTGCTGGTCTCAAGGTTTATCCCCTCCAATATATCCCAACAGAAAGGAAACTCTTTTTGATAAAGGAGATGAAGGTAAAGATAAATTATGAGGAGGGAAGGTTCATCCCCTTATCCCTAACCAGAAAACAGAGGGAAACCTTTGAGGAAGAGGTTAAGTTATTAATTGAGAATCCAGAGAGACTTTCGCTATGGCGACCACAAACCAAGGATTTAGAGGAAGAGGTTGATTACTGCATTATAACATCTGCTGCTCTCCGTCCCTATTGGGCACCACTTAAAGACTGGAAGACAAAGAAGGGTTATAAGACCGAGGTTGTCACTACTGATTCAATATACGCCAACTATCCAGGAAGGGATAATCAGGAAAAGATTCGGAATTTCATCCGGGATTGGTGGCAGAATAAAGGGATTAAATGGGTTCTCTTAGGGGGTGATGATATTATTATTCCCGACCGAAAGGCAAGAATTATCGCTGAGGGGAACATTGGCAATATACCAACGGATATGTATTATGCCGATTTGGAATGGAGTTGGGACAGCAATCGCAATAACCTATTCGGTGAGATGACGGATTCGGTTGACCTCTTCCACGATTTGTATATTGGTCGGGCACCGGTTGATAACCAAACCCATATCTCAATCTTTATCAAAAAGGATACCATCTTTGAAAAACACCCGGATATAACCTATTTACCTTCCCTCTTGCTCCCTTCTGGGATGCTCTTCTCACCTTATCATGGGCGGGTGATAAATAATATTATTGCTGGACTCTTTCCGAGCGGTTGGAAGATTGCGAAGTTAGAGAATCCCAGCACCAATCAGACAAGGGATTCCTTAAATCGGGGTTATGAACACTGCCATGTCGCCCACCACGGCAGTCCCTCTTCTCTAAGTGTATTGACTATGTCACAGATTCCCGGTCTTACTAATGGGATAAAATATGATATCATAAAAGGGATAAACTGTGATTGTGGCTCTTTTGATGGCAAGGAATGTATTGCCGAGAGTTTGGTAAACTATCCAGCCGGCGGATGCGTGGCCGCAATGTTAAACTCCCGCTATGGCTTTGGCTATCCCCCTTCTTTGGGTCCATCTGAGATGTTAGATTTGGAGTTTTACAAGTGTCTCCAGGAAGGGATATATCAGGTCGGGGTTGGCAATTGTGCCTCCAAGGATAGAACCAGACATCTGGCTTTGGGTCAGGATGTTTGGCGGTGGTGCGTCTATGAGCATAACCTATTCGGCGACCCAGAATTACCGATGTATGACAAAAGCCCCCAAAATATTGATGTCTCCCATCCCTCATCTATTGGCACCGGTCCTCAGGTAATTCGGGTCGTCACCACCTCCGGGGGAAATCCCTTATCTTCTGCCCTAGTCTGTTTAATGGGCGCGGGTATCTATTCCGTTGGCAAGACCAATTCCCTTGGTTGGGTTGACCTATTCCTAAATCCCCAGGTAACCGGTGAACTGGTAATTACGGTAACGGCAAAGAACCACCTCCCCTACGAAGGAACGGTAAATATCACCTCTGGTGGACAAAGACCTTGTATTACCTTCTTCTCTTCTTATATTGATGATGCCGGCGGCAATAATAATCAACGGCTTGACCCGGGTGAAACGGTGAATCTCTTTGTTACCTTAAAGAATCGGGGAGATGTCAATGCCACAAATCTTTGGGGAACCTTACGACCGCTAAGTTCTTTCATTACCCTAATTGATTCCACGGCTAATTATGGGAATGTCAACTCCGGTGATACGGCACGGGGCGATTTCTACCGTCTCTTAGTCTCACCCCAGACACCGCCGGCCAGTGAAGTGGAATTTTATGTCCATTGCCAGAGTTCAGAAGGAAACTGGCAGCCTTTCTTCAAACTGACAGTCGGCGAACCACGGGAGGCAAAGAGAGTATGGTTAGACCATGATACCGGAAATATCGTCTTTACTGTCACCTCCTTTGGTGGCTTTGGTTCAATTGCACCTTTTAATGAAGGTTCGGGTTTAAAATACCCAAAGGATGCTGGTTATGGCGCTTTATGTTACGGCGGTTTAGTTGTTGGGACCGATTCGGGTTATATCGTTGACCGATTTTATGGGCATCCCTCCTCAACCATAAATAAAGACTTCCAAATCCTGGATACCCTTGATTATTTAAGACCGCCCCGATTGGGCGCTGAGGAATATGAGGCAACTTATGATGATGGTTATCACCCGCAGGCAAAAGGGTTAACCGTTCAACAATGGAGTATCGCCACATCTCAGATTGGTAATAATGGTTGGGTAATCCTCTGCTTTGATTTCAGTAATCGGGGCTCCCAGCCAATAAATAACCTTTATGCCGGGCTATTTTTTGACTTTGATGTCTACAACACGACAGCAAATATCATTGCCAGTGATACCCTGAGGAGATTCATCTACGCCCTTCGTTCCGCCACCTCCCAAAATCCTACGGTTGGACTACGGCTCCTCTATCCACCAGTTGTGGCGAACATCTCGGCAATTGAGCATTCAAAATATGTCACCCCGGCCAATCAGATGTCCGAGGCGGTGAAGGACAGTTTTCTCAGAGGGTTTATCCGAGTTCCACAGGGAAATACCTCAACCAACTGGTCGATCTGCCTATCAACTGGTCCATTTGACTTGCCGGTCGGTTGGCGACAGCGGGTGGCCTTTGCCGTAGTTGGTGGAATAAACATTGATTCGGCAAAGAAAAATAGCGATAGCGCCCAATCCTGGTGGGAACAGATGGTTGGAATGGCCGAAAATATTACAAAGATAAAGCCAAAAGAGACAGTCCCGACAATTACTACCGCTAAATCCTTAATTGACTTCATTAGCCAAAATAGGGAAAATCTTGAAGTGGCAATTTACGATGCAACCGGAAGACGGATAAAAGTAGCCCGGAATCAAGGCAACGGACGGAAATTAGTTAAAGGGGTCTATTTCTTAAAATTAAAAGCTGCGGAAAGAAGCGCGGTGATAAAGATTATCGTCCGATAAGATAAATATTTAACCTGGGATAGTCGAGTGGTTATTCGTCTATTCAACAAACTTTTCCTTATAAAGTTTGACAATTTAAGGATTAGAGGATAGAATAAAGGGATGCTCCCGAGAATTCTGAGAATAGGTCCTTTTAATATTTACTCCTATGGCCTATTGCTCTTTATCTCTTTTGTTGTCGGGATTAAATTGACGGCCCAGCGGGCAAAAAGGTTTGACGTCTCGGAGATGTTCGTTACAAATCTTGCCTTATATGTCCTTCTTGGTGCCGTTGTCGGTTCCCGATTATTGTATGTCTTTCTCCACTGGGATGAATTTAAGAACGACTTAGTGGGTATCTTTGCCTTCTGGCGCGGTGGTCTTGGTGGCCTTATGTTCTTTGGTGGTCTTATCGGTGGTCTCTTGTTGGGTATTTATTATGTGAAGCGGAATAAACTGCCTTTGCGAAAGATGCTGGATGCCGCAATCCCGGCACTCGTTTTTGGTGAATTCCTTACCCGCATCGGGTGTTTTTTGAATGGCTGTTGTTTTGGCAAACCGACCTCACTTCCTTGGGGAATGAAATTCCCTTCTCATTCGCCTGCCGGCTTTGTCTTTACCGAAAGGATTCACCCCACGCAATTATATTCATCGTTATTCGGTCTTTTTCTTTTTTTCTTTGTTTTACTTTTGGAGAGGAAAAGATTGAAACCGGGTTTGCTTTTTGCCCTTACCCTTATCTTATATGCCTCTTTCCGTTTTCTGGTTGATTTTGTCCGTTATTATGAAAATTCGGCCAACTTCTTAGCCAATCAAATATTATCCATAGGGTTAATTACCTTAGGCCTAATACTATTTTTCTATTTTGGGCATCCTAAACAATGAGTATTGCGGGCAATCTCTTTAAGACCGTTCTATCATTTTTTTACCCGCTGCTCTGTCTGGGTTGTGATAAGGAGATAGAAAGAGATTGGCTTTGTTTTGATTGCCGGCAACGGCTCTTCACCTCGGCCTTAGGGGTCTGCCCGCAATGCGGAAGACCGGTTCCTTACGGCGGAAGGTGTAAAGAATGCCGGATGAAATTAGGGTTAGAAAGAATAAGGGCCCTCAGCTTATACGTCCCACCCTTCACCAATCTGATTGATGAATTTAAGTATAAAGGTAAAACGAGATTAGGTGCGATTTTAGGCGATGCCTTATCGCAACTTTTAACGGATGACCCGATTTTGAAAAATGCTGACTATCTTGTGCCCATCCCTTTGCATCGAGCAAAGATAAGGGAAAGGGGTTATAACCAATCAGAGATTCTTGCCCAAAGGATTGGCGAGAATACCGGACGGGAATTCTATCCCTGCCTCTGCCGGCGAAAGAATACAAAAAGTCAAACTTGTTTATCAACCGAAGAGCGGTTTAAGAATATCGCCGATGCCTTTGCCTTCCGAAAGGGATTTGACGTCTCCGGAAAGAATCTTATCCTGGTTGATGATGTCACAACCTCCGGTGCTACCCTATCAGCCGCGGCTGAGGTCTTAAAGGAAAACGGAGCGAAAGAGGTCTATGGCTTGGTCATTGCCAAAGGATAAATGTTAGGGAAAACCGTGATTCGTGACCCGTCTTCCGTGGCCTTTTCGGTTAACGGACACGGTCTTGGCGTGCTATGCGGATTGATTTAATTGTCCCCTCATTTGAAGACGAAAAGAAACGGCGGATGAAAGGGAGGGCATTTCGTCTGCCACAAATTTCCTTAGGGATTCTGGCGGCACTGACACCACCGGATATTGAGGTCTATTACTTTGATGAAAATATGCACGACATCAATTTTGATAGCGGGGCTGATTTGGTTGGGATTACCTCTATGACCGTTACCGCACCCCGAGCCTATCAAATCGCGCGAGAATTCAAAAAAAGAGGCGCGAAGGTGGTCATGGGTGGAATTCACCCCTCGGTATTACCTTATGAGGCACTACAATATGCCGATTCGGTAGTGATTGGTGAGGCGGAATATATTTGGCCAATTTTAGTGGATGATTTTAGAAGAAAGGAACTGAAGCCAATCTATCAGGCAAATAAGAATACCGAGGCGGCCGATATCCCCCTTCCCCGTCGGGCAATCTTCAAGCATAAGGGTTATATTATTACCTCGCTTCTTCAGGTGACCCGGGGCTGTCCTTTTGACTGTGATTTCTGCTCGGCTCATCTCTTTATGGGAAAAAACTACCGCAAGCGGCCAATCGCTAAAGTTCTTGAAGAGATAGAAAAAATAAAACGCCCCTTAATTGGATTTTTGGACGACAACATTATTGGCAACAAAAGTTATGCCAAACAACTATTTTCCGCCCTTATTCCATTAAAAAAGAGTTGGCTGGGGCAGGCCGACCTATCAATCGCCGATGACCCGGAACTACTAAAACTGGCCGCGGCGAGTGGGTGTAAAGGTGTCTTTATCGGCTTCGAATCGGTAAGTCAGGATAGTTTGCAAGAGTTGAATAAAGGATTCCAAAAGGTAAAGGATATGAAAGATAAGATAAAGCGGATTCACGATGCCGGGATTATGATTGAAGGCTCTTTTATCTTTGGAATGGATACGGATGACAAGTCAATATTTGAGAAGACGCTGGCCTTTGCTCTGGATAATAACCTCGCCTTAGCCTCTTTCGGAATTTTAACCCCTTATCCCGGGACAAGATTGGAGAGACGGCTCCGGGAAGAAGGGCGAATCATCTCGACCAATTGGCGACTTTACGACTGCGGACATACAGTCTTCCGACCGAAAAATATGACGGTTGAGGAATTACAGGAGGGTCTGGATTGGGCCTGGTGGAACTTTTACTCCACTAAATCAATATTCAAACGAATCTGGCATGCCCGGAAAAATATCCTGCTCACCGGTGTACCGCTCTTAATCTTAAACTTCTCCTACAAGCGGATGTTATACCGCACGACCGATGTCCAATCCTGGTTAAAAGAAGAGGCGGCCGCGCCGGGGATAGAAATCCTACCCCGCGAGACCCCATAGGTATCACCGGGATTAACTACTTTTTAGTCAAGTTCGCTTCTTGACTTAAAGACCGATTTTTTACTGGAGGCAATTTAAGAGGCTTTCCTTTACAATCTTTACTTCATCTTTTCTTATTGTGCGGAAGTCTAAGAGATACCAGTCATTTTCCACGCGACCGAAGATTGGAATATCCTGCTGACGGAGACGAGTTGCCAACTCTTCGGGCGAAAACCTCTTTGGCCTAATGGCTAAGACCTTGGTTGGTATTTTTGTCGTCGCCAAAGAACCACCGCCAATCAAGGAAAAATTATCCTGAATTTTCCACTCCACTTCTTTAATATCCCTTAGTGCCCGACCGACCATCTTAGCCGCCCTTTCAATCTCCTTTACATCTTTCCGTAAAAGATTGAGCACCGGGTGTTCCCTTTTCAGTTTCTCTTCATCTAAAAATAATCTAAGAGTTGCCTCCATAACGGCAAAGGTCAGTTTGTCGCATCGTAAGGCACGGGTGAGCGGGTTCTTCTTAATCCGCTCAATCAGTTCTCTTTGACCAATAATTACCCCGGCTTGGGGTCCACCTAAGAGTTTATCACCAGAAAATAGACAGATGTCCGCTTTGTCTTTTATACTTTCTGAGACAACCGGCTCTTTGGGTAGTCCATATCTTGACAGGTCAATCAAGGCGCCACTCCCCAGGTCATGGACAACGGGAATATTAAACTCTTTTCCTAAGGCGGTGAGTTCTTTTAATGGCACTTCTTTGGTGAAGCCGATAATCTCATAATTACTCTTATGAACCTTTAAGATTAGGGCGGTATTGGGATTAATTGCCTCCCGATAATCCCGGAGGTGGGTGCGGTTGGTTGTGCCGACCTCAACCAACCGGGCACCGCTTTTCGCCATAACCTCAGGCAGACGAAATGCCCCGCCAATCTCAATCAACTCACCGCGCGAGACAATTACCTCTCTTCCCTGGGCCAGGGTGTTTAAGACTAAAAGGGTAGCACCGGCATTGTTGTTGACAATCATCCCACTCTCGGCACCAGTAAGCAGTTGCAATAATCTTTCAATGTGGCGATATCGAGAACCCCGCCGGCCGGTCTCGGTAATTTCCAGATTACAGAAATTTTCACTGACCGCCAAAAGAGCCTCCCGGGCACTTGGGGAAAGGGGCGCCCGACCCAATCCGGTATGAAGGATAATCCCCAACCCCTGGATTGCCCGCCTTAAAGAAGGTCTTAACTGATTGGCACAGTTTTTAATTATTGCCTCAATTTTTATCTCGGTGATTTTCCCTTCTTCAATATCGCGCCGGAGGCGATTTAATTCTTCTCTTAGTTGATTGACAACTAACTCCCGAGGAAATCTCTTCAACAAGGCAATTACCTCTTCCCGCCGCAGCAAATTATCAATTGCCGGCAGGTTTCTAAAAAGGGCCGGGATATCTTTCGCCATCCTTCCTAATTGAGAATTTAACGACCGTTGCCTCTATCCTTTAAGAATGACCTGACTAACTCAGCCCGTTTCTCATCGCGCTCCTTTGGGCTCATTTCTTTATTATAATATATCTGGAGATTAGCCGGTTTGGTGAGGATAAGCAGGGTATTGATTGTCTTGAGGTCAACATCTTTTATTAGTTCGGCGACAATGCCGAACCGAACCATCAGTAATAAGTTTATCGTCTCTTCGGAGGTAAGAAGCCGGGCATTTTTTAAGGTGGCATAGGCGCGGTAGATTTTATCTTCCACCGATAACCGCAAATTTTTCAAGAGAAACTCTTGGGCGCGCCGCTCATAATTAAGAATCTCTTCCCCGACCTTTGTCACCTTCTCCAAGATTTCGGTCTCAGTAAGACCGAGGGTAATCTGATTAGAGATTTGGAAGAGATTTCCTTTGGTTTCACTGCCCTCGCCGTAAATTCCCCTAGCCACCAGCCCCATCGCCAAAAGACTTCGGAGAATCTTTTCTATCTCTTTGGTTATCACCAATCCGGGGAGGTGGATAAAAAATGAGGCCCGCATCCCGGTCCCGACATTGGTTGGACAGGCGGTAAGGAAACCGAGTTCCGAAGAAAAGGCATAAGGCAACTTTTCCGCTAAGCGGTTGTCCAGTTTTTCAATCTTTTCGTAAGCCGGAAAGAAATTTAGACCAGAGGTTAAGACCTGTAATCGCAAATGGTCCTCTTCGTTAATTAAAATAGAGAGTGTCTCATCTTTACTGACATATAATCCGCGGTGCATCCGGGAGCCAAGAAAATCTAAGGGGATGAGGTGCCGTTCCAAGAGAAATTGGAGTTTTAAGGGCGAGAGTTCTTCATTGGTAAAGAAACTCCCTTTTTTCAGGAGACCGTTTTCTGTTAGCACCTCCCTTACCATCTCCCGAATTTTTTCTTGAATTTCCCGGGTGGAACGGGTCAGAAAGGGAAAGGTCTTGATATTACGGGCGAGGCGGATGCGGCTGGAGAGGATAATATCCGAATGTGGTCCTCCGGGCAAAAGCCACTCACCTAAATATTCCTTTTTCATATTTTTGGTTTGTCTTCGTATTTCTTCATCTCATCGCGGATGCTCGCCGCTTTTTCGTAGTCTTCTTTTTCTATGGCCTCTTTTAACTCTTGCTCGAGGCGTCTTTGGATTATTCGCCATTCTTGTCTTGTCGTTTCGCCAATCTTTTTGCCGATATGTTTATCGGCATTATGCAGTTCTTTAATTATCGGTTGGAGTTTTTCCCGGAAGGCCGAATAGCATTCCGGACACCCGAGCCGGCCCAGGGCCTTGAAATTGGCAAAGGTGAGCGAGCATTGGGGACAGACTAAATTGGTATCTTCTTTGATAATCTGATTTTTTAGTTCTTCTAAGATTTGGATGATTGTCTTAAGTTCTTTCATTGGGATGACCCCTTTTTTCTTAGCGCATTCCTCACAAATATGTAATTCGGTGATTTGCCCTTCTTCACCAATCTGCTCAATCACCTGGGTGGCCGGTCTTTTTTGGCAGAGGTCACATCTTTTCATTAGTAATTCTCCCATCTCTTAGATAGTATACATTATTGACAAACTCTTTAACCTTTTCATTATGGCTGACGATGAGCATGGTTGTCTGCCTCTCGGTGTTTAACTTCTTCAAGAGCCGGAGGAGGTCTTCGGCGTGCTGGGCGTCAAGGTTACCGGTTGGCTCGTCCAGGAAAAGAAGGAGCGGTTCGCCGATTAATGCCCGGGCTAAACTTACCCTTTGCTTTTCCCCGCCGGAGAGTTCCTCGGGTTTGTGGTTTATTCTTCCTGCCATTTCTACCTCGGTTAAGAGTGCCCGGGATTTTTCGCTCGCTTTTTTTATATCTTCACCACGAATTAGTAAGGGAAGCATCACATTTTCTAAGGCGGTAAATTCCGGAAGGAGATAATGGAATTGGAAGAGGAGACCAATCTTTCTATTGCGGAAATCAAACAGTTCTTCTTCGGAGAGAGAGGTAATCTCCTCTCCTAAAAAGAAGACCTGCCCCTGCGTTGGTCGGTCAAGCCCGGAAAGGATGTAAAGAAGCGTAGATTTGCCTGAGCCGGATGGTCCAAATATCCCAACCATCTCTCCTTCTTTCACTGATAGATTTACTCCCTTTAATACCTCTAAGACCTCGGATTTTAAGTTGAAAGATTTTTTTATTTCCCGACCTTCAACAATTGTCTTCATTTTATAAGTTCAAAGGTGTTTTGCGTTTTCATTCTATTCATATCTTAGAGCCGAGGTGGGGACTAATTTCGCCGCCTTTACCGCCGGATAGATTGTCGCCAGGAGGGTAATTAAAATTGCCAGGCTGGCGGTAATGATAAAATCGGAGGGTTGAATCAAAGTCGGGAGCTTTTTGATAAAATAGACATCGCCCGGCAATTTTATAAACTGATACCGAGACAATAAAGAAGAGATGATAAACCCAACGATGATGCCTAAACCACTGCCAATTACCCCTAAGAGGAGACCGAAGAGGATAAAGGTCTTAGTGATTCGGCTCGTCTTGGCCCCCATCGCCTTTAGGATACCAATCTCCTTTGTCTTCCTGACGACCATTAAAGTAAGGATGGCAATGATATTAAAACAGGCAACAAGGATAATTAGGGCTAAGACAATAAAGGTTACCACCTTCTCTAAGCGGAGGGCGGTGAAGAGGTTTTTATTCGCTGTCATCCAGTCCAGTGATTGGTAGGGAAGTCCTAACTCGTCCCTTATTCGGCTACCCAGGTCTTTTGCTTGATAGATGTCCTTCACCTTTATTTCTATCCCGGAGACCTTTTCCCCGATATTCAAAAACTCCTGCATCTCTTTTAATGAGAGGTAGACAAAAGATGCATTATAATCATACATACCGCAGTCAAAGATACCCTGGACGGTGTAGTCCCGAGTGACCGATAGTTCACCGAGGGGGGTCTTGATGCGCTGAGTCGGTGAGACCAAGGTTATTTTATCACCAACCCGAACCCTTAGGAGATTAGCCAAATCAATTCCTAAGATAACTCCATTTTCGGAAGGGTCAAACTTCCCAGATACGATTGTTCGGTCAATCTCGGTTATTTTCTTCTCTTCTTCGGGAATTATGCCTCGGAGCACCACACCATCGGAAGCGACCGCGGATTGGATTAAGGTCTTGGCATAAACAAAAGGGGCGGTATGGATAATCTCGGGAAATTTTTCAATCTTCTCTTTGAGTTTGTGGAAATCTTCTATCGGTTCGTAGCCATATTTAGTAATCACGATATGGGGCGTTGCCCCAAGGATTCTCTTTTTCAATTCCTGGTGGAAGCCATTGATTACCGAGAGGACGACGGTAATTGAGGCGACGCCGACCATCACCCCCAGGATAGCGATTAGCGATATCCCTTTCTTGGCCTTAATGTATCGTTTCGCCAAGAAAAATTCTAACATCTCACTCTCCGTTTTGTCTCTCTCTATCTTGCGCTTTGCCTTGGACTCGGTCTGGGGCACTACCGCGCAGTTGGGGGAATGGTATCACATCCCTAATTGAAGGGCAATCGGTGAAGAGCATCACTATCCGGTCAATCCCGAGACCGAGACCAGCGGTTGGTGGCATTCCATATTCCAATGCCTCTAAGAAGTCTTCGTCAATCACCGTGAATTCATCTCTCTGGGCGATGAGTTCTAAAAACCTCTCCCGCTGGCGGATTGGGTCATTTTCTTCAGAAAAGGCATTGCCCATTTCCATCCCGGCGATGAGCGGTTCAAATCTCTCCACTAACTCCGGATTATCCCGATGGACCTTGGCTAAGGGGGTAGTAATTCGGGGGTGGTCATAGATAAACGTCGGCTGGTGAATTTCGGATTGGATAAGTTCGGAAAATAGTTTATCCAACATCTTGGCTCGGCTCGGTGTCTCACCAATCTCTAATCCCAAATCTTTGCCAATTTTAATCAATTCCGAAAGGGAAAGCGAAAGTGGGTCTTTGCCCAATCTCTTCGCTAAGGCCGGGACAAAAGAAATCCTCTGGAAGGGGACGGAAAAATCAATCTCTTTCCCCTGATAACAAATCTTCTCCTGGCCGGAGAGATTAAGGCAGATAAAGCGAAAGAGTTCTTCGGTTAATTCCATCATATCCCGATAATCCTTATAGGCTTCATAGACCTCAACCTGGGTAAATTCGGGATTATGGAAACGGTCAATACCTTCATTACGGAAGTCCTTCCCGATTTCAAAGACCTTCTCAAAACCACCAACTAAGAGCCTTTTGAGATACAACTCATCGGAAATCCTTAAAAACATCTCCTGTTTGAGAGCGGTGTAATGAGTCTTGAAGGGTTGGGCAAAGGCACCGCCATAAATCGGCTGGAGGATTGGGGTATCTACCTCAATAAATCCCCGGTCCAAAAGGAATTGACGGATGAGGTTTATAATCCGCATCCGTTTTATAAAGATATCGCGCACCTCGGGGTTAACTAAGGTATCAAGGTAGCGCTGGCGATAGCGCTTTTCAATATCCTTTAAGCCGTGCCACTTCTCCGGTAGAGGACGGAGGGATTTCGCTAAAAGAACAAAATCTTTTACCAAAATTGTAATCTCCCCGGTCTTTGTCTGGAAGACCTCACCCTTTACACCAATAAAATCGCCAATATCAAAAAATTGGAGGATAGAATATTTATCGCCCAATATATCCTGACGGAAATAGATTTGGATATTCCCGGTGGTATCGGCGATGGTCTGAAAAGTGGTTTTACCATGTTCCCGCTTCGTTAAGATTCGTCCACTGGTCTTGACCTCTCTTTTCTGAGTGGCAAGTTCAGTGAATTTTTCCTTTATCTCCTTAGTGGTATGGGTGCGGTCAAAAGAATAGGGAAAGGGATTGATATTCAGCGATTTAATCTTTTCCAACTTTTCTTTTCTAATAACTTCTTCGGACATAATCGCCAAATACTTTTTAATAAAATATAATATACCGCTAAATTCCCTTTATGTCAATCACTCTCTGGTCTTTCCCATAGGACTAAGAATAGGACTTTCTATAGGAGAGAGAATAGCATCCTTAGTAGCACCCCCAATAGGACGGAGAATAGCATCCCCAATAGGAAGGAGAATAGAACACTCAATAGAAAAGAGAATAGGATTACCAATAGGTAAGAGAATAGAATACCGAATAGGCAAGGGTTTAGAACCAAGAATAGAACATAGAATAGGGCTTTTAATACCATACCCAATAGCACCCCCTGTAGCGCTCCCCCTTGAAAAAAGAAAAATCCCCGGGGGTGCGAATTGGTAAATACGCTTTACGCCTTACGCTCTACGCTTTACGCGTTAGGTATCAATTCAATCCTTTCATTTTTACCTCCCGGTATAAATTGTCCAAAAATATAAGTTATTGATTTAACTATACTTAATAAAATCAGTCTCTTTCTCATATCTAAATATAGAGTAAAAATCGGCTCAAAGTGTTTCTCTAAATTTTAATTGCCAAAGGGACGAAAATTCGGTTTTGGCATAAATTTTGTTAATTAAATCAGTTCAAACTTCTGGCACCGGGAATTCGCTAACCATAGTGGTCAATTTGGGAGGCTTTATCATTGTAAAAAATAGACCTCTAAGGCAAAATCTTGACTTATAGAGAATAAAGAGTAAAATCAACTAATGCGAAAGCAGTTAGAGAAGGTATTAAATTCCTACCTTAATGAGATTTACAAAATATTCACCAGCGGTAATTTTTCCGAAGGTAGTTTCTATCCGATATTAAAAGAATTGATTGATGCCTGGACGAAATCTAAGGAGAGTTGCGCCGGTGTTATTTGCCTACCCAAAAAGACTGAAACCGGAATAATCCCTGATTTCTTAATCCGCAAGAAAGGCGCGATAATCGGATATATTGAGGCGAAGGCGCCGGAGACAAATCTTGATTCAATTGAAGATACCGAGCAATTAAAAAGGTATCGGGAATCCCTGCCCAATCTCATCTTAACCAATTTCTTGGAATTCCGATTATACCGCAATAATCAGAGAATAGCAAAGACCGCCATCGGTCGCCAATTCACCTTAAAGGATTTAAAGTGCGTCCCTACCGCCGAAAATATTGATGCCTTTGCAGAACTCTTGGAGAATTTCTTCTCCTTCTCCCTCCCGGAAATAAGGACCTCTGCCCAACTCTCCGAGGAGTTAGCGAAAAAGACCCGATACCTTAAATACATTTTACTTGAGGAGTTAAAAAGGGAGAATGGTGAGATAATAAAATTTTACCAGGCATTTCGGGAAGAATTATTAGAGACTTTAACGAAAGAGCGGTTTGCCGATTTATATGCCCAGACAATCACCTATGGTCTATTTTCCGCAAGGATGACAACCCGAAATAACTTTACAAAGGAGGCCGCCTGGAGGTCTATTCCGGAAAGTTTGCCACTCCTTCGGGAAATCTTCCATTCCTTTACCGGACCAAACTTTCCGGAGTCCTTATCCTGGGCGGTTGATGAGATTTTTCAGATTCTGCAAAAAGCCGATGTAAATTTTGTCCTGAAAGAATTCAAGACGACAAAATGGGAAGACGACCCGGTCATTCATTTCTACGAAACCTTCCTTTCGGTATATAATCCAGAAGAGAGGGAAAGGCTTGGCGTCTATTATACACCTTTGCCGGTTGTTTCTTATATTGTGCGGTCAATTAATGAAATCTTAAAAGAGAAATTTCATAAAGAAGAAGGTTTAGCAACCAAAGAGATTACCCTTTTAGACCCAGCAGCCGGAACCCTAACCTTTGTCGTTCAGGCGATAAAACAAGTTGAGAAGGAATTGAAAGAGAGAAGAAAGG
>Ga0209102_1000627_pt1 | contig 22309 bp, 17 predicted proteins | sample ConPoolayeHmetaG_FD_185483 | JGI IMG/M metagenome (GOLD analysis project Ga0209102, IMG submission 185483) | Hot spring microbial mat communities from California, USA to study Microbial Dark Matter (Phase II) - Cone Pool mat layer H metaG... ...
ATCTGTGCTATAATAATTCGCTTCAAAATGCTTTTCCGGAAGCGTCAAAAAAAAGTGGCCGTCATCGGCTTAGATGGTGTCCCCTATTCGCTGCTTACATCTTTTTGCCAGAAAGGGATATTAACCGAAACAGCGGCTCTCCTCCCAGCCGGCCGTCTTCACCGGATGAGGGCTTCGCTACCCGAAATTTCCGCGGTCAGCTGGACTGATTTTATGACGGGCACTAATTCTGGAACGCACGGCATTTTCGGGTTCACCGACCTTAAGGCTAACTCCTATGACTTGCGCTTTCCCAACTTCTTTGATGTCCAGGTACCGACTATCTGGGCAATACTTAACCAAGCGGGCAAAAGGTGTGTGGTCATCAATCAGCCAGCAACTTATCCCGCCCGACCGCTCGACGGGGTCTTAATTTCTGGATTTGTGGCTATCGACCTGGCTAAAGCTGTTTATCCGCCGAAAGAGTTAGAGCGATTAAAAGAGTTAAATTACGTGATTGACGTCGACACGGCAGCAGCCCGAGCTGACCATAATATCCTTTGGGCTGATTTAAAAAAGACCCTGGAATCACGCAGGAAAGCGTTAGAGCTCTATTGGAAAGTGGACTGGGATTATTTTGAGTTAGTGATCACTGGAACCGACCGTTTACATCATTATCTCTGGAAGGCAGGTTTTGACCCAAACCATCCTGAGCATGAAGGCTTTTTAAATTATTATCGAGAGTTAGATGGCCTCATCGGCCATATAGCTAAACTATTTCAGGCCGAGACCGGGGACCTCTCTGGCCTATTTCTCCTTTCGGACCATGGCTTTGGCGAACTAAAAAAAGAAGTCTACCTTAATGCCTGGCTTAAAGAGCTGGGCCTTCTAAGGTTCTCGACTTCAGAACCCCAAAGCCTCTCCGAATTAGAGGAATCATCGGTCGCTTTTGCTCTTGACCCGAGTCGCATCTACCTTAATCTTAGGGGGAAGTTTCCTAAGGGAAGAGTTGAACCCTATGAGCGCGACCGCTGGCGGGAAGAAGTGAAGCAGGCCTTACTTGAGCTGAGCTATTCCGGGGAAAAGGTCATCCAGCAAGTTTACTTTGCCGAAGAAATTTATACCGGTCCGCTTACTCCTCGCGGACCTGACCTGATTGCTTTGCCCTTTTCTCGATTTGACCTTAAAGGTTCGGTTAAAAAGAACCAGGTTTTTAGTGATTCTGACCTGGAAGGTATGCATACCTATGATGACGCCTTTTTTTGGACCACACAGGAAGTGCCCGCCGGCCTCAAGATTGCTGAGTGCAGTCAGATAATTATCAATAGATTGCTTCAATAATGAGACTAAAAAAGTATCATTTATCAGCAGCTCTTTTAGGTTTGATTATTTTCCTGTCCAGTATTCCTCCCGCCTCAGCCTATATCGGTCCCGGAGCCGGTTTTGCGTTCCTTTCTTCCTTCCTTGTCCTTTTTTTGACTTTCTTAGCCGCCTTTTTTTCCTTATTGGCCTGGCCTTTTCGTCTTTTAGTTCGCCTGCTAAAAGGGCAAAGGGCTTTCCGTCATAGTCAAACCCGGCGCTTGGTCATCATCGGGCTGGATGGTTTTGACCCGGAGCTAACAGATAAGTTTATGGCTGCTGGCCGTCTCCCGCACCTCGCCGAGCTCAAAAAGAAGGGCAGTTACTATCGCCTGAAGACAACCACCCCGGCTATTTCTCCTGTTGCTTGGTCTTCCTTTATGACCGGTTGTGAGCCCTCCAAACACAACATCTTTGATTTTTTGAGTCGCGACCCCCGGACCTATCTCCCCACTCTTTCTTCAGCCCGCATTCTGCCACCCCGGCGTCGTCTCCGTCTCGGCCGGAAATTTTTGCCCTTGGGCAAGCCAGTTATTCAGGGTTTCAGGCGGAGTCTTCCCTTCTGGAAAATTCTAGGCGACAAAGGAATACCAGGAACCATTCTTCGCGTTCCCATCACTTTCCCGCCCGAAAAATTTCGCGGTCACTTACTTTCCGGGATGTGTGCGCCTGATTTAAAGGGCAGCCAGGGAACCTTTTCCTTTTATACCTCTGACCCGCAACGCCTTAATGAGAAGGAGAGCGGTGTTACCATCCCCGTAGAGATAAGAAACGGGCTGATTGATACCTACATTTCCGGCCCGGAGAATAGCTTGGAAAATGGCGGCGAGGCTCGGTTGCCGCTTAAAATCTGGTTAAAGCCAAAAACCCAAGAGGTGGTGGTGGAAGTCTCCGGGCAACGCCTTACGCTGCGACCAGGAGTTTTTTCGCCCTGGATAAGACTCACCTTTTCTCTCGGTTTAGGAATAAAAGTTCAGGCGATTGCCCGCTTTTATCTCTCCAGCCTCGAACCCTATTTTAACCTTTATCTTACCCCGCTGAACATCGACCCCGAAAAACCGGCTCTGCCGATTTCACATCCGTTTTATTATTCTATTTATTTGAGCAAGCTTTTAGGACCCTTTATTACCCTCGGCGAAGCCAATGATACTTGGGCGCTTAATGAAGGCGCTCTCCCCGAAAAAGCCTTCCTCGACCTAACCTACTCCAACCATGAGGAATGGGAAAGGATGCTCTTTAACGCCCTCAAAAAAAGACGCCAGGGAGTTATCGCCTGCGTCTTCGAAACTACCGATTCTATCCAGCATATGTTCTGGCGCTATTTAGAGAGAAATCATCCCGCCCTAACTATGGGCCCGGCTGAGCTCGGCCCAGAAGTAATTGAAGAGCTTTATTGCCGTATGGACGGCCTGATTGGTAGGGTGATGAACTATCTCCAACCAAAAGATAAATTAATTGTCATGTCTGACCACGGATTCAAAAGTTTTCGCCGCGGGGTTAACCTTAATTCCTGGCTTTTTCGGGAAGGCTATTTAAAACTCAAAGAAGGCTACCAAGAAAGCCGGCCTTGGTTTAAAGATGTCGATTGGGATAAGACTCAAGCCTATGCCCTCGGCCTTGGCGGCCTCTATCTTAACTTGCGAGGCCGGGAAGCAAAAGGAGTTGTGGCGCCCGACGAGGAGGCCAAAAAAATAAAAGCCGAGCTCAAGGCCAAGCTTAAAGGCCTTAAAGATGAGGCCTCGGGAGAGCGGGCTATCCTCGAAGTCTACGACCGAGACGAGATTTATTCCGGTCCTTACCGGGAAAATGCGCCCGACCTGATTATCGGTTATAATAAAGACTATCGGGCATCTTGGGATGGAGTAACGGGTAAAGTGAATTCAGTAATATTTGAGCCCAACGTGAAAGCCTGGAGCGGCGACCACTGTATCGACCCCAGTCAGGTGCCAGGGGTTATTTTCACCAACTTTCCGCTAAACTCAGCAACACCCTCGATTCTCGATATCGCGCCCACGGTTTTAGAATTGTTCGGGATTGCACCTCCGCGCCATATGGATGGACATTCTCTTCTGGTTAAGAAAGAAAAAGTTACCGCGGCCCAGATGAAGCCCAATTTGACTGCTAAAACAAAGAAAAAAAGATAGGCTAATGAAAAGACGCAAATTTTTAAAGCTTTCCGTGATTTTAGGCGCTTCTGCCTTCAGCTCGACCCCGTCTTTATTCAGTCACTTTCGAGGAAATAAAGAGACATCGTATAAGGTACTTATTTTAGGGATGGACGGCCTTGACCCAGGGATAGTTTCTCGCTTGGTTAAGGAGGGGCGCTTACCTCATTTTAAGCGGCTAATGACCGAAGGTGGTTTTTCGCCTCTTGGTACGAGCATTCCGCCTCAAAGTCCTGTTGCCTGGTCTAATTTCATCACCGGTCAGGACCCTGGAGGGCATGGCATTTTCGACTTCATGCACCGGGACCCTGAGTTATACCTGCCGATTTTTTCCGGAACAGCCTCGGAAGAGCCAAAAAAAACTATTTCCTTGGGCCACTGGAAATTGCCCCTCGAACGAGGCCAAGTTCGGCTGTTGCGCCAGGGCAAGGCTTTCTGGCAAATCTTAGAAGAGCACGACATCCCTTCTGTTATTTCCAGGATGCCAGCCAACTATCCTCCGGCTTCGAGCAAACAGAAGACTCTGTCTGGCATGGGCACTCCTGATATTATGGGAAGCTACGGTATATTTAATTATTACACGACTGAGTCAGGTGAAATAAACCCGGATATTGGCGGTGGCCGTATCCACCAGGTTTATGTCATTGGCAATCAAGTCGAAGCCAGCCTTCCCGGCCCGATTAATACTTTTCATCGCGACCGACCCGAAGCCACAGCCGAGTTCAAGGTATATCTCGACCCCACCAACCCCGTAGCCAAAATAGTTCTCGACTCTGATGAATTTATTCTCCAGGAAAAGGAATGGAGCGGCTGGCGTCGGGTTCGGTTTAACCTGATGCCAGGCCAAAGCGTGAGTGGCATCTGCCAGTTCTACCTCAAAGAAATACGACCCCATTTCAAGCTATATGTCAGCGCCGTGCATATTGACCCTCAAGAGCCAGCCCTTCCCATCTGTACTCCGAAGGAATATTCGCGCGACCTGGTCTCTCATCTTGGCCTATTTCATACCAAGGGGCTTCCGGCGGATACCAGTGCCCTCGACAATAATGTGCTGGATGAGGCGGAATTCTTGCATCAGGACAACGGCTTTCTTCAGGAAAGTCTGGCGATGTTGGAATTCGAGTTAAGCCGTTTTGAATCCGGCCTGCTATTTTTCTATATCTCCAGCACCGACCAACGCCAGCACATGTTCTGGCGTTTAACCGACCCCGAGCATCCCGCCTATAACCCGAATTTAGCTCAGCATTTTGGCCAAGAACTGGCCAATATCTATGTGGAAATGGACAAGCTCCTGGCGAGGATCGAAAAATTCATTGACTCCAGAACTATCCTCATCATTATGTCTGACCACGGTTTTAATCCTTTTGCCCGCGGGTTTAACCTCAACACCTGGCTTTTTGAGGCGGGGTATCACAAATTGCGTAACCCCTGGAAGGAGGATAAGGGGTCTCTGTTTGAAAATACTGATTGGTCGAGAACAAAGGCTTATGGTCTTGGCCTAAACGGCCTTTATATAAACCTCAAGGGAAGAGAAAAGCTGGGGGTAATTAATCCGGGGTCAGAATACGAAAATTTAGTCCGAGAGTTAGCCCAGCGTTTAGAGGAAATAGTCGACCCTGCCACTGGAAAAAAACCAATCTATAAGGCCTACCTCGCCCGCGAGGTTTATCATGGCCCCCACATAGAGCAGGCGCCCGATATCATCCTCGGGTTCAACTGGGGTTATCGTATCTCCTGGGCTTCTCCCTTGGGCAAATTTCCCCCCGCTATCTTAGAAAACAATGACCAAAAGTGGAGCGGTGACCATATGGGAGCGGCGGAGCTTATTCCGGGGACACTGGTCGCTAATCGCCGCCTCCGCCATCCAACTCCTTCTTTAATTGATGTCACGGCAACTATTCTTCATCTTTTTGGTGTTAAAATTCCCCAAGAAATGAGGGGCCGACCTGTGCTTAACTCATCCTGATTTTTGGCATCTTTTTATGGAGGCACATATGGGAAAGGCAAAGATAAAAATTGATAAGGAGCTTTTGGAAAGAATCAAAAAGTATGCTTCCTTGGCGGGTTATTCTTCTCCCGAAGAATTCATCACTCATTGCTTAGAAAAAGAGGTGGCTAAGCTGAATGAAGCTGAATCTGAGGAAGAAATCAAAAAAAAGCTGAAGGGACTCGGTTATATTTCCTGATGGCCTGGGTTAACGGCGCTCTTCAAAATCTTTTCCATTTTCTCTTTTGGCCTTTCCGGGGATTGTCTCCCTGGGTAGCGATGATCCTGATATCGGTTTTAACCGGCTTGTTCCTCTTAGCCATTTACCGTTGGGTATCAGACCAAGAGGGAATTAAGAAAACCAAGGATAAGATTAAAGCTCATCTCCTGGAGTTGCGCCTTTTTTCCGACGACCTGGTGACCTCATTCCGAACTCAGGGCAATTTACTCTACTGGAATTTAAGGTATTTTCTCCATGCTCTCAGGCCTTTAGCGGTAATGATTATTCCGCTTGTCTTCCTTCTGAGTCATCTCAACCTCTGGTTCGCCTACAAACCGCTTTCACCCGGTGAAACAACCATCCTCAAGGTTAAATTAAAAGAAGGTTACAATCCGTTAGAGCTATCTATTAGGCTGAATCAATCTGAAGGATACCAAATTGAGACGCCAGCGCTCCGGATTGAACCCGCCAGAGAGATTAATTGGCGTCTCAGGGCCTTAAAACCAGGCCGGTTTAATATTATCATTAACCTTGATGGACAGAAAATAACTAAGGAAATGGTCGTAGGGGAAACTTCCGTTGTTCGCTTGTCCTCAGTTCGTCCCTCGTCCGGTTTATTCGCTCAGCTTCTCTCGCCAGGAGAAGCGCCTCTTGCGGCCTCGCCCATTAAGGAGATTTCTCTCGTCTACCCGTCTCGCCGCATGAATTTTTTAGGCTGGAAACTCCATTGGCTGATAGTATATTTTGTTCTTTCGGTCGTAGCTGGTTTTGCCTTAAAGAAGCCTTTAAAAGTAGAAATATGAGAGCTGGTTGATGGCAAGGAAGCTGGTTATTAGAATTTTAATCATAAGGAGGCAGGTCAATGAAGATTGAATATTTTAAGATGGAAAGGATGCAATCTACCTGGGAAAATGTGGTCGAACATAATCTTTCCGAAAGTGGAGTCCATCCCTTAACGCTGGATGAGCTCTTGACGGAAGAAGAAAAAAAGGAAATGCTCAGCATTCCTCTGGGTTATAGCCAGACCAACGGGACGCCGCAGCTGCGGGAAATCATCCAACAACTTTATCCTGGCTCAACCCTTGATTCTATTCTGGTTACCTCTGGCTCTTCTGAAGCCAATTTTCTTTTAATGTGGAGTTTGGTCGAACCGGGCGACGAAGCTATTTTCATGATGCCTAACTACATGCAAATGTGGGGGCTTCTGCGGGCTTTTGGGGCCAAGGTCAAGCCTTTATATCTTCGCGAAGAGCTGGGCTGGCAACCCGACCTCGATGAATTAAAAGAATTAATTACGGCCAAAACCAGACTCATTGTCATCACTAACCCGAATAACCCCACCGGCGCCAGACTTAGCGAGGAAGCCAGACAATCCCTAATCAAATTGGCTTCGTCCTGCGGAGCCTGGATAATTGCCGACGAAGTATATCAAGGAGCAGAAAGAGATGGCCAGCTGACAACCAGCTTCTGGGGTTCTTATGACCGCCTTTTTGTAGTTAACGGTCTATCTAAAGCTTACGGCTTACCTGGAACCAGAATCGGCTGGATAGTCGGACCAGAAGAAAAAATTGCCTATCTCTGGCCGTATCATGATTATACGACAATTTCACCAAGCACTCTCAGTGACTGGCTGGCCAGAGTGGCTCTCCGACCAGAAAACCGAAAAAAAATCCTGCAGAGAACCAGGTCCATCCTTAACCATAACCTGCCCATTCTTAAAGAATGGCTGGAAAGCCAGGACGGCCTCTTCTCCTTCCGGCTGCCGGAAGCTGGAGCCATCCTCTTTGCTCGCTATTCTTTAAATATCAATTCTACCCTTCTGGTGGAGAGACTCATTCGGGAGAAAAGTGTCCTAATAGTTCCCGGCGACCATTTTGAAATGGACCATTACCTTCGCTTTGGCTATGGGGCTGAAGAAAATTATCTCCGGCAGGGCTTAGAGAAAATTGGCTCTCTGTTGAAAGAGATAAGAAGCGATAAGGGTTAGTAAGTAATGAAAGTCCGCATCCTGTTAGAGTCCGAAATCAAACAGCTTCTCACGCTGGAAGAAACTATCTCTGCGGTCGAAAAGAGTTTCGCTGCTTTTAATTCTGGCCAAGCCATCCTGCCAGGCGTCATTAACCTTGACCTGCCAGCCACTCAAGGTGAAGTACATGTCAAATCCGCCTATATTCAAAGCGAAAAATATTATGTTATTAAGATTGCCTCCGGTTTTTACCTTAACCCCTCCTTTGGTTTACCTGTGGGCGACGGGATAATGCTGGTTTTTTCGGCCCAAACAGGCAGACTCGAAGCTCTTCTCCTTGACCGTGGTTATATCACTGAAATGCGGACTGCTGCCGCCGGAGCCGTAGCCGCCAAGTATTTGAGCCGGGCCAAAATTCATCGCGTCGGCCTTGTCGGCTCTGGTACCCAGGCCAGGTTTCAATTAATAGCCTTAGCAACAGTAAGAAGTTTTAGGGAGGTAGCGGTCTGGAGTCGTAATCCCGATAACGTTAAAAAATATGTGGAAGACATGTCGCGGCAATTGCCTGCGGTTGATTTCTATCCCGCCGCTTCGGCCGAAGCCGTGGTTCGCGGGGCGGATTTAATTATCACCGCCACCCCGAGCCGCTCCCCCATTGTGCGCGCTGAATGGCTTTCTCCTGGAGTTCACCTCACGGCGATGGGCTCTGATGGCCCGGAAAAGCAAGAGCTTTATCCTGATGTGCTTGAGCGCGCTGACCTTATCTACGCTGATTCTATCCGGCAGGCTAAGAGCTTGGGAGAAATTCATCATGGCTTGGAAAGCGGCTCGATTGACGAAAGCAAAATTAGCGGTGAAATCGGTGAGCTCATCCTTGGTTTAAAACCAGGCCGAACGCGGCCAGACGAGATTAGCGTCGCTGACCTGACAGGTCTGGGTGTCCAGGATGCGGCTGCCGCTTCCCTTGTCTTGACCAAGGCCCAGGCGCTTTCGGCCGGAAATTCTTTAGAAATCTAATAAATAAATTTTCCTCTCCAGGAAATCTATCTCTTCAAAATTCAACCCTGATAGTTCTCCTCCATCCCGCGGGGTTTAAGCCATGACGCCTAAGGAACGGTGTCGCTTCCCTTCAGGTTTCGCTGCCCTTTCGTCTCCAGACTTCTCCGCGCCCGCGAAACTCGCCTCTGCGACCCCAAGAGAGGCTTAAGCGTCAAACTGAAGATGAATATAGCAGCCAATTGGCGCCATAATCATCCGCCCTTAGTTTTCGCTTGCCTGCGGTAAAAAAATTTCCTAAATTCTTTTATTAGAAGTTTCTTCTTGCTTTGATATTCCTGCTCGCCTCCGCTAAACTTCTAAAAAAGTTAACTCGAGCCATGAACAATAAAATTAACTGAGCCCACGGACGTCACCGTCCCTTATCTTTGGTCAAAAGCCGAAATATCCAGAAAGCCGTGGCCGGAGAGATTAAAAAGAATAACCTCTTCCTTTCCTTCTTCCTTAGCTTTGAGAGCTTCATCGATGACTGCAGCGATAGCGTGTGAGGATTCAGGTGCCGGCAGAATGCCTTCGGTCTTGAGGAAAAACCGGGCCGCTTCAAAAACTCTCTTCTGGGAATAGGCTCGACCTTCAATTAACTCCTTAGAAACAAGATAGCTAACCAGGGGAGCCATGCCATGATACCTCAAGCCGCCGGCATGAATAGGTGGAGGCACAAAGTTCATGCCCAGAGTGTACATATAAAGGAGTGGCGTTAAGCCGGCGGTATCTCCATGGTCATAACGAAGTTCCCCCCGAGTCAGGCTCGGGCAGGCTTCGGGCTCGACGGCGATGAAACGAATATTTTGTCCCGCTAAGCGATGCCGGACAAAAGGAAAGGCTAAGCCAGCAAAATTGGAGCCGCCGCCAACGCAGCCAATTATGACGTCAGGAGAAACACCTAACTCTTCGAGCTGAGATTCAGCCTCCAGACCGATGACACTCTGGTGCATCAAAACGCTATCTAAAACCGAACCCAACGAGTACTTAGTCTTCCCGTTTTTAACGGCTAATTCTACGGCTTCGCTGATGGCGATGCCCAGACTGCCAGGATGGTCCTGGTCTTGAGCGAAGAAGCGTTTGCCTGATTCCGTCAATGGGCTGGGGCTTTCCGCCACTTCGGCGCCAAAGAGCTCCATCATGATGCGACGTCCCGGTTTCTGGCGATAGCTGGCTCTGACCATGAATACCTTAACTTTTACTCCGAAGAGGGCGCCTGCATGAGCTAAGGCTGAACCCCACTGGCCGGCACCTGTTTCTGTCGTCAGGGTTTCAACTCCTTCCTTAGCAGCCAAATAAGCCTGCATCAAAGCAGTGTTTGATTTATGGCTGCCTGTCGGTCCAACGCCTTCGTACTTATAGAAAATTCGGGCCGGTGTGTTGAGTTCCTGCTGCAGATTCTGGGCATAGACTAAGGGCGTGGGTCGGTAGATAGCATAAATATCTCTTACCTCACGGGGTATAGGAATGAATCTTTCTAAACTAATCTCCTGGTCAATAAAACTCTTAGGAAAAACTGGCTGTAACTCCTCTGGCCGCAAAGGTTCTTTAGTCATAGGGTTTAAAGGCGGAGGAGGAAGTTCCTTTAGGTCCGCCTTCAGGTTGTAAAAATTAGTCGGCAGGTAATCGAGCCGACGCGATGCGAAGCGTTCCATTTTTGCCTCCTTCTGAGATCTAAGAATAGACGTGTTGTGGCTTGGAAAAGATGGCTTTAGCAGATAGTCTTCACCGGGCGGAGCGAGCCGCCCGCCACCAGACCCACGAAGAAAGAGGGGAAGAAGAGAGGATAAGTGAAGGTGGGGCGAAAAGCCGGGACAAAAAACCCTCGCCCTGAACTTTTGGCCACAACCTTCTTTTAATCATAGGTGCTTAATTATAGGTCAATTAAAATTAGTGTCAAGTCCCCAATTAAAAATTTTGGTTTTATTCCATCTTGGGTGTTGGAGGTCTATGAGGCACGTGCAGGGACTTTGCTTCTGTCGAGCTTTTTCTCATCATTCCTTCTTTGTCCTCATCAGAGCCTGTGGAACTCGCCTCGCTGATAAGAAACGTAACCAGAGAGTCTTTTGCCGCGCCTTGGCCTCTCCCTTTATCCAGTGGAAGTCCAGACATCTTAAGCTCAGACATCCTCGGCGTCAAGAGGTCCCCTCAAAGGGCGTTTCAGGAAGCCTTAGAGCCGAAATTTTTAATTATAGCTTCCGCGATTGCTCCCTAATCCCTAAGACTATCCTAAAAAGTAGGATGGAAGCAAAGATTAAATAATAAGGAAAAATTAGGTAAATAAGTGAGGTCTCACCAATTTTCATCGCCCATTTTCAGGAGGCCGAAACTTTCAATGGTCGCTTGCGCCATCCCGGATTTAGGCTTCAAACCCGCCAAAAAAATGGATCAGAGCCCCCTTTTTGATACCCAAATATCCCTCAAGGACTATTAAACTTAGACACTGGTTCCGCTAAGCAATTTTAATTTATGCCCTAACAATCTTCTCCTAAATTTAAAAGCCGGGGGAAATCGTAAACTGGAAATACCAGCCTTTTTGCGGTCGGCTGAGCGGATGAACATAGTTAAGGCCAACAACCAAATAGCCCATAACATTCATCCTGACACCCAAGCCGGTGCTGGCAATAGGCTTTTTGCTCCCGCCCAGGAAAGAAGGCTTTTCACCGCCAAACCAGGCTACACCCCAGTCGAAGAAGGTGAAGAAATCAACTGGTAAGACGCCATAAAAACCGCGGCCCAGTTTAAACAGACCAAACAGCGGAAAGCGGAGTTCCAGGTTGGCCACCATCATTTTGCTGCCGAAAAGCCGGTTATAATCAAACCCGCCCTGGTTGCCAACGAACTCATCATAATTAAAAGAAGAGTAACTATAACCCCTAACCAAGGTTTCATAACCCAAATAAAGTGGCCAGAGTCGCTCGTCGTCAGCTCCCTTTCCGTAGCGTCCATAATGAAGCAACCGGGCCGCTAAGGTAAAGGGTTTTACCGGCATTATATAACGTCGATAATCTCCCAAAACAGATGTGTAGGTAATCGAGCCTAACGTCGGCATTACTTCAACGAGATAACTCTGACCAACTACGGGTGCGGTGGCTCCAAAAATGGCGCTATCGTAAACCAGGGCGGCGCTGACATAACCCATGGCTAAGCCAGGCGCCGAGGGAAGGTCATAGGAATCACGGTAGATGAGGGTTCCGTCAAAGTAAGAATAGGCGTTAGTTACAATTTCATGCTCAAAGGAAATATAGCGAAAGCCGGCGCTTAATTCCGCCCGACGCATCTGGTTAAAGGGATAAGTGATAAAACCGCCAACATCATAGTTAATTTGCCAGAATAGCTCATCTTGCTCGACATAGGCCGGTTGGCCCAAAAAATTACCAAGACCGGCCGAGTAATACCCGGTAACATAAGGTATGCGAGAAGCCACCACTCCCCAGTTCATTCTTTTCTGGGTATTCTGATAGCCAACCAAAGCCGCTGTATCCTTAATCCGGTTGCTAGATTGAACCATTGTGGCCACAGTATGGTAGCCAAGCATATCGCTCCAGAACAGGGTGACGCCTCCCCCGCTGTAGGTTCCATAACGGTCCACACCAAATGCCAACTGCGGCGGACTTACGTAATCAAGAGTTAGCTTGGGTTGATAATCCGAAACTGGAAAATTGGTATCTTCAGGAAAGCCGAAGTAGGGGTTGCGTAACAGGCCGAGCAAAGAGCCGCCAGGTTGCTCTCGCGGTGGCAAAAGGGCTAAATTTTTTCCGCCAAACTGAGCCAGCTCGCTCTTTCCTTTTAAAACCTCGGGGTCAGCGACAGCAAAGACAGAATAACGACCATTTTCATAAGCGCTGAAAACAATCTTCTTAGCCTCATGAGCATAAGAAAAAGCCGGGCTGACCTCAGTTATCCCGCTTATTCCGGTATAAAGGTTGGTTATTTGAAAAGTCTGGTGGGAGTTGAGGTCAAGTCGATAAATGTCGGGTTTACCGCTTTGGTCAGAGAGAAAATAAAGGCTCTGCCCGTCGCTCGACCATTGCGGGTTGATGTTTTTAGCCCGCTCAAACCCGCCTAATTTTGTAATCTGGCCGGAAGCGAGGTTGATGAGCGCTAACTGGTATTCGCCAATGTCCAAAGCCGAAAGGTCGGTGGTAAAACGGTCGGTAATAAAAGCAATTTTCTGGCCATCCGGTGACCAAGTTGGCTGTAAGTCTCCGTAGGGGTCGTTGGTTAATCTTTTGAGCTCAGCTCGCTTGAGGTTGTAAATGTAAAGGTCGGTAACCCCTCCTTTTTGACCAGAAAAAACAATCTCTTGGCCGTCAGGCGACCAGGCCGGGTTTATTATTTCGTCAACTTCGGGGATAACGATCTCCCTTTCTATTTTACCTGTTTCGGCGCCAACCATCGTCAGGACTGGCTTTCCCTTACTAATGGCGGCAAAGATAAATTTTTTTCCTTCAAAATCCCAGGCGCCAGCGGACCTAGTGAATTGCAGGTTTTCAAATTCCGGGCTGGTGGAAGTCCGAGTCAGGCGAGCCCTAATCTTGCCAGTATCCACATCAGACAAATAAAGGTCGATAGAAAAGAGGTCGCGCGTCGAAAGTATTACCAGACGGCGGCCGTCTGGGCTAATCACGGGACAGACATTATAGGGGTTTTCCTCTTTAGCCTCAAAAATCACCTGACTCGACGTCTCCCTGACCTTGGTTGCCGCCAAGACTGGGTCGTAAGTCTCTTTCATCGCCTTGTGCCAGTCCTCGGATAATTTTTTAAGAGAAATCCCGAGGACTCTCTCCATAGCCTTTTCATAATCACCTACCCGACCGACAGATTTGAGAAGCCGTCCGACAACCTCATCTCCCCAGCGGCCGGCAATATAGGCCCAGAGAGCATGGCCATAACGATAAGGGAAATAACGCGGGTTATCTAATTTTTTTATGGTCGGAAGGTCGTTGCGTCTGGCCGCATCCCTCATCCACATCGCTGTTTGGGCATCAATAGGACCAATCGAAAGATACTCAGCCATTCCTTCGATAAACCAGAGTGGTAAACGGAGAGCTACGGGCTCGGCTGTGCCCTGTTGAGGCGAACGCTGGGCGGTAAGGTCAAACTGAAAAGCGTGGATAAGCTCATGACCAATGACATGGTCAGTTTCGGCTAAACTTGCGCCTAAGGGCAGGACGATTCGCCTTTTCAGAATTTCAGTGAACCCGCCTGTACCCTCACCGATGATTTCCGGGGTGGTAGTTGTTTGCTGAAAATGAATGCTGCTCGCATAGAGAATCAGCGGTTGACGACCACGGAGGTCATGATTGAAGAGACGAGATAGTCTCTGGTACCATCTCTCAGCCATGATGGCCGCTCGCTGCGCTTCAGCCTGAAATTCAGGGTAGAAATAGACGTCAAAATGCTTGGTCTTAAGCAACTTGAAATCAAACCTTTCATATTGAACCTTGTTCCGGCCAAAATACTGGGCATTCACATTCAGGCCAAAAACCAAAAAAAGCAAAGCTGAAGAAGCTGTAACTAAGAGTTTATGCCTTAATGTTAGACTCATAGTTGCCTCCATAAGATAAAGGTGAAAATTGGCTTCAGGCAATCCACTTTCATCGTTGCCTTATTTATATTTTATCCCAATTCTTCGTAGCTTTCCATTTTTTTTAATTTTGCAATTTTTATGCCAATTTACTTATTTTCCCCCTTACCTGAAAAGTAACAATTAGACCGAAAAAAATATCTTGTCTGCGCGCCATCTGTCATCAAATAAGGACAGCTCGAGAAAAAGCTTGACCAAATAAGCCCGTTTTAATTTAATCAAATTTTAGCCCGCTATGGGACGGTCAAATTGTATTTAGGTTGAACTATGGAAATTAAGCCCCTACCGATAATTTTCAACCCCGCTGCCGGCCGCGGCCGCGGCCAGCGCCGCTTAAGAAAGCTCCGCCTCCTCCTAAATCAATCCGGGATAGCCCATGAAATAATTGTTTCCGAGAGTGAAGCCCATCTTTGTGAGCTGACTCGGAGCTTAGCTCAGCAGAGGGAGCTGATTGTCGCCGCGGGTGGTGATTCAACTTTCCATCTAATGGCTAACGAAATTGTTCGGGCCGGCAGCCAGGCTGCCCTTGGTCTTATCGGCCTCGGCTCCTCCAACGACATACCGCGAGAATTTGGCCTCACTCCTTTTGACCGGTCCCTTTCGGCGCTCCAAAAAGGACAGGTCAGGAAGATTGACTTGGCAGCTATTGTTTACGAAGGCCAGGTCGTCCGCCATGTCTTAGGTCAGGTAAATATTGGCCTGGGGGTAGCGGTTAACGAATTTGTAGCTTCCCTTAGCTCGCGCCAACCCATTTATGGTCGTTGGCAAAGTCTGGCTGGGCTTCTGGGAATCATTCATGCCTTCCGCCATCGACTAAATTCAGTCAATCTCTCGATTCAAACAGAAAAGGCGCGATACCAGGGAACGTTTGCCGTAGCTGTTTTCAGCAACCTTCGTTTTTGGGCTACTGGCTGCCTAATTGCGCCGTCAGCCACTCCCGATGACGGCCGCTTTGACCTTTTTCTCCTCCAAACTGGCTCTCTTTTATCCCTCCTGCGAGTAGCCTATCTTGCCAAGAAGGGAAAACATATCGAGGACAAAATGGTTGCGCGAGCTTCGGCGTCTTCCTTTGTGGTAAGCTCGAGTCAAAAATTCCGGCTCCAGGCTGACGGCGAAATCGTTAAGCTGGCTGGCCAACCCTTAGAGCTTGACCACTTTGAACTCAGGGTTATCCCCGGCGGCCTTAAAATAATCGCTTAGAATAAGAATTTTTCTAATACGAGGTCAACAACGTGTCTGGGGAGATAAGGCTCTATAGATTCAACTCCATAAGTCGCGCCTAAGGGTCAAATCTTTAATTGGAAAAATTTTCCGATTAAAACATCTCGGTTCAACAAAGATATTCAGTTTATTATCATTCTCTTTGAGAATTGTTGGGAGGATAAGGGGGGAGGGGGAAGCGACCATTGAGGTTATAGCCTTACCTAACCGCCCTTGGAGAGACCCCTTTAGCCTCTAAGCCTGCCTGCGACAAGACCGAACAAGGGGAAAGGCCAAGAGGAAAAAAGCCCTGATACGTCCATTATTTAAGAGCTGGTTTTCGTTAGTGCTGAGAAAAGTATGAAACAAGGGGTAAGAAAAACCTAAAGGAAAGCTTAGTCATTCCGGGCATGTCAACGCCTGAGCCAAACAAGACGCAGGAGAGCCAAAGGTTTAATTTTTTAGTGATTGTCTCATATCCCCAGACCCGTCAGCGCTATAAAGGCTAATAAGGACAATTTCTGGCCGAGCTGCTGTCTGGATGGGTGGTCCCCAAGTCCCAACCCCACAGGATATATAGTAATGTGTTTGACCCCGACGATGATACCCCCAGTTCTTTTCATAAAGCTTGCGGTTAAGCCAATTAAGCGGGAAGAGCTGACCAGCATGGGTATGACCTGAGACCTGGAGGTCGACGCCTGCTTTCTCCGCCTCTTCGAGGTGAACTGGCTGATGGTCCAGAAGCACGATAGGGAATTTATGATCTACCCCTTGGAGCAGGTCTTCAAGCTTCAGCCTGGCTAATCCCAGGGAAGCCGCTGCCCTGTCCCGCCGACCGATAACGGTCACGGGTCCAGGCAGGGATATTACTTCATCGACGAGCACGCGAACATATCCCTTCGTCAACTGCTCCAGCCTCTTTTCTTGCCGGTTGTAAGTCTCATGATTTCCCAGAACAGCGATTATCCCTAACTTGGCTTTGATATTAATAAAAATGAGAGCCGCCGCTTCTTCCTGGGATAAAGTGACGGCCTCATCCAGCATATCGCCTGCCATGAGAACCAAATCCGGTTCGAGCGAGTTGACTTTGGCCACAATCTTTTTTAATCGCGATAAGCGGACGACTGAGCCCAAATGGAGGTCGGAAACAACAGCTATTTTCAGGGGACTTGAACCCGACCAACTCTTGGCGAGTCGAATTTCATAACTTCTAAGACGTGGAAATAATGAATTTATGTAACCTATAGAAATAATAGCAACAGTAAGGATTAAAATTATTAGAAAGCTAAAACGGTAACCGGGGCCCTGAATATTCAGGACCGAGGATGGGGAGAACGGCGGCAGCCTGAGCCAGCGGCCGCCGAGGCGTAGCAAATCCCAGAGGATAAGAAGCAGAAAAAGATAAAACATAAACCCCAAATAAAAGGCTCCGGCCACTAAAAAAACAGTGGGACAGCGAGCCCGCCAGGATTGAGGCAAAAGACGAATAAGCGGGTAACTTAAAGAAAGAGTGATAATAAAGAGCAGATAAATAATTTGGATATAGCTCCAGCCCTTGAAAGCCTGCCAACCCCGCCGCAGCAGAAAATAATTAATTAAACAATAAATTATTAAGACCAAACTTAAGAATCCCACGAAGGCTGTCTGCTTCATTGCGGTTAAGACCCCTTTAATGCCCCTGGTTATTAGTCATCCAAAAGTTAATCGCCCTTACTGAGCCAATCTTTTGTCGTTATTTCCCTCACTCCTTTATTTCATTAAACCAGGCAATCTCTTCCAACGTTTTCCGCGGCCTCAGTCTTTCTGGTTTTTTCTCATAATACCCCATGGCTATTAAGCTCACTATCTTATATTTCTTAGGGATTCGCAGAATCTTCCTTGTTTGGCGATGGTTGAACCAGCCAATCCAGCATGTCCCCAGTCCCAGCTCTTCCGCTTGCAACACTAGATGTTCGCCAGCAATGCCGATATCGATGAGATAAAAAGAGACATCTTGAATCTGGCGGCCAAGGCGGTTAGCCAAGATATCAAGCCGGGCTAAAATCAAAATAAGCACTGGGGCTTGAGCCGCGAAGCGAGAAACAAAGTAAATACCTGAAAATATTTTTCGTACGAGTCTCTCTTTAAGCTTCGGGTCATCGATAACGACAAACCGCCAGGGCTGGACATTTTCCGCCGAGGGAGCCAGTCGCGCTGCCTCTAAGCAGGTTAGGATTTTTTCCCGCTCTACAGGCTGGCCCAAAAAACGGCGGATACTGCGTCTGGACCTAACCAAATTGAGAAAGGGCGATTCCCAGAATTCAGCCATAGGTATTACCTCAAGCCTGAAATGAAGATAAAGTCTAACGAAAAAGAAGAAAAAAGCCAATTATCCCCCACATTCTCTCCTATTATATCTAAGCTCGGCCCAATTTTTGGCCAGAGCCAATTCATCGGGATGTCGCCATGATGCTTCTGGCTTAGGCCTTGTTCCTGCCTGGAGACAATCCTGGCAACACCAGAGCCTTGAAGAGAGCCAGTTTGATTTTTTCCTATTAATACCAACATGGATTCGTCCTTGAAGCCAGGCCCCCGAGGGTGGTTCTGAGCGGTTCAATTTGACTCCAGAATCTTGGAATGTTTTTTCCTTGCCAGGCAGCCTGTTTTCCCTTATGATAAGCATGCTTTTAACTAAAGCCAGAGGAAAGAAAGATGCGCCACTGTCTTTTGGCTCTAATTTTGTCCAGTTTTCTGCTTTGGGGTTTTTCGCCGCTTTTAGCTCAAACCTATGGTTTAGGCTTTATCTTCGTCGAGCCTACGGGGTTAAGCGGAAAAATTTGGCTGTCCAACCGCCATTCTCTAGCCGGGGCCATAGGCTGGGCCGGCCAAAAAAATAACCCGCTTCTTATTCAAGTTGATTATGTTCCTCCTTCCTTCCTGCTGCTCAGCGATGAAAACTTGCGCGTGGCTTTTTATTATGGAGTAGGCGGCCGGTTAGCTTTTCGGGCTGAGGCTGAAGGCGGGCTCAGGTTTCCTCTCGGCCTTGATTTCCTCCCCCGCCGCGCTCCTCTTAATTTTTTCTTTGAGTTGGTCCCAGTAATTAATTTTACCCCAGAAGCCAAATTCACCTTAAAGGGAGCGCTCGGCCTCCGCTATGTTTTCCATTCCAGAGCTGGCCGTCGCTAATCGCCGAAAATTTTTATTAGCGAAAAAATCTTTTTTCAGATAAAATGAGGGTTAAACCATAGGCGGCAAAATTTCGTTTATGGTCAAGAAAGGAGCTTTGGATGAAACGTAATAATTTCTTTCTGTCGGGGATGGCTATTCTGCTGGTTCTGGCTCTCTTCGCGTGCGCTCGCCAGGCTAAAGCCCCCCAGGCTGGTCAGGCCAAGATAGCCGATTTACTCCGCCTCCTTCCCAAGGAAACCCAGGGTGTTTTTGCCTGGGATGTCCACCGCAGCCTTACCACTTCCGTCGCCCGCCGCTCTCTTGAGGATAAGGAAGTGGCCGCCCAGATTCAAGAATTAAAGGAACAGACAGGCCTTGACCCGGAAAAAGATGTTTTTCTCCTGGTTGGTGGGTTGATGCCCGCGACAGCCGGCGAAGCGAAAGCAGTAGCTCTAATAAACCTCCGATATAATCAAGAAAAAATCCTTTCCCTGATAAAACAAAAAGACCCAGAATTAGAAGAAATTGTCTATAGCCAAAAAACCATTTATCAGCTCAAAGAAGAAAAGCCCCCCTACCCGGGCATTGTCTTTTATGACAGCTCGAATATCTTTTTTGGCGAAATAGAGGCGGTCAAGGCCGTCATCGACGTGACGGAGAAAAAGGCCGAAAGCTTTCTTCAAAATAATGAGCTAAACACCCTTATCAAGTCGACTAATACTAACGCGCTGGTCTGGAGCGCCTTTCTCTTGCCACCTGAAACCATGGCTAATTTAGCCAAGAGTAACCCCATGTTCAGTTCCTTAGAGCATCTCCATGCGTTAATCATGTCTTTTGACTACAAAAATAAGAATTTGGTTGCCGAGATCAAAGCGCTGGGTGGCGACGAGGCCCAAAATAAGCAGGTGGCTGAATTTCTCACGGGAATTAGAGCTATGGGCTCCATGGCGGCTTCCAAATATCCGGAGGCGGTGGAGGTGCTTAACCGCCTGGAAATTACCTCTACACCCCAACAGGTGAGCCTGGCCTTCTCTTTGCCTGAAGACCTGCTAATCAAATTGGGCGACCGGATGAAAAAAGAGGTGGGAGCCAACCTGCCTAAGTTGAACCCGAAGGAAGATTAGTCTTCGGCCCGCGGTTCCTTAAAATTAAATATCAGGCAAGCCAAAGCGATAAAAGTTGCGGTTATAATCAGAAGAGCTATAACCGCCAAAAATGGTTTGGTCGGTTCCAGGCGGAAAGTTAAAAAGGAAAAGCGGCTGGTCGAAGGTAAAGGCAAGAGCGATTTTAAATAATGGATGATGGCGAAGCGCTGCGTTGAACCGGGAAAATATTGAATAACGTTTTCCCAGCCGAAACTGAAGATAAGCCCGAAAAACACCGAGCGACGCACAGCTGCCCCCAAAAAGGCAAAAAAGGAAGCATAGGCCATAAGCCCTAAGACTAAAACGCCCAGGTCTTTAAGCAAAACTATGTAGAGAGAAAACTCGGCCCATTTTTCCAAATTAAGAATAATAAACGAGGTTATAACCCCAACCCCGGACATAATAGACATAAGAGTCAACGAGGCCAAATATTTACCGATGACAATAGCCGGACGAGGCAGAGGTCGGGTAACGAGATAAGGCCAGGTTCCTGCTTCCAGGTCTTCTGAACAAACCGCTGAGCCATAGAATAGGGCTAAAATTAAGACTAAAAATTGAAAGGCAAAAAGCAAAATAGCATTAGTGAATAAATACAGACCGTCAAAACTCGCATCCGCCGAGATTGTCTGATGAACTCTTAAGAATATGGACAGGAGAATCGGAAAAAAACAAAGCAGGGCAAAGAGGCGACTCCTCTTGCTTCTCTTGTTCAGGAAAAAGGAAAAGGCATAAACTTGTTTTATGGTGGGCCAGAAAAGAGCCCCACCTCGCTGCTGGCTGGCTCTATGGATGCGGCTACTTTGGTTATTCGTCATGGTCGGCCTACGAGATAATCAAAGACTGCCTGGAGGTTATCATCAGGAGAGGTTATTTCCTCCACTCTAAGGCCTTTAACGGCGGCCGCTTCTAAAAGGAACTGGAAAAAGAGGTCCCGGTTTCTGGTTTCCACTAACAGGTTTTTTTCATCATCACCAAAGTAAGCTTTAACCACGTAGGGTTGCTGAATCAAATCCGCCGCTAAGCGCCGGGAATCTGGCGTTCGGATGGAGACCACATGGGGGTGACGTTCGATGAGGTCGCGAATCTCGTGAATATCCCCCTGAGCAAATATTTTCCCCTGATGGATAAGAATAATTTGCCTCGTCAAGGCTTCTATTTCGGGCAAAACATGACTGGAGACGATAACCAGCCTGCCCTCTCGACCGTATTCTCGGATTAAACGAATCATCTTCCTTTTCCCCAACGGGTCTAACCCGTTCAGAGGTTCGTCAAGAATAAGAATTTCCGGGTTATGAGCCAAGGCCTGGGCTAATTTAAGTCGTTGCCTCATTCCTCGGCTGTAGCTGCGGATGGGACGGTGGCGGTCGTCATAAAGCTCCACTAAATAGAGCATTTTTTCGGCAGCAGCTGCAGCCTCGGAATCGATAAAGTGAAGCAATCTTAACATCCAGTTTAGAAACTGCCAGCCAGTCAGCCCCTCAAAAAAAGCATCAGTTTCAGGACAATACCCTATCCGAAAGAAGTGCTCGGCGTGGCCGCGAACCGGCTGGCCATCTATTGTGACTCGGCCTAAGCTGGGCTTAATCTGACCCGTAATTAGCTTGAGCAAAGTTGATTTTCCTGCACCATTTGGACCTAAAAGCCCCGTAATTCCTGGTCCCACCTCAAGGCTGACATCGCTCAACCCGAGGATATTCCCGTACCAACGGGAGAGATGGTGGGTTTGAATGCGTGGGCTCAACGAATAACCTCAAAAGCCTTAATTTTTTTCCTAATTATAATTATGGCCACCGAACAAAAGGAAATGATAATTAAAAATGACCAAAACCAGGGAATGGGTTGGACAGGCTTTTGGCGGAAAGCAAAAGCTGCCACTTGCTGTAAATTAACTTTTAGCGAAAGCAAGCAAAGATAGGGGCGGTGAAACCAGCCATAAAGAAACCCATAAAGAAAATCAGAAAAAATATAAATAGCAAACACGATAACTGAGACATAGCGGGAATTTCGACTTAGAGATGAGAGAAAAATAGTGTAAAGACAGAAAAAAACAGTCAGGAAAAGGCTATAACCGATAATCGCTAAGGGGAGCCAGGCATAGTTTCTAAGCAAATCCAGGTTACCGGCAAAAAGCAATTTAATGATGATAAAAATAAGAGCAGGAACTAAGGTCAAGCTGAGGACAAAAAAAATCAGGACAGAAATCTTACCTAAAAGATAATCCTTTTTGCGGAGAGGCCGGCTGAAATAGAGAACGAGTGAATTATGGCGCAAGTCGTCGGCAATAAGTCCCGCGCCCGCAAAGACCATGATTAGAATCAACATAAATAAAAGAAAATCGCTGGCTAAATAGTTCTTGAAAAAATTAGGGTTAACCTCTAAGAATTGGGGACGACTGCCGCGCACCATAAAACGAAAATCCTCCATTCGCTCCGAAATGTAGATAGCCACGATAAAGAAAAAAGCGGGGAGAAAAGAAAACACATAAACTGGTCGAAAGTGTTTTTTCTTAAAAG
>Ga0209102_1000630_pt1 | contig 22084 bp, 16 predicted proteins | sample ConPoolayeHmetaG_FD_185483 | JGI IMG/M metagenome (GOLD analysis project Ga0209102, IMG submission 185483) | Hot spring microbial mat communities from California, USA to study Microbial Dark Matter (Phase II) - Cone Pool mat layer H metaG... ...
TTGACCGGATTCTGGAGGTATCCTTCAGGATAAAGAAAGACACTGGCGGGAACGATAAAAGCCCGGCTGTCATCAAGAAAGCTTTCGGCCACTGAAACGGTGAAAGCATAAACCTCATAATTTATGATGACCCGCTTGGCCTGGCGTGTTTTTACTCGCCAGATGTTCTTGGCTATCTTTTCCCACGTCAGCAGATTGCCCGCCTCATCCTTGGCTTTAAAATTAATGAGGTGCCGGGCGTAATCCATGACCCGATAATAGCCAGGAGTCCAGTTCGGCAATTTCAGATTAATGTTTTCGGCTACCAGGCCTTCGATTTCGAAAGAAACTTGGAAATAGTGCCTATGGGGTTTTTCCATCGAAACCAAGAAAGAAAGACGGGGGTAAGTTTTTGGCGCTGGAGAAGCACCGAAAAGAGAAGTGTAAAGGATAACCGAGACCAAAATGCCGGCCGCGCTCCAAGATATACGTTGGCTTCTTTTCACCTCTACCTCCTTTCATCGGTAGCCTCGTTATTGTCCTTCGGCGCTTAATAAGAGTCAAACTTTTTTGCTCTCCCTTCTTTCCCGCGGCTTCTTTTCTTAGCTTCTGCCATGAGGCAAAAATTATTTCCTCGAGAAATTCATTTCGACTGTAGTTTATCCTTCTTTTAAAGCCACGGCAATGATTTGCCAGGACGATTTAAATTAGTTCGAAGCTGTCAGAGCCGGAGTAAGCTTTCTTAAATGCTTTCGCCTGTTTTGGATTGTCAAGAATTAAGCAGCTCTTCTTCGAAAAGGGTGGTGAATTAGCCGCCCTTAATTTGACAACGAAGGCGACGAACTCAGAGTATCAGCCCAATAAATAATTTCTTTGACAATATTGTTTATGGTATTACGAGCTAAGTTGGAGGCGTTGTTCGCTAAGAAGGAAAAAATGACCTCTCCCTGCCGGGTATGGGTGAGGCCAGAAAGGGCCCTTACGCCGTTAATATAGCCGGTCTTAGCCACAACCCGGCCCCGAAGCGCCCTTTCCCGAAAAACATTTTCCAAAGTACCATCCACTCCGCCAACGGCCATGGTGGTTTCGAACTCTGGCCAGAAGGGCTGGCGACGCGCCCAGTAAAGGAGAGAGCTTAGAGCGTTGGCGGTGAGACGATTTTCTCGGCTAAGACCGCTGCCGTCAGCAACAAAAAATTCTTCTTCCGGAATGCCTAATTCCGTAGTTAGAAAACGCGCGACCGCGCTTCTTCCTGCTTCCCAAGTTCCGCCCCTATGCTCAGGGTTTTCCTGGGCGCCAAGAATTTTAATCAGAGCCTCGGCGGCCAACCCTAAGCTATCCTTGTTAGCCCGACGGAGGACCTCAAGAAGGGGCGTCCGATACTCGGCCACCAACTCGTAATTTTGGTCTGCCGGCAATGATTCTTCTCTTAGATCGCCAGTGACCATGACTCCCTTTTTAGCCAGTTGTTCCTTTATCAGAGTCCCCAAGAAAAGGGCAGGATTTTCAATAGCTACCGCGTACGGGCCGGCTTGAGTATTGATTTTTCCCGTAACCCGCAGGACACGGGGTGAAGTCGTTCTTTCCACCGAGAACCAATTTTCCTTGGATGAAACGGGCATAGTGGCATTTATTAAGCGCAAGTAGGCAGTTTTTGGCTCGAGGAAAAGGGCAGTTTTTCCCTGACGGTTAACTACGGAAATTTCCACACAATTATTGTTATAATTTAGACCGCTGACTTCACAGGCATATTTCTGGAGGAGGGCGCTCCGGGGCCACTGAGGGTGGACTCTTTCTGGGCCAAAAATCGAGGTGTCGAGGATAATATCCTCGAGCGAAGAAATACCTCTTGCCTGTAACTTGGCGGCGATGTCTTCCAAGAGCCAATGGGGTTTTCGACCCAAGCGTTTATCTATTTCCTTATCTCCTAATAGCGGGTCTCCAGAACCGATAATGAGAAGCGAGTTAGAGGCAAGGCCAACTCGGGTTATAAACTCAAAATCTACTCCCAGGCGATGGATCGCGGCAACGGTGGTCACGAGTTTCATATTAGAAGCGGGGACAAGAGGGGTGTGGGCTTGATGCTCGAAAATCATTTCTCCCGTGTGAGCCCAACGGATAGAGATAGAGAACTGAGTACGGCGCAGTCTTTGGTGGTTGATTAGGGAGGCGACCTGGCGTCTTAATTTATCGAGTTCATCGGCAAGAAGAGCCACCGAGGCCCGGCTGAGAAGAGGGGCCTCTGAAGCGGGAGACGGCGGCCTGACTTCTTCGTGGGAGGCCTTAAGGGGCGTTTGTTGCCCTCTGTCGGCCGGTTTATCGGAAAGGGCCTTAATATCCAAATTTTTGAATATTTTTTTAGCCGATAATTCTTTATTGCCCCATTGGTCGGAGGAGACTGAAGCTTGGCCGCGTGGCGACGGGAAAAAAATAGTCAAAAGGAGCATGAAGGCAAGAAAGACAAGCAGGAGCGGCCAAAATTGCGGCTGCGGCCGGTCTTTTCTTTCTTTCCTGCCTGATTTATATATTAAAATTTTCATTGCTTGCTATCTATATCAAATTTATATTGCCTCTTTACCATCAGCGCTTGAAGTCCATTATTCATATTTGGAGTCAAATTTCAACTACATCTTAGGCCCCAACAATCCGGCTTCTCCCTTTAATTGGTTCTCCTCAATTTGGTCAATTGGAGACCTGAAAAGTCATAAAAAGATTTAAATCGGCCAATTAATTTAGCCCCAAAAATGGTCAATTCAAAGCAAGCGGCCGAAATATTTTTCTTGAATGATGGGCCAATTTTTGCCCTTTTTATTTTCTGGGGCGAAAAAGCACCCTTATCTTAACCCCTGAAAAGGGATTGCCTTAGCTTGCCTGCTGGAGAAACGAGCGAAGTATCCGCAGCATTAGAATTCCTGCGTTTGATGATAAAAAAGGACTAAAGAAGAAAGACGCTTTTATTAGCTAATCTTATATCAAGTAAAAATCTCATAAGTTCAAATTTTATACCTAAAATTTTACCTCCAGGGGTTGGCCCGCAAAAATAACTTTCTGGCTTTTCCTCTCCGGAATGAGAATAACCTCCAACTGGCGAGGTGTGGAAATTTCTAAGCCCGACTTGGGGTCGACCTCAATTCTGAGAATTCGCTCTCTATCTTTCCAGACAAAATTAACCCACAACCCTTTTCCTTGCTGATAACCCAAGGTTCGGCCGTCGTCTTCATAAAGGCTGAACTCGCCGTCGGCTCCTGAATAGACTCGGATAGTCATCGGCTCTTGAGCTGTTTCTTCAGTAAACTGAATAACAGGCCCCAAGGGAATGATAGCGCCCGCTCGCACATAAATAGGCATCGTAGCCAGGTCAACATAACGGGTAATTTTCTGTTTTCCCATGACCGGCGTATTTGACCAGAAATCATACCAGCGTCCTTCAGGCAGATAGAGGCGGCGTTTAGTCGCCCCTTTCTCCACTACCGGCGCAACCAAAATATCTCGACCCCAAAGGTACTCGTCTTCGCAAGAAAGCGCTTCGGGGTCTTCGGGATAATGAATCCAGAGGGCTCGGATAAAGGGCAAACCAGTTTCATAAGCCTGCCGCGCCAGCGTGTAATTATAGGGAAGAAGCTGATACCGAAGGTTGAGATATTGCTGGCAAATTGGTTCTGCCTCGGAATTATGGAATTCACTCGCCTCGGGCAAGCCTGTGCCTCTCATGTCTGGGTTGAGCTCGGGTGGGCCAGCTTCACCTGTATTCCAGCCCCAGGGAAGGCGAAGATGCCAGACTCGGCCATGAGAGCGGAAGATGGGGGCAAAACACATGAATTGAAACCAGCGGAGATAAAGCTCGCCCGTCAATTCCTTGGTTGGCCAGAAACCGCCAATGTCCGTTCCCCAGTAAGGTGAGGCGCTTAAAGAAAAATTGATGCCGATACTGACATGAGTGGCAAGAGTGGCCCAGAGGGAGAGAACATCTCCTGACCATACCCAGCCGCCGTAGCGCTGCATGCCGGCATACCCAGTGCGATGAAGGCTGAAAGGCCTCTCGTCAGGTCGGTCAGTTAGGGGGCCAGCGTAATAAATAAAATGTCGCGCCAGGCGAGAATCAATCGGTAGTTCATCGCCGTCGTCGGGCCACCAGCCGTCCACTCCGAGGCGGAAGACAGGTCGATGGCGCTCCCAGTAATCGGCCACATGGTCTTCACCCCGCTTTTCATGGGGCAGGGGTGGAAAGCTACCGTGAAGCGTTCGCGGGGCATTATTTTTATGAAGAAGGACTTTAAAATTCAATTCATGGAGCCTCTGGATTATTTTTTCTGGCTCAGGGAAAGTCTTGGGGTTAAACTCAAGGGAGCCATGGCCCAAGTTCCAGCCCGCTGGGCAATATCCTGTCCCGAGATAAATCAGGCCGTCGCAGGGAAGGCGGCGCTGGCGGAAATTTTCTGCCACCGCCAGAATTTCTTCTGGGCCGGTTAGGGTGCGATGGCTTTGAAAATAGCCTAAGGCCCAGCGAGGCGGCATAACTGGCCGACCCGTAAGCTGTGTATATTCACTTAAAATGGCCGGTGGCGCTTGATTAACGATCAGAAATAAGTCTAAAGGCAGAGGCTTTTCTTTTTCTTCTTTAGGATTAGCTCTAACCTCGAGGTGGGCTGGCTCCTGGCGAAGGTCAAAGGCCAAGTTGTAGGGCCGATGAATAAAAATAGCCCACCCCTCGCTGCTAAGAAGAAAGGGAACAGGTACTCTGGAGCCAAAAATTTGATATTCGCCGGAGCGATGGCCGTTGTTCATGAAATCATAGCTCCCGCGGCGGTCAAAGATTTGTCCGCCTCCGCCCAAGCCGTAAAGCGGTTTTTCCCCCAACCGAAAGGAGACCAGGCCTTTTTCGATGTCAAAGGTTAATCTTTGTTTCAGCTCGCCGGCTAAGGTCAAGATTTCCACAGTCAAAGGGGATGGCTTGATGACCACCTTTCCCCCTTTAAAAGAAATAGTTTTGGGCTGAGAAAGAGCCGAGGTTTGAAGGGCCGGTTGGGGCCAATTTCGCTTCTCTAAAACAAGTGACTCGTTGAGGGCGTTAAGCCCGCCTGGGGAGGACGGTAGCCTTAGAGGCGTGGCCCTTGAGTCTTTTGTCGGCGCCTGCAGTGAGGCTTCAGCTGGAAGCAGGGAAAGCCGTAAAGTGGAATCACTTATGAGGGAGAGAATTAATTCCACCTTTTGACCAGAAAAAACAATTGGTGAGGCCGTTTCTCCTTGAAGGCCTGAAGCCTTTTTTAAGCCTGGCTGGTTGAAAGAGGCAGGTAGGTTAGAGGCGGCGTCTTGGCCAACGGAAAAGCCAGAAAAAAAGATTATCAAGAATAAAAAAAGAATGTTTTTTAAGTTTGACAAGGGAATTAAGGACGATGAGTCCTTCTCAAAACCAGTCTTCTTTTTGGGCTCTTCTGTTTCCCTGATTAAAACTACGTTATTCATCTTGCTGCTTATTATATATTAAATTCTTCTTCTAAAAGATATTTTTCAAAACTCTTAATATTTTTCACAAAAAAGTTTTTGACCTCTTTCCAGTCGACGGGCAGGAGAGCGTCTATCTCTGGTTCATCCTCCGCGTCTTCAAAATAGACTAAACTTTTCAAAACATGATAATAATTAAGCCCAGTTCCCACGAACCTTTTTTTAAGGAATCCCACTCCTTCCTGAAAACTAATCTTTTTAAGATTAAAACAGAAATAGAGGTCATAGAAATCCTTACGGCTTCCGCGCTGGGATAAAGTCTTGAATTTTTCGGCCATAATATCCCGCCAATCTGCAACAGGAATTTTTTTGAATTTAATCGTTTGATATATAAGAGGCACCTCGTAATGAATAAAGGAAACTTTGACATTGGACAACTCACAATAAAGGGTGCCCGAGCTAATCAAGATTTCCCTGTAGGGATGCGTCGCTTCTAAATGGCGGGATAATATCATTGGTTTAAATTCTTCTGTCGTGAGAAAATCTAAATCGAGAGAACGCCTATGCCCCAATTGGAGCGCAAGCCCGCTCCCGCCGGCCAAATAAAATTTTAGCATTTCTATTTCGTTGTTCAGAATATTCAATAATTTTAAAGCCTCTTTTGATAGACAGTCTTCGAACACTTTATTCCATCTGCTCGTAATAGGTATGCCAATAGGCAAAGGTCTTTTTCTCCAATCCCCTTTTATTTTTAACCACATCTTTTATCAGAGAATCTGGATATATGCGACGCAGCCAGTTGACTGCTCTGGAATCACCAAAATTTAGAACACGGCGGATGATATATCGGGAATGCCGACGCAAATCTACCTCGTTTTTCTTTGCATCCCAAAAAAGCTGTTTTATATAATCTGGTATCGCTTCCTTCATAATTATATTAGAGGATAAGGAATTCCTTTTCTTCTTTGAAGGCGGAAGATTCCTTTTTGAACGCGTTTTATCTCCTCCGATCGTCAGCGAGTATAGAACTTAGCAGGCAGAAATGTCAAGGAAGCCTGAAGATAGCCCAACGCAGCCTGCATAGCCACGGGCAGGCAAAACAAGGTCGGAAATGCCTTCTCTACAAATTGCTCTTCGGTTTTCTTCTGGGGAAAGTACTTGTTTTTATGCTCGGAGCGTTATTTTATGGGCTTCTCCTAGGGGGGATATATCAAAAAACTAAAAGCCTTCTGCCGCCTGTTGTTATTCACAACATCGGGAATTCAGTGATGTTCTTGGCCGGCTTAGGGTTTTAAAAAAGGATGGGAAAATACCCTCCACACTTTTTTAAAAAATCAGCCTCGGCGCCCTGGCCGGCCTATCGGCCAAGCCATCTTGGCTCCAGAACCATTCTAACTATCACCGGCCAAGGTCAAAGCGGTCCAGGTTCATGACCTTGTTCCAGGCCCTGATGAAATCCTGGATAAATTTCTCCCGCCCATCATCGCTGGCATAGACTTCGGCTATTGCCCTGAGCCTGGCGTCATGACCGAAAATTAAATCGACTCGGGTGGCCCCCCATTTGAGCTGACCAGTATGCCGGTCGTAACCCTCAAAAAGGTAATTATCTGCGGATTTTGACTTCCATACAGTATTCAAATCGAGAAGGTTAACAAAGAAATCATTAGTTAATGCTTCGGGACGATGGGTGAAGACACCATACTCAGATTTTTGGTAATTTGCCCCTAAGACCCTCATCCCGCCAATAAGAACTGCCATTTCGGGAGCAGTTAAATTTAGCTGATAGGCTTTATCTAACAGTAATTTTTCCGGCGACTCACGAAATTTAGTTTTCAGATAATTTCGGAAGCCGTCATACTTAGGTTCTAAATAACTATAGGTTTCAATATCTGTTTGCTCCTGGGTGGCATCGACGCGTCCTGGAATAAAAGGAACGGTAACTTTAAAACCAGCTCTTCTGGCTGCCTCCTCGATGGCGGCACAACCTCCCAGAACAATAAGGTCAGCCAGCGAAACCTTTTTCCCTTCGGTTCTGGCTTGAGCTTCATTATATTCACGTTGTACAGTTTCAAGTATATTAAGCACTCTGTTTAATTGTTCGGGCATGTTAACTTCCCAATCTTTCTGCGGTTGGAGTCTGATACGGGCTCCATTAGCTCCACCGCGCCTATCTGATTTTCTGAAAGTTGAAGCAGCTGACCAGGCAGTGTAAACAAGCTCCGAAATGGACAGACCTGATGAAAGTATTCTCTTCTTTAATTCGTCGATTTCCTTTTCTTCAATAAGCGGATAATCTACTGATGGCAATGGTTCGTGCCATGTCTCTATCTCTTCAGGTATGTTAGGTCCAAGCCATAATGCCCGTGGTCCAAGATCCCGATGGGTTAATTTAAACCAGGCTTTGGCAAAGGCTTTGGCAAACTCTTCAGGCTTTTCCAGAAAGCGGCGGGCTATTTTTTCATAAATAGGGTCAAAACGTAAGGCAAGGTCAGTAGTTAACAAGGTTGGTTTGTGCTTTTTATTTGGGTCAAAGGCATCAGGAATAATTTCAGGAGCATCTTTGGCTACCCATTGATACTTACCAGCCGGACTCTTGGTAAGCTCCCATTCGTATTTAAAAAGATTATGCAGGAAGTTAATACTCCACTTAGTTGGAGTAGCAGTCCATGTAACTTCTAATCCGCTGGTAATTGTGTCAGGACCTTTTCCGGTACCAAAGCTGCTTTTCCATCCTAATCCCTGCTCTTCAAGAGGTGCGGCATCTGGCTCAGGTCCCAAATAAGATTCAGGGGCAGCGCCATGACATTTTCCAAAGGAATGACCTCCAGCAATAAGGGCCACTGTTTCTTCATCATTCATTCCCATACGTTTAAATATCTCCCGAATATCCTTGGCCGCTACCACAGGGTCGGGATTTCCGCCTGGTCCTTCGGGATTAACATATATCAGGCCCATCTGAACAGCAGCATAGGGTATTTCAATTGCACCTTTCTCATCTCTTCGTCTGTCTTCTAACCATTCAGCTTCTGGACCCCAATCAATACTAAAATCAGGTTCCCACCAATCTACGCGGCCTCCCGCAAAGCCATAGGCTTTAAAACCCATGGATTCAAGCGCCACATTGCCCGCCAGGATAATAAGATCAGCCCACGAAATTTTTCTGCCATATTTCTTTTTAATTGGCCAGAGTAACCTTATAGCTTTATCTAAGTTTACGTTGTCCGGCCAGTCACGTAAGGGAGGAAAGCGAATCTGTCCTGCATTTGCCCCACCCCGTCCATCGGCAATACGATAAGTACCTGCACTGTGCCAGGCCAGACGAATAAACAACCCTCCATAATGGCCAAAATCTGCCGGCCACCAATCTTCGGACTTAGTCATCAGCTCCCTGAGATCTTTTTTTACTTCTTCGAGATTAAGGCTTTTAAATTCTTCGGCATAGTTAAAATCTTTACCATAGGGATTACTCTCAGGTAAATTCTGATAGAGTGGCCTTAAATCGAGCAAATCAGGCCATTTCTCCCAGATTGACTTCCTTTGACTAGTTGTTTCTTTTTTGACTTTATCCATGTTAACCTCCCAAAAAATTCCCGACCTAAAAGGCCTCTTTTAATAAAAACATTATTTTTTGCATTGGTCACAAATGCCGGCAAAGACAATTTTAGTATCAACGACAGTAAATCGCTTAGCCACTACGTCCGGAATATTAATTTCTTCCAGGCGTTTATCGTAAACATCAATAATCCGGTGACACTTCAGACAATGGAAATGGTGATGCCGCTCCATGATTCCATCATATCGCTTAATATCTTCATAATCCTCTACCAGCCGAGCTACGCCCATTTCAACCAATTTTTGAAGGGTTCTATTAACAGTATCAAAAGATATGTGGGGAAACTTCTTCTTAACTCTCTGATATATCTCTGTGGCTGAAGGGTGATCATTAAGTTTTATAAGTTCTTTATATATTTCGATCCTTTGAGGCGTGACTTTAAGGCCATTTTTTTTGCAGGCCTCGATGAAATTAGCCAAGGAATTATCGATTTGTTCCTTTTTCATATTTATTATTATATAAGAATAATTCCTATTTGTCAAGGCAAAAATATTTTAACTTATCCAAGAAAAACCATAAAATTTGAATTTTCAAGATGATTCTCCCGGGAAGGCAAAATTTGGTTTCCTTTTTACTTTTTTATCACCTTGCTGATATATTCCCTCTCCCCCCTGTTTCATTTCAAAAGGACCTAAGAGAGAAAAAAATGAATTATTAAATAATCAGCTGCTATAAAATGATAAGCTGTTCCGTAATAATTAAAAAGTAGACGTGATAAGTAAAAAACATAAGTAGACGAAAAGTAGACGTTAGGGGAAGTGGATGTGGTAGAACCGTTACCTAAAGGAGGTTTTACCGTCATGAAGAGCCAACTACACAAAAGGTTACCACAGGATTTTGTGGAAGAGATTTTTGAGGCCTTTAACTCTCATCATATAAGCGACGAGAAGGGCTGCGACCTACTTGGGGTCAAGCGGGCCAGGCTATACCGGCTTCGACGGCGATGGTTAGAATGTCTGGTAGGAACCTGAGTCATAGTGGCTTTCATACCAGAGAAAAAAACCTGGTATTAAAAGATGGACAGAAAGTAGCCGATTTTCCAACCTGATTTTTTCCCTAACGTCTACTTTTGATTTTTACGGAACAAGACCGAAAAGGTTTCTTGACTTTCCTTTATGCCTTAGCCGGCGCGCAAGATGCCGCCCATAAGCATGAACAGACAACAAGAGCGGTTTCAGATCATCTGGGCTCTTGTGAGGTTGTTCTCCCTGACCGCGGCTGCCTTCAGGCCTTTGCCCGCGGCGCTGATGGATTCCACAAGGGGGAGATCTTCGGTGCGAATCGTCCCCAAGCCATAGGTGCATCGACGATCACCCTCGTCGGGGTCGGCATGTGGGTCCTCTCAGGCTGTTTCATCTTGCTTGGGAGGGATCGGTATTTTTCACGGCGGGGATTCAAATTATGTCCTCCTTAAGAATCTGGCCGCCGGGCAGGCCTTTCTCCCTTCCGGAGATTCGTCCCTGACGGCCTCTCCCGACGCGGCTCTGAAAATCGCCCAGGTTCTCAAACTGCACCTCGCTGTCCTCTTCCATGGCTTGGTTGCTCAGTACCAGGATTCAAGTAAAAAGCCCAAGCTGTCATGCCGGGCATGGAAGTGATTATTCCTGAGACGATTAAAGTCTCCACCGTCAAGCTCTCCTTATTATAAGTTTCAGAGAAAGGCTTAGTTTTGGATCAGAGTCTTTGGTCTTTTCAACACCTTCTCTGCAAAGTCCAGGTATTCCTGGCATTCTTTTTCTGTTATTTCGATTCCACCAGAATAGAAATCGAGATTCCTTTTTTGCCGCATCCAGTTCCCAAGAGTCTCAATAGTCTCGTCGTTTAAAATCTGGGCCATCTTCTCAATAATCTTGACCTGATGACCGGGGAAGCTCTTGATTCTGACTTGCTGATGGCTGAGCAAAGCGATTCCTCCCTTGATTAGCGCCATGTAAGCATATTGAAACCTAACCTCCCGAATATTCACCTTTTTGGCCATCTCCAGGTCTCTAAGGGCATTCGCTAAATTTTTCTCTATTTGCTCTCTGCTGAACTTAAATCTGACAAAAAACTAACTTATCTTCAAACGTCATCACACAAGCCTTATAGTCTTTTTGCTAAAAACCCTAGAAAGAAAAGGGTCTTTTTCTTCCTCTCTTCGCCAAAATTACTCCTCACTCATATTGACGGAATTCACCTCCCTCCCAATCTCATTCTGGAGAGCAATCAGTTTTTTCTGAAGAAAAACAATGTTATGATTCCCGATGACCAGCAAATCCAGGTCACTGTGGGTGCTCATCCTTTCTTGAGCATACAAGCCATATAGATAGGCTTCCTTTTATATTGATATTCGCGCCTAATTCAACAAGGAGGGGATTTACATGACCCAAAATAGTGACAATCCTATTAAAGAAGAAATTGTTGCATCTCAGACTGTCTTTGTAAATCAATTTACCAATGGCATCCTTGACCCGACAAAACCTATGCTGGGTCCGGTGAGGGATGGTGGGCATATTGTAGCCAACACTGCGCCGGGCTGCTGGGGTCCAATGATAACTCCTGAAATCCGCGGCGGCCATGAAGTCACGGTTCCGGAGAATGCTCCAGAAATTCAATGACTGTTTTATTTTGATTTCCATCGGCTGGTCTCAAGCCTTTGAGCAGCATAAAAGCTCTGGCAGCTCTTAACATGGCCAGATAAGCCACTGTAAAGGCTATCCCGGCATCAATAGAGAGATTAAGCCTGGCTGCTTTCAAGTTTTTTTCACTACGAAGCATCAATTTCTTAATGGCTGGCCAATCCGTGTTTAATCTCTGTAATAATCCCTTTTTTAGGTATTCTGCCACGAATTCTTCATAATTCATCAACATCCCCAAAAAGAAATATTTTTGGGCCTTTGAGGATTTCCTCTATAAAAGGATTCCCTTTCTTTTTCCTTTTTTTATATTCTCTTCTCCGGAGAATTAAATAATTAACTTCCCTCCTCAGCCAGCTCTCAACCCTCTTGATCTCATTGACCAGGATGTCTTCATCTACCTCTCCTATGATAAAAAGGTCTATATCACTTCCTGCACGTTCCTCCGACCGGGCAAATGAACCGTAAATAAAAGACGTTTCAACGCCTTTAATTTTACTCATTGTTTCTTTCAACAGACCGACTGCTCCAACAGTTTTAAGCACAATGCTTTTTAGTTCATCAAATAATGGATAGGATCTATTGAGAGAATAGAAGACCAGATTGCCTTTTCTGGTTGAAACGAACAAACCTTCTTTTTCAAGGCGCAGCAGCTCTTTCCTAATCATGGCTACGGGAATTGAAAGCAATCGCTCCAGTTCTCTCAGGTAATATGGTGAGTCTGGATTAGTAAAAAATAATCTGAAGAGAGCGGCTCGGGTTTTTGATTTAAAGATGCTGGTTATATCGATCGTTACCCATTTAGGTTACAATTGTAACATATTAAGTTACGATGTCAATTTTTATCAGATTCAGGTGGCGGGGGAGAGCTCTTTTACCTAAACGTTTCGGCCAGGGTAGATGATTTCGCCCCTGGTTGGCTCTAAGAGCCCGGTCAGCATTTTGATGGTGGTGGATTTGCCGGTGCCCTTTGGCCCCAGATAACCAACCGACTTCCCTGGCCTCACCATGAGGTTGACATTATCCACCGCCTTCATGAACTCATTATTTTTGCTTCCCCGTTTAGTTCTTACATCCCTAAAATCCCGACCGCTGAAATTTCAATTTTAAAATTTTAATAAATCCTGAGGATAACAATTTCTTTTTGCCGGATTCTTTCTCCCTGACCACGTACAGGTGCCTCTTGAGCACTTTGTCCGGGATGGAGCCATTGGAGAAAAACGGTCCCAGACTAATCTTTTTTAACAGCTTGCCTTCCTGGCTTATAACATCATACATATATTGGCCTTCAGCCTTCCCGGCTTTAAAAGTCATCACAAAGAGGTATCCATTCTCATCCGTAAAATACGAATAAAAAGGCAGGGCATATTTCGGGTAAATTATATTTATCCCGAATCTGCTCAAGCCGCTAATATCCCTATCCGTTATCTTCTTGTATTCTTTAAGGTCAGTGCTTTTCTTAGCCCTTATTGTAATCTTGTTGAGGAATTCTCCCTTCAGGTTAAAAACCAGAAATTCATAACCTGGTTTGGGAAAGGCTGAATAAATCCTGCTGCCGGAAACTTCACAGAATAATAAGTGCGGAGTGGCTTCTACGGTTTTCGCGGAAACCGGATTGCGAAAGGTCAACTTGTCAAGTTCTTTAATTTTCCTAAGGCTTTTATCATAATAATTTAGAGTATACCTCCATTTTCTGGCCTCCGCTCCATAAATTGATTCCAGACCAATATAGTTTTCTCCCGGCAGGTGACGAAGGGACTCCGTCGTGGTAGGAATTTTCATTTCTTTTATACAGACTCCTTCTTTGCTAAAAACGCTGACTTTAGACCGGCGGGGATTCAGAACAAAGAGGTTTTCTTAAAAGGTTAGAAATATTTCAACCGGATTCTCTAATTCACCGGGCTCCTGACCATGCCTGGCAAAACTGCCGACCAGCATTCCGGTCTTATCCAGAACAAAAATCATTACGCCCTGGTTTTTGGGGTTAAGGATATAGATATTACCTTCTCTGTCCACAGCAAATCTGTGAATATCAAAAAGGCCCTTGTACGATAGCTCTTTATCTCCGGTGACTATCTAGATTACTTCCTGGAGGCGGAATGAAGAATATATTTTCTTAAGGTCAGCCCTGGTTTGGGCTGAGATAACGGCCGTGAATAAAAGGAAGTGAAAGAAAAGCAAGCAAATTTATAAAGTGCAAGATTTAAAAAGCATGATGACTGAATAGCCTGGCTTTCTTTAGCATTGAAAGCCTCCTTCTTTTTTAGTTGTGATATTTAACCAAGCAAGGCTCCGTCTAATAAATTTGTCTTATCAGGTATAACGCCTTATATGGAAATAATGTTTAAAATAAATCGCACCTGCTAATCTTGACTGGTAATACGACTATTTTCACTTAAATGAAACAAGGCACCTGCATCCTATATGCAAAGGAACCTTTGGATACACATCTTTAGGATATTCTTTTAAAGCGAGCCTTTTGCAATAAGGACAGGCATTGTCGCCTGCTGTGATTATTTCCCAGCTTTTTATTGTATCAAGATATTTGTTTCTTTCAAGAAAATCTCTTTTGGCGTATCCTCCGCTTATATAGGTTTCAATTAAAAGCGTCGCTACTTCTGTAGTGTATTTCCAGGCTTTAGATATATCTTCAAGATTTATGTTATTAAACTCCTCTGGCAAGGGGGATAACTTAAATAATTCTCGAAAAGCTATCTCTCTTTTTAGTCTTTCTTTCATGTCAGGAACAGTTAATAAATATTCGACTGCTTTATTTTTCCTCGTGAAGGGTTTCATGTTTAAATCTGATATGATTTCATTTATTTCTTTTAGGGTTAAAGCATTTAAAATTAAATTCATTGGAATATCAGCCCCCTGAATAGCCAATTTCTTTTCAACAAGGCGTTCGAAATATTTGCGATAATAATGATCAGCGGGAATGATAAAGACTTTATCCAGTCTGTCGGCACGAGAGATATAAAATTGCATCAAATCATATCCATAGCGTTGTAATAATAAATCATCGATAGAAATGTCACCTGGCTCATATTCAAATAAATATTCCAAATTACAATTTGGCCTAATATCTAATGAATCAATGGCAGCTTGACGAAAAGTAAACAATAAGTCTTCTTTATCATTATCAGAAAGAGTAGGCCACTCTACCGAAGCCTTTTTTAATTCTTCTATTTTTTTAAGGTATACGGGCTTAAATTTTTTAACATATTCATCAATTTCTTTGCATTTTAAGTTTGAGCTGGCAATAAATGGAATAAGCTTAGGTAATACATCATAAATACCTTTAGTAAACCCTTCTTCCAAAATCATTTTTAGTTCGTTTGCCTCTTTCTCGTTAATGCCGTAAATTGTCAATGGGAATGTGCTTCTTGGATTTATTATCCAGCCTCCATCTGCGCTAGATTTAACATCACCTGTATCAGGAGTTTGGAAGCTGCTCTTAGTTTGAAAATCAGTTTGGATAGTAATTAAGGGCTCTATTTTCTTATGGCTTTTTTTATGTTTCTTGTATAATAACCAAATGATTAAAAAAAACGCTGCCAATAATAGCCAAAGCAGTCCCATATTGTTACCTCCTTTATTAGGAGAGAAAATGTTGAATTGCCCATCACCTATTCTTGATCAATCATTTCTTTCTCTGGGAAAATGATAAATCACATGATAAAAAATGGCAAGGGACCACCTTTTTTGGGTCATAATATAGGATACTCATAATCTAATAGTTTGATTTAACTTCGCTTTCGGAGGAGATAAGGATAAGCTGGTGTACAAATATGTTCGCATTTTAATATAAGGAATGAGCCGTCTTAAACTCTCCTTTTAAGAGAGGAAACTTCAAAAAAGGGGGTTTTCATCTACGATGGTCCAAAGCGATTATAAGGCATTTTTGGAGAGATGACTGGCAAGATTTTTGTTGAAGGAGACGCCGATAAAGTCGATGTTAAAATAGTTATGAGCGCAGCTAATGATTATGCTCACATAAAGGCTGATAAGCCAGAAGGGCTCTTAGACCAAGAGCTGGCTCAAGCCCTTAATAAGGAGCTAAAAATAGCGAGTTTACGATGGCCATTCTGCCTACTGAAGTTGACATGACCATACGAGAGCGAAAGCAAATTCTGGCGGCTAATTAAAGATAGCAAATTAAAGATAAGAAGTAGCGAGTTTATGATGGCTATAATCCGCAGAGAACTTAACGGCGCTCGATTCAGAGCTATTGAATTCTTTAATTAGCTAAAGCCTACCCATAAGAGTCTTGTTCTTGGGGTGTTATTATTTTTATTTAGTCTTTTGGTGGGATTTTTCGCCGCTCCGGCCAAGCTTGAAATTTAAAGACGCTTTAACTTATCATTGGGGAAAAGAGGTAAGAGCGGATATTTGAATAATCAATTGGCCAAAAGATTATTCGTTTTCATCGCGGTTCTTTTCTCCACCCTAAAATTTTCTTTTCAGGCGAAAGAATTAACTCCTTCGTCTCCTCTTTTTCGCTCTCTCTACCAGTGGGAGCCGCTCAAAGAATCTGAAGGGTTCAATAGGGTCATAGCAAGAGCATCGATTTACCCAACGACGGGCCCTTTTCAGGATGGGAATATTATGGCTTTTTCAGTTAGGGAACGAACGCTCGTTGTCGTCAACCTTGATAATGGGGAGGTCATTCTGGAAAGGGGTTATCCAGAAAAATGTATAGTGCATGGAGTCCGGAACGGCCATATTTTTTATTACGCTGGTCAACGCACCCAAACCTTGGTTTTATCTGTCGCCAAAAATCAAGAGATTGCTTATCCGGGAAGACTTGCTCTTGTGACCGAGAAAGGATTTTTAGTGACCGAGGAGAGGGGAACCCTTCATGTCTATGACCTAAATACCAAAGACCGCCTCTTCAGCCAACCCGGGCAAACCTCGTCCCATCCTGTTCTGGCTCTTGGAGACCTGATTCTTTTGCCGACTCGCGATTCTCGCCATAACTTTGCGGGATATATCGCCTTTTCGCCCGAGAAAAGAAAGTCCTCTCGTTTTAATTATCTCGACCAAGGTAATCTCCATTTTCCAGAATACTCTGGCTATTCCTGGCCAGAAAGATTCAGATTTCCCCGCGGCCCTCTCCCCATTCTCCGCCAAGAGGGAAAAGATACTTTTCTTGAACTTATCGATTTAGAAGGTCAGGTGCTTTGGCGTAAATCTCTTGCCTCTTTTAAAGTAGAGACAGCTTCGCGGCTTTCTCCCTCTCCTCTTTCCGTTTTTGATTATACTGGAGAAAAGATACTTCTTGCAGTCGAGGGGATAATGTCGGCAGATAAAGTGAGGGGCCCTTTTCATTTTTTTATTATTGATTACAGGGGGAAATGCATTCGCTTAGGCGCCTTTTCAGCCCACTTGGCGAATAAGATTTTTGGGGCTTTCCTTGAAGATGGCTCTGTGGCCATCATCGAAGGAAGCGCCCCGGATAAGGTTATTTTTCATGTCTTTTCAGCCGATGGTCGCCTTCTTCATGAAGGAAACCTCTGGCCGAATCTTTCCTCTCCCTGGTGGAGTCGGGTAGTGGAAGGGAAAGAGCTCCTTCTTTTTCGCAGCCAGATTTTTTTACGCTACAGTCTTCCTAGGGGAGAACTAATTGGTGTTTATCCCTTTCCTGAAGGCTTTGACCCTTATCTTGATAAATCAACCAGTGTCATTGTCCATAAGGGAAAGGCCTTTCCCTTCCTGTCTAACCAATTAGGGAAAAGTGGGGGCATTGAAAAACCGTCTCTTGTTTCGTTTAGTCTTTTTGAGGAAAGCTGGCCTCTTCCTGTGGAGCTGGTCTCGGTGTCGCCCCATGGAGGGACCATTTATGAGGTTTTTGAAGACCGGCCCACCGAACTTCGCTTCCGGACTCTTTCGAGCCTTGAATCAGCCCTTCAGGTGGCAGTGGGCGAGGGTTCCCTAACAAGGATGGCTAAAGAGACCGCTTTTCAGTGGCAAACTCCCGCCCTTAGTCAGGGCAAGCCAAAAGAGGTAGACTTAGTGGCCTCCTTAGGACCTGCCCGCCGTGTCTTTCCTATGACTGTGGTTCCTTTGGCCAATCCCCTAATCCTTGAAGTTGAAGAATGGTATGAGGGTCAGTACCTGGTTGTGTCCTGGACTCTTAGGAACTCTTCTCCTGCCAATATCTCTAACCTCAGCTTCAATTTTGAGACCACAAACCTCGAATTTTCTCATGGTAATCCTTCACCCGAGAGTCTCAAGATTATTAAGGGGGGAGAAACCCTTTATGGGAAACTCTACTTCAAACGGCTCTTTGAGGGAATGAGAGTTACGCCTCATTGGAACGGATACAATGTAGCGGTGTCGGGGAAGCTGCGCGTCGGTTTTTCGCGGGGAGAGGTAGAAGCTTCCTTCGGTTCACCCTTCGATATTCCAGCCGTCTATGCTTTTAAACTCGGAATTCATGACCCAGTCGTTAAGCGGCTCCTGGCAGTTGACACGATCCAACCGAATCTTCGTATCCTTAGCGAAGGAGGAGAAGATATCACCCAGAAGCTCCGAATACAAAAGTTCAGTGACTCTTTGCTATTGGTGGGGAATATCGCGCCAGGTATTCCGGGTTCTCCGTTGCGTTTGGGCGTGAGGTTTGAAAGTCCGGGAAAATTTTTTAAAATCCAGGTGGGTACTGCAATTCGGGAAGGTAAGACTGAACCTCAATATGAGACCGTAGTATCGCCGCCGCTGAAGGCAGAAAGCACTATAGAGCTCTTTTTTCCGGAGAATTCAGTCTGGGAATCCGGCCGCTGGAAATATGACCCAAAGTATTATGAGTTGCGTCTTCCGGATAATGCTTCCCCTCAGGCCGATTTTGTGTTTTCCACCGACGAGATGCACTATTTCCGGGATACTATTTTTGATGCCAGCCCTTCAAAAGACCTGGACGGGGTGATTACGGATTATTGGTGGTGGTCGCAAAAACCGGTCTTTCCCGATACGCATGCCAAAAAGCTTGCCCCTGTCTTTTCATCTCCCAGCATCATCTCGGTGACCCTCCAGGTAACCGATGACCGCGGCCAAACGGCACGCAAAACAAGCGAGGCCGCGGTTGATGCCACTCGAACCATCGGCGGGAGATATGTTACCATACCCCCTGCCTTTGTAAGGTCAAAGGAGGTCGAGTACGAAGTGGAGGTCCTGACCGGGGATTATGAGGGTGCCGGGACCGATGCCCATGTGTTTTTGGCTCTCTACGAAAAACCGGAACGCGTGGGCGTGGTCTATGGCTCAGGGGTAATGGAGCTCACCTCGCCGCTCAATCCTTTTGAGCGAGGCGAAAAGAACTTGTTCAGGGTTCGAGGGAGAGAAATACGGGAGCTCGACCATATTGCCCTTCTCCACGATAACTCTGGCAGCCGCCCTGGTTGGTATGTAGTGGGGCTTAAAGTGAAAGACACATCTTCCGGCAAAGAGTGGGTTTTTCTCCCCGACCGCTGGCTGGCGCTCGACGAAGCCGACCATAAAACCTATGGAGAGTTCCAACCGCTGAGTTCGGTCATTCCGGCTGGAATAGTGGTTGAGGGCGACCGGAACTCCTACAATCTCATTGAACTGAGCGAGGATGTCTTTGTCCTTCCGCAGGGAACGCAGAAATTTTACTTCACCTGCGGCGATGGGTCGAAAAGGATGGAGGTGCATTGGGAGAATGGGACGCGGGCGGGCAACCAGGAGCCCTCTGGAAAAAAGCGCATCGTACCCTATCTTACTAGGAACGAATGGGGAGTGGAGTTCTCCGCTTCAAGGCTCACCCGTCCTGAGCGCTTCACAGTCAAGACCTGGAGCGGGAACTCCCTAACCGAAAAATGGGTCTGGGTCTTCCCTCCGGCGTGGTCCGATTACCGTCAAGCGGCGCTACAGGCTTCAATCCTCTATCAGTTAAAGGGAAAGACCGATGTTTTCCTTTGCGCTCAAAAGGTCCGGACTTACCTTGCAGGGCTTAAGCCGAACGTCATTGCCGCCACCTTACCTGCGATTGATTATGGAGTCAGTTCCCTATCTATTTTCGGACCCTCTCCTCGAAGCCTTCTTATCCGAGCTCTGTCGACGAACGTCAGCAATTATCTGGCCAATCAAAAAATTGTCATGGGCCAGCTATACGGGGGGACAAGTTCTGGAATGATTTCAAACGTCTTTAGCCTTTTGACCACCCTTTATAAGGCTACGGAATGGGCGCTAAAACTTCCCCAGGTTTTAGGAAGCTCCGTCAGTGAGGTGTATAAAGTAGTTCTTCTCGAGTATCTGGGTAAAAATGACCTTACTCTGCAGCAAATAGATTTACTCCTCCAGAAAGCTAAAGAGATGGTGGAAACGGTTATAAAAGCTTTTGAGGCCAATAATCCCTCAAGCTGTGCCCTGGCGCTGCGTCAACTTCGGACTCTGGTTGTCGGCAACAATCCTTCAAGCACTAATCTAAGCGGTCACCAGATTGGCTATGCCAATCTTGGGGTCGAGGATAAAAACCCTCTTCCAGCTGATTATCCTCTGGCCATCCTTATATCCAGCGAGATGATGGGCCTCCAAAACTGGCGCCAAAACGGCCATCCAGCTTATGACCTGCAAGAAAACCGTCAATTGCTTGATATTATTCCTTACAACAAGGTTGAGGCCACCAATAGAGCGCTTGATGTCTTTGAGCCTCTCTTTGAGGTGATAACTCAGGCCGCTGGTCTTATGGTTAATGTCTGCCTTTTAGAAATAAAATAGCTTAAGCCGATTACATCATTTTGCTCTTCTTAAAATTCCTGAAGTTCCCGAATTTGTATAAAAAATTAAATATCCATGATAACCTAAAGGCAAGCCCGGTTTACCTTTAATTGCCTCTGCGACTTTGCTTCAGTTAGATTGACGAATTTTTCAGTTTATGCCGGAAAAGGAGTTGTATCAGTGCTTTTTTATCATGAATCTATCGCTTTTTTCGCCGAAAAAATTATTCTAGTTGAATGAAAGGTGCTTATTATTGTGGATTTTACAAAAAAGATGGCCGATCCAAGCTTGCCAAATTCTCCCGCCTCTGAGAGGAAAATCAATTTTCTCTTGACCAGAAAAGAGCTTTTATCTTATAAAGGTTTCATCTTTAAGCCATCATTTTAATAAAAAGAAAAAATATTTTTTATTTGGTAACTAGATTCATTAAAGAGGTGAAACCATGGAATTTGAATTGACCGAAGAGCAAAGAATGATCCAGGAGATGGTTAGAGAATTTGGTCGCTGCCAGATTCAGCCCCTTGTTAAAAAGATAGATGAAGAAAAGACCATACCAGATTCAATAATAAAGGGCCTGGCCAATTTAGGTCTCCTGGGAATGACCGTTTCTCCCCAATATGGGGGTGCTGGAGCTGATCCAGTAACAGTTGGTCTGGTCGCCGAAGAACTGGCCAGAGCCGATTTCTCCTGCGCTGTCCCCACTTTCTTTCTGGTTCAATGCGCCTGGGGATTTATATTAAATAAATATGGAAAAGAAGAAGCCAGACAAGCCGTCCTTCCCTGGGTAACCAAGGGCGAAGCCTTTATCGGCATAGCTTCGACTGAACCCGATGCTGGTTCCGATGTGGCCAGTATTAAAACCAAAGCGGAAAAAAGGGACGGAACATACATTCTTAACGGCGAGAAAATGTTTATCAGCGGTATCCATGAGGTCATCAACCAGCTACCTCGCGGCGGTGGCTATGTTACCCTGGCCAAGACCGATCCCGCGAAGGGCGCCAGAGGAATAAGCCTTTTTTATATTCCCTTGAAAGGAACAAGTGGCATTACCACCACTCTTCTTGAAGACTGGGGGCGGAGGGGAATCTCGACCGGCGGCTTTGCCCTAGAAAATGTGGTCATTCCCTCAAGCTATCTACTTGGCGAAGAAAACCAGGGTTTTTATTATGCCATGGAAGGCTTTGATTTGGCTCGAGCCATTATTGCTGTCGTCAGCAGCAGCGTAGCCCAAAGTGCTCTGCTTCAAGCTATGGACTACATGAAAATAAGAAAAGCCTTCGGGCAGCCTATCGCCCGCTTTGAAGCGCTGCAATTTAAGCTGGCTGAAAATTGGGCCAAGCTTGAGGCCGTCAAACTTCTGAGCTACAAAGCTCTCTGGACTCATAACCTAGAGCAAAAAGGAGAAAAATCACGCTGGGAGACGACAAAGTTATGCGCTGCGGCCAAAATGCTGGCTCCTGCTTTTGCTTTTGAAGCTATTAATGATGCTATCCAGTGCTTCGGAGCTTTTGGCTATACAGAGGAATGTCCATTACATCTTGCCCTTCGAGGGGTAAGAAGCTACTACTGGGCTGAAGGAACACTGGAAATCATGAAGATTATCGTCGGCCGCGAACTTCTGGGCAAAGATTTTATTGCCTCCAGATGAACCTCTTTCTATTTTTTCCCCCAGCGAGAAGCAATTAAATTGACCTGCCAG